>VFQQ010000859.1_pt1 | contig 50923 bp, 44 predicted proteins | sample 3512341 | NCBI WGS metagenome assembly VFQQ01 (sample SAMN10412373, study PRJNA504923) | tailings metagenome | isolation source: Relicate 2 Philex TSF1 revegetated site | place: Philippines: Tuba, Benguet | collected 2017-08-29 | reverse complement strand
TACATACCCCCACAGTGGACTTGCACCACCTAGTTGATTGCCATGCACGGCACACGCAAAAAAGCCGCCCCCTTAACAGGAGCGGCTTTTTTTTGGCTTGCCTTACAGCTTAGAGCGCAGCCTCGTAACGGCGGCTCACTTCAGCCCAGTTCACCACGCTCCAGAAAGCGCTGATGTAGTCGGGACGGCGGTTCTGGTAGTGCAGGTAGTAAGCATGTTCCCAAACATCGAGACCCAAGATGGGGGTGCCATTGCAATCGGTCACTACATCCATCAAAGGATTGTCTTGGTTGGGCGTGCTGCAAACTTTCAGCTTGCCATTTTCAACACACAACCAAGCCCAGCCTGAACCAAAACGGGTTGCACCGGCTTTGGCAAACTCTTCTTTGAAAGCAGCGAAAGATCCGAAAGCATGGTTGATGGCATCGGCCAGTTTGCCGGTAGGCTCACCGCCAGCATTGGGTGCCATGATGCTCCAGAAAAGGCTGTGGTTGTAATGACCGCCGCCATTGTTGCGCACGGCAGCGGGCAATTTGCTGATGTTGGCCATCAATTCTTCGAGCGATTTGCCTTCGTTTTCGGTACCGGCAATGGCTGCATTCAGGTTGTTTACGTAAGCCGCGTGGTGTTTGCCATGGTGAATTTCCATGGTAGCGGTGTCGATATGCGGTTCGAGCGCGTTGTGCGCGTACGGAAGTGCGGGTAATTCAAATGCCATTTTTAATTTTTTAAAAGTTGGAATGCAAAATTAGTGTAATTCACTAACACCCGTGGTTAAGAAAGCGTTTCGCTCTTTCGAAAAAAATCAAAATAGCTGCCTTTAAACCCCGTCCAATCCTGCAGGTCAGAGCAGCGTTAAACAGGAAAAAATGAAGACATGGATGATCACCGGCTTGCTATTACTTGGTGTAATGGCCGCTCAGGCCCAAGCACCGCAAGCCAACAAAACTGCCGAAGAACGTGCAGCCCTCAAAGCTCAAAAAATCGCTGAGCGTTATACCCTCACCACCGACCAGCAAAAGCAGCTGGAAGAGGTGCTTGTGAAGACCGAAAAACAAATTACCGACAAACAAGCCCTCGCCCGCAAGGCCAATGAAGAGGCCCAAGTAGCACGGGTAGAACAGGACAAAGCCATTGAAGCAATCCTTACGCCAGAGCAGCAAAAAGCCTATGAAGCCGATAAATGGAAGCTCAAAGAGCGACAAAGCAATAAAAGGAGGAGCCGCACTGCGCAGTACGACGTCCGCCCCAGCCGCAGTTTGCCCTGAAATACCAGACCCCTGGCGGTTGATGAAAGCCGAAGCTTGGTTAACCTGACACGACCTGCTTACCAAGCTTCGGCGCTTTTAGAACAAAAGTAACTTTGACAATAGGCAATCAAAGACTATCAATACAGCATCAATGCTTGTCTCATTGAGTCCATCGACGTACATTAGATATGGAATTGACTGATATCACGCAGCCTGCGATGGCATCAGCTCAGAATTTTTAGACTCATGGTTTTGAAAAAAAATTTAGCCCTCAGTGAAACGGGCTTCTTGTTTAATCCGGGCAACGGCGATTCCTTTTCGCTCAATCCCATTGCCCTCGAAGTGGTAGAAATGCTCAAAGCCGGCAAAGACGAAGCGGCCATCCACGCAGCGCTATTGACAGCATATGCCGTAGATGCCGATACGCTCGAAAAAGACCTCTACGACTTCCTTAACCGCCTGCGTCAATACAAATTGCTGCATGAAGCCTAAGTTGACCATTGCTGTCAGTGGCCTCAATGCCATCGACAGTCCAGGCCCCGGCATACCCGTTATTCGCGCCTTAAAGGAAAGTACACGCTACGACATCCGCATTGTTGGCCTCAGTTACGAAACCTTAGAACCTGGTGTATACATGCGCGATTTGGTAGCGGTGAGTTATCAAATTCCACTGCCAGCGGCCGGTCAACAAGTGCTTTTTGAGCGTTTGGCCTGGATTAACCAGCAGGAAAAGCTCGACTTCATCATCCCTAATTTTGACGCCGAGTTGTTTAACTTTATCAAACTCGAAAAACGACTGAAAACGGAACTAGGCATCAGCATGTGCTTGCCCAGTGAAAGTCAGTTTGAAGCCCGCCAAAAAGCCCAATTGCATGCATTCGGCGAAGCAAACGGCATCAAAGTACCCAAAGACAGCTTGGTGTTAAAGCCAGCCGACATTGCCTCCTTGCGCCAACAATTCAGCTACCCACTGGTCATCAAAGGCAAATATTACGAAGCTAGCATCGTATACAACGAAGAGCAAGCCTTGGCCGCCTATTATAAAATCAGCGCCAAATGGGGCTTGCCCATCATTGCGCAGGAATACGTCAAAGGCTCGGAAGTGAATGTCACCGCTTTGGGCGATGGCCAAGGCAATACCATTGGGGCGGTACCCATGCGCAAGCTGTACATTACCGACAAGGGCAAAGCTTGGGCAGGGATCACACTCGATGACGACAACCTGCTCGCCATGACCCGCAAGCTGATTGCCGCCACCCAATGGAAAGGTGGCTTGGAGCTCGAAATCATCCGTACCGAGGATGATGAATATTATCTACTCGAAATCAATCCGCGCTTCCCGGCTTGGGTGTACTTAGCACAAGGGGCCGGACAAAATCACCCCGAAGCACTGGTAGCCATCGGTCTAGGCGAAAAGGTGACACCTTACACCGATTACCAAGTGGGGAAGCTTTTTGTGCGCTACAGCTGGGACATGATTGTAGACCTACAAGACTTCCAGAAAATTTCTGCCACAGGCATTCTTTAATCGAAACCCATGAAAAAGACATACGAACGCCCCATAATTACTCCCCTGCACTCGGGTTTGATGAACAAGTTTGGCACCCGCCGCCATTTCGAACCCATGACCCACATCGACGGGGTATCGGTGCAATCGCTTTTGAGCACTTATGGCAGTCCGCTTTTTGTTTTCAGTGAGCGTACCATCCGCGAAATTTACCGCGATGCGGTGCGGGCCTTTTCGACCCGTTACCCCAAGGTACAATTCGCCTGGAGCTATAAAACCAATTACCTCAATGCCATTTGTCAGGTTTTTCACAGCGAAGGCGCGTGGGGCGAAGTGGTTTCGGGCATGGAATACCAAAAGGCCCTGCAAAACGGCGTGCCACCTGCGCGCATTTTGTTCAATGGTCCCGATAAAACCAACGAAGAATTGCGTTTGGCAGCCGAAAACGACTCGCCCATTCACATCGACCACCTCGATGAATTATACCGACTCATTGAAATTGCCCGCGAGCTTGGTAAGCGACCCAAAGTAGCAATCAGGGTAAATATGGATACTGGGGTTTACCCCATTTGGGACCGATTTGGCTTCAACTATGAAAATGGAAGTGCTTGGGATGCCATTAACAAGATCATTTTAACAGACACGCTCGATTTAGTAGGCCTTCATTGTCACATTGGCACCTTTATGCTCAGCACCCAAGCCTACTCCATTGCCACCACCAAAATGTGTGATTTGGCAAGAGGGGTTCAGGCCAAATACGGCAAAAAAATAGCATACATCGACATGGGTGGCGGTTTTGCTTCAAAAAACACCCTCAAAGGCAGCTACATGCCGGGAGCTGATACCAGTCCGAGTTTCGACGATTATGCCGAAGCCATTTGTACCGCCCTGCTCAATGCTGGCTTTGAACCCGATGCTTTGCCACTGTTGGTATTGGAGTCGGGACGTGCCCTTATTGACGACGCAGGCTATTTGCTAGGATCGGTATTGGCTAACAAGCGCTTGTCGGACGGACGGCGAGCCACCATCCTCGATTTTGGCGTAAACGTACTCTTTACCGCCTTTTGGTACGACCACGACGTGTACCCTGCCCAACCTTTTGGGGCCCATACCGAAGAATCGGTGGTGTACGGGCCCTTGTGCATGAACATTGATGTGGTGCGCGACAATGTTTCGTTGCCCCCCATGCAAGCGGGCGACCAATTGGTGGTTTGCCGGGTGGGTGCTTACAATATCACCCAAAGCATGCAGTTCATCAGTTTGAGGCCGGCCGTGGTACTCATCGACGAGCGCGGCCAAACGCACCTCATCCGAAAGCGTGAAACTTTACAGACGGTTGAAATGGACGAAGCCATGCCTGCATACCTACAGCCATCGAATTGAATTGGGGCATGCGCGGTCGGGAACACTTACGCGAATGGTGGCAGGGCATTCTGAACAGTTACGGTCAAATACTGTTTGTTGACCGGCCGGGCTACAGCCGCTGGTTGATGCTCATAACTTTTTTCTATCCACTGATGGGTTTCAGCGGTTTGTATGCCGTGCTGGTGGCCCATGGCTGTGCGCGTTTGTTGGGTTTCGACCGGCAGCTGATTCGGTCGGGTTTTTTGGGCTACAATGCGCTCATGACTGGCTTGGTATTGGGTAGTTATTTTCAATGGACGCCAGCCTTGTGGGTCATACTCACCTTGGCTTCCTTGCTCACCTTATTCGTAACCCTGTGGTTCCGAAAAGTACTTTACGACCAAAATCTACCCTTTTTAAGCCTTCCTTTTTTAGCTGCCATTTGGCTCATGCTGTTGAGTGTTCGTAGTTACAAAGCCTTATCGCTCAGCGATGCAGGCATTTACACCTACAACGAATTGGCCCATTGGGGAGGGATTGAGTTGGTGCGTTGGTACGAATGGCTGCAATCGATGCACATCCCTGGTTTTTGGGATGTATTCTTCCGCTCGATGGGGGCCATTTTTTTCCAATACAACCTTTTGGCTGGCCTGGTAATTACCCTGGTGCTACTGCTGCACTCGCGCATTGCCACAGTGTATGCACTGTTGGGCTTTGTAACGGGCTATTACTTCTACCGGTTTGTAGACGGCAATTTTACAGAGCTCCATTACAGCTTTATTGGATTCAATTTTATTCTCACCAGCATTGCTTTGGGCAGCTTTTTTTTGGTTCCCGGCTTTTCGGCCTTGGTGGTGAGCCTCCTGGCGGTGCCCATGACTGCTGTATTGATCAGTGCATTTTCGGGGCTCTTTTTCAGTGTGCAATTGCCTTTGTACTCCATGCCTTTCAACCTGGTGGTACTCATGCTCATTGTAGTGATGCGTCAGCGATGGCAGGCCAATGGCCCTCAATTGGTGATCGACCAGCAAGGCCGTCCCGAAAAAAACCTTTACAGCTTTCAAAACCGCAAAATCCGCTTTCGTCACCTGCATTGGTTACCCATTCATTTGCCATTTTATGGGCAATGGAGGGTGAGTCAGGGACATGCTGGCAGCATCACGCACCGTGAAAACTATGCTTGGGCCTGGGATTTTGACTTGGTAGATGGGAACGGCAAAACTTACCGGGGCGAAGGCTTGCAGCTAAGCGACTATTACTGTTACGATAAGCCCGTACTTGCACCCGCCGATGGCTGGGTGGTGCAGTTGGTGGATGACGTTCCCGACAATGACATTGGGCTATCAAACCTCGACCACAATTGGGGCAACACCATCATTATCAAACATGCCGAAGGTTTGTTCAGCAAGCTCAGCCACTTGAAAGCCGGCAGTTTTCAAGTGAAATTAGGTGATTTTGTGCGCATTGGAGAGGTTTTGGCCCGATGTGGCAGCAGTGGTCGTTCGCCTGAGCCGCATTTGCACTTTCAGCTTCAAAGTACCGCCTATGTTGATGCACCTACGCTTTGGTACCCCATTGCGCAGTACCAGCAAAGCACGGCCGATGGACAAACTCAGTTGATGCATTTCAGTATTCCTTCCGAAGGCAGTTTGGTAAGCAGTATAGAAACAGTGAGTATTGCCCGCGATGCCTTCCGTTGGGAGCCCGGCCAAATAGTAAAAGGCATGGCTCAACGCAGCGAGGGCAGCGAAGTTGCATTCAATTGGGTTTGTGGCATCGATATGAGTAATACGCGCTATTTGTACTGTTCCCAAACCAAAAGCACCCTTTGGTACATTGTAGGTGAAACCAATTTAATGTGCACTACTTTTAGGGGCGATGAGCAATCGGCACTTTTCGCATTTTACATTGCCTGCCAGCAGTTGGAGTTGGCCCATTTGCCCAATGAATGGGTATTCGACGAACCCGAATTACCCAGTCTGCTAGGTGGTCCATGGCTTTGGCTGCAAGACCTCATGGCACCCTTTTTCAGGTTCTTGCATCCCGTGTACAAGAGCAACAGCCAAATCAGCCGACAAGGAATAGCGGGAGCCGAGGCCCTCGACATTCAGTTTGAAGTTTGGGTGCAAGCGGGATTGCGCAAGCCAGTAACACGGGTAAGGCGGCCAAAACCAGCTTCGCTTCCCAATTTTAGCGGACAAATTCACTTGGCTCAAAGCAAGCCTGGAAGCCCAATATTACAGCATATTCAATTCGAAAACCACCCTCAATGGCACGTATTGCGTTTTTTACCATCCTCCTGAGCCTATCGTCAACAGGGGCACGTGCGCAAGCCTGGTTGGCAAGCGATAGTGTTGGGCGGGTGTTGTACTTAAATGCCAATTGGCATGGGGTGCGACAAAACAGCCTCGATGCCATGCGTGCTGGCCACCATGCCTATCCCTTTATTTGGCGTCTGGCAGTGGCTGAATTGGAGTTGGGTTACTGGCGTCAAGCCGAAAAACACTTTCGCCAAGCCATAGCCATGAATGCCGATGACCCTACTGCTCCGGCATTATTGGCTTTCTTATTGCGAAAAACGGGTAGAGAAGAAGAGGCCGGTAGGTATGCCAAACAGCCTTTTCGGTTGTCGGCAGGTATCGATGCCGGTTGGAAACACGCCAACAACGATTCTTTAGGAACCCTCAGCTATCAAGGAGCCTACGCCCGGCATTCGCTGCACCGTTCTGCCAGCCTCACACACGCTTTCAGTCAATTGCAACAAAGGCTGTATTGGGGCGACTTCAACCAATGGCAATATTATGTGGCTTACCGGCAAGGCTTCAAAGCAGGTTGGTTGCTCACGGCTGGCGCACATGTATTGCGATTTTCGGGCAACATATTGTTCGACAGCTCGCAATTTAACAATGGGGGCGAAGTGTATGCCGTAGAATTACGGAAGCAACTTGGCATCCTATCGTTGAGCCCGCAATATTCGTTGGCCACGCTTTATGGTCGCCAACAACAGCAATGGGGGGTACGCGTAAGTCTCCATGCAGGCAAATTTGCTGCTTGGCGCTACGACCTTAACCCCATGTTCAACCGCGATAGCAGCACTTCAGCCCAGGCATTTTCACAAGCACTGCATTGGTTTCCAACGGCACGATGGCATTTTGCACTGAACCACTACTGGGGAAATGGTTACAACTTTCAAGAACAAGCCGGTTTTTTGGTGAACAATGGCATCAATCTCACCCGCAATCGGCTGGGTGCCTTTGCTTCTTTCAACATTTCAACCCGCTGGCAAGCTTTTGTGTTTTGGCAACAAGAAACCGGAACAGAACGATTTTTTAATTTCGATTATCGCTACCAAGGCTTATTTGGTGGCATAAAATTTCAACCATGAAGCAGCTTTTTTGTCTACTCCTCTTCGCAAGCATGACCACCGCCCACGTGGTGGCTCAAGACCTTCAACTAGCCTTTTCCAATTCGCATGCTGCCGAGTTGCGCGGCGATTATAAAGGAGCCATTGCCGCTTTAACTGCCACCAAAGACAACAGTTACCTGGTACAATTACGCTTGGGCTACCTGCATTACCAAGCCAATTCGGCAACCGAGGCCATGAATCACTATCAACTGGCCATCAGGCAGCGACCCTTCGCCATCGAACCCCGCTTGGGCATGGCCAATGCTGCCGCCTTGGCCAACAATTGGGCCCAGGTTCAAGCACAGTATGAAGCCATCCTGAAAATCGACCCCAACCAAACCTATATCAATTACCAGTTGGGCATGATATACTACAATAAAAAGGACTACGCCAAAGCACTGCGTCACTTCGAAAAAGTAGTGAATTTGTACCCCGGCGATTACGATGGCAGTATCATGCTCGGCTGGACCCACTTGCGCATGGGTAAACTCAAAGAAGCCAAGGTACTTTTCCAACAAGTACTCTTGCTCCGACCCAACAATGCTTCTGCCCTCGAGGGGCTGTCGCTCATTAAGTAATGGGCTGAAGGAGAAACCAATAGCACGCAGCAATTAAGTTTTCGAAATTATTTTTTAGACTAATCTAAATTTCATAGGTTTGCACCATGAACAAGGTGTGGACCGTCGTGTTGTTGATTACATTGGCGCTTACTTCCCAGGCGCAAAAGCCCGTGGTGGTGGCTACCACCAGCTTTTTGGCCGACATCACCCAAGCATTGGGCGGAGATGCGGTAGAAGTGCGTTCGCTGCTGCCCTTGGGTGCCGATCCGCACATTTACGAAGCCGTGCCCGGCGATGCGCTGTTGCTGGCGAAAGCCGATTTGATCGTAGAAAACGGGCTAAACCTCGAAGGTTGGCTCAGCGAACTCATCGCCCAAGCGGGCAAAGATGCCAAGCGCGTGATCGCCACGCAAGGCATCGCACCCATTGGCAGCGAGGAACACGCCGGCAGCTACGATCCACATGCCTGGATGGACCCCTTGCTGGGTAGGCAATACGCCCAAAACATCAGTTTGGCCTTGCAGCAATTGGTGCCTGCACAAGCGACTTACCTGCAAGCGCGTTTGGCCCGCTACGACAGCCTCCTACTGGCCACCCACCAACAAATTGAACAATTGTTGGCAGGCATTCCGGCCAATCGCCGCGTGATTGCCACCACGCACGATGCATTTCGCTACTTCGGCAAACGCTACAACATGGATGTAGTGTCGGTTTTGGGCACCACCACCGATGCCGAAGTGCGTACCGCCGATTTGCAGGCCCTCATCAACACCATCGAAAGCCGTCAGCTGCCAGCTATTTTTGTAGAAAGCACCATCAATCCCAAATTGCTGCAGCAGGTGGCCGAAGATGCCGGAATCCGCATCGGCGGCAGCATGTATGCCGACAGTATGGGTCCCGAAGGCAGCGGTGCCGATACCTACCTGCGTATGTTGCTGTACAATGCCCGCATTTTGGCTGAAGGATTAGGAGGCCAAGCCACCAACAGCCAAAAGCGACTCGATTTGATTCTATTGGCAGTGATTGCTGCCTTTTTTCTCGCCGCCTTTGCCTGGCTGGCATTGCGCATACAGCGGCCCAAATCGACCGACTTGCCAACCGCTGCCGCACTCGAAGTAAGCAGCCTCACCGTGGCATACGACAACAAAGTGGTTTTGAACCATTTCGATTTGCAATTGGCGCCCGGCAAATTGTACGGCCTGCTTGGCCCAAACGGCTCGGGCAAAAGCACCCTCTTCAAAAGCATTTTGGGCTTGGTGGAGACCGACCGTTCGCACATCCGGCTGGGAGGACAACCCATTACCGATTTGCATACGCATTTGGCCTATGTACCGCAGAAAGAAGAAATAGACTGGGATTTTCCGGCCACGGTGTACGATGTGGTGCTCATGGGGCGCTACCCGCACCGCCGTCCGTTTGAGAGCATTTCGGCTGCCGACCACCAATTGGTGCTTGACCAACTGCGCGCGCTCGACATCGAACATTTGCGCAACAAACAAATAGGCGAGTTATCGGGCGGACAACAACAGCGTGTATTCATTGCCCGGGCATTGGCCCAGGAGGCGCATTGGTATTTCCTCGACGAACCCTTTGTAGGGGTAGACATCACCACCGAAGAAAAAATCATGGCCATTTTGCGGCAAAAAGTGGCCAAAGGTGCAACCGTGGTGATGATCCACCACGATTTGTCGAAAGCCACCGCCTACTTCGATGCCGTGGTGCTCATCAACCGCCGTTTGGTGGCATTTGGTCCACCCGCCGAAGTGGTCACCGAAGCCAATATTTTGGCCGCTTTCAGTGGCACCCAACCTTTGTACGACCAAGCCGAACAATTCAACCTCCGCAAATGAACGCCATCGACCAATTGCAAGAAGTATTCGGTTATGCCTATGCCCAACGTGCCTTGCTGGCTTCGGTACTGGTGGGCATTACTTGTGGTCTGTTGGGCGTATTCATTGTGTTGCGCAATATGTCGCTCATTGGCGATGCCCTGTCGCACGCCATTTTACCCGGTGTGGTTGCCGGTTTCATGATTGCCGGCCACAGCATCTTCGCCTTTTTCACTGGCTCGGTGATTGCTGGCTTGCTGGCGGCCCTCAGCATCACCTGGCTGCAGCGGCATGTGAAAACCAAGGAAGATGCGGCCATCGGCATTGTGTTTTCGGCCATGTTTGCCTTGGGCATTGTGGGTATTTCGGCGGTTACGCGGCAAGAGGGCGTGCACCTCGACATGAAAGACTTTTTATTTGGCAACGTTTTGGGCATCAGCGACCAAGACATTTGGCTAACCTCACTCATCATGGCCTATACCCTGTTGTGTTTGGTGGCCTTTTACCGCTTCTTCTTCGTCACCACCTTTCAATCGGTAGTGGCAGGTACCACCGGTATCCGCTCCAATCTGCTGCATTATTTTTTGATGATGCTGTTGAGTTTTGCGGTGGTTGCCTCTTTGCAGTCGGTAGGGGTGATTTTGGTAGTTGCCATGCTCATCATCCCGGCAGCAACTGCTTTGTTGCTCAGCAATAGGTTGAAGGTGGTATTGCTGCTTTCGGCACTCACCGGCATGGCCTCCGCGAGTTTGGGTTTGGTGGCCGCCATCTTGTTTGAAACAACACCTGGTCCGGCCATGACCTTGGTAGCTACCCTTTTTTACCTCTTGGCCATGGCCTTTTCGCCGCAGAAAGGCTTGGTGGTACGCTGGTTCCGACAACAAAAGCGCAGGCGCTTGCAGCAACAAGAAGATTTGCTGAAAGCCCTGGTAAAGGAGCAGGAAGCTGGTCACCGCGCTACCGAAGAAGTTGCCGCTGCACTGGGTTTATCGCCGAGCAGCTTGCTCGGTCATTTGCGTCCCTTGCAGCGTCGCCATTGGTTGGAGCGTGCCGACCGTTTTGAGGTGCAACTATCGGCCGAAGGCTTGCGCCGAGGCTACCAACTCATTCGGGCACACCGCATGTGGGAGAGCTACCTGGTACAAAGCATGGGATTGCAAGCCAGCCAAATTCACCAGCAAGCCGAGCAATACGAGCACCATTTGCCCGAAGGATTTTTGCAAGAATTGTCTGAAGAACTGGGTCACCCCATCACCGACCCGCACGGCTCACCCATTCCACAAGCCGGTCAACAAGCCATTGCTTTGAGTTCACTGGCAGTTGGCGAGCGTGCAATGATCCTCACCGAACAACACCTGCCCGAAGTTATTGGTCAATTGTGGAAGTTGGGAATTAATCCGAACCAAGTGCTTGAATTGGTACCCGCCTTGGAAAACCACATTGGTGTGCAGTTGGGCAAAAAGCGGGTAGAGCTGCCCCAATCACTGGCCGATAAAACTTTTGTGAGACGACTGAGTCATTAAAGCTCAACCACTCCAACAGCATAACATTCGTTGCCCTTTGCAACCAATGTCGCAACGATGCTTTTGGCGGTATGCCCTTGTAAATCAGACGAAAACAATCAACTTTGGCATTCGAAAAAAATATGAAGGCGCCTTAAACCTCAAGGACCATGGCTTCGTCATAGCGTTGTTAAAAATCCTTAAGCACATGAAAAAGTTATTATTGTTTGGCCTTGGCATCAGCTTGTTGGCGGTGTCGTGCCAAAAAGACAATCAGGTAGAAACTACCGACGAACAAAACCAAACCACTGAAACGGCGCAGTTCGAAACCTTGTTGAGCGTTGATGAAAACATTGTCGACGAGACCTTCTTGGATGACAGCCCCGAAAGCTTCCCCTTGGCGCCTTGTGCAACGGTAACGCGCGATACCACCACCACTCCCCGCACCATCACCATCGATTATGGAACCACCAATTGCTTGTGCCGCGATGGCCGCTTCCGCCGAGGTGTAGTGGTCATTAGTTACACTGGCACCCGACGTACCGCAGGCAGCAACTTCAGCGTGGCGTTTACCAATTATTTCGTGAACGACAATGCAGTTACGGGTAGCATCACCGGAAGTTATACCCTCAACGGCACCAACCCGGTGATCAATCGCAGCAGCAACATCACTATTACCACCCCTGCCAATGTGAGCAGCAACCGTACTGCTACACGTACCATTGAGATGATTGCAGGTTATGCCACCCCTGGTGTGCGTACCGACGATGTTTTTCTGATTTCGGGCAGCAGCAGCATGACCCGCAACAATGTAACGCACACCCAAAACATCACTACCCCCTTGCGCCGCGAAGGCAGCTGCAATTGGTTGGTAAGCGGTGTGATGACCACTACCCACGGTACACGCGGTACACGCACCATCGACTATGGAAACGGAACTTGTGACAACCAGGCTACGGTAAGCATGAATGGCCGCACACGCACCATCACCCTGCCGTAAGCAAAATGAGACCCATTCAAAAAATGCCCGGTTTAGGCCGGGCATTTTTGTTTGTTAACTCTATGTATTTTATTTGTGCTTCTTGAACCCTATCCTCTAATCCGAGGTTTAATCAAAATGCCCTATCGAAATACGCTGAAGCGACTCCTATTAACTTTTTTTACTGCTTCGGCCTTGCTCAGTTGTTTGAGCTCCTGCGAGCTCTATAAGCCCAAGCCCGTTGATTTGAGCGGCGACTGGGACTTGCTACATACCGAAGCCGACGGCGTGATTTATCCCGACGAACAAGCACACGGAGTACATCTCAACATGAGCGATAGCATCTTCAGCATTTATCGCGTTAGAAACGACGAAATGTACCATGGTCGTTATTTGGTTCAAGACGACTTTTATCCCCGCCACCTCGACATTTGGGTAGATGGTGTGGAAGACCATGGGTTGAAACGCAATGGCATTTACCGTTTGAAGGGCGACACCTTAGAAGCCTGTTTTGCTGCCCCAGGGGCCTACCGACCTTCTTATTTTGAAACACGCAAGGGCGACAAGCAAGTGCTCACTGTTTGGATAAAGAAGGAGCGATAACCGCGTCTATCATGCCATTTACAACCTACAAGTAGCTTGCAGTCCACCCAAAATGCCGTTCCAAAACCTGGTCTTTGTGCATTTTAAGGTGCTTTAGGTAGGCGTTGGCCACTGGTGAAAGGGGGCGCGTACTTAGCCAAATGAGCCGCCATTGGGTCACTACCGGAAGCCCTTTCACAGGTATGATTTGGACATCGGCTTGGGCCAATTCATTTTTAAGACCAATGAGCGGCATCACCGAACTGCCTAGGCCAGCCACAATGGCTTGTTTGATGGCTTCATTGGATGTGAGTTCCAATTCTTTACCACTACCAAGTTTTTTTCTGCCACAAACTTGTTCCATGGCCAACCGGGTGGCTGAACCTGTTTCCCTAAAAATGAGGGGTTGATCTGTCAATTCTTCTACCCGGTATTCCTTTTTTTGGCATTCAAACTGCCTGCCACTGATCCAAAAAAGGTGGTTTTGCAACAAGGGTAATTCCGCAATTTTGAGCATGCGCGGCAAAGTAGAAACCAAAGCCAATTCGGCTTCACTGTTATCGAGTGCACGCACCACACCAGCTTTGTTGGTCACATCCATGCGCAATTCAACCTCAGGATTTTGAGCAAGAAACGACTCCAAAAAATACGGCATGATGTACTTGCCGGTAGATACAATACTCAAGCTCAAACGACCACTTAGGGCACCTGCCGCTCCTCTCGACTGATAATGAAGCGCCTCTAATTTATCGGCCATTTCCAAAGCAGTTTGAACCAGAGAGGCGCCAAAATCGGTCATAAACACCTTTTTTGACCGAATGTGAAACAAGGGAACCTGAAATTGTTCCTGCAACTTTTTCAACTGAACCGATACAGCTGGTTGCGATAAGTGCAAGGCTTCGGCTGCTTTGGTAATGCTCTGATACTCGGCTACCCTGGCCAAAATCAAAAGTTGATGCAAGGTATAATTCATAATTTTTAGTTATTTCAAATATACAAAACATAAATACTTTTAATAATTTGACTTGACATAGGTTTGCAGCACCAAAAATCAAGGTGCTATGAAACAACGTTTACTCTTGCTTTACTTCCTCGTGTTGCCTGGCTTCTCTTGGGCACAAATCACCGCCGCAGAAGCGTTAAATCGATTGAAAACGGGTAACGAACGCTTTTACCAAGGAAAAGCCCAGCGTCCAAATCAAAGCCCCGAGCGGGTGAAGGCCTTGGCTGGTGGACAAAATCCATTTGCAATCATCGTGGGTTGCTCCGATTCGAGGGTACCCAATGAAATTATCTTCGACCAAGGTTTAGGCGATTTGTTCATCGTGCGTACGGCGGGCCAAGTATCGACCTTTGCGTCTTGGGGGAGCATTGAATTTGCCAATGCTGTTTTAGGCGCCAAGTTGATTGTAGTGCTTGGACATACCGAATGCGGTGCGGTGGCTGCAGCTTGCAAAGTACCCGATGTGCCTGGCCATATTGTTACACTCATCAACGCCATCAAGCCCGCAGCAGAAGCCACTGCTCACCAATCTGGCAACCGCATCGACAATGCGGTTCGCGCAAACGTGGCCATGCAAGTTGCTCAGCTGAAAAGTTTGGAGCCCGTACTTTCGAAGGCAGTTGCCAGCGGAAACACCCAAATAATTGGTGCCGTTTATCATCTCAGCGATGGACGGGTGGAGTTTTTGCCCGACAACTATCTCAACACCATCCCAAAACCTTAAGCCATGGAATTAGGAAGTGCACTTTTTGCAAGCCTCACCTCACCCATGGTGCTGGCTTTTTTACTCGGAATCATCGCCACTTTGTTGCGCAGTGATTTAAAATTCCCCGACGGCATGTACCTGGGGCTCACCATTTACCTGCTTTTCGCTATAGGACTCAAAGGAGGCGTAAAATTATCGGGGGTACCCTTGGCGGAGTTTTATAAGCCCCTTTTGGCGGCCATAGCAGCTTGTTTGATCATACCGGCAGTGTCGTACCTCGTACTTACCCGTCTTGGAAAGTTTGATGCAGCCAATGCAGCCGCCATAGCAGCCCATTTTGGTTCTGTGTCGGCAGTTACCTTTTCAGAAGGCCTTGCTTTTTTAGAGCTGATGGGCATCGAGTTCGAAGGCTTTATGCCCGCTATGTTGGCCATCATGGAAGTACCAGCCATTTTGCTATCTATTTGGCTCGCCCGCCGAAACATGCCTCAAAACGGGGAAGGCATGGGTAAAGTACTGCACGAACTGTTCACCAACAAAGGCACCATTTTGCTTTTGGGTGGATTGGGTATCGGGCTGATCACGCAAAAAACGGGATTTGAACAAGTAGCTCCTTTGTATGATGGTATGTTCAGGGGCGTACTGTGTTTGTTTCTTCTCGAAGTGGGTTTAGTTACCGGCCGGCGTTTATTTGAACTGAAAAAAGTTGGCTTTTTTTTGGTGGGCTATGGTTTGGTAATGCCCGTGCTGCATGCCACCATGGGAGTATTTTTGGCGCAATGGGCTGGACTTTCGGTCGGTGGTGCCACCCTATTTGCACTTTTATGCGCCAGCGCTTCCTACATCGCCGCACCAGCGGCTATACGCTTGGCTATTCCCGAAGCGAATCCCACTTTTTACCTTACTGGAAGTTTGGCCATTGCATTTCCCTTTAATGTCACCATTGGCTTGCCTTTGTATCTTACTATAGCCCAAACCATTTACGCATCATGAATCATTTAAAACCGGTGAAAATGATCACCATCATTGCTTTGGATTCTTTGGCTGAAAGACTGATAGCCGAACTTAAAAATTGCGGCATCAGTGGTTACACCTTGAGCGAAGTTTCAGGCGAAGGATTGCATAGCAAACATTTTAGCGGCTGGGAAGGCAAAAACATCCGCATCGAAACCCTTACCAACCCAATCAAAGCAGAAAAATTGATGGAAACCTTGCGCACCAAGTATTTCGAAAAATACGGCATCGTTGCCTTTGTACAAACCGTAGAGGTATTGAGGCCAGAGAAATACGACTAATTTTTAAACCTCTTACCCAACAGGCCAGGAACTTCATTGTTGTTTGGCCTGTCGGTTTTTAAGGGTGCGGGTAAAGCCTGCCCTCAAAAAAACGTATAGCAATACGCCAGCCAAGCACAACAGCTCGAGCCACCACCATTTGGCTTGCATGCCGGCTACCAAGCCACCGCCCAAAGCCAAGCCAAGGGCAAAATGCAAGAGGGTATTTTGTGCCGGAGGTGTTGGTTGAGCGCTCATTTGCCTTCGGGGATTACGGCCATGCACTTCAACTCAATGGCAATGGCGGTGGGTAAGGCACCTACTTCCACCGTGGTGCGGCAAGGCTTGGGATCCATTTCGCGGAAATATTCGGCATATACCCGGTTGAAGGTCTTGAAATCGCGCTGCATATCGGTAAGGAATACGGTAATATCCACCAAATCTTCCATCCGCGCGCCACTGGCTTCCAAAACGGCCTTTACATTGGCCAATACCTGATGCACCTGTGCCTCAAAGTCGAAGGCTTCAAAATTGCCGTTTTTGTCGAGTTGCAAACCCGGAACCTGCGGATTATGGGCGTCGGTGCCGGCGGCGCGTGGACCAATGCCCGACAAAAAAAGAAGGTTGCCCACACGGCGTGCGTGCGGATAAAGTCCCACCGGATTGGGGGCACTGCCTGTTGAAATGCTGCTCATGTAGCAAAGGTCGGATGAAAATACCGGCCTTCAAAGCCTCATTGTTGGTTGCTCACAATGGGAGTTTCTTGGATGATGATGGGCAAATCGCTCGATTTACCGCCCAATTGCAAGCTGTTTAACAAACACTGAGCGGTTGCCGTGCCAATTTTAAAGCCATCGTGTTGCAAAAAATGCAGGGGTTCGTGGAACAAATAGGGCAGTTTGCCGTCGGAAATACCAATGACTTGGCAAGCCGCACCGTTGTTTCCGTTGAGTTTGCTGAGCGTGGGCATAACCCCGGCCAGCACTTCGTCGCTCATGCAAAAAATACCGTTGGGTTTGAATTGTGGCCAAAGGTTGCGCAATTGCAATGCTGCATCTTCTTGATTATAAGCATGCACACTTTTGAAAGTGCCTCCGGTGGGCAGCAGTTGCATGCAAGCATTTTCGAAGCCTTCGCGCCTTTGGTTGGAGATGCTCATATGCGGATGTCCAAAAATACCCAGCAACTGGGTGCAGCCTTGAAAGGTCAACCAGCTTACGGCCTTGTGGGAGGCGTTTTTATCGTCGATGCCCACAAACGGAAAGCGGTTGTTGGGCACGGTTTTGTCGAATACCACAATAGAAATACCCATGTCGGCGGCTTCTTTCAGGTGGTCGAGCTGCTGGGTATCGCGACACAGCGAAATCATGATGCCGCTTACCCGCAAATTGATACAGGTTTTGATGTTTTCTATTTCCTGTTGCAGGTTTTCGTGCGATTGCAAGACCATGAGTTGGTAACCATGCTCGCGTACCTTTTGCGTAATGCCCTCAATCACCGATGGAAAAAAGAACATGGTGATCTCAGGTATGATGAGTGCCAAAGTTTTGTTGTCGCTTTGCCGCAACTGTGAAGCCATGGCATTGGGATAATAATGCAATGCAGCAGCCAATTCACGCACCTTCTGCTTGAGCGCCGCACCAATGTCGGGATGGTCGTGCAAAGCCCGCGAAACCGTGGAGGGACTCACACCTAGCAAGCGCGACAAATCTTTGATGGTGGTGCGTTTTTGCATGCCTTCATTGTTCCGCAACAATATCGCAATGTTTGCGAGAATTTTAAGCATGCGCTCAGGTGCAGGCGCTCCCTGCCTGCTGCATAAGCGAATTCGCAATAGAAATTGGCTTTATTAGAAAAAATGCAAGAAGTTTTCAACCGCAAACGTTTCCGCAAACGATTGCGGAAAGAGGCGCATTGCGACATCCCTTTTTTTAGTGGAACCGCCTAATACATTTGGAGCACTAAAACCTAAAAATGTTCGTATGAAACTGTTTACTTTTTTCAAAAGCATGGCCTTGCTGCTCCTCCCGGCAGTGGTTTGGGGCCAAGGCTCCATCAAAGGAAAGCTGTCGGATGAATCGGGCGCTCCCTTGATGTATGCCACCGTTCAAATTGAGGGCAGTACGCGTGGTGCTGTGGCCGCCATCGACGGCCGTTACGAGATTACCGATTTGCCAGCGGGTACTTACAACCTCAAAGCCTCGCAAATTGGCTACGAGGCCGCGCGCCAAAGTGTGACCGTAAAGGGAGCCGCCGTGGTGGCCGACTTTACCCTCAAGCGCGACGTACTTAGCCTCAAAGACGTGGTGGTAACGGGTGTGACCAACAAGGTGTCGAAGCTCGAAAGCAGCGTATCGATGACCACCATCAATACCGCTTCCATTACCAACCAAAATGCGAGCAACACCGCCGAATTGTTCCGTACCATTCCCGGTGTACGCTCCGAAGCTTCGGCAGGTGAAGGTAACACCAACATTGCCGTGCGTGGTGTGCCCATTTCGTCGGGTGGTTCGAAATACCTGCAATTGCAAGAAGATGGATTGCCCATTTTGCAATTTGGCGACATTGCCTTTGCCACCGCCGATATCTTTTTGCGTGCCGACCAAACCATTCAGCGCATCGAAGCCATCCGTGGCGGTTCGGCCTCTACCATGGCCACCAATTCACCTGCTGGTATCATCAACCTCATCAGCAAAACCGGTGGTGTTGCCGGCGGTAGTGTGATGACTTCTTATGGTTTGAATTTCGATCAGTTCCGCACCGATTTCGAATATGGCGCGCCGCTCAACGAAAGTGTGAGCTTTCACATGGGTGGTTTTGTTCGTCAGGGCGAAGGCATGCGTACCACGGGTTTTGATGCCAACCAAGGCGGACAATTCAAGGCCAACCTCACCAAACGTTTCAATAGCGGTTATGCGCGGGTGTACCTCAAATACCTCAACGACCGTACGCCTGCCTATATGCCCATGCCCATGCAGGTGAGTGGCACGGCAGCCAATCCGGTTTGGGAATCGGTAGCTGGCTTCGACGCCCGTCGCGGTGCCTTGCAGTCGCCTTTCCTCACCAACAACCTCGGTACGGGTGTAGCCGGTGACCTGCGTACGAGCAACCTCATGCACGGCATGAACCCGCAGTCGACTTCTATCGGATCTGAATTTGTAACCGAAATAGGCGAAGGCTGGAGCCTCGAAAACCGCACCCGCATGTCGTTCAACAGCGGTCATTTTGTATCGCCTTTCCCGGCCGAATTTGGCAATCCGAACACCATAGCCGAAAGCATTGCTGGCGCTGGTGCCACCTTGCGTTATGCCGATGGCAGCGCTTTTGGAACCGGCAATGCTGGCAACAACCTGCTCATGCGCATGCACTTGTTCGATACCGAACTCAACAATTTCAATTTGTTTGTGAATGACTTCAAGCTCAAGAAGAATGTAAAAGGTGTTGACCTTACCCTGGGCTATTTCCGCTCGCAGCAAAACATCGATATGTCGTGGTTGTGGAACTCTTACCTCATGGACGTAAACGGCAATGGCGCCCGCATGGTCAATGTATTCGATTCGAGCGGAGCTGCTTTCAGCACCAATGGTCTGTATGCCTATGGCACCCCGGCCTGGGGCAATTTGCACCGTTCGTACAATACCCAGCACAACACTTCTTCTCCCTATGTTTCGGCGAGCTTTGTAATGGCCGAGCGTTTGTTTGCCGATTTTTCGGCGCGTTACGACATGGGCAGTGTGTATGGCTCATTTGCTGGCGGCGCCAACCGCCCGTCTGATGTGAACAACGATGGTACTGTAAGTCCTTGGGAACAATCGGTGGCTTACATCGACCACGCTAACCGCACACCAGTGGCTTATGAATACGCCTATTTGTCGTACTCAGCTGGTTTAAACTACAAGCTCAACGAGCAGGCAGCCGTATTTGGCCGTTATAGCCGTGGTGGTTCAGCCAAGGCCGACCGTATTTTATTCCAAAACCTGCCCTACACCGGAGGTGTGGCATTGAATGCCGTAGACATGATCGACCAAGCTGAATTCGGTTACAAAGCCAATTTCAAAAACTTCGCCTTGTTTGCCACCGCCTTTTATGCGGCCACTACCGAAGCTGGTGGATTTGAACTCACCACCCAGCGCATCATCGACAACAACTACCGCGCCTTTGGTCTCGAATTGGAGGGCGCTGCCCAGTTTGGCAAATTGGATGTGCGTGCAGGTGCTACCTTCACCAATGCTGAGATAAGCGGCGGAGCCGATACAGCCAACTGGGGCAATATGCCACGCCGCCAGCCCGGTGTGATGTTCTTTGTTGCACCCAACTACCAAGTGATGAAGAACCTGCACCTGGGTGCCACCATCATTGGCCAGTCGCGCGCCTTCACACAAGACAACAATGTGCTTGTAATGCCAGGTTATACCTTTGTGAACGGTTATGTGCGTTACCAGTTGAATGGCAACATTTCGGTAGCTTTGAATGGCAACAACATCTTCAATGCCTTGGGAATTACCGAAGCTGAAGAAGGTGGTATCACCGACAACCAAGTAAACCTCGTGCGTGCCCGTCCGATTACTGGTCGCACCATCGGTTTCTCGGTAGCGTACCGTTTCTAAGAGCAGCACATCACCCCCTATGAACCACCAAACCAATATTTGGATTGCACGTGCCAGCCTCAGTCTGGCACGTGCTTTTGTACCCGAAGGCATTTTGGCTTCGGAACAAGCGGTTGACAATTACCAACGCGTTTGGGCCCGCGACGGCATCATGGCGGGGGTGTATGGATTGCTAGCGGGTGATGAAGCTTTGGTGGAACAACTGAGGCTGACCCTGCTTAGCTTGGCAAGAAAACAAGCGCCAAATGGACAAATCCCGTCGAGTGTTGGCCTGGGTAACCAAGCCGCAGTGAGCTACGGCACCTTGGCAGGCCGGGTTGACGCCAATTTGTGGTGGCTGATAGGAGCCGCCATGCTCGGCAATTACAGAAAAGACGACCATTTCAGGCGGCAAGTGGCCCCAACTGTCGACAAACTGCTCAACCTCATCAAGGCCTGGGAATTTAACCAAGCCGATTTGCTGTACACCCCGCTGGGTGGCAATTGGGCCGATGAGTACGTTACCCACGGACATACGCTTTATGACAATGCCCTGCGCGTGGGGGCCATGCAACTGGTGTCGGCCGCCTGGCCCGAATATTTGTCAAAAGCCGAAGCCAAACGAGTAACCAAAAAGGTAGCCGCTACCTTCAATACCCAGGACAACGACAGCCGTTACCACCGCGAGGCCTTCGAACGCCTCCCTAAGCCGCTGCCCTCTTATTGTTTCGCTGCTTGCGGGCCACAGGGTTACGATGTGCGCTGGGATGCCATGGGCAATGCCTTCGCCCTGCTGTTTGGGGTGAATAAGGACGCAGCAGGCATTGCCCAGCAGGTAGAATGGTTCCTCTCCGAACAGCCCGCACAACTGGTTCCTGCTTTTTGGCCGGTGATAGAGCCGGGCAGTGCCGACTGGCACTTGCTGGCCAACCAATTTACCCACCGTTTCAAAAACCATCCGCACCACTTCCACAACGGCGGCAGTTGGCCCATTGCCACTGGCTGGTTGGCTTTGGGTTTGGCCATGCATGGTTACCACACCATCGCCCAAAAACTGCTCGATCAGCACTGCAGCCTGCTCCAGAAACACCTTGCCTCCGGCGTTTTTGCCGAATACTATGCAGGCAATACGGCCGAGCCGGGCGGTGTGGCACCACTCACTTACAGTGCCACCGGCTTGCTGCTCATGGCATTTGCAGTTGAATCAAAACCAGAAACCATCAAAGCATTATTTCAATGATTGGCGACGTTATTGGTGTTAAACCTGCCTACCTCGAAACTGGCAAACAAATCTTGGCCCTGCTGCCTGAGGCATTCCTGGCCAAGCGACGCATTGTTCAGATAGCCGGAGAATCGGGAAGCGGAAAATCGGTAACGGCAGTGAGTATACAGCGGTTGCTCCTGGAGCAAGGGGTAGATGCATACATCTTGCACCAAGACGATTATTTTCACTTGCCACCTGCTTCTAATCACCAAAAAAGGATGGAAGACCTCAGCTGGGTTGGTCCACAAGAAGTGAAGCTCGATTTGCTTGCCGCCCATCAAGATGCCTTTTTGCGCGGTGAAAACCGCTTGGAAAAGCCCTTGGTCGACTACCATGAAAATCAAATTTTATCGGAAGTCGTGCGCCTCGATGCCTACCAGGTATTGCTGGTGGAGGGCACCTATGTTTTTGAGGCCGGACAAGCCGATTTACGCATTTTCATGACCCGCGATTACCGCCAAACCCGCCAAAACCGCGAAGACCGGGGACGTGAAGCACCCAGCGATTTTCTGGAGCAAGTGCTCGCCATCGAACACCAAATCATTCAAAAACAACGCGAACAGGCCCACCTTTGGGTGCTGCAAGATTATTCGGTAAAAACCATTCAAATTCCCACATGACCAAACGCAAACTGAGCTTCTGGCAAATATGGAACATGAGCTTCGGCTTTTTGGGTGTTCAATATGCCTTCGGACTCCAACAAGCCAATATGAGTCCGGTTTACCGCTACTTAGGTGCCGATGAAGCCCATATCCCCTACCTCTGGCTGGCGGGACCCATCACCGGCCTCCTGGTACAGCCCATTGTGGGTGCTTTGAGCGATAAAACCTGGCATCCCTTTTTGGGCCGTCGTCGTGGTTTTATTTTGATAGGTGCCATACTCACCAGTTTGGCCTTGGTACTCATGCCCCATTCGCGCATGTTGTGGCATGCGGCCGCCTTGTTGTGGTTGCTCGATGGAGCCGCCAATGTCACTATGGAGCCTTTCAGGGCGCTCATTGCCGACAAACTCGATGAAAGCCAACGGCCCTTGGGCTTTTCTATCCAGAGTTTGTTTGTGGGGTTGGGACAAGTTTTGGCCAATCTCATGCCCTTTATTTTGGGTTTTCTGGGCTTTTTAAGCAGTCCGGATGTGAGCGGTTCCGACATTCCCCTTTTTGTGCGGCTATCGTTTTACGTAGGTGCCACCACCATTTTGCTGGCTGTTTTGGTAACCGTTTTGAGTACCCGCGAGGAGCCTCCATCGGCCGAAGAATTGGCTGCACCCAAAAAGGCTGGGCTTGGATCTGCTTTTGGCGATGTAGTTACAGCCATCCGCGAAATGCCTGCTGGCATGAAGCAGTTGTGGTGGGTTAAATTTTTTACTTGGATGGCCCTGCCGCTCATGTGGCAGTACTATGGTTTGGCCATTTCGCGCCATGCTTTTGGGGCTGCTGAGGCTGGCATGCCCGGTTTCGACGAAGGCATCAAATACGGTAACCTCGGTTTTGGGGTCTTCAGTGCGTCCTGCTTTTTGTTTTCGCTCACCTTGCCTTACGTTGCCCGCAAATTGGGCCGTCGCAGCACCCACGCCTTGCTGCTGCTTACAGGCGCCTTGGGTTTTGGCGGGATGTGGTTTGCCGAATCGGCCTACACCTTTGTGGCTTTGATGTTGCCGGTGGGTATTGCCTGGTCGTCGATCATGGCCATGCCTTATGTGATGCTGGCGGCGGCCGTTCCCGAAGATCGGATGGGCGTTTACATGGGCATTTTCAATATGTTCATCGTCATTCCACAAATCATGAGCATGCTGTTGATACCACAGATTTACGAAGCCGTATTGGCCGGCGATCCGCGCAATACCTTGTTGCTGGCGGCCATTTTGCTGGTTTTTGCCGCGCTGGCAAACCGTTGGGTAAAGTTGCCCAAGCCAGTTGCCGAAAACGAGGCTTAGGGACGCGTCACCCGCAGTCGCAAGCTGCAACGGCCCCACTCATCGTCCATGGCCAGCAGGCGGATGCTGAAGCGTTCACCGGCTTTCTGCCAGGCAAATAGCTGCTGGGCTTCGGGCAAAGGCACATAACCCAAGCAGTGCATGCCTTGGTATACGCATACATTCGCCAGTTGCAATGCGCGGTCGTAATCGAAACGGAGCTTTACCGCCTTGCGGGCATCGAATGGGATGGCTTTGCCGGTGCGGCGTACCAAATGGGTGTCGAGCAGCAAAATTTGGTTGCGTACTACTGGCTGTGGTGTAAAAAGCGACCAAGGCCAGGCGAGGGAGAGGGAGGCCGACTGTAGCATCAGGCAGCCTCCCTTACAGTTTGTTCTTCGGTTTCGCCTTCGCTGAAGTAAGCCTCGAGGGCGTCAAAATCCTCGGGCAAACAGTCGAGTACCTGGTCAACAATCAAAATCGGACGGCTTTTGCGGATTTGCTTTTTCATGATTCCTGCGTTTTTGTTGATTCAAAGATGCAGGCAGCTTGTGACATCTCTTGACAAAGCACATTGAGCCGGTTTTGAGGTCCATTGGGGTGAACGAATGCAGTGCAAATGGCCCTTAATGGAAAGTATTTTTCTGAATCGGGCTTTTAATGGAAAATATTTTACACATGCGGACCAAACCAGCTTCTTAAAGGAAAATATTTTACAAAACTACAGCCAGCAGTACCAGCCCAACTCAATCTTTCAAATGCCCTGCCAGCGCCTTTAAGTAGGCCACAAAATCGGGCGTGCCCAGCACCTCCACATCGTCAATCAAACCCAGCACAAAACGGCCTATGCCGCGGAAATCGGCTACCCGCAGCTTGAGTTCGTGTTTGCCGTTGGGCAAGGTTGCCAAAAAAGGCAAGGCGGCAGGATGTTCTTCGCGCAATAAATTGGCACTCAAGCGGCCCAACACCAAATGTACGGTCTGGGCCTCATCGCCCAGGGGCATGCCAAAAATGTCGGTTTGCCGGCTTTCGTGCAGGTAATCGAACTGCCAGTCAATTTGCTCTAGCCGCACCTGCCCGATGCGTTCGAGCTTGAAAGACTTGTTTTTTCGGCTTACCGGCTCAAAACAAAACACCGTATCCATATTGTCGCTAAAGCCAAATGGCTCTACCAAACGGTTGCTCAAGCTTTGCGAACTGGGTGAATTGTAATCGACCAGCACCGCCTGTTTTTTTTGGCGCATGGCCTGGGCCAGCAGTTGAAAATTGTGGGCGGTTTGTTGTCGTTGCAGGCTTTTAAGCTGCTGCACATTGCCGCTGAGGGCGTGTATTTTGTCGTAGAGCAACTGCTTTACCGGACCTTCGGGCAGGGCTACCAAGGCCTGTTCGAGTACCTCCGCCTCGGTTTTGCTGAAGCTCATCTTATCGCTTACCTCGGTGGCATGCGCCAACCGCACCCGCTTGCTTTGCGGATGCTGGATGATTTCGAACCCGGTTTCTTCGAATATCCGCAAATCGCGGTACACGGTACGGAAGCTCACACCCACTTTTTCGGCCAACTCGTGCACCGTATAGCCCCGTTTGCTGCCCGCCAGCAGGTTCATTTCGCGGAAAAGCCGCAAGAGCTTCCCGGGGTCTTTCATTGTCCGAGCAAGGTTTCTTCTACCCAGCCCTTGCCCCAGTTTTCAATTTCTTCGGCCGACCAGAGTTCAGGATAAAATATGCGCTTTTGAAACCGCGGAGGCAGGTATTTCTGCCAGTTGGTACCACCGGTGGCTGCAATGTCTTCGGGACGGCGTTGCAAATAGCGTACAGCCGACTTGTAATGCACCAAGGGCCAGTTGATGTTCACGTGCACATCAAAAGCACGCAACTGCTCGGCTACCTTGGCCTTGGTATCGCCTTCAGGCAAAAGGCGGTAAACGGCGTACAAATTGTGGGTAACCTTGTTTTCTGCCAGTCGAATGAGCTCGGGCACGTATTTTTTTTCGAACTGTACCAGGGTGAGTGTTTTGCGGCCCGTACTTAACTCGGTGGCTCCCTTTTTCCAATAAATAAATTCGAATTGTTCGCTCAAAGAGGCACCCAACACTTCTGGCCGGCGGTGGTCTTTGTCAACCAAGTTCACAAAATCGGTAGCGCTGATTTCAATCTTGCGGTATTGTGCACTTTGGAAACCCGAAGCCGGCAGCAAGGCCATGCGGAATTTGAGGAACTGCTCTTTTTCCATGCCGTCTACCATGATGGCGAAGGAGGTCTTGAGCGCATCGAAATAGCGGTTGATGCGGGTTACGCGCTGCAACACCCATTCGGCCGCAGGCTCAACCGCCTCACCAATTTGGTCCATTTCGTGCAACACCAAATTGAAGTACAACTCGGTGATTTGGTGGTAAACAATGAAGATTTTCTCATCGGGCAAATCGGTGCGCGGATGTTGCAAGTTCAGCAACACATCTAAATGCACATAACTCCAATAAGGTAGGTAATCGGTGTAAATGAGTCCCTCGAGGTACGACGGCATATCCTGCCCCATGGCAGCATATTTTTCCTCAAGGCGCTTCAGTTTTTCAAGGATGTCTGGTTGGATGTCCATGACACGAAAGTACCAATTTTCCAACCACCTACAGCCCGAAAGGCTTTTCTCAATCTATGGAAAAATAACCGGTAGCTCCGATAGCAAGGGCTGAATGCGGTCTTTATCGCTCAATAAAGGGTTTTCGATACCCCAATTAATGCCCAAAGCCGGGTCGTTCCACAACAAGCCACCTTCACTTTCTTTGTTGTACAAGCCGGTGACTTTGTACACAAAAATGGTATCGTCGGCCAAGGTCAAAAAACCATGTGCAAAGCCAGGCGGCACCCAAAACATGGTTTTGTTGTCTTCGTTGAGTTCAATGGCATGGTGTTGACCATAGGTGGGTGAAGAACTTCGCAAATCGACCACCACGTCCAACACGGCTCCTTTGATTACCCGCACCAGTTTGCCTTGGGCATAAGGGGGCTTCTGAAAGTGCAAACCACGCAAAATGCCTTTGCCCGAAAGCGACTGGTTGTCTTGCACAAAGTCGGTAGGCAAACCTGCCGCCTTAAAAGCAGCTTCGCTGTAGCTTTCAAAAAAATGGCCACGAGCATCACCCCAAACCTTGGGTTGCACAACTTTGAGGCCCGCTATAGGGGTGTCTATGATTTCCATCAGTGAACGGCAAAATACGGATAAGTAAGCAAATACACCACCGCACCCGCAGCGTAGCCAATAAGTGCCAATCCGGTGATCTTTTTCACATACCACATAAAGTCGATGCGCTCCATGCCCATTACCGCTACACCTGCCGCCGAACCAATGATGAGGGCACTACCGCCAGTTCCTGCGCAATAGGCCATGAATTCCCACATCCAGTGGTCAACCGGATAGGTTGCCATATCGTACATACCCATGCTGGCTGCCACCAACGGCACGTTATCTACAATGGCCGAAAGCAAGCCTATGAGGAAAACAATGATCTTCATATCGCCAAAGGTGTCGGTAAGCCAAGCAGCCGCTTCTCGCAAAATATTCAGCGTTTCTAATGAGCTAATGGCCAACAAAATGCCCAAAAAGAACAACACACTCGAGGTATCAATTTTACTTAATGCATGGATGGCGGTGTAAGGCTTCTTTTCTTCTTCCGATTTGTCGATGTGAATCAACTCGGAGGTAACCCAAACCAGCCCCAATCCAAACAGCATTCCCAAATAAGGAGGCAAGTGCGTTACCGTTTTGAAAACCGGCACAAACATCAATACGCCCACACCCAAAAAAAACATGAGGCGACTGCCCTTGATGATTTCCTGCTGCTCGGCCAACTTGTAATCGTACGGAGCTCGCACCACCCTGCCCTTCATCTGACGGGCTACAATGAAAAGAGGAATGGCCAAACAAACAATAGAGGGCAGAATAAGGGTTTTGATGATGTTCAAAGCAGTAATTTGTCCTCCTATCCACAACATGGTGGTGGTAACATCGCCTATGGGCGACCAAGCACCCCCTGCATTTGCCGCAATGATGACCATACCAGCATAAATCTTTCGCTGCAGCGGATTATGAATTAGTTTCCGCAACAAACTCACCATTACGATGGAGGTGGTAAGGTTGTCGAGAATGGCCGACATGAAAAAGGCCAATACCGAAATAATGATGAGTAGTTTCTGACTGTCTTTGGTCTTGATGCGGTTGGTGATTACCTTAAAACCTTGGTGCGAGTCGATGAGCTCTACAATGGTCATGGCACCCAGCAAGAAAAACAAAATCTCGGCAATGCTGCCCAAATGGTGACGCAACTCGTAGCCTACAAATTTTTGGAACAATTCCGACTGACTCAAACCATCGATAGATAACGTAAGGCTGGTTTTTTCTATGAAATGCTTCCAAATTTCGGCCTCAAAAAAGTGGGCAGGCACCGGAAACATCACCAAAATAGTCCAGCATAATACGGCCGTCAAAAGCGCCGAGGCTGTTTTGTTGATTTTGAGAGGATGCTCCAAGGCGATGGCGGCGTAACCGAGTACAAACACCGCAATAATGGCTAAGGTCATAGTCGTTTGTAAAATCGCTGCAAAGGTACACGAAATGATGCACCATTGCAGCCCAACCCACCCTACAAAAACATCCAAACAGGTGATTTTTAGCACTTAAAACGGCAAAATGCCCTCCCAGTGCTGCACTAGGGCTTTCGCTGCTGCAACAAACGGTTCATTTCTTCGAGCAAACGGGTGTATTTGTCCTTCCACAACTCCTTCTCGCGGATGGCGGCTTCTAGCTGCTCCGACAAATTGTTGTACTCCGCCTCGCTCAAGTAGGAAGTACCATACATGCGCACCTTCGGATCGTTGCCCATGAGTTCGGCAAAAGGATAATTGAGTTCTTTGCGCAATAAATGCAGCAACTCTAAATCGAGACTCGGCTTTTCAAATAAATTGTACACAAACTGCCTGCTGCGGCCCAAACGCCTGGCCAATAAGGCTACGCTGATGCCCCTGTCGGCCACCACCGCTTTTACCAACTCGCCAGCATGCTTCATGCGTACAAAACTGCCAACTCAAGTCGACGGCTTTGTTTACACATCGGCTTGTATGTGTTGACACTTTTGTATATTTTTGTACATGTGTAGGGAAACCTACCTCCGTTTTTGGCCGCCCTTCAGCAAGGCGGCTTTTTTATTAGTACGACCGCTGGTTGTTCTTCTCAATGTAGTTGATAAAGGCCCGGTTCACCACCCGGGTACCGCCGGGAGTAGGGTAGTTGCCACTGAAATACCAATCGCCCGAATGGGCTGTGGCTTGGTGCAGGTTGTCGATACTTTGGAAAATCACCTCTACCGGAATGTCCAAACCCTCGGGCCGCACCAATTGCGCAATCTTGGCGCTGATTTCGGTATCGGTAAAAGGTTCGTAGATTTTTTTAACGTGATTGGTCATTTTTTCGGCCGGCAGCTTCTCCTGGCTCTTGCATAACAAGTACACATCGTTGATGAGGTTCCACTGCCCACGCTCCTCCAACAAGGCAATGGCCGCTTTGAAGGCCACAAATTCGCCCATGCGACTCATGTCAATCCCGTAACAATCGGGATAGCGGATTTGCGGAGCCGAACTTACAATCACAATCTTTTGGGGCTGCAATCGGCCCAAAATGGTAATGATGCTTTGCTTGAGGGTGGTGCCACGCACAATAGAATCGTCGATGACCACCAACTTATCTACCCCTTTGTTCAATATGCCAATGGTAGTATCATACACATGCGCCACCAGCTCGTCGCGCTGGCTGTCGTCGGTAATAAAAGTACGCAGCTTGGCATCTTTGATGGCTGCCTTTTCAACGCGGGGGCGCAGGCCGAGTAAGTCGACCATCTCGGCAGTAGTCATCTGCGGATTTTGTGCTATTTGCTGGGCTTTGTAGGCATTGAGGTAGTCTTCCAAACCTTTCACCATGCCGTAAAAGGCACTTTCGGCGGTATTCGGAATGTAACTGAAAACACTGTTGCGCAAGTCGTGCCCCACAGCTTCCAAAATTTGCGGCACCAACAACTCACCCAACTTTTTGCGCTCGTTGTATATGGCCAAATCGTTGCCACGCGAAAAGTAGATGCGCTCAAAACTGCAATAAGCAGGCTTTTGAGGCGCCAAAACTTCCTGCATTTGCACAGTGGCATCGCGCCGAATGAGCAGGGCATGGCCTGGCTTTACTTCGGCAATTTGCTCCAAGGGCACATTAAAAGCAGTAAGAATAGCGGTCCGCTCCGAGGCAACCACCACCACTTCCTCGTTTTCGTAAAAATAAGCCGGCCTGATGCCGTGCGGATCGCGCAACACAAAAGCATCGCCATGGCCAAACAATCCAGCCATGGCATAACCACCATCCCAATGCTTGCTGGCACGCTTTAAAATGCGTACAATGTCTATCTCACGGGCAATACGCTCCTGAATTTGCAATTTGTCGAGCCCCTCGGCCTTGTAACGGGCCATTAAATCTTCGTTCTCCTCGTCGAGGAAATGCCCGATTTTTTCCATCACCGTTACCGTATCGGCCTTCTCCTTGGGGTGCTGCCCCAAAGCCACCAATTGGTCGAACAGCTCTTCTACATTGGTCATGTTGAAGTTGCCGGCCACCACCAAGTTGCGTGTTTTCCAATTGTTCTGACGCAAGAAAGGGTGACAAGCCTCAATGGTATTTTTGCCGTGGGTACCATAGCGCAGGTGCCCCAACAACAACTCTCCCATATAAGGCAGCTCGCGTTGCATGCGGCTTACTTGCTCAAAAATGCCCGGATCTTGCTCGCGTGCCTCCTCAAAATTGGCGTAAATGCGGCTGAAAATATCTTTGATGGGTTGCGCGTGCACGCTGCGCACCCGGCTGATGTAGCGCTCGCCAGCAGGTACCTCCAATTTGATGCTGGCCATGCCTGCACCATCTTGCCCCCGGTTGTGCTGCTTTTCCATGAGCAGGTACAACTTATTGAGGCCATACAAAGCCGAACCATACTTTTCGTGGTAATACTGCAGCGGCTTCTTCAGCCGCAAGAGCGCTATGCCGCACTCGTGTTTGATTGCATCGCTCATGCCCGGTGGCGATTTTTTTTTTAGAGAAGCACAAAAGTAGACATTTCCGGCACAGCCCGGAAGCCTAATATGCACCCAACAACAGCAATAGCGCTATCGTTCCCAACGGCTGCCAATAAAGACCGCCGCTTTACGTTGCTAACCATTAGTTTTGTATTGATGATGCGATTGCTTTTTCTCGGATTACTGCTGCTCCCACAGCTGCTGCAGGCCCAAGTGCCCGTGGGACAATGGCGGGTGCACCTGCCCTATTCCTTTGCTACCTGCGTAGAAACTACCCCCGATTTGGTGTATGTGGGCACCCGACACGCCATGTTTTCGTACGGCAAAGCCGATGGCGAACTCCGCACCCTCTCGCGCATCAACGGCATGACCGACCAAGGCATTACCGCGCTGCGCTACAGCCCCCGCCACCAAACCCTCATCATTGCCTACGAATCGGGCAATATCGACCTGCTGCACCGCGGCAAATTCACCATGATCGATGCCATTGTGCGGGCGAACATACCCGGACTCAAACGCATCAACCACATCCTGCTCGAAGGCCGATTTGCTTACCTCAGCTGCGCTTTCGGCATTGTAGAACTCGACCTCGACCGCAGCGAAATACGCAATACCTTCATCATCGGTCCCAATGGCAGCCGCCTCCAAGTGTACGCCCTGGCCGGCGATGCCCAAAACTTCTACGCCGCCACCGACCAAGGCATATTTGTAGCGTCGCGTAACGCACCTAACCTGTCTAATTTTGCTTTTTGGCAGCCCGAGAGCAGTCGGGCCGGACAAAGCTTCCGCCACCTGGCCGCCTACCAAAATGCCATTTATTCGATCCGCGCCGACAGCCTATTGCGTTATGAAAACGGTGTGTGGACGGCGTCGGTGCTCGACGCCGGCTTCCCCAACACCAGCATCACCGCGCGCAATGGCTTGTTGCAGGTAACCAATGTGTTCAGGGTCATTACCATCGACAGCACGGGCGACCAAAAACGCACCTTCGCCAATCCCCGCATCCTCAATCCGCGCCAAGCCGTGCACGACGGTGCCTTTATCTGGATGGCCGACGAAGGTGGCGGCTTGTTCCGCTTTTTCGAAGGCGCTTCCGATCAGTTTTTGCCGTCGGGACCGGTATCGGAAAAGGCCGTGCACATCCATGCCGACCGCCAGGGGGTAGTGATTTCGGCAGGGGGATTCAGCTCGGTACTGTCGAACCGCTTTCAATCGGAAGGCGCCTTTCTTTTTGCCAACGAACAGTGGAAGCAGCTCAACCGCAACACCCTCACCGGTGTACCCAATATGATAGATGTGCTGCAAGCCCGTTACCACCCTTCATCGCCAGGCCGCTTGTACCTTCTACCTTGGGGAAGGGGATTGTACGAGCTCGAAAACAACGACATCAAAACCATTTACGACCCCACCAACAGCAGTTTAGAGTACATTCCGGGCAGCGTTGACCCCAATACCGGCCGGGGCGATACGCGCATTGGTGGTATCGATTTCGACCGCGACGGCAATATGTGGGTGAGCAATTACGCCGCCAGCAAGCCCATTGCCCGCCGCAAACCCGATGGCAGTTGGGAGAGTTTTTCACTCGGTGAATTCACCGAAGTAATCGACATGGTGGTTGACAACAGCGGCAACAAATGGGTGCGTTCGCGCTCGGGTGGCATTGTGGGCCTCAACCGCGACAATACCCGTTTCCGCAATGTAAACGTCCCCGAAGGCAGCGGCAGTTTGCCCAGTCCGATTGTGAATTGCCTGGCCCTCGACAAACAAGGCGCCTTGTGGATAGGCACCAATGAAGGTCCAGCCGTATTTTTTAATCCCAATGTAGTATTCACCCGCGACCGTTTCGATGCGCAACAAATCCGCATACAGCAGGAGCAGTTTGTGGGCTTTTTATTGGGCAACGAGGTAGTAACGGCCATTGCCATCGACGGTGCCGACCGCAAGTGGTTTGGCACCAACAACGGGGTGTGGTTATTTTCGGCCGATGGCACCCGTCAAATCCATCATTTCACCCGCGAAAACAGTCCGTTATTGTCGAATGTGATCACCAGCCTGGCCATCCACCCCCAAACCGGAGAGGTGTTTATCGGCACCGACCGCGGGGTGATTTCGTACCGGGGCACGGCAACCGAGGGTGTGAACCGGCACAGCGAGGTGCAGGTATTTCCCAATCCGGTGCGGCCCGAGTACGACGGCTTTGTGTCGGTAAACGGCTTGGTGACCAATGCCTGGATCAAAATCACCGACCTTTCGGGGCAGTTGGTATTTCAAACCCGGGCCGATGGCGGGCAAATCAGCTGGAACGGACGCGATTTGCAAGGAAATCGGGTAGCTACGGGGGTATATTTGGTGATGGCCACTTCCGATTTGGGCGAAGAAACCGTGGCGGCCAAGATTGTTTTCATCCGTTAATGGGCTTGCCTTAGCTTTGCAGCATGCAAGTAAAGCTATCGGCCATTGTATTGCGCAGCACGCCTTATAGCGACAGTTCGGTGATCGTACGTTTGTTCACCGACGATTACGGTATGCAATCGTACCTCATCAACGGGGTGCGCAAAAAAAAGGCGGCCATTACGCCCGCCATGTTGCAGCCCTTAACCTTGGTAGAGCTCGAGGCCTATCAGCGCGAAAGTGTTAGTTTGCAACGTGTAAAAGAGCTGCATGTGCATCCTTTGCTACCACGTTTGCAGCAAGAGCCCCTACACGGCTTGGCTGCTAGCTTGTTGGCCGAGTGTTTGATGCGGGCCGTGCGCGAAGAAAGCGCCCATGCCGAGCTTTTCGGTTGGATGCAGCAGCAAATATTGCTGTTGGAAGTAAGCGAACAACCCGAAGTTACTTGCCTCGAAATACTCACTCGCCTTACCGAATGGCTTGGTTTTGCCCCCCAGGTTGGCAATTACCGCGAAGGCGCCTGGTTCAACCTCAACGAGGGCCGGTTCGATGCGCAGCACGATATGCGCTCAACCTATGCCAGTGCTGCCACAGCCCGCCAGTTGGCCAGTTTGCTCGAAAAAGATGGTTTTGCGCCAGGCGACCTCCCCACTCGGGCTTACCTCGATGATTTGTTGAAGTATTACCAATTGCACCTGCCCGGCTTTGGCCTGCCCAAGTCGCTGGAGGTGGTAAGTGCTATGTTGCTACGATGAAAGCAATGTTTTGGCATACTGCATTTAACAAGCTTGCAACTAGTCGGTGGTATCATTTTGCGGCTGCATTGGCATTGGGACACTTTTTCATTGCTCTAGGGCGTGAAGATTTTGGCTGGAGCTATATGTTTCGGTGGCAATATTGGCTCGATTTGCCCGGCATTGCCTGGGTAGCTTGGAGCACTTGGTTTGTATTGGTTTGGTGGGTAGCCATGTTAAAACCTTCAAAGTCGGGTTGGCGTGTCCATATATTTCAGCTGCTTGGCACTTATTTGGCAGTGGTTGTTTGGTTTTTATTACAATTGAGCTTGGTGCTTTTGTTTAGTTGGCGCCAAACCCTGTGGGAAGGCTCCTTTCTAATCAATGAAGGTCCGGTTGCTGGGCTACTTTTGGCCGCAATGTTAGTTTACGAACTTCGAAAAAACGTGAAGACCGAGGTTGAAACCACGATTCAAGGGCCTAATGCACCTCTTTTGCTCGAAGGCCGCATGGGAAGCGAAGTGGTCTTGGTAAATCCAGCCCAGTTATTATTTGTGGAGTTGGTTGGCGAACATTGTATTGCTTATTTAACAAATCAACGGCAGTTGCGTTTGTCGGCCAGCATGAGCACGCTGGAGGCACAATTGCCATCAGCTTTGTTTTTCAGAACCAATCGGCAGTTTTTGGTACACAAGCAAGCATGTGGCACTTACCGCACCGAAAGAAGCGGCAGGTTGCAATTGAATGTTCTTGGACGAGCCGAGGCAGTGGCAGTGAGTCAACACAAAGGAGCTGCCTTTAGGGCTTGGCTAAAGGCAACCTGAATTCAGCCGCATTTTCCCTGCATTCAGCGGAATAAGCGCTTTTACGCGAAGATAGAGGAACGGTTTTTACGCTTTTTTGCACCCAAAACCCAACTTAACTAATTATGTTCTTGCTGATGTTGAGCCTGTTGGCGGTTAACCCTCCCGCCGACAGCAACAAGAGCCAAGTACTCAGTCTTGCGGCTGGGCCTGCTTGGCATCACCGTTACGACCAAAATGTGGGGGCCCTTTGGGAGCGAAGCCGCGGTTGGTCGATGTTGCAATTTGATCTAACCACTCAGAAAAAGACCCAGCGCCAGCACTTCTCGCTGAGTGGGGCTTCGTTCAGCGACCCATCCAGTCGTTTTCCATTCGGATTCAACGATACGGTAATTACTGCTGCAGCTGCCAACTTCGTCTTTCTTCGACAAAGTTTTGAGCTATTGCAACAGCTGCAAACGCCTATTCAACTTCCCAAAATATGGCTAGGGGGGTACCAACATTTCGAGTTAGGGGCCCTGTTCCACGGCCATGCTTTTTCTACTTTTGGCTATTTACACCAATTTCACATTGGTTTGGCTGCCACCATGCAGCAAGCGTTGGGCAAAAAATGTAAATTGGAAGCAAGCCTTCAGTTTCCCTTGCTGCTCTGGGTGGCCCGTTCGCCCTATGCACTCAACGATGATGATTTTATTCAACGTCAGAGTAGTCACAATGCCCTTCGCACCTTGGCCGCTACCTTTTCCGATGGTGGTTTGGCAGCACCTTGGCAATATCCTCAAATGCGGTTAGAAGCAAGTGGCCTGTGGCAGATAAGCGCACGCTTCCAACTGGGCATACTTTGGCGCTATTGGCACCAACAAAGCAAACAGATGCTGCCCTTAGCTGTAAATGAACAGGCCATCATGTTGAAAGGAGGCTGGAAATGGTAAGGTTTTGCATGCTTGGTGTTTGGTTGCTCGTGGCTGGTTCGGGATGTATGCAGGCGGGTGGACCAACCTCCTTTGAATCGACAGAAACAGCCACTTTTGAGTATGTGCATCGGCTCTTCAGCGAACGTTATGCCCTGCTAGAACGCAGGGGGGCTGCGTTTGAAAATAGCTATGTGCTGTATAAAAGCCGTGTTTTCGACGGCATGGGCAACGACAGTTTGTACACGGTGCTGACCCAGTGGTTGCAATTACTCAACGACCCCCACGTACAGTTAGTGGCTCCTAACCGACCGGTTTGGTATGGCCATACCGTATATCAACTGCGCCCCAACGATCATCATTTCGATCCAAAGCGCATTGCAGCACAATTAAGCTTGGAACAAACCGGCGAAGGGTACTTTTTAGGGCGTTTAGGCGGACTGGGCTACATCCATTTTGCGCAAACAGGCCCTCAACTAGAAAAGCTCACCCAGGCCATTCATTTAACTCATCCCGACAGCGGCCTCATTATAGATTTGCGGCACAACGAGGGTGGCGATTTTACTTTTGGCTTAAAGGCATTTAGGCAGCTCAATACGCAGCGCAGGCCCGTTTTTAGCTCGAGAACCAAAAACGGACCAGGAAGGAACGATCTTACACCTTGGTTTCATTGGCATTTAGATGCCAGCAACCAGCCATTTACGCGCAAAGTAGTTGTCATTACCGATCGCTATACTTTCAGTGCTGGCGAACGTTGTGTAATGATGTTGAAAAGCTTGCCCCATGTGGTGTTGGTAGGCGATACCACCTTGGGTGGCATCAGTACGGTCATACCGCATACATTGCCCAATGGCTGGGTTGTTCGCGTTTCTATTCAGCAAGTACTTTCTCCTAAGGGCGAAGTATACGAAGGCATGGGTATTGCACCCGATGTATATGTTCCTGGCCAGGCATCACCTGCTTCCGATACCCCCCTCGACACTGCTTTAGCGATTTTACGCAGACCGTAATTTACGCATCTATTCACGATAGGTCTTTGCGCCGGATGTCCTAACTTTAAGCCGTGCAAAAAGTACTGCTGCTTGTGGCTTGGGCAACATTGGCCATCAGCCAATACCTGCCCGAATTCATGAATTCGTACGCCCTCATGCTGCTATTGGTGGCTACCTTGGCCTATGGTTGGCGCGAAGGCGGCTGGCAAAAGCCAGCAACTGCATGGTGGTATGCTATGGCCTGTTATGCAACTTGGGTGGTAGCTGGGGTTATATACGCCTCTCACAACGACCGCTACGACCAATTATTGGGTTTGCAAATAGTATTGGTAGTCCTACCTGCTTTGGTACTCTTGCCAAAACGCCTTCCTAGCAACTTCCATCGGCAGGTGTGGTGGGCCATTTATGGTGCCGCTTTGCTAGCCTCGTTGTATGTTACGGGCATCGGCCTGTACCGCACCTTGGCCGAAGGCAGGTTGTATGCCTATTTTGCCTCGCATTATTTGTACTATACCGAGCTGGCCGAAAGGCTCATGCACCCCGCTTATTTTAGCGCATTGATAGCTGTGGCCTTTATGGGCGGCTGTTATCTGCGCGAAAAGAAACATTTCAACAGCCATTGGTACTGGCTGGCGCAAGCTTGGCTGTTGCTGTTTTTGCTGCTACTATCAGCCCGCATGGTACTAATTGCCCTGCTCATCAGCGGTTTTTTGCTAGCCCTTTACCTCGGTTGGCAGCGAGCCAACAAACGTTTGGTGTGGGGCGCGCTTGTGGGGGCTCCACTTTTTGCTTTGGCTGTTTTTTGGATTTTGCCCGAACGCTTACAAAGCAGGTTTACCGAGCTCGGCCAATTCGAATACGACATAAGGGCTACCGAATTAAAAGACTTCAGTGGTTTAACCGTGCGTTTGGCCGAATGGGAAGGTGTGTTTACCGCGCTGGAAGGGCATTGGTGGCTGGGACACGGCACTGGAGCCGGACATGCCGCTTTGAGCAAGGGCTATGAAAAAATCGGCTTCCAAGTGGGGCTTGATTATAATTACAATGCCCACAACCAATACCTCGAAACTTGGCTGCACAACGGACTCATCGGTTTGATGCTGCTTTTAGTCTTTTTTGTACTAGCATTTCGTACCGCATGGCAGCAACAAAATTGGCTGGCCCTTTGGTTTGTTGTGTTCATAATGCTATGCATGCTCAGCGAAAGCATGTTATTACGCCATCGCGGAGTGCTTTTGCTTGCAGTGTACTTGCCATTGACATTGAGGAGCGAAAAACAAGAATTAAATGTCCCTTCGGGTAGTTAGCTCCCTTCATAAGCAGGCAGGCAGGTGTTGCCGAAAGCATGATTATGTGCCCATGCCGTTTTGAAACAGCTTGGGCTCACAATCGCAGCGAACCACAAAAAGCTGCTGTTAGCATGTAGCGCAGGCAACACTAGAACATCAGCGTTATAAACATGGGGAGTTAGCTCTTAGATGTTGGTGTCAATACGAAAATCTGTAATTCTGCACTGCAAAACGCTAGCTTTGAGTAAAGATGCAGACTTAAACAAAGTGAGATAATATGAAAATATTGATCGTAAATACAGGAAGCATACCCGTCGAAAAATACGGCGGTACCGAAAGGGTTATATGGTCACTAGGCAAAGCCCTTACAAACTTAGGCCATACAGTTAACTTCTTGGTAAAAAAAGGGTCTTACTGCGATTTCGCCAAGGTCATACCTATTGATGAAACCAAGCCCATCTCAGAACAAATCACCAAGAACTATGATATTGTGCACTTCAATTTCCAACCGAAAGATGCAGAAAAAATAAGCATCCCATACCTGGTTACAATTCATGGAAATTCGAATGATTTCAACGAATACGATGAGAATACAGTTTTTGTATCCAAAAATCACGCTGAAAGGTACAATTCTCACTCATATGTGCACAACGGCCTTGATTGGAGCGAATATGGAGCACCTGACTTGGTTAACAAGCGGAAATATTTCCACTTTTTGGGAAATGCCGCATGGAGAGTAAAAAATGTAAAAGGTGCCATTGACCTGATAGAAAAAACAAAAACAGAAAAACTGGAAGTCCTTGGCGGTGTACGTTTTAATTTTAACATGGGTGTTAGGTTTACTTTTTCTACCAAAGTCCGCTTTAGAGGAATGATAGGTGGACAAGAGAAACTCCATTTATTAAATGGGTCAAAAGGACTCATCTTCCCCGTGAGGTGGCACGAGCCATTTGGATTAGCCATTATTGAAAGCCTTTACTACGGCTGTCCGGTTTTTGGAACTCCCTACGGATCGCTTCCAGAGCTGGTTAAAGACGATGTTGGGTTCTTGTCCAATAAATCAGACGAGCTGTTAAAAGCAATTTTAAATGCCGAAGGTTTTTCACGCCAAAAATGTCATGAATACGCGTTGGAAGCCTTTAACGCTGAAAAAATGGCCATGGAATACCTTAAGAAATATGAAATGGTTATTTCAGGTAATAAGCTAAACCCACATTCGCCGAAATTAACACACATTCAGGAGCAAAAGTGGTTAGATTGGGAGTAAAAAATACAACCGACACACTTTGCAAGGCGCTGCCTCAAATGCCGGTTTGGATTAAACTGTGTACCGCGAGCTTTCATTCCTACTTCTGGCATCTAGCCATTTAGCCATACAAATTTTGATTCTTTACGTTTTGTCCTCAAGCGCACAATGCCTGCAAAATGGGCGATAAGCTTTTTCCAAAGGCTGTAAGGCTGTATTCAACTTTGGGCGGTACTTCTTGGTATACCTCGCGGTGGACGAGGCCATCCTCCTCTCACATGCGCAATTAGAGGATCATCATTATTGGGCAATGGCGCCCAGCTTATACTAACTTTTAGCTTGCCGGTTCAATAGGCCTTCCTTTTGCATATTTTTGGGAAGAATGCATAGGTTCTTTGGTCAAGTTTGAATGCCGCAGCAAGTGGGTGAAAAGACTAACCAACACCAAAATACCATGCTGCAATAAGAATCACCAAGTGTCGATTTGTAAATTATTCACTGCGATAAAACTAAGCATGATGAACCGAGCAGGTGCATGGCACTTCATCCCCATCCTTGTTTTAGTCGGTCTTTCGTATTTCATCATCTTCCAAAATTTGGGCAAATTCCAAATCAGAATGTGGGATGAAGCCACCTATGCGAACAATGCCATCGATATGTTGCTTAACCAAAACCCTTTGGTGGTTGAACATTTGGGCCAACCCGACTTGTACAACACCAAACCTCCACTAGCCATTTGGCTGCAAGCACTGAGCATGAAATTGTTTGGAATCAATGAATGGGCGGTGCGATTGCCTTCGGGTTTGGCTGGTTTATTTACCATTTTATTGGTTTACTTTTTTGGTGTTCGCGTACTCAAAAGCAAGACCATTGGTTTTGTGGCTGCAACAATCTTACTAACAACCAAAGGATTTATAAGCAACCACATGGTTCGGACGGGAGATTTAGATGCCATTTTGCTGTTTTGGTTAACACTAGTGATATTTACGTTTATTGAATTGGCAGTCAAAAAGCCTGAGCAAACCCGTTGGCATTTTCTGTTGCTATCCATAAGCCTCACGGGTGGCTTTTTGACCAAAGGAATTGCGGGCTTTTTCTTTCTTCCTTGCATGTTCATCATTTCAGTGCTGTTTCGCAACTACTGGTTATACCAAGAGAAATGGTTGTATTGGAGCGCAGCGGCTACGCTGCTCCTTTGTGCCAGTTATTATGGAATACGCGAAAGCCTAACTCCCGGCTACCTTCAAATCGTGCTCGAATCGGAGATTTTTAGATTTAATGAGGCTATCATGAGCTGGCATGTGCACCCCTTCGATTATTATTTTCAGAACTTAAAAAACGCCCGATTCCATCCGTACCTCTACATTTTACCCATTATCATTTTCAGCTTTTTCGTTCTAAAGACGCAGCAGTTCCAAGCCTTCCTGTACTTACTCCTAACAGCCGTCGGCTATTTTCTTTTGATATCATATCCTGAGGTCAAACTCGAGTGGTACGATGCGCCCTTATTTCCCCTGTTGTCGCTATTAATTGGGTTATCGTTCATCGAAAGCGGACTTTTTATCTTCCGCAAACAACCCCTCCAAAGACATTTTAGAATGGCGAAACCACTGCTGCTTGTAACCGCACTACTGTTCATTATAAAGCCGTTGAAAGATGTTTTGGAGATTGTAAAATATCCAGAAGAGCAGATTTACTACATGGATTTTGACGGCGCCTACCTCAAACATTTGAAGCAAAATCGACCCGATATCAAAAAACTAACCGTATTCAAGCAAGAAGATCACCCCGAACATTACGACCAGGTTTTGTTCTACCTCAGGGCGTACAATCTCCAGCATGGCTATGACATCCATCTTAGCCACAAACCCAATTTTGAAACAGCTGAGGTGGTAATGGTTTGCAAGCAAAACCTCAAAGACCAAATTGAAAGCCATTATTTGGCTGAAACCTTGCACACCTGGCGCGACGGCAGTTTGCTTTTGATTAAGGCAGTGCGCTAATGGCTGTTTTAAAAGCCAATGACCCTTGAGGTGCGTGCAATAGGGTTCTAAAATTTTGGCCTTTGGATGTATAAAAACGCTTCCATTCACAAGACCACCTCAATTTCACCTTGCTACTTTTTCCAACGATTTGAAGTAATGACCATGTACTCGATCGATTGTTTGGTCTGTACAGCCATGATGTAGGTTCCTTCATGTAGCGTTGAACTTAAGGGCGTTTGAAAATACGGCAAATTTGAAATCGGGACTTTGCCGGTTTTTACTATTTCTTTCAGTCACCACCCATCCTCCTATCTTTGTAACAAAGCCTCGCTGCCCCTTGGAAACACCTTTGCCCAGTAGCACACCCCAAAAACGACCGCTGTTACGCGCCTTGTGGGTGTTTTTGCTGGTGTTGGCTTTGCTGTTGGGCAGTTTGTTGCTGGCGCCGGTGCAAACCTTTTGGTTGCGCAAACTGGCAGCGGCCTACAGCGCCAAGCAGGGCGGAAAAATACGATTGGGCAGCATTCGGGTGGGAGTGGGTGGAAGCCTGCGCATCACGCAATTACTCTTGCTCGAGCCACATGGCGATACCTTGCTTTGGGTAGATGAACTCGAAACCCGGCTCCGCTGGTGGAAATTGCCCGAAGCACTGGTCATGGATGGCCTTAAGCTCAACGGCGCCAAGGTGCAATTGCACCTAGACTCGGCCGGACGCTTTAACTTCGCCTACCTGTTGCCACCGAGGGGTGCCGACAGCTTGTCGGACAACGATTCCACAACTAGCAGCAATATGCGCTACCAAATGGGTCCGGTGCTGCTTCAAAACATCGGCTTTGGCTTGCAGGATGGTTTGGCGGGGACCGATTTGCGCCTTCAACTTGATAGTTTGTACCTGCTGGCCGATAGCCTTCAACCAGCCATCAACCGCTACCAACTGTTGCAGCTGGCTGTTCAAGGCCTGCACATACAATATGCCGATGCGGGCAAAGCTGCAGTTGCCACACCCGATACCAGCCGCACACCCCTCCAACTGCGCGTAGATCAGCTCCAAATGGTGCATAGCAGTCTGGAACTGAGCAGTCCGTCCTCCCAAACCCAAGTGTGGCTAGGGGCATTACAACTGCAACTGCCATGGTTTGATTTACTGGGCCAAAAACTGCAGCTCGACAGCTTCTTGCTGGCCGATAGCAAGGCGGTGTATCGCGAGATGAATGCTTTGCGCCCCAAGCAAGAAGTTGCCAATAGCCCACAGCCGAAGACCGAAAGCCAAACGCCGACCACCTTTTCGTGGCCCAACTGGCAAGTGCAAGCCAAAGGCATCGACTGGCAACGCAATGTTGTGGAAGTAGCATTGCCCGACAGCAGTTTTGGCTACAGCCTCGATCAATTGCAAGCAACGGCCAACTACCGCCCGGGTTACCTCAACGGCCAATTGAATTTACACGCATTGGCCACCCACAACGGCCTCCAACTAACCAAAGGAAGCGCACGTTTGCAGCTTACCGATACCGAAATGCTTTTGTCGGAACTGGAGCTGCGCAGCAGGGAGTCGGCCTTGCGCGGGAGTCTCGAAGCTCGCTACCCACAATTAGCGGCTTTGTTCGATTTAAGCGAGGAGATGCAAATCAAAAGCAAGGGAGAAGCAGCCTTGCTGCCGGCTGAATTTGCTCCGCTTTTAGGTGCTGCCGCGCAAGAACCCCAAACTGCCGCGCTGCTGCCCATGCCCCTGGCCTTTCAATGGCAGTTGGCGGGCAACAAACGTGAACTGCAGCTCGATAGCCTCGCCTTGCAATGGGCGTGGGGTACTACCTTGCGCACTTCGGGCACACTCAGCCAGCCAATGGACCTTGAAAAAATGCGTTTGCGTTTGCCCAAGCTCCAATTGCGCACGGTGAAATCGGATATGCAGCTGCTGTATGCCGACACCAGTATCGGTCTGCCTGCCTATGCGCAGTTGCAAGGCGGCACTGAATGGAGCTTGCAAGGCTTCAAAGGGGGGCTCAAGCTGTTGTTGCCTGATGGCGATGCTTTGCTCTTTGTGGATGTTGACCAAACCGACACCCTGCGTTATGTGGCCGATGTGCAGTTGGAAGGAACCGCTTGGGCCAAGCTTTTCAAACAGGCCGATTGGGGCGATGTGGCGCTGGGCTTCAGGGCCGAAGGGGTTGGCACCGATTGGCAAAGTTTGGAGGCCGCATTAGATGGCCGTTTCGACAAATTGCGTTACCGATCCGAAAAATTCGACGGCCTCGATTTTTCGGGCAGCATGCAGGCTGGGAAGTTCGATTTCAGCGCCAAGGTCGATCAAGAAGTTTTAGCATTTAACCTCGTTGCCAAAGGTGATATCGACAGCTTGCGCAACGCCCTCGACCTGCGTTTGCAACTTTTCCGCGCCCAATTGCACCGCCTGGGCTTGCGCGAAGAGGAACTGTTGGCCCGGTTAGAGTTGGAGGCACATTACGAAGCCCAGGCACAAGACCTCAAAGCCCATGTTCAACTGCGCAACGCCCTGTTGCAAGAGGCCGGAGGCAAGCACCAGCTCAAAGAACAATCGGCCCAATTCAGCAGCAATGTGCAAGAAAGTAAGTTAGAGCTTTCGGGTGATTTGGCCAACGGACAAGCACAGGCCAATACGCCCTGGGACAGCCTTTATGCACAATTGGTTGCGTTGTTCCGTCAAATGGCCATCGATAGCGCCAGTCGATTGCAGCTATCTGCCGCGTTTAAAGTCCACCCCGCCACCGAATTGCTGGGCATTTTGGCCGATGAAGGCACCCAACTCGATACGCTCAGCTGGCAAGTGATGCTCGATGGCCCCAACAGTAAGCTCGATATGCGTGCTGATTTGCCTGGCTTGGCTTATGCCGATACCCGTTTGAAAAGCCTGCAAGCAGTTGCGCGTTTAGATGGCCGCCAACTGGAGGCTTTGGCCAGTTTCAGTCGCTTGGAGCAGGGCGATTGGGTGCAAATTGACAGCACTTGGCTGCGTTTGGCACGTGCAGCCGATACCTTGACAGTGGCTTTGGGTGTAAACCGCGAGAATGGACAAGCCTTTTACCGCCTAACTGCCGATTACTTGCCCTTGGAACAAGGTTTTTATGCGCATTTGCAACCACAAGAACTGCTGCTGCAGGGAAGTGCCTGGCAAGTAGCTCCTAACAATTTTGTGCGGGTGGCAAATCAACAAATACACAGCGAGGGTTTGGCGCTCAAGCGGGCCGATGAGTCGTTTGGCTTACAAGCCGCCGGTGGCGATGACCTGGCTTTGTTTTTTGATGGTTTCCGCCTGAGCAACCTCACTGCCTTGCTCGATGCCGATTCGGTGCCTTTGCGTGGCGCTATCAAAGGGAAGTTACAGCTCCAAAATGTTTTCAGCAGGCTGGCCTTTGTGGCCGATTTGCAGGTCGATCGCCTGCGTTTGCCCGACCTGCCTTTGGGTAGTTTGCGCTTGCAGGCCACCAATCCGGCCGGCGATCGCTACGCTTTCACCGCCGCTTTGGCAGGTGCAGGCACCGCCTTTACCGCAGATGGCTTCTACCTGGCCACCGCCCAAAATCCGCGCATTGAGCTGCAATTGCAAGTCGACACCCTGCCCATGCCGCTTTTTGCCCAACTCAGTGGCGGGCAACTGCGTGAAGCGGCTGGTTATCTATCGGCCAATTTGCGGTTGAGCGGTTCGCCCGATGCGCCGCAGTACGATGGCAATTTGGCTTTCAACCAGGCAGCCTTCCGCCTACAAACCACCAATACCCGCTTGTTGCTGCCTGCAGAACGCATCAGGCTGAACAATGCGGGCATTTATTTCGATCAATTGCAGCTGCGCGACAGTTTGAACAACATCTTGGCAGTAAGTGGGCAAATCAAAACCCCCAGTTTGTTGCAGCCGCAGCTCGATTTGAAGGTAGAAGCAGGCAATTTCCAATTGCTGAATGCCTCGCGTGACAACAATCCCTACCTCTACGGCAATGCCGCCATCAATACCAAGGCCCGCATCACCGGTACGCCCGAAAAGCCCGTAATTGACCTCGAAGCCCGCCTCAACAAAGGCAGCAAATTGTGGGTGGTGGTGCCCGAAAGCGAGGCTGCCCTCATCGCCCGCGAGGGGGTGGTGGTGTTCATCGACCCCGATGCCACGGCTTTTGACAGCTTGTTGGCCCCGGCCGGCAGCAGCTCGGTACTGGGTTTGACCCTGCGGGCAGCTTTGCAAGTAGATCCACAAACCGAACTCACGGTGATTGTCGACGAGCGTGCGGGTGATCAATTGGTACTTTCGGGCAAGGCCGATTTGCGCTATGAACTTTTTCCAAACGGCAGGCAAACGCTTACGGGTCGCTACGAAGTGGGCAAAGGCGCCTACGAGCTCAGCTTGTACCAATTGGTGAAACGCAGGTTTGAATTGGTGCCGGGCAGTACCATCACCTGGCGGGGCAATCCCACCGATGCCGCCCTCGATTTGCGCGCCATGTACCGGGTGAAAACCGCCCCGCTCGACCTCATGAGCGAACAACTCAGTGGTGCCGACGCCTCGCAACTCAACCGCTACCGGCAAGAGTTGCCTTTTGAAGTGTACACCCGCATCACTGGCGAATTGTTGCGGCCTTCGGTTGCCTTTTCGCTCGATATGCCCGAGGCCCAGCGCGGCGCCATGGATGGGCAGGTGTATGCCCGGGTGCAACGCCTCAACCAGCAAGACGACGAGCTCAACCGGCAAGTATTCTCGCTTTTGGTACTCAACCGCTTTGTGCCAGCAGTGCAGTCGCAGCCAAGCACCGGCATCAACGCCAGCTCTTTGGCCCGTTCGAGCGCCAGTCAACTGCTCAGCAGTCAGCTCAACAGCCTCAGCGCCAAATACCTCAAAGGGGTTGATTTGAATGTAAATGTGAACAGCTTCACCGATTACCAAAGCGGACAAGCGGCAGATCGCACCGTGGCCCAACTGCAATTGCAAAAGAACCTCTTCAACGAGCGTTTGGTGGTACAATTGGGTTCACAGGTAGACCTGGAGGGCAACCGTGCCCGCGAACAAAAGGCCTCCGATTTGTTGGGCGACCTCAGTTTAGAATACCTGCTCAATGCCGACGGTTCGTTGCGCTTGCGGGCCTTTCGCAGGCAACAATTCGAAGGAGTGGTTGAAGGGCAGCTGGTGGTAAGCGGCACTTCATTGGTGTATAGCCGTGAGTTCAACCGTTTTTCGGAGGCTTTTCGAAGTCGGCCTACCCCACAAGTAGAAGCAGTGGACCCAAAAAAGGAGGAAAAGCCATGAGAAAATACTGGCTTTTGTTGCACTGTGTACTGCTTTTGAGCGCATGCGGCACGCTCAAACGCTTGCCCGCCGGCGAAAAATTGTACCGAGGTGCCGAGCTCCAATGGGAAGGTGAAGGTGCAGCAACGGCCGAAAAAGAGCTCGCGGCTACTTTGGAGGAAGTATTGTACCCAGCACCCAATACCCGCATTCTGGGCAGCTATCCGGCACTGTGGTTGTACCAACGTGCGCAGAGCGATAAAAAACGTTGGTTGGCCAAACAATTTGCGCCTCAATTCGGCGAAAAACCGGTCTTTGTCAGTCAGGTGAAGCCCGATCAGTTGGCTGCCCTGCTCAAAAACCGACTCGAAAACGAGGGCTTTCTGCGCCACAGCTTGCGTTACGAATGGAAAATGCAAGCAGGCAGTGGCAAACTGGTGTTTTACATCCGTCCGGGTGAACCTTACCGCCTGGCACAATACCAATGGTGGGGCACCCCCGACAGTTTGGCGCGTTTCCTGTTGCCCCAGCTCGCGCTTTCGGCCATAAAACCCGGAAGTAGATACAGCCTTACCGCCATGGAAGCCGAACGCGAAAGACTCGATGTTTTTCTCAAAAACCAAGGCTACTACGCCTTTTCGCCCGACTTCCTGCTATTCAGGGCCGATACTTCGGTTGGTAATCGGCAGTTCAAACTCTATTTGTCGGTGAAGCAGGCCACGCCCCCCGAGGCATTGCGCACTTACCGCTTGCAAAAGGTGCAGGTGTACCCCAACATGGCCTTCACCGACAGTGCCCGCAGCGGTATAGACACCCAGCGCACCGATGGATTGGTGTTTGTGGATGGCAGCCGCAGTTTCAAGCCCGAGCGCTTGGCGCCATTTGTGTTGCTGCGGCCCGGCCAGCTTTACAACCGCTCGGCCGAACTCACCATGGCCAACCGCATCAGCAGCTTGGGCAATTTCAGGTATGTGACGGTGCGTTTTGATTTGCCCGACAGCTTGCCTTTGGGCCTGGGGCCCGTACCCATGGATGCGCGCGTTGATTTGGCACCTTTACCCCGCCGCCGCTTGCGCTACGAAACGCAGTTTTTATCGAAATCGAACAATTTTGTGGGGCCTGCCCTCAAGCTGGGTTACCAAAACCGCAACCTCTTCAGGGGTGGCGAGTTGCTGAATGTAGACCTCAATGGCGGCTTTGAAACCCAATTTGCCGGCGGCCGCCAAACCGGTTTGAATGCATTTGAAGTGGGTTTGAAAGGCGAGCTGGTATTTCCACGCATCCTTTCTCCCATTGATTTGGGAGGTAATTTGGGTTACGGTTTGCCGCGTACCCGTTTGGTGAGTGGGGTGAGTTTGCTGAACCGGGTGAATTTTTACCGATTGCGTTCCTTCCAAGCCGGATTCGGCTACCAGTGGCAAACCAACCGCTTTGTGAGCCACGATTTGCAACCTGCCGCCATCAGCTTCACGGGATTGTCGCGTACTTCAGCTGCTTTTGATGCCATTTTAGCGGCCAATCCTTTTTTGCGGCAGAGTTTTGAACAGCGCTTCATCGCCGGTTTGGTGTACCAAGGCACTTTCAGCGAGTTGGCCGAAAACAAACCCCACCGCTGGGTGGCCATTGTGGGTTTGGATGCTGCCGGCAACTTGCCCGGACTCATTACAGGCAGCGATCAGCTCTTTGGCGAAACCCTGGCGCGTTACGTGCGCCTCGATGCCGATATACGGTACCACCGGGTGTTCAGTGCCGACCGCCGCCTGGTGTTGCGTGTATTTGGCGGATATGGCTACAGTTACGGGGCGAGTCCCACTCTGCCATACATCAAACAGTATTTTGCGGGTGGCCCCAACAGTGTGCGGGCCTTCAACATCCGTTCTTTGGGTCCGGGTAACTACCGTCCGGCCAACTTCGACCTCGCCTCCTTTTTCGATCAGGCTGGCGATATCAAGCTCGAAGCCAATGTAGAGTATCGTTTTCCGCTGGTGCCCTACCTCAAAGGGGCTGTATTTGCCGATGCAGGCAATATTTGGCTGCAGCGCCCCAACCCGGCCTTGCGCGGCGGACATTTTACTTCGCAATGGGCGCAAGAATTGGGCGTAGGTGCCGGTTTTGGTTTGCGCATAGATGCCGACATTTTGGTGTTGCGTTTCGATTTTGCAACGCCTTTGCGCAAACCATGGCTACCCGCCGGTGAGCGCTGGTTCGATTCGTTCAGCCTGGCCGATCGTGCCTGGCGCCGTGAAAACCTGAATGTGGTTTTTGCGATAGGGTATCCGTTTTAACCATTATCCAAGAAGCAAATATGCTTCGACCCAATTTGGTAGATTTTGTGCCGGATTAAATGTGAAATTCTCGCCATTGGTGACTTCTCCAATGTACTTCGCTTGGGTGCTTGAATTGTCGAAAAGAAAGGTGCGGTGGGTATTTTTTACAGCTTCTTTTAGAAAGTTAAGGCTTTTAAAATATCGGTCTTTTATCCTTTCATCAGCAACTGCATGGCCTAGTTGAGCCATTCGCAACTTAACCCGACTGATATTGATCCTAGGGTCTTCAGTAGCCACGTAGTATAAATAAACACGAAATCCAGCGTTTTGGGCTTGTTTCAAAAACGCTATTTTTCCTGGGTGACTCATCACGGTTTCAAAGGTAAAAGACTTTCCTTCAACCAATAATTGTTGTCGAATAAATGCCGCCAAGTCCGCTGCTATGTATGAGTCAATAGGTGAATGGGTACGTAAAGAATTGGCATCTACTTGTAGCGTTTTCCAAAGCTCTGGTTGGCTGCGCTTGACAGGGGCAAAACTGCTGTGTTTGAAAAAATGCTGAACTTGTTCTTCTGATACTTCCAAATCAAATGCATCGAAGCAGACGGCTCCGTTTTTAATCCAGTCAGCCTCTATTTCATCGGCATTGACATAAATACCCAATGAAATAGCCTTGTCGTGAAGCATCCCTTTGAAAATGGTTGTTTTTCCTGAACCATTGGGACCTGCAAAAACTCGCATCCGCTTCACATCAGTGCTTAATTTTTAAATGTAGTTTTTTGATGTTTCTTGAATTACGAACGAACTTTTTAACGTGCGTCTTTTTACCAGATTTATCAATCTTCCACAAATCAGCACCTTCCATCACATACCTCGACTCAATGTCTACTGTTGCAGCTTTAGCATGTGCTTTGGCAGTTGCATTGATAGCAGCTGCAATGATAGTTGCTGTTTCGTTAGCGTCCTCTTCGCTTGCAAGCATCCATTGTACATAAGCATGGCTTACATGGCCTTCCTTTTCCAGTGCTAAGATGCTATCCGTCGCTTTCATGTTGTTCAAATTTAATACATTATAGGGAATGAACAGCTAAGAATTGAATAAAGACCTCTCCATTGTGGCACGAAATTTTCTAACAAGCCGCAGATTCAAAAAACAACCCCATGAAAACCCCCATGCTTTTGTTGGCAGCCAGTTTGCTGCTCAGCGCTTGTAAAGATTACCAAATTGCCTTGCAGCCCGATTTGCGCGAAAACGCCCAGCTCATGACCGTAAAAGGCCGTCAAGGCAATATGATCAACCAAAAAGTAAGTTTTGGCGAATTTAAAACCGATCGCGTAGCACGCGGTTGGACGATCAAATACAACATTCCATTTATTGTGCGCTTCGAAGGCGCCCAAGAAAAGCTCAGCTTTACCCAATACGATGGGGCGGGCAACCAAGCTGTGGTTTCGGCCATTGGCAAATTCCGCAGTGCCGAAATGAACTGGCTCGGCAGCTGGTTCAACGTTCCACTAAACTACAAACACTACTTTGCAGGCAGCATTTACCTGCCCCAGCGCGAAAGATCGTACGACTTTGTGGTTTACAATCCCGAATCAAACTTTTTCCTCTTGCCCACCAAAGGCCATGTGCAAAGTGGCGATTTACGCATCGATGTTTCGGGCGTTACCAAACTGCACGACCAGCGCGTGTTGAACATCGACAATTTGGGTTTCGAATATTTCAAAGGCAGCCAGGCCGTGGGTGCCGCCCAAATTTTCAACAACGGCAAGGTGTGGATGCGTAACGGCCTCGATGCCGATGAACGTTTGGTCTTGGCAGCCCTTTCTACCGCCCTTATGATCAGAAACAACGAATTGAGTGAGCGCCTATCGGCCAACAACCCTTGATGGAGTACCCAAACTAAATACAAGAGGCCATCAAAATTGATGGCCTTTTGCTTGGTAGCGAGGACGAGAATTGAACTCGTGACCTTAGGGTTATGAATCCTACGCTCTAACCAACTGAGCTACCTCGCCGAATTGGGTTGCAAATATAGCGGGATAAAGTTAAAAGTGTAAACAATTTAAACGTTAGTAACTCAAAAATTCAAAAAGCCCCACTGCAGTTAAGTAGCGGGGCTTTTATGTGCTGTGGAGCAGTTTAAGGGGTGTAAGTAGCTACGTGCAACAGGGTGTCATGCCCTGGAGCATAAACTGCGTTTTGCCAGGTAGCATCCCACAAAGTGTGTAAGTAGTAGAAAAAGTTATTCTGGAATTTTTCG
>VFQQ010000858.1_pt1 | contig 50937 bp, 89 predicted proteins | sample 3512341 | NCBI WGS metagenome assembly VFQQ01 (sample SAMN10412373, study PRJNA504923) | tailings metagenome | isolation source: Relicate 2 Philex TSF1 revegetated site | place: Philippines: Tuba, Benguet | collected 2017-08-29 | reverse complement strand
GCTGTTGATATATAACCAGCCACGCATGCAGCAAAGCATGCTTGAGAGCAGCAACAGTTGTCCACCGTGCAGAACCGACCCTGTCACCCACCTCGCAGAGCACACGAACGCAGCACACAGCAGCAGCACAAGTGGCTGCCAACTGAAGCGCACCATGGTGGCGGGCGGTGTGCCACGGAAGACGCCAAAAGCTGGTGTCTCAGCGACCACTTGGCGGAACGTCTTGCACCCGGGAGCGCCCTCAGCAGCGGGCTCGCCCGCAGGAGTCAGGCCCTCAGCTGCTGGAGCAGCGCCTGCCGGGGCAGCCCCGCCGGCGGGTGCACCGGTGGCAGCTGGAGGTGCCTCGGTGGCAGGCGGCCGTGCACTTTGCCCAGGCACCAGTGCAGCCGAGCTGGTCGCCGCCGCTGTGGCCTCTGTGCCCGGCATGAAGCGAAGCGTGTCTGCATGGCAGAAAGGATGGAACACGTTTACACACAAGTGCAACTTGCTGGCCCGGCATTCCTGGGCGTGTACACATCCCTCTCAACCACAGCATGCCAGGCATGCACAGCATGCTGCACAGCATGGAAAGCACTCACCGTTGATGATGTGGACCACAGCGCGCCCGCCGCACACCGCCAGGTCAGCTTCAAGGACCGCAGCAGAGCCGCCAGGGGCCGTCAAGTACACATCCGTGCCCTGGAGAAGACAGTTGTTGAGACTCAATTTGAGTGGGCGCAGCAACTGGACGGAGCCATGGAGCTGTGGCAGTAGCATGGCATGCTGAGCAGCATGGGATGCCAAGCAAGGACAGTGGCTGGGCGAAGGAGCAGAAGTGCAGGAGGCACGTACCAGCCGACAGCCAGCAGCGCATGTGCTAGCCATGGGCTGGCGCTGAACAGTTGGAATGGGTTGAAGAGCAGCTCACCGTGGGCTGCGCATGGGGCAGCACGCCGACAGTCAGGTTGTACTCTGGGTTCTCAGTAGCCAGGGACGTGCCGTTCAGAGCCTGGGGAGGGTCGAGTGACAAGGTTCAGGCGAGTGAGGCTGGCTGGATGCTAAGGTGTGGATGCTGAGCAAGCGCCACCCAGCCTGCTGCCAAGCACAGACCAGCTATGACACCCACGGCCAGACCAGCAAGCATCCGACCGGAATGATGTAAAAGCCGCCGTCCACCGCCGCCTCACCCTCAGCTCAGCCAGCGTCTTGCCCTTGCCCGGCAGGATGTGGAAGGTGCCCAGCGCCTTGAGCAGGGAGGGGTCTTTCAGCAACGACCCCACCCAGCTCTCGGTCAGGCCTGCCATGGCATGGGGGAAGAGTGGTGGGTTGGTCACAATGGCAGCACTTCGGCTCTCATTTCGATCAGTGCTGCGCAAAAGGCAAATCCACAGCAGCGCAAAAATCACACTTAGTTTGGCAAGGCTGCAGGCACCTCCTCACCAACTGCAATGCGCGATTTGAGCGCGGCATCTGACGGCACAAACCAGGTGCCTTCTGTTGAGCCGTCGTTGGCCTCCTCGGCCAGGCCAGCGGTGTAGAAGAAGCTGCAGAAGGAGGCGGATTTGACAGAGTGTATTACCATGCCATGCAATAGGGGCCATCGGCGCTGCTTCCTCCCCCGCGCACCTTCTTTTGCCCGGCATGCAAACAGGTGCATCCGACCACCTCTGCTGGCGTTGCACAGATGGCAACCGAGCATTCAAGCCACAACCAGCTCACTTGAGCCACAGGTCGCTGGGCAGCTGCGCCTGCTTCACCGCCGCGCTGACGCTGGGGGCGCAGGGCGGGGGGCCTGGCTTGGCGGCGTTGCGGGGCGGCAGCGGCCTGCGAGGGCGGCAGCCGGGTCGGGGACATGAACGTGCGTTTGGGGGTTTGGAGCAGGGGGTGAGGCAATGCGCGCCGCGCCTGCCGCGCCACGCATGCAATCACGAGTGCTCATCCAGCCATGAACGGCATTGCCGGTCGCAACAGCGCACGTGATGGGTGCGTCGATCACAAACACAGAGCCGCCGGAGCAGCCACGGAAGGGGCCAGCGGTGATGTTGGCAACAATGCCGTCCTCGCCCAGCAGCTGAATCTTCTGCATCAGTGCAACGGGCAGCGCAAAAATGTGACAACTTGGATGGTTTGAGGCGTTGGCGGCACCTGCTGCCGGTCAAAATTGCCGCACCATTGCCACCAGCAGCAGTGCCTAGCAGCCCTCGATGTGCGGTGAAGGAGGCTGCAAGGCCATGCCTGGGCCTCAGCAGCACCGCCACGGCGGCTGTCGGCCGTCTCACCTGCTCCCCACCAGCCTGCCCGGGCGGCAGCACGTTGACAATGAGGAAGTGGCCGGCACAGCCAGTCTCCAGGCGGCTGCCGTTGCGGGTCGCCAGGTCAGAAGCAGTCATGCCGCCCTGCACAGGCAGTGTGGACCAAACGGCCGTGAGCCAAGGCGGCTAGGCAAGTGCCAAACAGCGGTAACTTGGCGCTGGGACAAGGTACTGCAACCAGCTGCCCTTCATGCAACTTGCTAATTTGAAACTGCCAATTACGCAGGCGCACATCCGGCTGCCGCCCCGCTTGCCTGAACGAACATGTAGCCCCCCAGGCAGTTCCAAGCCTCCATGCTCAGCCCCGGCGGCAGCCCTCCCACAGCAGGCGGGCCGGAGCCATCGGCACCACCAGAAGGACCGCCAGGACCGCCAGGAGAACCGCCAGGACCGCCGGCAGTGGCATTGCCGCCAGGAGGGAGCATGGGGCCCCCGCCGGGGCTGCCCGGTGGCGGCATCAGCTGTAAGGGGTGGCGCAGTAGGTATGACTTGCATTCAGCAACACAGCCGAGTGCCATAACCCTGTGCGCTCCCCAGCAGCAGCCTCAGTATGTGCAAGACACTGCTCCCTGCTCACCTTGGCATCAGCGGGCACCAGAGCGGGGTCCATCCAAGCCGATGTGGAGTTGAAGGCCAGCTCTGCGGCAGCTTGGCAGGCAGTGTGGGGCCGCCCCTGTGGCACATTCGCTCAAAGGGCCGTACAGCCGCCTACAGCAGCGCAGAACCAGAGGAGGACGAGTGCTGCCTGCAAGCGGCCGTAGTGAGCCCACATCAATGATCACGGTCACCCGCAACAATGCTGATGCAACAGCCCTGATGAGGCAATCGCCGATTCATGATCCACAGCTTAGCAGCCATGCATGCCTCTCACCCCCATTGGCCCTGAAGCCCGCCTCTGAAGGCACAAACACGGTGAAGTTGCTGCGGGGGTCCAGCAGCACTGTGCTCCAGTTGGTCTGAGGCGCCATGAAGCGCACCGCTCCCGCCTGGGACCTGGGGGAGTGCAGGGGTGGGTGTGCGGGGCAGGCCAGTCAAGCGGGGCTCCGGTGAGCATACCCAGAGATAAACAGTGCTGGAAACGTGTCATGCCGTGTGTTGTCTGGTGATTGGTTCGAACAGGCCAAGAGCAGGCTGCAATTGTATCCAGTGCCGTCAGCTTTCATGCTGCACCTCATTTCAAACCGCACTGCAGGCGACCGCACCTGATGGTCTCCTGCAGCGTGGCGCTGCAGTTCTTGCCCGCAATCGCCGAGGCCAGGGGCTCGTGCAGGGTGGAGTTGATGACGTAGACTGGGGCACAGGCGCAGGAATGGGATGACAATGAAAACCACGTGCGCACGGACTACTAGCAGGCTGATCATGAAGTGCACCACAAGAGCGGCCCTTGCAGCCTTCCAAGAGTAGGCACACCGCTTGGCATTCGAACTACTCTGGACAACCGCCCGCGGGTCCCGGGGGCGTCCCTTCAAATGACTTATTGTCTCACCCGCGCTGCGGTTCTGGCAGGTGGACAGATCGTCCAGGATGGTGGCCGATGTGTTGGTGCCGTTGAGGGACAGCGTGATGGCGGCAGGCGCGCCCTGCAGCAGGACGCGAGTGGGCAGAGGAGGGGTGGCAGGAACACATCGGCAGCGCTCACAGCACGCAGCCATGGACGCACATTGGATGATGCATCCGCAGCTCCATCAATCGATTCCAGTTCAGGTTAGCCATCCATGCTCTCAGCAGCAACTGACCGACGAAGACGGCGCGGCGTGCACGCTGAGCTGCCACTGCTCGCCCGCCTGCGTCTGCACCACCTGCCCATCCAAGGCTGCCAGCTGGGCCAGTGAGAAGGCACGAGGCAGGACATAAATGCTGGCCAGCTGAGAGGCAGAGGCGCGCGGTGCACTGTCGCTGTTGGTGGCATTGCTGGCGGTGCCATTAGAGCTGGATGTGTTGCTGTTGGCCGTCGGTCCCTGGAAGGACGCGACTTGCAGGGCGGAGCGCTGCATAAACAGAGACGGGCCGGGAAGAAATCACGCAGCGCAGATGGTGAGGAGATATAGACACCCCGCCTTCATGTGCCTGTTGTGGACTTGAGCACAGCACCAGACAGCTCCCAGGCCAGTCAGCAACCCCGATTTATCTCCAACCTCACCCATGGCTGCACACACACACCGACCCAACTCACCTGCATGGCCAGGTCTGTGGGCGCCAGCACCGTGACATCTGCTGTGGGATCCTCCAGCCACGGCACCGAAGCCGCCTGCAGCAGCTTTGCAAACGCCCCCGTGTCGTTGCGCAGCTGGAGCGCAATCAGCGGGTTGGAGGGGCAGTTGGCGGCTGTGAAGCGAGCGGCGGTGGTGCCACCCGCCAGGCTGGCATTGGCTGGCAGGGCGGTGAGCTGGCCCTGCCCGGCAGCCGCCTCAACTGCAGGCGCAGGAATGAGCTGCACGCTCTGGGCTCTGCGCTCTGCCTCCTGCTCCTGCCGCTGCTGCGCCAGTGCCTCTCGAATGGCTGCCTCGCCAGCTGGCACAGGAGCAGCCTCGGCGCCAGGGGCTGCCGCGGCGGCAGCAGAAGCAGGGGCAGCGCGAGGGGACAGGCCTTCCAGGGCAACAGAGTAAGGCACGATTGTGGAGAGGGGGGACGACGGCTGCGGGGAGGACGGTTGAGAAGCACATGTGCATGTGTTGGCTACCTCCTCTGATTGCCTGAAGCTGTATGGATGCCTCGCAGGAGTGCAGGCTGCAGCAGATACAGCTGCTACATGCACCGTGGATGGCATGTGCTACAAGGGATGCCGGCAGCCACACAGCAGCCGCTGGTTGATTAGCTCACCAGCAGCACGCTGTCCACCACGTGGATCACCGCCTTGCAGACCAGGATGTTGGAGCGCAGCAGGTTGGCGGACGAGGCGTAGCCGCCAATGGTGATGACTGGAGTGCTGCCGTTGGCCTGGCTGGCTGGCCCGGTGGAGGAGATGGTGAGCAGGGCGCCGGGCAGCTGCGTGTCCACCTGCTGCCCACCCGATGGGAAGCGTGCTGCGGAGGAGGGTGGGCGGGGCGAGGTGCCAGATTGTGAGCAATTGTAACACGCTGCTGCCCTGCTGACTCGCATGCACCGCACATGCAGTGCACGCTGCGCATCACGCAGCGTTGCGCAGTGCGACGCGTCCACCCGCTTTCCCACAAAGCAGTGCACCACCTCTCACCCAGGTCAGCAAAGGCCAGGGGCTGCATGGAGGCGTGGTAGGCCGCCAGGCTGCGCAGCTGCTGCGTGCTGCTCAGCAGCTGCGCTTCGGTGAGGCCCTCCCGGCTCAGGAAGGCGCGCATGGCTGCATTGTTGGGCACAAACACGCTGAAGATCGGGACGGCAGCAGCAGCGCCGCCACTGCCGTTGCCACCGCCGGCACTGCCGCTGCTGTTGGCGCTGGCCCCATCGGCGGCGGTCCTGCTGCCGGTCAGGTTTGCGGCAGCTGAAGTGAAGTTGAAGCCGGAGAGGGCGAGCAGCGAGGAGAAGAGGTTCAGGTCGGTAGTTGAGCTGCGGGGGTGGCAGGGGGGAGGCTGGGAATGAGCACAGGCTTGGCGGCGAGTCGGAGGTTCAGTCAGCGGGTCTTTCTATAACAGCTTGCTTGCCTGGCCTGCCTCCCCCACATGGCATGCCTGTAAGTTCAGATCAGCTGCCTATGCACAACCAAACATCGGCAGCTGCTTGCCTGAGGTAGCTCTGCACGTCTGTCTGGCACTGGGTGGGCGGCGGCGGCGGAGCCGGCGCTGGTGCCGCCGCTGCCGCCTGGCTGGCATTGCTGGCCGTGAGCAGGCTGGACAGAGCCGAGGTGTTCTGCTCAAGCATTGGGGCTGGGGCGGTGGCTGGGGCGGCTGGTGCAGAGGTTGCAGCAGCGGGGGCAGGGGCCATCGGTGCTGGCGAGGGTGTAGGAGTTGCCGCCGCTGCAGGCGGCTGTGCCAGGGAAGCAGGCGCAGCGGCTGGGGCATGGGCGGGCGCCGCCTGCCCGCAGGTGCAGCGGTTGCAGGAGAACTGGCAGAAGGGCTGGCCCATCCAGCTCTCGGAGCACTGCATTCGGTTGGCAAATCGGCAGGTGGGTGGCGCACGAGTGGGCACTCGACCTCGGATTGACCAGCATGGCAGGGCATCCCAATGGTATGCCCGCCGGTGTTGCAGCCGTGCACAGAGGGTGCTGCCACATCTGAGGTGAGCAGCGCTTGCAATCAAGCTGCCTGCAGTGTCTCACAGGCCTGCCAATGCTGCATTCCCCGCTCACACCCCGCCCACCTTGCCCCACGCCGCCTGCTGGGAGCACAGAAAGTCTGGGGAGGGCGGGATGTCGGTGCAGAAGCAGACGCCGGGGCAGTTGCAGCGGCCGCACGTGATCTGGCAGTGCCCGCCCGACAGCACCCAGGCGTCGAAGCAGCTGCCGGCGTCGCGCTGCGCAGGCAAAGGAGGGTGGTGGCGGTCGTGGGTCGCTCAGCACAGCACTTCAAAGATGACTGGCGTGAACTACAGCAGGACGGGGCACACTCCCTGGCATGCACGGATGCACTTCCCAGTGACACTCGAGCAACTCACCAGCGCTTGGCAGCTGGGGTAGCCTGGCGCTAGCTGGTCGGTGCAGGTGCAGCCGGCCGGCGGAGCGGCTGGCGCTGAAGCTGGCGGCGAGGCGGCGGGCGCGGCGGCCGGGGGCTGGAGGGTCACCCCTGCCATCGGCTGCAGCTGCAGGGCCTGCCCACTGGCTGCCTGGATGGCCCAGCCTGCAGAGGCGGGCAGCAGGGAGAGGCAGGGGCGTGTTGTGGGGCGCCCGACTGCAGGGCGGCCTGGGGAGCCGGAGCTGCCCTCAATACGTGCAGCCTTGCCTGCCACGACCAGCAGGGCAGCCAGGCAGGCTGGGGAGGCGCGTCCAAGGGCGCTGGAGCCGCCGGGGCGGCGCCGGGCCATGGCTGCGTGCTTGCTGTGCATCAGGTGCTCAAGGGTAGCTCAAAGGAGCCACATGAACGGTAGGGCCGAGCAAACAACCAGGCAGCTGCATGGCCATGCGTTCCGGCGGGCGCGCTGAGCGGCGGCCGTCACCCGCAGCGCAACCGCCCCGCAGCTGGTAGCTCGATTCACTCCTTCATGGCTCCGGTGCGCCTGGTGCAGTCCACACCGCACTCTTCAGCTTATTGTGCGTCGAGAACCCGGCGCAGGATGACAAGCGCAGCGCTCGCGGCCCAGGAGCGGCAGGGCTGCTCCGCCCGCAGCGGGCGGCTGCTCAAGCCCGCGCTGTCTTACATCGGGCGGTTCATCCAGGCGATGCAGGAGGGGCTTTGGTGAGCGGCCTTCGAACCATAACGTGGTCTCGCGAGGGAGCGATCTGGCCTTGCAGAGCGATCGGAATAGCGGTTGGAAGTCATCGGAGCTGGCATGCGACATTGCTGTCCACGGCCGCCGCTGCCGCCACCGCTGCCGCTCTGCTGCCGCCGCTTCATCCATCTCGCCGCCGCTCTACCCTGTTGTCGTGCCCCCGAAACGTAGCAGTGCCCGAGCTGAGGCAACTCCACCCCGGCTTCGCTTGCAGAGCGCCCCAGGCGTGCCATGGCGGCTGGACCCCCCTCACTGCGTGGCCTGCATTGACGTCCCCGCTCTTGGCCCTGCAGGGACCCCAAGAAGCTGCCGTCCTGCCAGTGGTGGCCGAGAGCAGGCTGAACCATTACATACTGTTGGCCGAGACGCAGCAACCGTTTCAACTCTGCCCTGCAGGGACCCCAAGAAGTGCCCCGACGGCTGGATCCCGCTGGTGGTGGCCGAGAACAAGCTGAACAACGAGGAGGTGCTGGCGCGGCTGCAGGAGGGGTCCAAGGACGCACCCGCTTGGGTCATGAACTATGGCAGGTGCGACGAGTGGGCATGCTCCCAATCGGGGCAGCCTGCCAATGTGGGCAGCCACGGCTGCAGCGGTTGCCTGTTTTGGGCAGCTGCCTGCTGCTGGTCCCTCAGGAGGCTCCAAACTGGGACCAAGCAGGTGGCCCGCTCACTTTTCGGAGTGCAGATGGCTGCACAGGCGCACCCCGACATTGCCTGCATGTGCCTGCTGGAGCGCCGCCGCTGCAGCCGGCAGCCGCCCACGCACACCTGTCATGCCCACCGCCACCTCTGCTGTGCTGTGCTGTGCTTTGCAGCATGCGGGGCGTGCCGGAGCTGCAGAGCGCCGTGGCCGGCATGTTGGAGCGCTTCCTGCTGCCCGGCTTTGCAGTCGATCCCAGCAAGCTGTGCATCTCGGCAGGTGCGCTGCTGCAGTGCGTGCCGCTGGCACTTTGCTCTACCTGCCTTGCCGCGGGGCTGTCGCGTTTAGCCTGCTGGCTGGCGCACATCCACAGCCTGCCAGTTGGTGCCGTCTTGAAATACACAGTGCCCTTCCCCCACTGCTGTTTGGCTCCTTAAGCAAGTTTGGGTCTATAGCAGCATCCCCACGCTGGCTGGCGCGCCGTCCTGCTGCCGCAGGCTGCACCGCCATCCTGGACAACCTGTTCTATGCGCTGTGCGACGAGGGCGATGGCGTGCTGATCCCCGCGCCCTACTACCCGGCATTTGATAACGACCTGCAGGCACGCCTTTTGCCTTGCCTTGCATGCTGCCATCGCTCCTTGCGTTGCATTTGCCGCCACTCTCCAGCGCACGCGTGGCAGCGTTTTCACTGGGCCGCTGGCTGCTTACGCTAAGCACACCCTAGCTGCGCTTGAAACCATACCAGACCTACAGAGCCTCTCGCGCATGCTGTGTTCACGCAGGCCAAGTGCTGCGTGCACCCGCTGCCATTCTATCTAAGTGAGGAGTCTGCGGCAGACGGCCTGCCCATCCGGCAGCAGCTCGATGCGGCGGTGGAGGATGCACGCGGCTTTGGCGTGCCCGTCAAGGTAAGAGCTTGCAATTGATGCGCTAGAGTGCTGGAGTTGAGGCTGAGTGCATAATTTGTTGCAGGGCAGGTTGTTCTGCTGCCCTGCACAGCACCACACCACGGCTACAGTAGGTGCGCCCGTGTGCATGGCGAGCAGCAAACTCCAACCAGCTGCATCATCACAGGAACCAACCGTGGTTGCGCCTCCTCTCCCGCAAGCACTGCTGGTCACCAACCCCAACAACCCGCTGGGCAGGTTGCTGCAAAGCTGTACCTGTGTACTCATTGCAGTCTGCAATCGCGTATCCACGTATGTAGGCGCTGCTGGTCACCAACCCCAACAACCCGCTAGGCACGATTTACAGCGATGACACGATCAAGGAGATGATTGCCTGGTGCCTGGACAACCACGTGCACTACGTCAGGTGTGGAGCCGGCCCGCACAGGTGTCTACAGGCTGCAGAACTGGTGTTGAACCACGTGAAGTGTTGCGCAGCCATGGTTGTGCCTCAGAGCAACTTGCATGTACTATGAAAGCTGCTATGTAGCTTTTGAAAGTGGGTTGCATTGCTCATCTGCCCCCTTCCGCAGCGACGAGGTGTACGCTTTGTCTGTTTTCAAGGAGCAGGCTCGCTTCACCAGCGCCCTGCTACTGGCTCAGCAGCTGGTTGGCACCCCTTCAGCAGCCGCCAGCAGCAGCAGTGCCGCCGCTGAGAATGGGGCGGACGGCAGTGCAGCGGCAGCGGACAGCACCCTGGTGGCTGCAGCAGCGGCGGCAGAGGGAAATGCAGCTGCGGCGTCGCTGGCAAGCTTATCGGTAGCAGACGGCAGCAACGGCGGCGATGGCAGCGGCGATGGCAGCAGCGGCAGCGGGGGCAGCTACAGCCAGCGGCAAGTAGACACTTATATGCACATGGTGTATGGCCTGTCAAAGGACTGGTGTGCCTCGGGGCTGCGTGTGGGCATGCTCTACTCCCGCAACACCCGGCTGCAGAAGGTGGGTGGGTGCTCTGTGTGGTTGATCGTGACTGGATGGGTGGACCGGGTTGGCCAGCCAGCAGACGTATTGACCGGCAGTGCTGGTGAATGAGCAGGCCACCACGAGCCGCGCTCACCACCTCTGTTGCTCGCTCTTATCTTACTCTTTATGCGATTACCCACCCCGCCCTGCCATTTGCAGGCGCTGGACAACATCTCGGCATTTTCAACCGTCTCCAACTTCCTTCAGTGGGGCCTGATCCAGGTGCGGCCCGCCAGCCTGTTGCCTGCCGAGACTGTGCGCCCATCCCAGAGCGCGCTGCCAGCACGCACGGTCATGCATTGCCTTGCTCCCAGGCTGCTGATCTTGAACGAGTGGCACTTAACACCGTTCCGGGTCCAACCCCTGCATGCCAGCATTGCTGCCGCGTGAGCATCCGCTGCTTGCTCGGTCTTTCCCACACCATGCTCAATAGTATGTGCGCATGCTCCCTGCAGATGCTGAACGATCATGAGTGGGCTGCCGCCTTCCTTCAGCGCAACCAGCGGTCGCTGGAGGAGAGCTATGATGCGCTTACTGGTGAGTTGGCGGCTGTCGCTTGTCCGCTTGTAGTCCAGGTCTACCAGGCGATTGCTGGAGGACAGTCAAATGCTGATGGAACACCCCACAGTACGCTCGACTCACCCCTGGCATGGTGTTACGCCCTGATTTACAACATGCACCTGAATGCCATGCCCTGCAGGCGCACTTGAGGCTGAGGGCATTCCCTTCACCCCTGCGGTCTCCGGCATGTTTGTGTGGGTTGACCTGCGGTGAGCTGTGGCTGCACTATTGCGCAGTTTTGAGCAATGTAAAGGCAGCAACAGCCACCTGCATGCGTGTGCATGCACCCGTGCGTGGGCACTGCTCAAAGCCTTAAGTCAGAACGCTGTCGCTGCTTCTGCCCTGTCTCGTACCGCATCCTGCATGCCGATGGCGTACCGTGCCCGACCTCTGGCGTTGCAGGCGCTGGCTGGCGGAGCCCACCTGGGAGGCTGAGGAGGAGTTTTGGCGCAATGTGTGCGACCGCTGCAAGGTGCCCTCAGCTCCTGGCCAGCATCAGAAGAACTTACAGGCCGTGCATGCCGCCTAGCAATAAATGCCGGCATTGCAAAGCCTGCCTGTTCTTGCTGTGGACACATACCTCTGTCCCTCGCTGCGCCCACTCTGCCCTCCGCATGAATGTGCACTTTCCCTGCTGCTGCGTGCGCTTTTTCCGCAGGTGATCCTGACGCCAGGCAAGGACTGCCACGCAGCGGAGCCCGGCTTCTTCCGCCTCTGCTTCGCGTGGATGCCGCCCAAGGCGCTGCCCGAAGCCGTGCGCCGCATCAAGCTGCTCATGGGGGGCGGCGCAAATGGCGGCGGCTCCTCGGAGTGCAGCGTGCAGTGAGCGGAGCAGGGGCAGCAGGCGCTAGCATGGACAGCTTGCTCGCCGCATCAAGCTGCTGATGGGCGGCGGCTCGAATGGAGGGGGCTCCTCTGAGTGCAGCGTGCAGTGAGCGCAGCAGGGGCGGCGCGCAGATTACGAGTTGCGACAGCATTGAACGCCGCGAGGTGCTGCGGCAAACAGCAACAACTTTTGTTCTGCTGCAGCTACGGCATCCGCGCTGCAGCTGTGAGCAGAGTGTTTTTATCATCAAGTTGCGGGTGGCCCAGCTGCCACTCGTCGCTTCGTGCCCTCCTTTGTTGCTAAACAGACATTCACAATATTACTGCAAGCCAATGCAAGCCAATTATTACTACAGGTAAATGCAAGGCAGGGTACAGGGCAATCCAAGCCAGGCAATCAGCCATCAAGGGCAGCGAGGATGCAGCCACAGACGTCGGCCGGTAGCGGCAGGCCCAGCCGGTGCTGCAGGCGGGCCAGGCACAATGCAAAGGTGCGCAGCCGTGCGACATCGCTGCATGGCAGGCGGCGCACCATTTGGCTGGCTTGCTGAGGTGAATGAGCAAAAGCAACTGGCAGTGCTTGTCCGATGCCGGGGCAGGAAGATGGAACTTTGGCCCAGTGCCCTTTGCTCAGAGGGCACCGGGCGGCAACAAAGTCTGCAAACAGGTGCTGTGCCAAGTTCCCGCCGGCTTGAATTGCATCCAACGCTGCCGCCGCTGGCCCGGCGCACAGCAAGCAGCAGGCGGCTTCGTCGTGCTGCATGCCGATGGCAACCCTGCAGCGTGGGTGGCCGAGCCAAGGAATCCATACAATGTTCAGCATTCAAACGACACGTATGTTGTCAAGAAGCCCGGCTTGAGCTAAGTCGCTGAGCTGCCCTTTGTGCTCACCGCAGGGGAGTCAGGCCGGCATAGCTGGTGCACTACGCGGTGTGCGGTGCAGCGGCCAGCAGCAGCTGCACAGCGGCAGCATGGCCGCTGAACGCGGCAGCGTGAACTGGCAGCATGCCTGCAAGGAGGGGAGAGGGCGGAGGAAAACCTCCACGGCTCAACCCATGCCTCGCCCTTCCTGCAGAGCTCACCATAAGCCTGTACATACCACCACTTGATCAGACAAATGCTGACTCCGACCACAACAGCAGCCGCACCTGCCAGGTCAGCAGCATCCGCTGCTTCAGGCGCCACCGCAAGCAGCACTTGCAGCGCATCTGTTGCGCCCTGCCGCGCCGCGCTGCGCAGAGGCGTCGACTCGGTCAACAGGGACACTGCTCTGGCCAGCCCTGGAGCAGCCGTCAGCAGCTGCCTCAATGTGTCTGCTTGGTTGCGCTCGGCAGCCAGGTGTGCTGCTGTACGGCCGTTCAGGCTGGTGCTGGTCACGCTGCTGGGAGCCAGCTGCAGCAGAAGCTGCACAGCCTCTGTCCGACCATACTTGGCTGCCACAATGAGCGGGCACCCGTGGTTGATGGCCGCTGGCTGAGAGGCCGTCTGCGGTGCAGCCTCCAGCAGCAGCAGCAGGGCTGGCATGTGGCCCTGGGAGGCTGCAAGGTAGGCCGGCGTGCGGCCACCTGAAAGGACCGGACGCAAAGGAGTGAGAATCTGGGCGTGTGGTGGTGTCGAAAGGGTCACAACAACCAAATGCAGCTTCGCGTATGCAGCAGCTAGCAAGAAGGTGTTCTCTGCACAGCATGGTCAGCCGCCGCAACCAAACAGTGCCCTTGAAAAGAAGCCCCAGCAGCCCACCACTCAGCGGGCTTACCCTCATCTGTGTCTGCTGCCCGGCCAGCGCCCGCCAGCAGCAGGAAGAGTCGGATAAGTGTGGCAGCACCCAGGAAGGCAGCCGCATGCAGCAGCGAGTAGCCGGCAGAGTACTCCAGCCGGACGTCTGTGGATGGAGGTTGGTTAAAGCTGGAAGAGGTGGGGACCAAGCCAACCACACAGCATGCATGCCGCTAGCAGGTCAACACGGCTTTGTTGCTGCTCCACGGGGCAGCACTCAGCAATGCGACACTTTGCAGGCGCCTTGCCTGACTGGCGGCGCAGCAGGAGCACGCAGTCTTGGAGCTGCTGCGCCAGCCGGCCAAAGCTCTTGTGGCGCAGCGTGCGCAGCAAGTTGGGCGGCAGCGCGGGCCTGCAGGGTTGGGGCGGTGGTCCAAGCGCAAGGGCAGGGGGTTCAGACCAGGTATCAGGCTGTCCAGTCAACACGCCTTTCCGTTTGCCTGCTGCGTCCCAAACATCAACAAGCAGCAGCCCAATGGGATTGGTGTGGGTAGCAAGGGGAGTGGGTCTGCTTACGTTGGCGCTCCCTGCCGCTGGCTGCGGAGGTGCAGCCCGTCGAGCGGCCGCTGCAGGTCCACCGCCTTCTTGACTGCGGCAAGGACACGTGCATCAATCGTGCTGTGCTGGGCGCAGGGGGATTCATCAAGAGGGTGCCGGGCGGCAGCCCTCCCAACAGGGCAAACCGGTGCCGCCGAAACAAGCAACACTCGCTGGAGAGGACGTCGCAGGCCAGCTCTGCTTGAGCGGCAGACGGCAGCGGGCCAAAGTCGTGTAGCTGGCCTCCCTGCCTGAACACCACTTGCGAACGGGCAGGGAGGAGTGGGCGGCAATAAGCGAAGGCGGCGGCGGCAGCGGCGGCGGCAGCAGCGGCGGCAGCGGCGGCAGCGGCGGCGGCCCACGCAGCAACATCGAGCGGCGGGTGGTGGCTGCCTCGCTGCCTACTACTCACCCTGAAGCCATCCCCGCAGGATTGGAGGGCGTCGGGCCGCCGCCTCGGCATTGCGCCACGCTCAACTAGGGTTTGTGCGCGAGCTGGGACCCTCTTCAAGCGCTTTGGATCGCTTAATATGTTTTTAAGGCCCGTTTAAATTATACCGTGCGCTTTCACTCGCTGCTGATCTGGCGCCGCCGCCGCCGCCGCCCCTGCCATCTGACGATACTTCCATACCCGACACAGGGCATTGGTTGCTGCGCCAGCCTGAGATCTCAGAAATAACCTGCAGCCGGTGCTATGTCTATAGCCTACCGATGCGCTGCAGCCGTCGCATGCAGCGATCCGGCTGCCCTGCCGCAACCGCTCATGCGGGGCCGCATGCGCACCGCCCTGCCTCAACCGGCGGAAACGCGAGCACTACGGCATCTTGGCACTTGTTTGCACTCCGCTTGACAGCAACGGCCGCTGAGGCAGCTGAAGAGGGGCGGCGGAGCCAGCGAGGGCCGTGCCTCGAAGTTGCGGGCGCCAGTGCGGTGCCTGCCCGAGTTCATTTCGCGCTACCAGGTGCGTGGCGGAGCTCGCAGCGGCGCCAAGGCAGCCAACCGCCAGGGCCGCCGCCGCCGCGCTGCTGCCGCCGCCGCAGGCCGCTGGCCGTCCCTGCTCGCTCGGCCACGGCCCACACGTGCTGCAATTTTCCTCCGCAGTGTCAACACCAGCCAGCCGCCATGTCGGGCCCGCAGCCGGGCGGCTCTGCGCCGGGCGGCAACAAGACGGGCGAGGCGGCAGCTAAGGCCAAGGCCTGGTTGGGCAAAGCCTGGACAGCTAGCCGCGCACTGGCCACCAACAAGACCCGCCTGGAGATCTTTGTGGAGGATGCGCTGAACGATGTGCCCTGGGGCCCCACCGGCGCCCAGATGAACGGTGCGTTGGTGCGTTGGGACAGCTAGGGTCGTCGGGCGGTGCTGCTGCCGCCGCCGCTGTGCGCAGCGAGTGCTCACCGTACGGCCTGTCTTGCCCTGCAGAGATTAGCGAGGCCAGCTTCGACGCCGAGAAGTTTGCGCAGGTGTGGCGCGTCATCCTGCGGCGCTTTGAGTCGGAGCCCGCCCAGTGGCGCCGCTGCTACAAGGTTGGTGCTGCGCCGTGCTGTGCGGCGGTTGGGCGGCGGTTGGGTGCACGCCTGAGCCGGCCGCTGGCCGCCGGCACCGCAGTCCTGCCATCGTGCTCTGCTAGTCCCAGTTGCGCTGCTGTTTATGTGTTGTCCAGCAGCGCTACTCTGGCAATCCCATCCCCACAACCAATACGCAGGCGCTGCTGCTGACGGAGCACCTGGTTAAAAACTCGAGCCAGCACGTGGTGCAGGTGGGCGGTGCTTGCATTTGAAGTTTGTTGTGCAGAGGAACATGGCGATGCCCCATGCTGCATACCGATGCCTGCACCCCTGCCCATGCACCTCACCCACCCTGTCCTGCCCGTCCTCGCCTCTCTCTTCCCTCCGTCTCCCAGACCATCCTGGATGCCTGCGGGGTGATTGAAGGCCTGAAGGGCTTCAAATACCTGGACGACAAGGGCAAGGACCAGGGCATCAATGTGAGCTCGCTCGTGTAGGCCAGGGATTGTGGGGACACAGGCACAGGGGAAGCAGGCGGCGCATGTCATGCACTGCAGCCGTGCCGGCGAGCACTGATGTGCACCATCTGGTTACGTCTTCTTGCGCTGCCACGCTCACGTGGTTCGCAATCAATGCGTCCTTAGGGCTGCTGCTCTGCCACCCCGACCGCAGGTGTCCAACCGCGCCAAGGAGCTGGTCAACCTGCTGGGCGACAGCGAACGCATCAGGCGCGTGCTGCTGCGGGCTGCAAGTTTGAACTGTGCTGCAGGGGGTCTGCTGGTTGGCAGGGTGGCAGGGAATTGCGCTGCAGCCACCGAGGCAAGCTGGCTGGCTGCTGGCTGCAGGCGAGAGCCGGCTTTGACCCGACTTGCAAGCTCCCTGCTCCCTGCTCCATCACTGACTTTTCCTCTCCCTTGCCTCCCCCACCTCCACGCAGGGCTGAGCGCGCCAAGGCACGCTCGCTGAAGGACAAGTTCAAGGGCGTCAGCCGCGAGCAGATGGCCGCCTCTGCCGGCGGCAGCCCGGGCGGCGCCTACGCCGGACGCGCCGGCAGCGGCTTCAGCGGTGCGCCTGCCACCTCCAGCCCTGGCGGCAGCAGCTACTACAGCCCCGCTTCAGCGGCCAGCGAGCCGCGCCTGGGTGGCATGGAGGACTTCGGAGCCAGCACCCACTTTGAGGGCATGGCGCGGCCCAAGGGGCGCCAGGCGCTGCCGGCGGGGGAGCGGGGTGGGGAGTCGGAAGAGGAGCGTGACATGCACAGCGCGCGCGCCTCGCCTGGCAAGGTGGGATGGGCGTGTTACTTGGGTGGTTTGGCTGCTCCTCTGCTTGAGAGCTGTTGCTGAGGTTTTGGTGCTGCTGCACTGCTTGGGAAGACAAACTGATATGCACGCCAGTGCACCAATGCCCTCCTGCCTCCCAATCCACACCCCCCTCCCCAACAATGCAGGGCTACGGCGCGCTGCCCGCTGCGGGCGACGACCCCGTGTCCGCCACCGCCCGCCGCATCGAGAGCCTGCGCCAGGCGGGCGCCTTCCTGCACGAGGATGAGGGGGAGGGCATGGGCGCGCGTGACGGCAGCGCCGGCAGCCTGGCGGCGGCGGGCTCGGCGGCGGGTGTGCCCACCTCCCGCACCTACGACAACCTGGCGGTTGCGCCCTCCGGAGGCTCGCAGGTGCGGTAGGGCTGTGTAGTTTAGGTGGGGTGACAGGTTGTGTTCAGGTGGCTGGTGTGGGTGTGGGTGGCTGACCCGCAGCCCATGAAACTCAAGGGTTGACCAGCGACAGCAGAGCCTCCCCGCCTCCCTGCCTCCCCCATCCCTCACCACAGACCTCTAAGCCCTCGCTGCACGACCTGATGGCCCGCAAGTCGGCGGGGCCCAAGAAGCTGCAGGACGTGCGCGTCAACCCCGCCATCGCCTCCGCATTTGCCAGCGCCAAGCTTGCGCCCCAGCCCGCCGCTGCACCCTCCTCGCCCGCCAAGCCAATGGCGGCGCCGGCACCCATTGCCAAGCTGGCGCCGCCGCCCGCTGTGCGCGCTGCTCAGGTTGCCCAGCCCGCACCGCCCAGCCCCACCAGCCCGGCCGCCCTGGCTGAGGTGCTGGGTGCGCCTGCCCAGCTGCCTGCCGCCGCTGCCGCAAGCCCCTCGGCTGCCGCTTCCAGTGGTGCCGGATCGCCCTGGTCTGCCGCCAGCCCCATGGCTCAGCGCGGTGCCGGGTTTGACGCCTTTGGCTCCGGCACCGCTGCCGGCCACACCGCTGGTAAGGAGCGGGGCACCCCATGGCAGAGAAACTGCGGCAATAGGTGCCTGCTCACCGTCCTTAACATTGCATCGCTGCTCCCGAGTCACCATCTGCACCTCTGCTCCTTCACACTTGCCCCCTCCAGGAGCGCCCTTTGCCGCCTTCCCCGAGACTGCTGCAACCAAGCTGGGCGGCAGCCCTGCCGGCGTCATCAGCCTGACGGCCAGCACAGCGGGCACAGCGCACCATGCCGACTCGCAAGCCCTGCCGGCCTACCTTTTTGCGGAGCCCACCCCGCCGGCCTACAGCAGCGCCAACAGCTGGGGCAGCCATGTGGGTGGGGCGGCGCCTGCTGTGGCTCACGGCAGCGTGAGAACTGCCGCTGCGCACAAGCCAGTGGTGGTGGATGATGCGGCGGACGCATTTGCCGAGTTTGACCCCTTCAAGCAGTGAATGGAGCACTGCTTCTGTCACACAGCAATCATGATTTGATGCCTGGTACTGAAAACCACCGCCGACCCCCTTTTGCCGAGTGAGACAGCAGCCTCGTTACAAAGCCGCTTTGAGCAGTCGCCATGCAGTGTAGTGCTTTTCGCTAGCAGGCAGGACAATACTTGAGCAGGCTATCCATCCATTATGTGTAAGAGAGCAAATAGCATGCAGTGCAAAGTTTTTGAGGCGGCAGCGGCGCTGCTCAACATGAAATATGCATGCACTAGGCAGCCAGCTTGGTGGCACACATGGGCTTGACCGGGGCGCCAGGCTGCCCAGATAGCGTCTACGCGTCTTCCTCATCAGGCCTGCTTGCTGGTGGATTTCTCCGCCTTGTGCCTCAGCTCCTCGTACAGCGTCTCCACCTGAAGGAGGGTGCACGGCAGATGTGGCCAAGTATGAGATTGCACACACTTTCGCAGCGAACAGTGAACGTTGCAACATAACAGCAAACTCCAAAAACTCCCTTACCTGCTCAGCGCTGCCTCCCTGCCAATGCAAGCAGGCGGAAAACTAACTGTCTTCAACAGAAGCACAAATGCGCCCACCTGCGGCTCGTACTTGCGCAGCAGCTGCGTGCGCCTCAGCTCGGAGGTGGGCGTCATCAGCTCGTTGTCCACTGTGAAGCACTCGCTCTCCAAATGGATTGCCTTGGGCAGCTCAAAGGACTGTGAGGGGCAGGGTGAGGCGAGGTAGCAACTGGATGCCGCTTGTGGCAGTGCGGCAGGTGCTGCCATGGGGCGGACGTCATCTTCAAATTTGGCGTGCAGTTCGTGGAGTCAATGCAGCAGGCGTGTGCAACGGGTGCACAGGCACTGCCTGGCAGGCGGCAGGAGCGTCCCAGCAGTATGCTGCCCACCTTGAGCCCTCCGCGCTTGCCCGTCCCCTCCAGCTCCTTCTGCAGCATGCGCCGCACCTGCGCAGGAGTGACACGGGTAACAGGGCGGAGAGAGCAGCATGACTTGTGTGCAGCGCACATGGCGCAGCAGCATACGCAGCTGTCAGGTGGGTGTCCTCGGCCAGCCTGGCGACAGCCAGGTGGTGAAGGCAGCAGCACGCAAGTGCGAAGCGCACCTGGCTGTCGCGGCACAGCTCGTCGAAGCTCATGTCCGCAAACCCGTTGGCGCCCTGCTCCTGCACCCAGGCCTGCGGCAGGGAGGGAGGCGGCGGCAAACGGCGCGGCTGGGCAGATGGCGCTTGGGAATGCTGGTCGATGCGGCTGCATGAAGGCCGTGCTGAGCATGCATTGACCTGACTGCCCTGTCTTGATTAACTGCCAGACCACTCACCTCCAGGCGGCACTTGGAGGGCACCACCACCGCCACCAGGCAGCTCTCAAAGCGCGAGCCGTGCACCCAAATCTGGAGGCATGGTGCAGCCGGGCGGGCGAGGCTTGGGAGCAACACAGCAGTGTGAGGCACGGCTTAAATCACATAGCAGGCAGGAATGCAAGCAGCCGGGCGTGCCATGTGTGGCCCACTCCCACTGCTCATCAATCACCAATGCTGGGCAAATGCTTATCAGCAACATCGAGGCCTTACCTGGTCCACCAGCGGGCAGTCGTCCAGCACGTTCTCAATCTTCTCCACCGCAATGTACTCGCCTGCACAGCAGCATGGCTATCGGTGATTCAGACTGGCCTGGGCAAGCCGGGCCGGGTGCACCCCGCCACGTGGCAGCCGTGCAGCAGCGGCAGTCGCATCAGAGCCGCTTAAAGCAGGCGGCAGCAGCAGCAGCGGCGGCGGCAGCAGCAGCAGCAGGTTCAAGCTGCTGCCCGCTCAGACAGCATGTTGATCACAGCAATGCTGTTTACACGAGAACCGGCTCACCCTGGCTGAGCTTGAAGATGTTCTTCTTGCGGTCGATGATGCGCAGCGCGCCGCCGGGCGTCAGCTCCCCCACGTCGCCCGTGTGGAACCAGCCGTCGGCATCAATCGCCTTGCGCGTCTCGTCCTGCCAGGAAGATTTGACACAAGAGGGGACGCAAAACCCCTTGGGCGGGCCAGGCCATCCCCAACTAACCACCCCTTTCTCCACACGCTGCACAGCAGGCAGCCACACGCTGCACAGCAGGCAGCCAGCTCACCTCGTCCTTGTAGTATCCCGAGAACAGGGGGTCGCCCTTCACCAGCACCTCGCCGCGCGGCGGGTTGCCTGCGGCAGTGCAGAGCAGCAGTGCGGCAGCTTGGCGTGGCTGAATACGAGTGCAGCTTGCTTGAACACAGCTGGTTTCTACGCTTATGGTGCACCACGCACGGGTGCACCAGACCCCATCATGATGCAGCCGTCACAGTCTACAGTAGTATCTAGCAACCTGCATGATGGGTAGCCTTCCCCAGGGGGTCGTAGTCCATGTCTGGACGCCAAGCATTGCCGGCCTACCCTTTCAGAACACGATGCTAGTTTCGGCTCACCCAGGGGGTCGTAGTCCATGTCTGGCACGGCCTCCAGGCGCAGCGCAAACGCGGGCTGGGGCGTACCCACAGTGTACAGCTGGCTCTGCAACAGGGATTGAAGTTAGGCAACGTTTTATTCAGATGAACTCGGTCTAGACTTGCTGGCGAGCCGCCCGCATCACACGTGGTTGAGCATCCCGTTTACCACCATGCATATGCATCCCAGGTAGTGTGGAGCCAAGCTGCTTGCGCGACCCCACCCAGCACCCTCCCCACACGCACCGGCGTGTCGGGCGCGCTCACAAACGTGGCGGCGCAGGTCTCAGTCAGTCCATAGCCCTGCCGCAATATCAGCAGGGATGAAACCACTCAGCACGACAAGGCACGGCAGAGCTCTCCGTCAAACAGCTGCAGCTGCAGTGTGCTCCAGCGGCCGCACGGGGCGCCTGCTCTCAGCTGGCTGCCATGCAGCATGTGCAAACTAGGGTTGGCCCAGCTTGGCGCGCACCCACCTGCATGAAGGCTGACACAAGAGCAGACGTGCAATGCACACTCGCCTGTATGAAGGCCGCGCAGGAGCAGACGCGCATGAAGTCCTCGATGTGCTGTGCCAGCGGGGCGCCGCCTGCAAGTGGGTTTGCGAGGCAGCGTTTTGTGAAGGCAGACAGTGTACTGCACCAGCCGGCCTGAGCGGGGCGCCACCTGCCGGCACAGGTTGAGAGGCAGCCGGTTTTGTGAAGGCAGGCGATGTGCCGTAGCGTAGTGGTGTTGTCTCCCTGCATGTGACAAATATGTCCAACCCGTTTGCTTGCAGCACGCTGTATAGCCAGCCCACCTGAGGACACCAGCCGGATGCGGTCGCCCAGCATCTGGCGGGAGATGTCTCGGAACACGAGCGGGTCCAGGAAGAAGGAGGCGATCTGATATGGCAAAGGCAGATTAATTCATAAGAAGTGACACAGTCAATTGAAAGCCTAGGATATTTTCTCGAAAGACGGGCGGGTCCAGGAAGACAGAGGCGATCTGAAATGGAGATACCACATGGGCCAGTCGAAGTGCAACCAGCCTGGTCATCGGGTGTGATTGAATCTGTGCCGCGTCCTGAGCAGCAACAGCATGGCGACATTAGGGACCGTCCCTACAGCAGCGCTGCCTGCTGCACCAGCCAAGCAGCAGTGGCATGAGGACAGCAGCACCTCCGCTTGCCTTGTCCCAGGGCGACCCCGCCTTGAGCGCCGCCAGCTTGAGCTTGAAGGCAGTGTGGAACAGCCACTGCTTGAAGGGCGTGTCCTTCTTCACCTGCAGACAAGTGCGATGTCCAGGCGGACCAAATGAGGTAATGAGACTTGCAGGGTACACCATGCCATGCCATGTTGCAGACACCGCAGCGCGTCGACACCTGCGGGCATGCGACACAGCTGTGCTGGTGTGCTGGCTCCAGGCACCCCTGAATCGTGCCCCAAACCTGCCATCCCGCACTTGCGCGGTCCAAGGCCCATGGTGCCGCAGGGGCGAGCTTTGCTGTGCACCCAAGGCAACCCAAAATCAGCAGCGCTCGCCTTGTCCATGACTGTGATTTCGAAGCGCTCCAGCACGCGGGGCACGGAGCAGAAGATGGTGGGCCGGCTGGCGCGAATGTCGGCGGGGATGCCCTTGGCCTCGCCGCTCCTGCGTGGGACAGGAAGGGACCACTGGAAGATTGACCAATTGGCGTGCAGCAATGCAGGGCATGTCAGGGAGTCAGCGGGGATGCCCTCGGCCTCGCAGCTCCTGCTTGATGAGGGGCGCAGTGGAGGATTGCCAGTCGGAGAGTGTATTGGAGCAAAGCAGGCGCGGATGGCGGCGGGGATGCCCTTGGCCTCGCCGCTCCTGTGGAACAGGGGAGATGAAAGCTGGCAGGTTGGCGATTGGAGAATGCAGTGCAGAACTAGGCAGGCGCGGATGTCGGCAGGGATGCCTTTCGCCTGGCCGCTCCTGCAAGGGGAAAGCATGGAAAACGAACGACGACTTGAGATCATGAGAATGCAGCATAGTGCAGGGCAGGCAAGGGCGTCGGCGGGGATGCCCTTGGCCTCGCCGCTCCTGTGAACAAGGGGAGGGGAAGGCCGGCAGATTGGCGACTGCAGAGGGCACTGCAAAGGGAGGCAGGGGATGCAGTTGGCATCACTGCTCCTGCGGGGCACGGCAGGGGGGAGGGTGGGCATTTGGTAAGAGAGACAGAAAGTAATCAGAGGCGCCCGCTGGGATGCCCTTGGCATCGCCACTCCTGCAGGGCAGGGCAGGCAAAAGGCTATGGAACGCAGCCCAAGGAAGCGCGCACACTAGTGATGCCCAGCATGCCAGCACAGCGCAGCAGCGGCGACGACTGGCGGCTGTGCAGCAGCAGCCGCCCTCCACCCGCCTCACCAGTACGCGACTGCCTTGCCGGATGTCAGGAAGCCCTCTTCGACGCACCTGCGGCAGGCTCGGTTGCAGAACGGTGGCACGGTAGTGGCGAGCGGCACCAGGTGCGGCACAACTTTGTAGCGGCGCAGCATGCCGCAGGTTCAAGTGCCCCACCCCTCAACTTCCAGGCTGGTGGAGCGGACAGCGCACCGGGATATCCGGGATATCCGGGATATCCGGGATATCATCGATGGCATGCAGCGCGGGGTCAGAGGCAGCCCACCTGCCGTAGATGTGTGCCAGGGGCAGGAATGAGAGGTAGACATCGTTCGGATCGTCGGGGCCAAAGCCGCGAGCCGCCATCCAGCTGCCCAGGGACTGCACCTCCGAGGCCACAGCGCGGTGCGTGAGCAGCACGCCCTGGACACAGCACAAGGCAGATGGCGCAGCAGGCATCAAGCGCAGTGCAGTCAGTTGCACAGGGCGCCGGGGGCCCTGCTGTGGGAGTGCTGCAGCCCTGCCAGCATGCCGTCGCCGCCGTGCAGCTCAGCAATGCCCGCAGCATGGACGACAAGTCTGGTACGTGCGCAGTGAAACAGCAATCTTGCAAGCAGCCACCCATCTTGCAAGCAGCCGCCCGTCTTGCAAGCAGCCACCCACCGCTTGCCCCCCACCACCCCTGCCCTCGCCTTGGGTGTGCCGGTGGTGCCGCTTGTGTACATGATGGTGCAGATGTCCTCTGCCTTGGGCGGCGCTGCGGCAGGCGGGCAGCTTGCGGGCAAGAAGACAGCTTCAGTATCCGCTGAGGGCGATCAGCTGCGCATGCCGGTACCAGGCTGTACATGTGCAGATGCCCATGGCGTAAGGACAGCCAACCAGCACCCTTTGTGCGGCGGCAGTGTGACAGCCTGCTCGGAGCTTGCCTGGCGGCGCGGGGTGCTCGCGGCCCAGGGCAGCAAAGTCCTGGAAGCTGTACACGCCGCTGAGGCTGCTCAGGCCCTGGATTGTCTGCAGCGGGTGCAGGGGAAAGAAAGGCGCTCGATCGCGCAGCGCTAGCGGGTGGCGCGGAGCACACATGTGTTGATGGCACGTCCCATCCCAAGGCAGGCAGGTGGGCAATGCGCGGGCTGGCACAGCCTGCCAACCAGGCTGCAGCCAGAGCCGTGCTGATGTTTGGACTTCCATCTCCCAGCAGCCAGCCACTGGCCAGTGTGGCGGGCTGCGCAGTAGTGCTGCGCCCACCTGCAGCGCCTGCAGCGCCAGCCCGCTGGGCTGTCCCCAGTACACAATCGTCTTGACGCGAGGCAGGTTCACCTGTGGGAAGCGTAGGAGCATCACGAGGGGAGGTGAGGAAGCCATACATGCGGCAAGGCACTTGCATCGAACTCAGCTGCGTGCCCGACACAGAAAGTGTTACCTCAGCCCCAGCAAGCCTGGAACGGCCGGCGCCGCTCTCCCGCCCATCTTCTGTTGGCCGTGCCCAGCCACAAAGCGAACAGCGGCCGCTCACCTTTGTCAGCGCCTTGGCCAGCACCGGCAGCTTGTCGGCGGCCACAAACACGATGGTCGACTCTGCGGGTGGCAGGGGAGGGCAAGGACAGATGGCGTGACCGTGCTGCTGACTGGCAGTTGCATGTGATCCAACCATCACGCGAGTCTCTGCTGATGTGGCGCATGGTAGGCAGCTGCAGACCTGTGCAGCAGGCACATGTGCCCAGGTCTTCCGGCTGTGTGGGCAAGGCATGTGTGGGTTAGGTGTAACACCAGCAAGGACCCACCCGAGTGCTGGATGACGTGCTCCACTGTGTTGTCGCCCAGCAAGAAAGCAAGCCTGAAAAACAAAATAACTAGATCACTCACCCGAGTGCTCAATGATGTACTCCACTGTGTTGTCGCCCACCAAGAAAGCAAGTCTCTGGAATAAAAACTAAGAAGATCACCCACATGAGTGCTCGATGATGTACTCCACCGTGTTGGTTCGTACAGATAAATCGGTTTAAAGCATGTAACTAACCAATTAACCCACCCGAGTGCTCGATGATGTACTCCACGGAATTGTCCCCCAGCACATCGTAGAGTGGCACGCAGTACACGGTGTTGTGGTTGCAGGCCTGGAGGGGAAAGGAACAGGGGCAGGCAAGTTGATTTGACACTTGAGGCAACCAGTGCATCGTGCAGCGGCACCGCGGTACACAGTGTTGTGGTTGCAGGCCTGGAGGCAGGTTGGGTGGAGCAGGAGTGCAGGCAACAGAAGGTTGGTGAGGCGCAATGCTGGCAAAATCAGCGGCACGCAGTACGCGGTGTTGCGGTTGCAGCCCTGGGGCGCGCATAACGAGCGGATGCAAGTCGATTCAGGCTTGCCTGCATGGTGAGCATCCATTCGGGCGAGTTGGCTCCAAACACAGAGGCGCGGCAGTGCGGGCCCAGCCCCACGTGTGCCATGGCAGATGCCACATCCGCCACCAGCCGCCCAGCCTCCTGCATAGACCAACAAGAAGGGGATTGGCAGCAAGCTGCTTTGGGAAATGCTGAAGGGCAGCCATGGCAGTCTCACCGCCGGCCGTCAGCCGGCCCCCCTCCTGCACGCTTGCAAAGACACGTTGATCAGTTCGCCGTTTTGACTAGCTCAGCAGCTATGTGCTCTGAGCATCTGTTCAGCCAGAGACAGAAGCAGACTGCCGACGTGGCGTGGCAGACGGGCAGTCACACATGGCAGCTGCATGCAGTCCAACTGCCGCTGAGGAGCGAGGCGCTGTGACATGAACCTTTGCAGGCCAGCGAGCACAGCACCAGCTGGCGCAGGTTTCCACCAACGAGCAGCGCACCGCAAAGGTGATGTATGAGTAGGCGGTGCCGCTGCGGCGGCCCAGGCAGGGCAGTGGCCCGTGTCGCTCCACAGCCTCGCCCCAGTTGTCATACAGCGTCTTGGGGCCAGTGGGTGTGAAGGGGAATGCCGACCTGTGGCGGTGGGAAGAGTAGGCCGGGTTGGGCTTGGCGGCGGCGGGTGGTTAAGGGAGTTGCCCAACTGGCGAGCAACGATCGCCCAAAGTGAGCGGTCCGAGAGTGCGATTGGCAGGCAAGCAGCACTCCCGAGCGGGGTGCGGCAAAATCAGGCGGCAGCACCAAATCAGGCAGGATCGGGCGACGTGCAGGTTATGAAGTGAGTTATGCATGGCAGCAGCACGACGTGCCGGCTTCGCAGCGGCGATCCTGCCCACCTGTACACCGGCCCTGCTGCTGGGTGCGCCTCCGTGGGCGGGCGGGCTGCAGGGGAAGGTGGGCCATGCAAGTGTGTTGCGTCGGGGGTTAGGCAGGGAATCTGGCGCGAGGGCGCGGCGGAGTGATTGAGCGGCGGCGGCTGTGGATACTGATCGGTAAGAGCGGCCTCCAGTAGCTGGCGGGCAGCGAGGACATTCGCAGCGCATATCCGGCACCACCAGTAAGCGGCTGGCGACAGCGGCGGCGCTGGAAGTGCAGGAGGCGCGGCTGGCGGCAGCGGCAGGCGGCGGCGACGGCGCACCCGGCTCCACTTGCTCCAGGCGGCCCGGACCCTTCCTTGGCAGCAGCGGGACGGCGATGCACGCTGTCCTGAGGGGCTGGGGCCACCCTGCCGGCCGCCTGGGCGCCGGCAGGGGCGGCACCAGCCGCCTGCTGCCCGGCCTTGCCCCTGCCCGCAGGGGCCGCGGGGCTGTGTGCGCTGTGATCGTGCACGAGGCGTGCATGGTTGTTGGCAGCGGGTTTGCGAATGAAAACAGGCAAACAGAACCGGCGGCGGCTGATGGCAATCACCGGGTGGAAAGCGGCGGAGGCGCCCGGCCCAAACCCTGCCCTGCAGCACTCCTGCCACACCTTGCACACGCCTGTGCGTGATCTGTGATACACGGAAGGCGGGGAACAGGCGATCGCACAACAGCCATGCAGGCGACCGCCTCGAGGCTGGCCGCCTCCCCACGCTCGCCCTGCTTCTGCACAGCCACTCGGCGGCAGTGCCTGCAGCCGCCCAGCCAGCAGCTGTGCACCAAGCCGCCTCGGCGCCTGCGCCTCGACCGCCGCCGCTCGTCGGCCTGGCCGCCCGCCGCAACCGCTGTCCCAGCGCCACATGGCATCCCAGATGCCGCGGCAGCACCGCACAAGCCCGGCAAGAGGCGGCTGGCGGCGCTCCTGGCGCCGCTGAGCGACCCGGCAGCCAACGCCAAGCTGCTGGCGCTGTGCACAGGTGGGGAGTGGTGTTTGGCCTCCAGTTTCAACCCCTGCTTTGCCCCTGGATCTGGTTTCTGCAACCAATGGGCATTTTAGCACCGTTCACCTTTGTCTGGACTGTTCCACCAACGCCGCACACCGATTGTTGCGCCCCCGATCTGCAGCCCAGATGCTGGGCAGCGTAGCCACCCTGATGCACGAAAGCTACCTGGCGGTTTACCTCACCGATGTGCTGCATATGAGCCACACACAGGTGGAGCAAAGTGAATGCAAAGCTGGTGTGGCTGTGGGCAGGGGGTGGGAGCAGAAGTGAAGCGCGCAGGCAGGCGGCGCCGGCGGGCGGGGTGCCCGCCCGGCTTCCGCCAACCTTGACCCGATTCTGGACCTGCCGCCGGCCCGCTGCTCTGCGCCAAAGCTGCTACCTTTTTCCTTGCCTCATCTCACCCATCCCACTTGCTGTTTCGACTCTTGCAAATCGCGCCATGCAGATTGGCAGCCTGCAGGGAGCGGCCCAGCTGTTCTCCAAGGCCAGCGGCAGCGTGAGCGGCATCCTCGCCGATGTGGTGACCCCCGCCCGGTCAGCAGTAGCAGCCTCTTACAGTCGATTTGACCATCAGTGTATGCACCTGTGCCATGCCAGCAACATCATCGGGCATCGTACAGTTTTCCGCTGGGAGTGGCAGCCGATCGCATGCGCAAGTCTGCCTGCCGCCTACCCTTCTCCCTAGGCTGCTGCGACAGCGGCGCCACAACCGACTGCTCGGCATGCTTGCCGCCAGCCCAGCTTCTTCCATGGCGGATTCAGCTGTCTACCCAATAGATCCACCCTTCACCTGGCCTGCGCAGGATGGTGATCCTGGGTGCCGCTTTGACCGCCCTCAACAAGCCTATGTATGCCGCCAGCGGGGCGGTGGCCGCCCTGGGGGGCACCGCTGCCTGCCTGTGGTGGGTCACCTTTGCCAAGGTGGGTGGTGGAGTGGAGCCGGGTGTGTGAGCAGGACAGGCGCATCAATCCGAGGGCACTTCAGCGGGGCTAAGCCAGCAACTATGCCATCTGCCGTCCGCCTGCCACCACCAGCACTTTGGACGTGCGCTTTAGGCTGGGTCGATTTGCCCGCCCTTCCCCATCCCCACGAGTACAGATCTTCGACCGAGCGGCCAAGGGCATCCGCGAGGCGCCCTCCAAAGCGCTCATTGGAGAGCTGGCAGCCTCTTGTGGAGACAGCCCCACCGCCGCCTTTGGCCTGCGCCAGTCCATGGCCCTGCTGGGCGCCTCAGCGGGCGCCTCAGTGGCCTCCCTGGCCCTGGCACTGACCGGCGGCAACTACCCCCTCACATTTGCGCTGTCTACCGTGCCGGCGGTCCTGGCGCTGCTGCTGCTGTCTGCGGCCTTTGGGCCCGGCAGCCGCGGCGCGGCCGCGGGTAAGCGAAAGAGCGACTTGCCTGCTCGGCAAGGATCTGCATGCTGCGGCCATGCTGCTCCCGTCCTTAACAAGCGAAGCTCGCCAACCGTTGGACTCAGCTGCTGCTCTCCACCTCCCCCCTCGCAGCCTCCAAGAGCGGTGCGGCAGCCGCAGAGGAGCGCGAGACCGGGCCGCTGTATCTGGGCAGCAAGGCCCGAGGCCTGCTGGGCGCGCTCTCCCCCGCCTACTGGCAGGTGAAGTGGAGAGTCCTTCCTCCTGTCTTCTGAGCAGCTGCAGCGCATCCAGCACAGGGCGCAGCAGGGGGGGAGCAGGTTGGAGCTTGCTGTTCAGAACCGCACCAGCCGGCATGCATGCCTGCATGGCACGTCCCACCGTCACAGTTGCCTCACTGCCCCGCCACATCACGTGCTGTACCAACCCGGCAGGCCCTGGCGGTGGTGGCGGTGCTCTACGTGGGCCGCTTTGACGCCACCTTTGCCCTGCTGCGCGCCAAGGGGGTGAGCTAGGGGAGCAGCTTGCCCGGCAGAGTAGCACTGCCACAAATTTAAAGAAGCTTTGCAGGGTGCGACCCTGAGTGATGTGACCATCCCTGCCTCACAGCTGCTGTGCTGGTCTTGCTCTGCTACGGCTGTTTCAGAGCATCCTCGGAGTGCAACGCCTTTCCCCTGCTGCGCCTCCCCCTGCATCAACAGGTGCTAGGTGCTGGCGTTGTGCCCTACCTGGTGCCGGCGGTGGGAATCACACAGGTGAGGCGCTTTGCTCACTGCCCTCTATTCTGTTGTGTCTGCGCAAGCAGCTGCGTATTGCGCACGGCGGTGGTCGCCTCCGCCTGTCACCACCTAGCCTTCTGAGCAGGCGGCTGCCAGCCAAATCCTTCCGCGGTCCGTCCGAAGCAGGTTGGTCACCACAATACAGACATCACACACACCATGCAGGTGCTGCTGGCCGCCCCGCTGGGCCTGCGCGCCAAGTCGAGCGTGGCGGCGCGCAACGCCACACTGCTGGCCGGCATGGCGGCGCTCGTCGGCGCCGACCTCTGCTTCGCCTTCCTGCCCTCCCTGCCAGGCGAGCGGCATGGTGGGGAACGGTCGGCAAGCGCCGGCCTCGTAAGAGGCAGATGCACCTGCAATGCCGAGAGGTTCGACTGGTTTCAGGCAGCACTGCTGGGCATGTGCATGGCCACAGCATTGCCATACATCGCTAAGCTAGCCTAACCAACAACCCCCGTTCACGATCCTCTCCAGGCATCCTGGCGGGTGCGCTGCTGCTGGGCCTGCACTTGGCCGCCACGCCCTTGCATCAGCCATGCTCCACATTGCCCCACTGCCTAAGGCACAAACCGGACTGATCCTTTCTGCAGGCATCCTGGCGGGTGCACTGCTGCTTGGCCTGCACATGGCTGCCACGCACGGCGTGTCGGTGGCCATGCTCTCCTCCTACATCCCCGCACAGCCGGTGCCGGGGCTGGGGCGGCTGAGCGGCACGGCTTGGGCACTCACCGACCTGCTGCTGGGTGAGAATCCATTGTTCGTGTGGAAGTGAGGCGTGTTGGTTGCTTCAGACGAGGTGCTCGCAAGTGGGGTGTTTGAGCACTTGCCAGGCAATATGTGTAGTGCATCACAAGTAGAAAAGTACATGTACAGCGGCTCCGTATGGGCGCTCACAGACCTGCTGCTGAGTGAGTTGGGTTGCTGAACAGCTTTGTTGACATTGCTTCAGGTCAGGGGTGCTGCGGGACGGGGTGTTGTGGGTTGGAATGTTGCAAGCCAAGTGCAGCGAAAGTGAATGGCGCGGACTGCATGCTAACGGCCCTGCCCAGATGCTCTGCTTGTGCAACCCACCCCTTCCACCCCCGTCTCTTCTGCTCTGAGCAGGCGGCGTGCTGGCTGTGGCCAACCTGCTGGCCGGCCGCCTCAACGACCTGACCCTCTCCCGCGGCTGGGGAGCCATTGGCTGCTTCCTGGGCGGCGCGATTGGGTGCTCCCTGGCCATGGCACTGCTGGCGGCGTTTGCTTGGAAGGGAGAGCTGGGCAGGGACGACCTGCTGCCGGGAGCGGCGGCAGGTCCGCCGGCGGCGGCAGCACCGAGCGCTTGATAGGTGAGAGAACTCGGCGGCTGCACAGCGGGCTTGGATTGAGGTGCTGAATGCGCAAGGATGTATAGTTGTATAGTTTGTATGATTTGTTATGAGCACTGCATACCATTGCTTGTACTACAGTAGCAGAAGTGCCACATGTAGCGAACCCGACAAGGAAGGGAGCAGGTGGCGCGAGAATCTGATAGTTTGGGGGTTCATAACTCATGAAACAACGGCATGCGGAAAACCGTGTGGTCAGGCCGGGGTGCAATCTGCATACATGCTGATAAACGGGCTGATGTGCAGACGCGAAGGGATGGGTTGACGGGCAAACAGGCGCTGAGGTGAGAGTGAGTATGGTGCGTGTGGGTGCCAGCAGCCACCGCGCCGGCGGCACGCTGCACGGCCGGTCGTCAGAGCGTGAAGAGCAGCAGTGAGGCGGCCATGACTCCCATGCCAATAAGAATGCCTGCAAAGCAGGGCAGGGGGCAGGGATAGCGCTCGTTCAGCGGTTGCACGGTGCGGCCCGGCAAGCGCCGTCGCACAGCACCCCTGCTGCTGCTGCCTGCCCGCAGCTGCTTCGCTGCACCGCCAATACAACATTGCAACGGCGCTGCACCCCCTTACTCACTGGTGGAGACCAGCTTGTCTTTGGGGTCAAAGCGGAAGGCGGAGGGCAGCAGCTCCTTGACCGCCACATACACCTGAAGAATGGCATGTAGCACAGGCTGCATGTCACACGCGTTGCATGCCATGCCTTCACTGATCAGTGGCGCTCTGCCGCTGCCGCGTTTGCCCCCGCCGCTACCCCTGCTGCATCTGCGCTGTCCTAACTGCAGCTTAGCCGCCGCCGGCGGCGGTGCTACTGTCGCTACTGCTGCCGCCGCTGCCTCTGCTCTTGCTGCTGACCAGCCAGCTAGCCAGCTCACCATCATGCCTGAGACGAGGCCAAACACAATGGCAAAGCTCAGTGGGTCCTGCAAGAGTGCAAGTGTGGCGACAAAGGGTGGGCGGAAAGGCAGATGGTTGGAAAGGAGGGCGGGGAAAAAGGGATGAGCAGTAGGCATGGTGTGGGTTCTGACTGCCTCCCTGCCATTGGAGCCAGAGGTGTCAGCACCGCAGGCAGCCAGCTGGCATGCAGGCACGGCATTGCCAAGGAGACTGCCATCTGCCTGCATGCATCTCCGCAGCCAACCTGTTCGTGCACAGCCAGGTAGCCAATCAGCCCGCCCAGCGGCTCTGCGAAACCAGTCAGGCTGCCCCACAGGAAGCCCTGCAATGCAAGGTGGCGAGGAGCAGGCGGCCGGTGGGGAAGTTGGGGCTTGAAGAGGTGAACGCTTGGACAGGGAGTTTCATCTGCAAGCCGGTTGCCGTGCGCATCTGCATCCCTCTCTGCATGCAACCGCAGCAGCGGAGCGGCGCAGCAGGCAGCAGCGCCAGCCACAGCCGGCACTGGTGCTTGCCATGTCTGATCAAGAACGCCCCAGTTTGGGCTGCCCAGCTAGGCAGCCAATCCGACTGGGTGGTTTGAAACTGCAGCACTCACCTTCCATTTACTGCCTGTAGAATAATAGATGGGCATGGCCACACAAATGCCCTCTGGAATCTGAAAGCAGGGCAGGAGGGAGAGGAACAGTACAGGATGGCACGCCTGCATTGCCGCCGACGCGTCCAGCATGGCTGACATCAAGCACTGCTGTGGCAGCTGCACTGACTGCATCCCTGCCTTGCACCAGGAACCAGTGAACACTTGATGCAAAGTGAGAGCAGGCAATGCCACATATTTAGACTTACGTTGTGTATTGCAATTGCAACCGCAATCGAGGCGCCGACCTGTGGGGTCATCAGAGGCACAATGCGGGCAGGCATGGGTGAGCAGCATTGCCTGTGTCAGGTAGCAGCACTATTGGCAGCGGCAGCACGCAACCCTACGGCCAACCAAGCGGGTAAAGCCAGCGGTTGACCTTCACAGCAGGGGCAGAGAATTTTCGGCTGAGCCCCCACAAAAAGGTGGAGTGCTCGGCTCACCTTGGCATCGCTCAGTGCGCCCACAAACGTAGCCAAGCCCTCGGGAATATTGTGCAGCGCAATTGCAATCCCAGTGAAGACGCCTGCAGTGGAATGGGAAGTAAGAGCAAGCAGGGCACCAGGTGAAGCGGGTGGCAGCACAGCACGCAAAGCATGCAAGCTGGGGAGGCAGGGCGGCACCTCATTGCGACGGCACCGCCACATGGCATGCGAATGGCCGCCGCCCGCGCTGTGCCTGCTGTGCCGGGCGACATGCCGCTATGCAGGGAAGGCACACTCATGGCCCACCCAACTCCATCTGTGCGAGGGCAAACATCCGCAGGCAGCAAAGCCGAGCAGCAGCATGCATGGGCCATCGCATGCATATATCACCTCCAGCTGCCTAGCACTCACCCATGCGCAGAAGGTCTTGCGTGTGAGGATCGCTCTGCAGCACAGCCACCACTTCTGCTGCCTCAGTGCCAGGCGCAATGTCGGCTGCCGCCAGTCCCATGCCCGAGCTGTGGCACAATGCGGTGGGCCCGCAGCAGCCCGGGTTGCCGGCGCTGCAGGGCAGGCGGCGCACTTGTATGCGCAGCGAGGCAGCCGCTGGTGGGGCTTTGCTGGCGGTCTCGATTCTGCCCATCTCCATTTCTGACTCCCTGTCGCCGCTGATGCTGCCCTGCTGCTTGCTGTGCGCTGCATCGGTAGCGGCACACACGGAGCACAGGTGCGGCTGCTGCGCATCGCTGTAGCTGTGCTGCACTGCAAACGGGAGCTCCTCCCCACATTCAGAGGAGGCTGGCGAAGCAAAGGCTGCCAACTCAGCTGTGCTGTGGGGGTCCCCTGCGCCGCTGCAGCAGGGCGGGCCGCTGCTGCCACTGCCGCCCTCCACGCGGCGGCGGCGGTGCGCTGCCCAGTGAAGCATGGCATGCACAGCAATGTCCAGCAAGGCGGTCAGCAGAACGCCGCCAAAGAAGCAGACGGTGGCCAGCCGGTAGGACGCGTTCACTGCGGGCAGTCGGTGGGTGGGCAGTGAGGAAAAATGGGCTCATTGCATGGTGGTTGCGTGGCATGCAGCAAGGCGCACAACGTGTGGAGCAGGCAAACAAGTGGGCAGCACGCAGGGCGTGAGGGGCGCTGTGCGAGCTGTGCACATGCGTCGGCAACAAACAGGTGTGCTCCATATTACAATCCCGCACCTGAGTAGCCAGCTTTGTGAAAGAGGCCTGCGGTTGGCCAAGTCAGGGCAGGCAGGTGCATCAGGACTGGCGCGCTTGTTTGCAAGCAACCATGCATCTGCCGCTGCACAACGGTGGCCGCACACATGCCGAGCAGTCGTTGCCCACGCGTGCACACTGAGCAACAAAACATGAACACGCTGTGCAGCTCACCATTGCAGTCCACCATCAAGATCTCTGTAAACACCACGTAGCTGCGGTTCACTCAACGGGACGAGAGCACACAGAGGACTGTCAGCTTCACGGCAGGTGTTGAGGCCTGCAACAGTGCCGGAGCGGCACATGTGTGCTCTCCCAGCCATGCGGCAGCCGTCGCCCGGTCTGCATCAGCAGGCTCCCCACAGGCCGCCATTTATGCCGGCCCTTCCATCTCCACCCCTCACGCAATCCCCTGCAGCTCAATGCAACACCGCAGCCACCATAGTGGCAAACAACCGCAGCATGGTGCTCAGGGAGTTGCATCACTCACATCATCACGCCGGCGGCAAAGCCCAGCGAGGCGGCCACAACCTTGGGGCTGGCCATGTGCACGCAGAACACGACGCAAGCACCCAGCGAGGATGCCGCACCAGCGCCAACGACCTGCAGCATAAAGCGTCAGACTCCAAGCAGGAACGTGAGCCCACATGGCAGTGGATCATGTGCTTCAGCATGTGTGGCGGCGCCGCCGCTGCCGCCGCCGTCGGCGACCAGCGGTGCCTGCTGGCTTGCTGCGCTCACCATGCCCCAGGCCAAGCCCACATCGCCGGAGGCAACCATGTGTCCTCCAATGAGCGCTCAGGCGCAAATGTGCGCCTCCACGCGTGCAGCAGGCTGAACGAAAATTCGGAGCCTTGCAACGGGACTTGTTTCCTGCGATTGCATTCATTGTCTGATGGCTCATGCCGCCGCCCTCCCGAGGTTTTTTTTTTCCGGCACGCGCGGTCGTGCCGCAGCTCCCCAAGGCACAGAAGGCGAATGCCTGAGGCGCAATAGATATCCCAAGCAGTTGATGAAGCGATCATGGGCTTCAGCCGTTCAGCCGATCATGGGCCATGCCGCCGCTGCCGCTGCTGCTGCCGCTCGCCGTGCGCTGGTCTGCCAACGGGGCGTCAAGAAGTTGCCGCTGATCCGAAGGCGTTGTTATCATGCATGCATCTGCACTTGACCTGCAGCAGGCAGAGCAGCGTGTACTGTGCAAGGCCGGTCCTCGTTCACCTCTCCACCCAGCCCCCTTTGCGTTTGCACATCAACGGGCGGTCGGCCTTGCTAATGCGGCAGCAGTGGCTTGATGAGGCTTGCAGCGGCAAAAGCAGGGCAAACAAGCTGTTGCACGCTGGTGCAGCATGGTGTTTGCATTGGACAAGGGCGGCGTTCTCAGCACATTGTGCACTATTGCACCTCCATTCTGCGGCAGCAGGATGGCGGGGCATCACGCAGCGCCCCAGGCTGCTCAGTCGTTGCGATGATCACGCAGCACCCGAGAATCGGCTGTGCTTGGCTGAGGGCGGGAGATTCATCGTTTTTTGCGCGATGAAGGCGCTGGCTGGCTTTCGGCTCATGTCAGCTTGAAGTTCAACTGTCGAAATGCGCACGACGCAGCACAGCAGCAGTGGCAGCATGGCTAGCCAGGCCATGGCCGGTGACACGCCCTGGACTCATCTAGGTTTCTTCATTTCCTCGACATGTTGCTGGGAGCTTTTCTGGCCTCCACAAGCGCCGCGAGCGCCCTTGCTCGGCACGCCCGAGGGACGGGCCGGCGCCCTGCTGCACACCGCGCCGCCGCAACCTCTCACAGCAAGTGCAATGCGCAGGGAAGTTCGACAGCAAGCGGGCAGGATGCGCCGCTGGGCTCCGTTGGCCGCCGCCTGCCCGCCGCCGTCGGCGAGCCGGCACAGCCTGCGGAGGGCCTGACCATCAACGACCTGCCCGACGACCTGCTGGGACAGATATTTATGACTGCAATGGATGAGCAGGGCAGCTGGTGAGTAAGGCCGGTGCAGCCTGTTCAGGCTTGGCAACTCTGCCGCAGCAGCCCTGCCGTGCCACCTCAGTCTGTCCTGTCCTGCCTGCTCTGCAGGGAGCCCGGGAAAGCAGCCACGCAGGTCTGCAAGCGCTGGAACGCAGTATTCTACTCAGACAGCTGCAAGGATTTGTGGCGGATTTACTGCGGGAGGTTTGGTCTGCGCGATCTAGTGGTTGGGCAGCCGTCCGGGGCCGACTTGCGCCTCCTCCAGCGCATTTGCCCGCTCATCCAGGCGGCCAGCTTTGAAGTGGAACCTGATCCGGACAGCCACCAGACTGCAGCCCAGCACTTGCCAGACTTCCTGAGCGCCCTCGGCCAGGCGCAGCTGACCGAGCTGCTGCTCAACGAAGTGCCGTTGATGCCAGCTGCGCTGCAGGCATTGGCGCAGCTGCACCAGCTGCGCCAGCTGGCCGTGGCAGCGGACGAATCAACAGCCAGCTCGGGGAGTTTGGCAGACGCCATCCCGTGTCTTAGCAGCCTGGAGCAGCTTTACCTCTATGCCAGCAGTGTGGGTAGCTCTGTGCTGGCTGCCGTGTGCCACCTGCCGGCGCTGCAGCGACTGAAGCTGCACTCGACTGAAGCGCCGCTGCCCGACCTCAGCCCGCTGACTGCTCTGGCCGGCAGCCTGACTATCCTGGATGTTACAGAGCGCATTAGCAATGCCAGTGGGCTGCAGCTGCCGCGAGCAGCTGACTTCCCCAAGCTGCAGCGGCTCTTCATTGCCGCACCTGTGCTGCAGGTAGCCTCAGCTGCTTGGCTTCTCCGCAGCCCATATGCACACATATGCCTGCTGCTGCCCGGCGTTGCAGCTACCCCTGCTTGATGTGCCGCCCCCCTGCTGCTGCAGCCGCGGCATTTACACTACAGGCTGTAACTGCGACACGGTACCATGGCGGCCAGTGCTCCACTTCACTCACCGTACTGCCGTTTGAACATCCGCAGGTGCCAGGCAATGGCTGCTTAACAGTGGCAGTTGCTGAGGGGGCCTGGGATGTGGAGGAGGACGAAGGGCGCCCGTTTGATCCGGCATGCTTTCTGCTCCCTGCGCCAACCGTAGCCATCACCTGCTCAGAGGATGGCGTGATGGTCGACATCCGAAATGCGCAGATTCAGAAAGCAGCTGGCTTGCTGCCGGCCATACTGGATGCTGTTGTTCCAGCAGGCCACAGCATAGCCACGCTACAGCTGCGGTGTTGCCACATCATGCCAGCCATGTTTGAGGGCTGCGCCGAGCGCCTCGCAGCTGTCAACAGGCTGGCTCTCATTATGTGCTTTTCACATTCTGCTGGGCTAACCCTTGAGCCAGCGCTCGACAGCCTGCTGCAGCGGACCCCTGAGCTGCGTGAACTGGCCATCAAATGCCAGCCCGGAATTTCCCGTTATGGCACCTTGGCAGACGGCCTGCCGGCAGTGGTTGCCACCCTGCGGCACCTCACAGTGCTCGCGCTGAATGGCACCCGGCTGCCGCACCTGGACGGAGTGCTCGAGGGGCTGCCAGGTGGGCAGGCAGCTGTTGTGCCACTTCACGGCATGCTTTGCTGGTGAAATTTGCCAGGACAGCTCTGTGGTTGTCCGCAAGCCGGCGGTAATAATGCGTGCTGCTTCTCTTTCCCTCATGCTGATCACCTGCAGACCTCGTCCATTTGGACCTGCGCCACAACCGGTTGCAGCGGCTGCCGGACCCGCTCAGCCACTGCTCCAGCCTGGTTACCCTGTGGCTGGGCGGGAACGACGGTTTGACTGCCGAGGGCCTTGACCAGCACATCGTTGACGTGCTGGCCGCCCTGCCGATGTTGCAAGTGCTTCAACTGCCTCACACTGCGGCGCAACTGCCGGCGCAGGGGCCTGCCCAAGTGCGGGCCCGGCTGGCTGCCGCTGCGCCCCACATCAGCGAGGTGGAATTTGCAGATGCGGATCCTGCCTCCCTGCAGCCGAGGCAGTTCGAGATCGTCTTTGGGCCTTCAGGAATGGCCGGCCTGATGGCTCTCTTGCATCCGGGTGCCGCGGGGGCCGCGGCGGCAGGAGCTCAAGCCGCTGCGGGTGCTGGCGGTGGCAGCGAGGAGGAGGAGGACGAGGAAGAGGAGGAGGAGGACGCAAGCTCCGACAGCTCCGCCAACTTCTGAACATCTCGACAGAGCGCTTTGGATAATCGGCAGCTGAGCGGTGCGCCCGGGTTTATTCAGTTCACTTGTTCGTGGCTTTTCACCACGGGATACTCCTGGTTTCATACACATGCTTTTCAACAGTTCTGTGCTGGGCATTTCTGGGTTGACTTGTAACCGTTGGCACGGCAGTGCGGTCTAGGCAGCCTGCTGAGCTCCGTGCCTCACGCATGCACTAGCACTAGTGCTGCCTCAAGTGCAGCCCCGGCACGTCCGTTATCAAAAGGCAGCCAGATGCACACCGCAGTGCGGGCAGCGGAGGGTGAGAGGCTGCATGTGTCACCGCAACATTCGACGCCAGCCTGTAAGGTGCAATGTGAGAGCCTGTTTTTGGGTACCCACCTGCCCTTGGATGATCCATGTGGGCTCGCATCCATCAGCTGCCAAGCGCACAGCGGCAGCGGCGGCGGCAGACCTGTGGGCGGCAAAGCCAGCCGTGCTTCCTCGGCCTGTCTAGGTTCCTGCTCACCACTCACTCGTGCTCTTGTGACTTGTCTGGCCGCCTCGCGCGCTGCGAGCGCGCTTGCTCGGCGCCACCGAGGCACGACCCGGCGCCCTGCAGCCCGCCTCGCCTCCGCAGCCTCACTCAGCATGCTGTCGACTCGGAGTAGCACGTCAGCAAGCGAGCATGATGCGCCGCTCGGCTCTGTGGGTCACCGCCCACCTGCCGCCACCGCCGCCGCCGTCACTGATGGCGAGCCGGTGCAGGCGGCAGGCGTGACTATCGATGACCTTCCCGATGATATTCTGGGGAAGATATTCGTGTCAGCCATTTCGGAGGAAGGCAGCTTGTGAGTCAGGCCAGACGCATTTGATGTCTGCTGCCACATGCGACCTCCGCTGACCCCCCAACTCTGCCCTGGTTGCAATGCAGCATTCCAGGCACCACAGCTGCGCAGGTCTGCAAGCGCTGGAACGCCGTGTTCTACTCAGACAGCTGCATCATGCTGTGGCGGAACTTTGCTTGGAAGTTTGATCGGCGGGAGCTGGCGGACGAGCAGCTGATGGCGGCCGATATGCGCCTCTTCCAGCGCGTCGGCCCCCTGATAGAGGGAGTTGTTTTTCAAGCCGAGGCGGACGCCAACTGGCAGCGAGCTGCAGCAGCGCACCTCCCAGACTTCCTGCAAACTCTCAACCGAGGCCAGCTGGCTGGGCTGAAAATAGAGCAGGTGCCGCTGCTGCCAGCAGCCACGCAGGCTCTAGCGCAGTTCCGGCAGCTGCGGCAGCTGGGTGTTTCCAGCAGCTGCGTGGCAGCCAGGAATGCTGGCAGCCTGGCAGCTGCCGTACACCAGCTGACTAGCATGGATGCCTTCCAGTTTCAAGGCAACTCTGTTGGTCGTGCGTTGGTGGCCGCTTTACGCCCCCTGGTGCGGTTGGAGTATCTTGACCTTGAGTCCACCCAAGTGCCGCTGCCCGACCTCAGCCCGCTGACTGCGCTGGCGGGCATCCTGACCAGCCTGCGCTTGGTGGAGCGGGAGAGCCATGGCAGCGGGCTGCTCCTGCCAAGCAGCCGCCTTCCCTAAGCTGCAGCAGCTCTTCATCGCCGCGCCTGTGCTGCAGGTGATTAGCTGCTGTCTGGGATGCCTGCACCTGCCCTGCTGCTGCCGGCAGCCGCCACCGCTTGCTGCAGGCACTGTACCTGTGCCGCTGTCCTTGCATTCATACTGCGAGTCAGCCATTTCTGCATCACAGTGCTATGCCGCACAGCGCTATGGTGGACAGTGCTTCATGCCTTTGTACCGCCCTGTCCACACGCGCAGGTGCCGGGCAGCGGCTGCCTTGTGGCTGCAGTTGGCGATGGGATTTGGGACCTGGAGGAGGACGATGGAGATCGCTTCAATGACCCCGCGTGCTGGCTGCTACCTGTGCCCGTTATAGCTGTCGATTGGGAGGACGGCGTGAGAGTCGACATTCGGAACGCTCAGCTTCAGGAGGAGGCTGGCTTGCTGCCGGCCGTGCTGGCGGCAGCTGTTCCAGCGGGCCACACCCTGGCCACGCTGTACTTGCGGGTGTGCAACATTGCACCAGCAACGTTCGACGGTTGCGCCGGGCGCCTTGCAGCTGTCGATCAGCTTGTTGTCTTGACGTGCTTCGCGGGCTATGAGGCCTATGACCATACATTGCAACCCGCTCTGGGCGCCCTGCTGCGCCAGACCCCTGCGCTGCGTGAACTGGCCATCCAGTGCCAGCGAAGCCTGCCCCGGTTTGGCAGCCTTGAAGATGGCCTGCCGGCCGAAGCTGGCACTCTGCACCACCTGGAGTCACTGCTGTTACTGAACACCCGGCTGCCGCACCTGGACGGAGTGCCGGAGGGGCTGACAGGTGGGTGCGGCCCTGGGTATGCCTCTTGTAATGCAAGGCACGATTGCTTGTTGAGTGGGCGTGCTGCCAGCACTTCCTGTCTGAGACAGCATTTCCTCGTCCGCAGAGCATGGCTGGTGCTGCACCTCCAAGTGTTGCGTGACTCCTCCTTGCCGCAGACCTCTCACACTTGGATTTGCGCAGCAACCAGCTGCGGCGGCTACCGGCGTCCCTGGCCCTTTGCACCAAGCTCACCGCCCTGATGCTCGGCGACAACGACCGTCTGACTGTGAGGGGCCTCAAATCGCATACCCTCGAACTGCTGGCCGCCCTGCCGGCACTGCGCCAGCTTGAGCTGCCCGGCGGTGCAGCCAGGACGCCTGAGCAGGCTGCCGCAGTCCGTGCCCGGTTGGCTGCCGCCGCACCCCACATCAGTGAGGTGACATTCGCAGAGGAGGAGGAGGAGGGGGAGGCAGATGCCACTGAATGGCCGGACGATGAGGCGCTCCCGCAGAAGTGCTCGCCGATCTGATGGGGCTGTTGCACGTTGATACGGCTGTTGCCGCTGCAGCGCTTCATGCTGTTGCTGGCGATGGCAGTGGAGATGAGGAGGATGAGGATGCGGCTGGCGGCAGCTCTTGATGCCCTTTTGATTTGATTGTGCTTTTCTGGGGCGATCTTCTGGGTTAGGGTTCCACCCGCGGTTTCCTTTGTTGCCTCCCGCTTCCGTGTCTTCTGTGGCCTACTCTGTGGGGCCTGCACTTTCTGCGCTAACTAGTTGCCAAGTAACCATGCCGTTTGTGCCACTGTGTTTGCTCAACTTTCCATGCAACCGCCACACTTCAAGCTGCGGCAAAGCGTGTTGCCAGCAGCAGCGCAGGCAACAGCTGGGTTGCCAGCCGAAACAAGAATAACATCAAATCGTTTGACAGGAACAGCGCAGCACAGGCAGGAAGCCAGTAAATAGGTGGTAGTAAGTGAAGAGCAATATACAGCAATCAATAGGTCAGGTCAGCGTGTCAAGTCAGCGGCAGCGCCGCCCACGACAGCAAGGGGCGGAGCACAGGCAAGCGCAGCATGGCACCCACGCCGGTGTCAACAGATAAATAAGCTTCAGCAAGTGCGAACCAACAAAACGTCAGTCAAGGCTGGGCGAGGCCGTGTTTGAGCAGCGTGCGCCACAGGCTCCACACCCACACTGAGTAGGCTCCTGGGCTGCACCAGTGCGTGCACTCGCCGCGCGTGTGGCCGCCATGCATCATCACCTGGCAGCACAGGGGAAGGGGCGCGGCAGTGGCAAGTTGGTGACAGCAGCAGCGGAGCGGGAGGCGCGCGGCAGTGCAGGGGTGTGCAGTTTGTGGCAGCGGCAGTGCAGCGGCAAGCGTTGCAGCGGGCAGGGCAGGAGGGGATGGGGTGGCAGCAACAAAGACCGCTGCCTTCCCCCCTCTTGGACCTGAACTGCTTCACCCGCTTGCTCTCACCGTGTTGTTCCAGGTGCGGTGGATGGGAATACCGGCAGCGCCCATGATTGGATCAGTCTGCAGTCGGGGTGGCAGATTCAGGGTGGGGTTGGTAGGCCGTGGGCAGGGAGCAGCGGGCGGCCAGTACTGGTGAGGCAACGCTTGTTCACGCACACAGGAGGCGCGCCAAAGCTGGTGCGGCTGCAGCGGCCTGCCCTGCCCACAGCAACCCGAGCGCTCGCGCCATGCACCAAAGCCAGCCATCTGAAGCCACACACCATGATGTTGCGTTATCAACCGTGAGCAATGCGCTCGCCCGATTCTGAACAGCCAGCCGGCACAGGCGACCCACCATGATGTTGCGCCAGCCGCCGCGCGCCACATGCTCGTTGCCGCCGGTGATGGTGCCGTCTGGCTGCAGCGTCACATTCTGTGACAGTGGGGACAACCAAGGGGATCTGGAGGTAAAATTGGGGAAATGCAATCCGTAGAGCTTGCCACCGGGGTCCACAGCAAAGAAGCAACACCCGTACGGTTGGGAGGCGGTGAGAAGCCAACAGACGCAGTCCATGCAACAACACTCCGCAGAGCAGATTCGGTACACGGAAGGAGCCCGCAGCGAGCCAGCCCACCTGCATGGGCACGCAGCGCCCGCCCTTGCCCACATTGTACAGCAGGGCCGGGGCGTCGTCGGGGTGAGGGAACTCGCCTGCAGGTGCGGGCAGTGGCAAACAGGAGCGGAGATTGAGGCGCTGGCTTCAAGGGCCGAGGCATGCCAGCAGCAGCTGTGCCACAGTGGCAACAGACACACATAGGACACGCCCCATGCACAGATACAGCGCGGCCGCTGCAGCTGCCTGGACACCCATGCTTTCTAAGCTCTAAGCAGCCCAACTTCGCACCGTTTTCGATGTCAAAGTGCTGCGGCGAGTTGTCACGCCAGATGAGGGTGGGGCCGCTCGTGCCGTTGGCCACGTAATGGTCGGCCAGAGCCTGCGGGAGAGCAGCTTAGTTGAGTGGGCGAGAAAACGAGCCTCCAGGCCGCTGCTGCTGGTCGCGTGCCTGGTAGGCAGATGCAGCAAACACGGCTGTGGCGGCGGGCCCCGCAGCGGCTGCGGCTGCTGGCAACCATGTTGCTCATGCTGCTGCTGCTGCTGCTGCTGCTGGGCGCCCTGCGCGACGTGCAGCAGGCAGCAGCGAGCCTTTCTGGAATCGAAACAATTTTAGGTGAGGCGTGAGCGCACCTGCACATAGCCTCCATACTGTCCCTCTCGCTTGTGGTGCCTGCAGCACGTGGCAGCAGGCACGCTTGCCGTGTATTGCAACAGGCAAGGCTACTGATCCTCACCATGCCCATTGCCGCCCAGACCGCTAGCCCACCCCACCCTCCAATGCGGACCTTCACACATGCAAGGCCAACGCAACCAGCTGTGCTATTTCATGCCCACGCGCCCGCCCTCCCGCCTTACCACAGTCCAATGTTGAATTCCACAACGTCGCGCTGGCTGGCCCCAAACACAGGCCCCATGCGCTGCAGCGTGCGCAGCATGTGCGGCCCCTGGTTGATGCGCAGGTGACAGACCTGTGGGGAAACGGGTGCGGCAGCCGGGTGGGTGGCAAGGTGAGCACAGGGCGGCTTCCTGCCTATAGAGGCAAATGCATGCGAGTGCATCATTCGGTACATCGGCAGCCTGCACTAGCAAGGCTTGCAGGTAACTTTGCCTGGCCTGCCCAGACACCTGCATACGCATATGCATGGGCACGCACCATGCCGCCTCCTAGCAGGCGAGTGCAGATTGGGTGCTCCACGCCGCAGCAGCCCTCCCAGTCGGCAAGGATCTCCTGCTGAATCAGCTGCAAGGGGCAGGAGGGGCTAGGGTGCCGCTGGCCGATTGAGCAGGCGGCAACAGGAGACGGCAGCACAGGCTGTGGCAAAGCAGCCAGAGCTTTCATTCATGGGCGTTCGCAGCGGCACAAGCATGCTACGATACAAGTGTTCAGCATGCAAGTCGTTCACGGCCGCAGCAAACACAAGTTGACAGGTTGGGCACCCACCTGCTCGCATGCTGGGTCTGAGCAGAAGCGCTGGCCTTCAGGACGCCAGTCCGGCTCTGCGCGGTACCGCTCCGGTACCACAAACGGCTTCAGGAAGCAGGCCATCTGGCGGTGGAAGCGCTGCGGTGAGGGGCAGGGAGGAGGGACAGTTGGGTGCTGGGCAGACGCAGGGCAGTAGGGCCGGCAAAGGGAAGAGGTGCCTGCGGGAGAGGTGCAGATGGCGGCGGCGGCAAACGCCACAGCTGACAAATGCTACTGCAGCACCAATGGTTGCTTGGGTGCTGAGCCTGCTGCTGAAACAGCATAATGGCAGCAGCAGCCAGCCATCCACTTCAGTTGCCTGCTAGCCGCAGCAGCAAGCCATGCCTCCCTCCTTCATACCTGCGCCTGGCTGTCGCCAACCAGCCACAGCGTGCGTCCGCGTAGCGCGCGCCAGAGGTCGCAGGGCACCATTCTAAGCAGCGAGTCGAAGCGGGGGTGATGCCGCAGCATCTTCAGCTGGCTGAAAACGAAGAACAGGTTGCACTGCACAGGCGGGCAGGCAGGCAGGTGGGGAGACCCAAGGGGTGGTTGCGTGGACAGGCAGCAGGTTGCAGGACATATCAGGTTGCAGGAAAGAGTGCAGGCAGACAATGCCATGCGCATCTGCTGACAGACAGCCTGAAAGGAGCTTGCATGGGGGCTCACAAATGCAAGGCTAACCTCATAACCCTCAGCAACACCCACCTGCTCCAAAGGGCAGCCCCGCGCCATCAGCGGCGGCCCAAGCAGGCCTGTTGTACCATTCTGGTATGCCGCCGCTCTGAACTCATCCGAGCACTGCTGCGCCACCACGTCTGCCTCCACCTGCTGCAGCGGCGGTGCGCCTGCCTTGACAGCGGCCGCCTCGGCGGCGGCGGCGCGACGAGCGGCGGCGGCGGCGCACACTCCCGCCGGCTGCTCCGCCCATATCTGCAGAGGCTGCCATCTGCCTCCCAGCTCCCCCCGCCAGCTCCAGAAGAGGAAGGAGGCCAGCAGAAACGCGGCGACGGCGAGCGCTGTGGCCAGCACGCGCACACGCTGCAAGGACGGCCGCAATGATGCGGTCAGAGCAGCCGTCATAGTGCCAGCATCAACGTGCGTTTGTGAGACCACCGGCAATGGCTCGGTTCAAATGCACCGCCTCGCCGCCGCCGCCGCTCCGCTGGCAGAGCACGGCTGATGCATTCAGATTTGTGTCTGCTCTGCTCCTCGCCTAGCAGCCTAGCCCAACCAAACTAACCAGGCACTGTTACAACACCGCATACACCTGCCAAAACTGTGACAATCGCCGCCGCATGTGGTTGTGGGCCCGCCGGGGCGGGCGTTTGCTTAGGGAGGAGGCGTCGCCAGTTAACGGGACCACTCATTTTCAATCTGTTGGTTGGGGCTGTTAGTGGAATGCCCTTTAGCGCAACATGCCAACTGTTCCCCGCTGATGGCGTCAGAGCCCACTGAAACGAGGCTGCTATGCACACCGCCACGGAGTGCAGCGTCAGCGAAGCGTCAGCGAAGCGGCGGTGCCAAGACCAGTCCTCCGCTGTCCTAGGCTCATTTCCATCACCCTACGGCCTTCAAGAGCTTGCCTGACCGCCTGTCGCACCGCTAGCGCGCTTGCTCGGCACGGCCGAGTGTCGGCCCGGTGCCCTGCTGCACACCGCGCCGCCGCAGCCTCTCAAAGCATGGAATCTGCTCACGAAAGCCCGTCAGCAGGCGGGCAGGACGCGCCGCCGGGCTCGGAGGGCCGCCGCCTGCCCGCCGCTGCCGCTGGCGAGCCGGCACAGGCAGCTGCAGCTCCGACCATCCACGACCTGCCCGACGACCTGCTGGGGCACATCCTGGCGGCAGCAGTTGGTCAGGAGAAGGACTGGTGAGCAAGCCAGGCAATGTTTGCTCGGCCTGCCGCATCTGCAGCCTGTGTGCCCAGGAATCGCTTGTGGGCCGCCACCCTGCCTCACTTGCACCACGTGCGCCGCAGGGCAACGGGGCAAGCAGCCGCGCAGGTCTGCAAGCGCTGGAACGCTGTGTTTTACTCCGACAGCTGCAGCGAGCCGTGGCGGACCTTCTCCTGGACTATAAATTGGGGGGAGTTGGCGGACGGCCAGCTGATGGCGGCCGGCCTGCGCCTCTTCCAGCGCATCGGCCACCTGATCGAGAGAGCTGAATTCGGAGCTGAGCCGGAAGCCCGAATGCAGCAGGCGGCGGCGCCACACCTGCCGGCCTTTCTGGCCACGCTCAACGCGGCAGCTCTGACGGGACTGACAGTTGACAGGGTGCCGCTGGTGCCCGCAGCCCTGCAGGCTGTGCTCCAGTTCCGGCAGCTGCGGCAGCTGGCTGTTGCAGCGCCTGAGTTCGCAGTTGATATGGAGGGCCTGGTTGATGTGGTGCGCCAGCTGGACGGTTTGCAGGAGTTTGAGTTTCGTGGCAGCAGTGTGGAAGAGTCGCTGCCGGCTACCGTGTGCCAACTGCCGGCACTGGCAGCCCTCGAGCTGCACTCGACTGCTGCTCCGCTGCCCGACCTCAGCCCGCTGACTGCGCTGGGCGGCAGCCTGACCAGCCTCTGTTTTGTTGAGCGTGAGAGAGATGAAGGCAGCCTTCAGCTGCCGCAGGCAGCCGCCTTCCCACAGCTGCGCAAGCTGTTCGTCGCCGCGCCTATGCGGCAGGTAAAGTGTAGTGCCGTGCTTCGCTCTGCGGCTTCTGCTGCCAACCCGGTGGTCCTGCTGACGTTGCCACTGCTGCCACTCCTGCTGTTCTTGCCAGCATGGGCCTGTCAAACGGAGAGGTTGTGCCGGCTGCAAGTGACGATACCGGCCAAATCTTATTGCTGTGCAGAAGCCCCTGGCCTTGCATTGCTACCCTTCCCTTCATGCAGGTGCCCGGAGCGGGCCTGCTGGAAGCTGCAACTGAGGATGGCATTTGGGACCTTGAGGAGCTTGAAGAGGGTGATGAGGATGTGGCAATTACCGACAGCTGGCTGCTCCCGGCCCCAGCCTTTGGGTTTGAGCTCTGCGACGGCGGCCTCAGCGTGGATGTGTGGAACGCACAGCTGGAGGCCGGCCAGCTGGCAGCCATGCTGGCTTCGGCTGTGCCTCGGGGGCAGCTGCTGCAGCTGTCCTTTCGGGTGTGCAGCCTCGGCTCCGAATCCTTTCAGGGCTGCGCTGCTCGGCTGGCCACCGCTCGGGAGCTGAGTGTGGTGGCGTGCACCGGCCGCTATGATGACGTGGCTGAGGAGCTGCCTCTGCAGGCAGCGCTGGAGGCAGTGCTGCGCCAAACTCCTGCGCTGCGCAGCCTAACTGTCTTCTGCCCGCCCGCCGCGGACGATGACGCCTGCCTGAGCGACGGCCTGCCGCCGGCAGTTGCCACTCTGCGCAACCTGACGTCGCTTGTGCTGATCGGCGCCCGCCTGCCGCACCTGGATGGAGTGCTGGACGGGCTGCCAGGTGGGCATTTGTTTCTTTCTTGGCATGCTGTGCAGTGTTCTGAGCGTGTCTTTTGCCTGCCGAACTGTGGAATCAGCGTGACAATTGAGCGCGCTTGCATTGAGTGGCATGCGCTTCCGGTCGCGCCTGTGTCTCATCTCAGCTGCTGCCCAGCGTTCAACGGAAGTTCCTCCCGTTTATTAACCGCAGGCTTGGCGCACTTGGATCTGCGCCTGAATCACTTGGAGCAGCTGCCCGACTCCCTGGGCCGCTGCCCCAAGCTCACCAGCCTGCTGCTCGGTGGCAACGATGACCTCACTCCTGACGGGCTGGACGAAGAGACGGCCAGCCTGCTGGCCGCCCTGCCGGCGCTGCGTAAGCTGCAGCTGCCGCGCACTGCTGCTTCAGATCCTGATGATGTGGGTGACGATGCTGAGGCTGCCGCCGAGGATGCGCGCAGCCTGCTTGCGGACTGTGGCGGCTCGCACATTTGCGAGGTGACTGTTGCCAAGGCCTGGGGCTTGGATGCTGACGCTTACGATTGTGAGTTTAGCGATGAGGAGAATCTGGACAGGGACATTGTTGCGCAGCTCAAGCCGCTCATGATCATTGAGTGATGCAAGAATGCTGCAACCGCCTAGCGTTGATGCATCCACCTAGCGCACACGCCTAGCATTCTGACTGGTGCACTTGCTTCGACCGACTGCACAGATCGTCTGCCCTGCTTTTGTGTGCATTATAGATGCTGCCTTTGCGACAAGGCAAAGCCCACTGTGTTATCAATGTCTGCTTTTTTAGTGCCTTCGGCTGCCTCTGCACATGTAACCACTAGCGCCTGCTGTGACTGGATGGCAACCCCGGCATTTTTGCACCACTGGCAGTGCCTGCTTGACTTCCAACATAGCTGTGTGGCGCCACAGCTGTTCATCGTAGCAATTCAAATTTGTGCAACACAACAACAAGGTGTTGTGTTGCTGCTGCATGGCCTTAGTTCAGTGCTGCGCCCCAGCCAGCCGCCGCTGCACCCGCCGCATGAGCCACCAAATCGCCGCGTGCGCCGGCAGCTGCTGCCACAGCGGCCGCGCCAGCACCAGCCCCTGCGGGCAGGAGCGGAGACCTGGGTGCATACCTCAATTTCTGAGCAGCTGATTGCACTAGCAGGATTTAGTGCTCCGCAAGCATGCCAAGCACAACACAGCAACAGCCGGCAAGCGTGCGTACGTGCAGCGCGCCCCACAGCCCGCCCTTGCTGGTCGCCGCTCCCGCTAGGAACAGGGCTGCATTCTGCAGACGCTGCAGGCGTGCCATGGTGCTGGCCGACACCAGCGACAGCGACAGAGCAGTTGGAGAGGCCGTGTTGCACAGCTGCAAGGCTGCTTCCAAGGTGGCCCGGGTGCGGGGGGAGCGTGCCGGGGCAAAGCGGCGCCAGGCCGGCAGCACCAGTGTTGTAGCGGCCCAGGCTGCCACCAGCCGGCGATCGTCCCAGCTGAGGCTTCCCCAGGAGCGGGCTGCCGCGACCGCCACCAGCAGCTGGGAGAAGGCAAAAGAAGCAAGGCTGTTGGCAGCAAGCCATTCCTCAACCAGAAGAGGGGCAAGAGCGGCGGCGGCGGCAGCGGCGACACTGCTGCTGAGCCGCAGCGCGGCGGCCGTACTGATGACTGCGACGGCGCTGCCACAATAAGCCCAATCACTCACCAGACTGACCACCTCGCGCCACGAGGTGGCCGGCTGGGGAGCCGCCGTGGGCTGGGTGCGCCGCAGGAGCGCCATACGGATTGAGATGAATCGTGATAGCAAGCGCAACAGAAGATGACAACATCCAGTTGCGCTCCGCCTGCTGCAGCCTGGTCGCCGCCGCTGTGCCGCCGCTCGTCCAACTGCAACCTGGCCACCGCTTAGCAGGCACATTTCACACGGCAATATCTGTCAGCATAGGTCAGTTCAACGCAGGCTGAGAAGGTCGGAAGGGATCAAATGCAGAGACTGGGTGCAATGGTCGTGGACCGGGCGAAAGTGTGATCAGAATGTTGACAGACGGACAGTTTATTAGACATTCCACGTGACGTCATCATCGTCGTCATCAAACTGCTGCCTCTGCTGCTGCTTGCCGCGCCAAGCGGAGCCGCGGAACCGCCCCGCACTGCGCTCCACATCCGCTGCTGCCCGCTCCCCCGCTCTCCGAGCCGCCGCTGCTGCCCGCTCCCCCGCCTGCTGCGCCTGCCACCCTGCCGCCTGGGCCGCCTGCTCTGCTGCCGCTGCCTGCTGCTGAGCTGGGGAGACAAAGTCGGAGAACCGCCGCCCGCCGGATGCAGAGGAGCTGCTTTCAGGCAGGGCTGCTGGGCCGGCATCCACAAAGCCCTCAAGCTCACGCGCCCGACCCCGGTTCTCATCTGCATACAATGGGTGGCCGGGTGGGCAGTGGGTGGGTGCAGCAGCAGGGTGGGTGGGCTGCAAGAGCACGGCTGTGCGCTCAGTAGCAGCAACGACAAACAACAACTCGCAGTTCCTGCCTAGCTCGTGCCATGCACGAGCCCAACGAGCCCTGTGAGCTGCCAAATGACCCAAACGCCTGTGCACCAACCCACCCAGGTGCTCGTTGATGACTGCCGCCAGCCACTCCTGCTCCAGCGGGTTGAGCCCCTCACCAAACACGTGGCGGTTGATGCCCTCCTGCTCAGGTGCAGAAGGACGGATTTTTTGTGGGTGGGTTAGAGCGGAACTATACGTGACATGTGCGCCACACCCGCAGCACTTACCGAGAGGCACGAACGCAATGCTATGCAAGGCCAGCCGGCAGGCTGCTTGCAGGTCTGCCAGCTGGCAAACCTCAACCCCGTCCCAGCACCCACCTGCAGCACAAGCTGGTACTGCGGCTGCCCATTCACAATCATGGGCACCTCAATGTCTGCTCCCTGCAGGTCGGCAGCACGCCCTGCAACACAGGAAGGGAGCAGCCAACGCAGCCCATCGGCGCTGATGAGCAATGGGCACACTCAGGTGTGCTAGGAAGTACAGCTAGGGGCAGTAGGGTAGCACCCCTCATTTCATAGCAGCCACTGCTACTAAGTGGCGGCGGCGGCGGCAGAGCAGATAACAGGCAGCAGCAATGATTAAAGCAGCAAAATGAACAGCAGACCGCACCCGACACCTCCTTGCTCTGCCCCGCCGCCTCGTCCCAGTCGGCCTGCCCCTTGCGCGCAAACGCCAGCTGCTGCTCAATGGCCCAGGACTTCAAGTTGATGACCAGTCGCTCGCTGCAGAGAGGTGTGGATAAAGAAGCTGCCTAACCGCCGGTACTTCCACACAAAATCCACAGCTCACCTCCAGCCCCCGAAATGTGCAGGACATGAATCACCCGGCAGCATTTTGCTCCTGCGCATCGACCAAAGCAATCTAACCCGTGTCGTCATGCAGTCAGTGTGCCCCCAATCCACGCACCGAATGAACTGGCGGCCAAAGGCCTGCTTGGCCAGCTGCCAGCCCGCGGCCCAAAAGGGCAGGGAGAACAGGCCAAACAGCACGCCGCCGCCCGCCACAGCTGAGATGGTCCAAAATGCCACAAAGCTGTTCCAGGCGATGGCAAAGGCGCCGGTGGCGACGGAATCGCCGCTGCGGGAGGGGAGCGAGGCAGGCAGGCGGTGAGGAAACATATGATTTGGTAGCCAACGATTT
>VFQQ010000857.1_pt1 | contig 51017 bp, 99 predicted proteins | sample 3512341 | NCBI WGS metagenome assembly VFQQ01 (sample SAMN10412373, study PRJNA504923) | tailings metagenome | isolation source: Relicate 2 Philex TSF1 revegetated site | place: Philippines: Tuba, Benguet | collected 2017-08-29 | reverse complement strand
ACCAGGATGTCAAGCTGGTGGTGGTGTGAAGGAGCGAAGCAAGCCAGAGTGATGAATGTATTCAAGTCTCAGGGCGAGTCACATTGATACCACTGTTGACTGGCCTCTAGCGCGCTGAGCGCCGCCCCGGACGCCCTGGAGGCACTCCCAAATAAACCCAACCGGATACTGCCCAATCGTAGCTAGCTGCCGCACCGTTTTGCAGCTGCACAGCGTAGCACTACACCTGAATCCGGTCGCCCGTACCTGCCCACAAGCCTTCTGTAACCAATCCCCCCGTCCTTTTGTTGGCCAGCTGTCCATTGGACCAAACTACCTTGCGTGCCCAGCCCTGTACTCTCCTGCCCTATACGAATTTCTGCTTTGCACATGATTGAAACCAATCCACGTCAGATTGTAACACACTCGTCGGTCATCAGTCAGTCAGGAGCAGCCAGCAAATGGACACAGAGGTACAGGGAGCAAGTGCAGCAAGAGTTGCAATGGTACATGAATTTGTAACAAAATCAGCCGCGCAGCACGATGCTCCTCACCAGGCTGCATCACCTGCATGTTGCTGCTGCTGCCGCGGCAGCGGTGCTGGCGGCATGGGCGCGTGCAGCACGCCATCTAATGCCAGCACGCCATGCCGCAGCGAGAAGTGCAGCTGGGCTTGGCAGTCCGGCGGTAGGGTGGGCCGCGGATTGAGGGGCGCCAGCACATATCCTTGCCCTTGGGCTGCGAGAGGGCGGAGGGGGGCAGGGTGCGGACATGGGTGGTGACAAAAGTGGCAACAGACATGACTGCGGGCTGCTTGCAGACATTGGGCAAGTACCACAGCCCATGCCCTGGCATTGCAAACCGAGCAACAGAAAACCGTCTCCAGACGACCGCAAGCAGAGCATGCCAAGCCAAGTGCGCACTACACCCCCTCTCACGACGTATGTGCAGCACCACTTGCAGCCAGCGCTGGACAATGTACAGCTGGCGGGGCCCGTCTGCGTGGCTGCTTTCAGTCGCCACCAGCTGGCATGGCCGGCCATTCAACCGCCCCGCCTCTAGCTGCGGAATGTGTGGTGAAATTATGATTGAGTAAGATGCTGGAAGCTTGCCACCTTGCACTTGTCCCCAGCCAGGTCTGATGCAGTTGGGGCTGTGACATATGTGATGCATGCATTTTGACAAGCTCCACAACGACTCATTTGTGCCAAACACCACGCATTGCTCTTACCGCTGCCTCGTGCAGGGCTGCCAGGATGCGGCAGAGCGCCATGTCCCGCGGCCGGTGCCGGTCGCCGGCGGGCAGGTCTGCAAGACAGGGAGCGTTTGCCGGCAGAGCAACATGGCACTTGGCCTTGAACCTTGCCAATAGAGCGGCATGGTTGCCCAGTTGCCCCTCAATCCTTGCCATTTACAGCAGCATGAAGGCAGGGCTCTCCGCACCGCATTCCGGCTGCACCATGGCGCACATGCCATGCCTGCCCCACCTGCCAGCGCATGCAGGTCGTCCACTAGCAGCACGTCGGGCGGCCCGTTTGGCAGCGCATGTATGTGCGACACGTATCGCAGCAGCTCGTAGCCTGCATGGCACGTGGATGCAGGTACAAGAGTGTGATATGGCATCGGACACGGACATGGCATGGTGCAGCATGGCATGAAAAGGCATGAAATGCCACAGCATGCCACGTGGCAAGGCATGGACGACATGACACAGCGCAGCATGACACAGCTTGCGCAGGAAGTCAGTGGCGTGGCAGAGCGATTGGCGTCCTGCACATGCAATATGGCATGGCATGGCACGGCGCAGCATGCCGCTGCAGCAGGCCACTGCACAAATGGCAGGAAAATATTGAACATCGCGTGTGTTGAACAGGGGGCGGGGAGGGATGCTCATCTGGCCGCCCTGCCGCAAGAGCGCACCGTTGGCCACGTACTTGATGTGCACTCGCTCCCAGGCGGGGTCGCTGTTCTGCACGCCCTCCGGCAGCAGCGGCGGGCAGGCCTCCAGCTTCTCCCTGCAGCTAGGTGGTTGCGGCTGAGCACACACCATGTGGCCAGCGAGCAACATGGCCTTGCAAATGCCTCGTGCACACCCCGCAGCCATTCCCATGCCATGGGGCGGCACCAGACTTGCCTGCGGCACAGCAGCAGCACGGCGGCTCCCTGGCGCGCCAGGCTGAGGGCGGCATGGAACAGCAGCGTCGTCTTGCCGCTGCGCTCGGGGCCGCTGAGCAGCAGGCAGCGGGCGTCGGGGCCGTCAGGGAAGGGCGCCACCGCTGCCAGCTGGTCTGTCAGGCCGCGGTGCACCGCAGCATAGCCCAGGAAGTCGGCAATGTGCATGGAGGCGGCTGCCTGATGCTGGGAGGGGTGTTGGATGGGGCGGGCCTGCAGAAAGCAACGGGGAGGCCGCGGCTGGGAGGGGCGGCGGCGCGGCAGCCAGCTGGGCTCGCGCAGCGCCTGCCCGTTGCGCTTACCGATCACGGTGAGCTGTGGTGCTGCAGATGACCAGGGCTGTGCGCCCCCCAGTGCGGAGCCCGCTTGAGTGCGACCTGCGCCTGTAGGGGAAGCCGCTCTCCTCCCGCCCCCGCAGCAGCGAATTGAGTTCCACGACAGTTCTGGAGGGGTCACGACTTGAACTAAGGGCAGGGGAGTGCGCCGCATGAAGCCCATCATGGAAACTTGCGAGAGGGCCGCCAGGGGCCCCAGCTCTCACTTGCGAACTGAGAGCACCGGAATCCAGCATTCCCTGACTTCCCTGACCACTAGCTACCGTCCAGCAAGGCCAAGCTCGAGCCCCCGACCGAGCGAGGAGGCCCCCTGCGAGTGCAGCCGCTCGATCACCGAGCACAGGCAAGCTGTCCATGCCGGCTAGCGGGCGCTTGGACGCTCACCGAGACCACAACCCCAGCACCTCACCCTCCCTCTTCCTCTGGCCTCCTGCCTGCTTGCAGCACCGGGCATTGGAATCGGCAGCGCGTTACGGCCCTGCTCGGCACCGTCCCACCTGGATAGCAGCAAGCCCTCGGTGCGGCAGCGAGCGCCGGCGCCGCCGTCGGCCCACGCCAGAGCGCCGGCACGTTGACACGGCTTGCTTGCGAGCATCATTCGCTGTTGTCAACTCCCTCACAGTCTGCTACCATCCTCCGCACTGTGCAGGCAGTGGGGCAGCAGCCACACACGCGTGGCTTGCGGCACGCCAGCCGCTTGGGCACGCACAAACTGAAGAGCAGACGTACCGCCAGCCAGCAGCTGGCACGATGGGCATCCTGTTCAAGCAGGCGAGCTGTTCTGGTCGCTGCAGTTTGTTCGAAGCACTGGGCCAGCGGCTGCAAAGGCGGACGTACACATTCCAAGCCCTGGCATGCTGCGCTCACACCGACCGCTGCTTGCACCGTGCCGCAGTACCTATCGGGCGACAAGATTTACACGTGCAGCCAGTGCAAGACGCACTGCACCGACCACGGCCAACTGATCAGCAAGGTGGGGCGCAGGGCAGGCAGCAGCGAGAGGTGCAACAGGTGGCGAATTTCGATAGAGACCTGGGTGCCCGCTGTCGATCGTCCGCTGCCGACTCTGGCAACTAAAAATCCCTGCACTACCTGCTCCGCAGGCCTTCCAAGGGCGGCACGGGCGTGCCTACCTGTTCAGTGATGTGTGAGTGCGGTGTTGCGCCTCAGGGCTGCCACTCTGGTCCCCACAGCACGCCCTGTATCTCAGCCCTGCTGCCCACCAGCCCACCGATTCCATCAGCCCTGGCAATTCCGCACCAGGATCCACACGTGTCACAACTCCCCTCTCACACGCACATCACCCACCCCTTTGTTTGCCTGCAGCGTGAATGTGACGCTAGGACCGCGCGAGGACCGCATGCTGATCACCGGCCTGCACACCGTGTGCGACATCTACTGCATCACCTGCAACTGCGTGCTGGGCTGGAAGTACGAGGTGCGGCGAGCACTGGGCTGCACTGCCGCGCTGCCTGGGGCGCATGTGCTGCGCCGCCTGGCGCGCAGGGGTTGGTTTTGCAGCTACCCGGCCCTACGCCCTGCCCATGCACATGCTGCTTGCTGTTGTGCCCCGGCGCCGCGCGTGCTCACAGGTGTCGAGCCGCACTGTGGGGCTGCGCACTGACCGGCATCGTATGCCTGCGCACATGCTCGCAGGTGGCGTACGAGGAGAGCCAGAAGTACAAGGAGGGCAAGTACATCCTGGAAAAGGTGAGGTGCAGCAGCAGACGAAAATGTGGAGGAGAGAAGGCAGGGCCAGAGGGAAGCTTCACAGGTGCTTGTGCCCTTGCTTGGCTGCCCACTTGTGTTCATCTCCTCCAGTACCCCACGCCCTGCCCACCGCCCTGCCCTTTCACCCCTGCAGGCCAAGGTGCAGAAGGAAGGATCCTTCTAAGTGGCGCATTGCCTCGTGCAGGAAGCGTAGCAGGGGCAATGCCGGCCCCAGCAAGCCAAGCAGCCAGGCCCCCTGTCCACATTGTTGCCTCTGCACCACTGCCAGCGGGTGTGCACCAGCCGCTTTTCTGGCAGGCTGGCCGCCCACAGGCAGCACCTGAAACCCTCCTCAAAACTCGACCCTCTCCCATGCGCGCCCCTCGGATATCCACCTCGCACACACTCACTCTCTGTTGTCATTTGCCCAGGCAGCCCCCAATGCCTGCCTCCCTCCGGCTGTTTAATCTAAGCCCCGTGTACACTAAGCCCTCGCTTGTTGTATTGCTTCCCTGATGCTACTAGCATGCTTCGCCACGTTAGCGCCACGTTAGCGCGCCCTTCCTCCCTGCAGCCGCTCTCCTGCCAGCTCTCATAGCTAGGCCTGCCCACCCAGGTTTTTGACGCCCTGCCACATGGCTGCGTCCTTGACACTCTGCCCCACTTGCCTGCATTAATGTCGCCCCTCCGACCCACCCGCCACTTCCCTGCTGCCTCCTACCCCGGGTCATCTGATCGCCTGCCTCTGATCCCTCCCCCTTCTGCGGCACTTGCCGCCATTCCTCTCCCCTGCTTCTGCGTCCGCTCGCCGCCTCGGCTGGCCCACGACTGTTGCACACAAACGGGCAATCAAAGGGTTTGTAATGGAATCACATGACAGCAAGGCAAGCGGGCAGATAATTGGGGCTGCGGCCCCTCACTCGCTGTCCTCCGTGGGCTTCTGCTGCAGCCAGGACCGCAGGCGGCGCTCCTCCTCTGCCACCTCAGCATCGGGCCGTGCCGGCTTTGATCGCAGCCAACGCAGCGGCCAGCCAGCAGCATGCAGCAGCCAGTTGGCGGCATTGCCGGGCGGGTGGGTGGTAGGCACTGCTGTCTCAACCGTTATGCTGGGACCGGATGCTGCGCTATCTGATGATGCCGCAGGCTGCACCCCAGCGGCAGCTTCGCCCTGTGCTGAGGCTGCACCCTGGCTGCTGCTGCTGCTGCCAGTGCTGCTGCTGCTGCTGCTGCCGCCTCTGCCGTCGCCGCTGTCCTCCTCGCTTGCTGCTGCAGGCCCACCATCGGCGCCTTGCTGACTTGTCGCACCTGCATTCGCAGCCTCTGCCGGCTGCTGCTGCTGGCTGGGGAGGGCAAGCCAGCTGCCAGCCCACCGCAGGCCTGCTGCCACTTGCTGCGACAGAGATGGGCCAGCCTGCTGCTGCTCCTGCTGCACCTCTGCTGCCGCGGCCACTGCCGCCTGCTGCTGCTGTTGCTGCCCCTGTTCCTGCGCCTGGACTGCTGCTGTCGCCTGCGCCCCGCGCTCTTGCTGCGCTGCCTCTTGTGTGCCATCCTCTTGTCCCTCGGCTCCCGCTGGCTGCCCGCCCTGCTGCGCCCCATCTGCTGAAGGGCGCGTCCCTGCTGCAGCCTTCCCAGCCTCCTGCCCCGCCTGCTGCAGCGCCTGCACCATGGCCTCCAGCCGAGCCAGGCGCTGCTCCATGTCCTCCCCACCTGCAGCCTCCTCTATTGCTGCTGCTGCTGCCGCGTCGCTGCCTGCTGCCCTGCCTGCCTTCTTGCCGGCCAACCGCTTCTGCTTTTGGTGCTCTGCCACTGCTTCCAGCTTCTTGCTCTCTTTCTCCAGCATCTGTGTGGCGCAACACACGTGGAGGGAGCAGGGTGAGCCATGGGGGAACATGCTAAGATGTCGGCTTCCAGCAGCCCGGGGAACCAGCTGGTGCAATATGTGGCGGGGCCCAGCATGCTAGCTGCATCACAACACAGCCTGTGCTTACGTACCCAGCCTGCCCCACCCCAGCCCACCTCCTGCCGGTTGCGCTCCTCCAGCTGCTTCATGTCGTACCTTGCCCACTGTATGAGCAGCAGGAGCACTGCAGGAGGGCAACGGCAAGTGATGAGCATCGGCGCAAAACATGAGGACAGTGGGCTTGCACAGGGGCAGGCAACGCTGGTTGCTGGTCACCGGCTGGCAACCACAATCACGAGTGCAAGCCGCCAGCCAGCCATCAGTCAGTGCATGGCAACTCACTTCCTGGAGGCACCATGGCGATCAGGAACTGCACAATGTGCCAGTCGGCCCTGCAGAGCATTGATGGGTACGACGGCATTGGCATTGGCTTGCTGATCAGCAGAAACAAATATTCAATTGGTCCTCCACATGGCAGGCACCGACGCACCGGCCAATCAGCGAGTTGCGTGGCACCTCGTTGGCGAACAGCATCTCAGCACTCTTCCACCCGCCGTACCGCTCCTCTGCGGAGCATAAATGGTTGATGCAAGGAAGCCAGCTGATGTGATGCTGCAATTTGAGTGGGCAGCGGAGGAGTGGCGGCGGCGGCAGCGGCGGCGGCAGCAACGGCGGCAGTGCCCCTCAGGGAGCAACGCGAACCCTGCCGTGGGCCTTGAGCCATTGATGTTCTCACCATCATATTTCTGCACGCTGGAGCGCTGTCCAGGGCCCGCCTGCTGCTGGTTGCCTCGTTTGTGCAGGAGGCAGACGCCCCTGCGTAAGAGGCGCGCCGAGCGCATGCCTCGTTTGTTCGACACTGCAGGATCTGCAAAATAGATGCAGGGCCGCCAAACGCTCAGGGTTGTTGCTGCATTTAGCAGAGGGTGAGGAGGTGGAGCCAAGCCCAAATCCGCAGCCCCATTGCCTGTTACGGTTGCTGGTTGGAGGATCGCTTGCAGGCACGATGCTGGCCAGCATCACGCCCACCGCTGCAAGGGCGGGCAGCCTGGCAGCCGTGCCCCGCCTCTCCATCCCCCAGCGCCAGCAGGCAGCGACTACCAGCCAGTCCCGCGTCGCCACACAGAAGCAGGCGCTGTCGGGACGGAATGGGATCTCCCAGCGCCGCGCCCGAGCTGCCGCTGCCCGCCGCCTCACCGCTGCCACGGTCGCCAAGGCGGGCGGCGATGTCTTGGTGGTGGGCTCTAGCGGCCAGACCGCGGCACGTGTGGTGGTCAGCCTGCTGCGCACCGGCTTCAAGGTCACCGCAGGTGCGGGGGAGCAAGGGGCGCAGGGTCCGCTTGCAGCATGGCATGCCGCTGTGCAGCAAGACAGCACGCTCCCCATTTCCGCAGATCCATCGTCGACGATCGACAGTCAAGTGTTGGGCACTTGCACATACTGCAACTGGTTGTATCACATGCTGTCCTCACCCCGATCATTCGCAGGCGTGGACACCGACCTGGAGGAGAGCCAGGAGGTGGTCAAGTTTGCCAAGCAGATCGAGATCCTGAACAAGGGCGAGGCGGGCAACCTCAAGGCAAGGGGGCCAGCGCTGCTGCTGCAGCCCTGTGGGGGCTCGGTGTATGGCAGCGGCTGGTCGTGCACAGCTGCTCCCACGCCCATGCTGCACAGCGGGTAACTTGCTGCTTCTGTTGGGTCTGCCTGCCCCGCAGCTGGCTGAGTTCAACCCCCTGGACGCCGACTCGATTGCGGGCGTGCTGAAGCGCGGCTCCCGCGTCGTGCTGGTGGTGGGAGACCAGGTGCGGGAGAGAGTGATTGCGGAGGTGCTGGGCCCATCTTGCGGCTGCTGCTGCTAGTGCTGCCGCTTGTGCTGCCGCTTGTGCAGCAGCAGGCCGCTTGGCCATCATGAAGCCCATCGGCCTGCCGCCGCTCCACGCGAAAGTTGAGCCGCAAGTGGTGCCGCCGCCTGTGCCCCTATGCAGGCTGGCAGCCGCCGGCCCGACCTGCGCATTTACGATGCCGTGGTCGAGGCGCTGCTGGAGAACGCAGGCCGCATTGCGCAGCTGGTGGTGAGGCGGTGCTGCTGCCCGGGGGCAGCAGCAGCAGCGCTTGCAGCCCTGGCGTGCTGCCGCTGTGGCTGGCCTGCAGCGCTGTGGGCCGTCTACCCTGCGGTATGTCGGCTGGCCGTCCTCAGTACGCTGCTGCAGCCCCCTCCCTACTGCACATAGTGTCGCTCATGGCCCACTGCTGCTGCCCCTCTATGCCTCAGGTGGTTACCCCTCTGGGTGGCGGCGGTGGCGGCGGCTTCTTTGGCGGCGGCGCCTCGGGCGGCCGCATGTCCGGCCTGGAGCGCCGGGTGAGAGGGGGCTGGGCTGGCTGTGCTGGGCCGGGCTGGGCCGGGCTGGGTTGGGCAAGCGTAGTGAGGGACAGGTCGCTCAATGGCTCGCAGATGTGGGGGCCCTGTGTTGCTGTGGCACGGTGCTTGCAGCTTGGCATGGCGGCTCCCTCCCAGCCGCCCACACATGCTGCCTTGCCGCCTGTGCCTTCCCCTCCCAGGTGGTTGAGAGCGGCGTGGACTTCCTGGTGGTGCGTGCCGCGCCCTCCGACCGCGTGACCGACCGGTACGGCGAGCAGGCCAACGTGGTGGTGGCGCCCGCGGGCCGCCTGCCCAACAACCTGCAGATCTCCCGCACCCAGGTGCGGTGCAGGGGCTGAGCACTACGCAGTTGACCTGGCACGAAGCAGAGCGTGACAGGGCGGACAGGCAGCTGCCTCTGTGTAGTGCAAGTGTTGACCATAGCAGTGCACACCCTGCTCCTTTCCCCCAGCTGGTCTCAGCCGCCGCTGCCCTGTGCCTGCCCTTCTGATGCCGCAGGTGGCTGCCGTGGTGGCTGAGGCCATGGCTCAGGCCAAGGGAGATGCCATCATCGAGGTGGCCGCCTCGCCGGCAGCGCCTGATGCGCCGCTGCGCAGCCAGGTGGCGGCTGCTCTGGCGGGCGCTCAGCTGCAGGTGGAGGTTGAGGAGGAGGAGGAGGAGGAGGAGGCTGCCCCGGCGCCCGCCAAGCGTGGCGGCTTCTTCACCATTGGTGGCGGCCGCAAGCCGGCGCCCAAGGCTGTGGTGGAGGAGGAGGGTGAGTGTGCAGCAGTCCATCTGGACTGGTTGGCATGCTATGTGCGGCCATGGCAGTGCAGGGCACAGGATGGAGGCGAGCAGTCCAATGTGCTTGCCTGGCATTGCATGCAGTTGCTGCAAGGGTTGCAGGCTGGCACCCCCACCCGCACATCGCTGCCGCCCTCACGGCCCCTCTGGCCTGCTGCTCCTTGCAGAGGAGGCGCCTGCCCCCGTGAAGAAGCCTGCCTTTGGCTTTGGCGGCTTTGGCACTCGCAAGATCACGGCTCGCCAGCCGGTGGTGGTGGAGGAGGAAGAGGAGGAGGAGGAGGAGGCGCCGGCACCTGCCCCCGCTCCCAAGAAGGGTGCGCACGAGGGGGAGTCAGCACAAATGCTTCCTGTTCCTGCTACTTGCGTTCAGCCACCTGCCGCACCTGGCTGGTCACTGGTTGAGGCCGCGCCCTGCTCTGTGTCTGTAGCGCAGCTTTCCTTGCGGTGCCTCTCTCATAAACGAAATCTGGCGCACCACGCGCTCCCTGCTGCCGGCAGGCTTCTTCACGCTTGGCAGCCGCAAGGCAGCTCCCGCGCCCGCGCCCGTGGTCGAGGAGGAGGAGGAGGAGGAGGAGGAGCCTGCCCCGGCCCCCGCCAAGCGCGGCGCTTTTGCATTTGGCAGCCGGAAAGGCGGTGCGGCTGTGGCCGTGGCCGAGGAGGCTCCGCCCGCCACCAAGCGCATCATTCGCGGGCGCGCCCCCGTTGCTGCACCAGAGGAGCCCAAGGCTCGCCCCGCCCCCGTGCAGCAGCAGCCCAAGGAGGAGGGGTCTGCCCCCAAGAAGAGCGGCGGCTTCCTGGGATTCCTGGGCATCTCCAACGAGACCGTGTACGCCGACGAGTAGATGCGGCGGAGCGATGTGACACCATGCCGCTGATCTGTTGTGGCCTTGTTGTATTGGCGGCCGCATGCACGGCGCCTGCTGCGGCGCCGCCGCTGCTTGCGGTTGCGCCCCACGGCTGCCGGCTGCCATGTAAGCCTGTCCGGATTCCTTTGTTGAGAAGAGCACACCTCACTTTCATCTGACCCTGATCCTTGCACTGTTAGCTGGCTTCGTTTGCCCTCTGCTGTTCTTTATTTGCATGTGCTGCTCGCGGGCAGCGTCACTGTGATACTGAGTCAAATCAGTCGAGAGCAGAGAGAGTCAAAGCGAGCAGGAGGGTGGAAGCAGGCAAGTGATTATTTGAATCATTGAAAGGACCGGGCGGAGGCACAAGGACAACACATCAAGACATCAGCAGCAAAGCCGCTGGCGACAGACCGCAGCGGCCGCCGGCTCAGCCGCCGCCGGCCTCCTTGCGCTGCCGCGCCTTCTCTCGCCGCAGGATGTCGTGCGCCACGTTGAAGATGCCGCCCGTGGGCTGCTCGCACACAAAGCACTTGCTGCTCTTGGCGTTGTGCTGCAGCGCGCACTGCTCGCAGAAGTAGTGGCGGCACTTGGTGACCACGGGGTCTTGGGCCTCTGCCCACACCCGCCGGCAGATGAAGCACGCAAACGGCAGCTCGTCGTCCTCGTCTGGGAAGGGGCAGCGCAAGAGAGTGATGAGAGGGGTGAGGCAATGTTTGCGCGAGTGCAACAGTAAAGCAGATGCACCAGCTGGACATGCAGCGATGTGCACGCCCACAGGTGCAGTCCTCACGAGTGCAAGCAACCACCACCTCCCCGTATCACTCACCCTCCTCCTCCTTGTCCTCTTCGTCCTCATCCTCCGGCTTCCACCCCGCCAGCATCTTCTCCCGCTTCTCCTTCTGCTGCGCATCCCAGTCCTGGGGCGGGGGCGGGCAGCAATAGGGGCGGGTTACTTGGCATGCAGAGGAACCCCGGGTTGCAAATCCATGCCGCTGCACCCAATGGCACTTCCTTTGCCACCGCCACATGCTCCCGAGCTGCCCGCCCAGCTGCCCCCTGCCTTCACCCGCCCCGCCCCCTGTTCCTCACCCGGTCCAGCTCCCAGCCCGACTTGTAGTCGCCGCGGTCGTGCATGAACTTGCAGGCATCGCCATAGCCGCAGTAGCTGCGCAGGTGACAAGGAGGGGCAGAGGGCAAGCGAGCCGTTGAGCTGTGCGAGCCAAGGCACGGTTGCTGCCTGACTCTTCTTGCCTGTGATTGCAGACACACACTAACAAAATCAGGACAGCTGTGTTTCCCAACAGCAGCTGCAGCAGGCCCAGCTGCCTCACCCCGTCTCCTTGTAGTCCTTGCAGATGTCGGGCTGGTAGTCAAACCGCACCGTCATGCGCACGTTGGTCGAGGCACGCAGCGGGCCGTGCGCGCCGCTGCCCTTCTCAGCGCCTGGGATTGAGGCGATGGTGACAGGAGGGGGCAAACAATTGGTAAAGCTGGCGAGCGCAGTGCTGTATCATGTGTCCGGTCAGCGAGGCGCACAGACGGTGAGGCTTGAGCAGCAAGCGCAGGAGGCATCAGACACTGCACCGCAGCAGCGCTGTGGCAACTTGCAGCTGAACAGGCACCTCTTCGTTGCCCATATGGCCCACCCACCTATCGTGTGTTCCCGGCGGAAGCCGGCTCGGTAGTCCTTGTACGCGTTCATGCCTCGGTACACGCCGTCCTCGCCGCTCACCGGCGCCGCGCCCTCCACCTGCGCCAGCACCTGCTCGCGAAGCGCGCTGCAGAACGTGGGAGGGCGGGAGCAGGGGCAGGGGGCCGTGGCAGGTGTGAGCAGCAACAGTTGCATTAGCGCTAGCTGTGCAGACTGCAGCATGGGAGTGGGAGCAGCGCAAGCGGCACTTGCAAACCGTCACAGCAATGACATGCATGAACCGAACTGCCAAGCAGCCACCAACCCCCTTCCTTGTCACCACCCCACCCAGCGCCTCCCCTACTCACCGCCCGTCACGGTCGTGCGCCGTCTCCTGCTCGTTGGCGCGCGTCGCGTCGCTGGCCCGCTGCTGCAGCGTCTTGCTGCTCTCAAAGGCAAACACCTCGGCCCGGTCAGACCGCTTGGTGGTGAACCCCAGTGGAGCGTCCTTCTGCTTGGGCGCCTTGCGCACCACGCCGCCGCCGTCCTCACCGCCGCCCTCGCCATCACTGTCGGCTGCACGCTTGCGCAGGTTGCCGCGGTTCTTGCGCTTTGCGAAACCTGCCGCCGGCGCCGTGGCCGCCGCTTCCTTGGCTGCTGCAGCTGCGGCCTGCTGAGCGTCGCCGCCACCGCCTGGCCCTGCTGCTGCCGCAGCCTCCTGGGCGGCCTCCATGAGGCTTGGAGGGTAGGTGGGACGGCTAGTAGGACCTGCGAAAAGGGGCACGAGCAGAGGGGGGTGGGCGCGTGGTGGCAGCGGCGGCGGGCAGCGGCGGCAGTGTCTGCGCGCTCTGGAGGCGTGGTGCACGTGTTCACAGCATACAGAATTATTGAAGCGCAATCTGGAAGCATGGAGAAAGCGCCTGGAGCGCAGGAGGGCTGCGGCGGAAGTGGCCCGCACTCTACGAGCGTTGCAGCGACCCTAGCTGCAACGACGTAACTTCAACAGCTCACCTGTCAACTGTGAACAAGTCCAAACCGCCCGCAAGTCCCTGTCCGAGCCAAGCCAAGTGCTCGTTCTCGAATGCGGCCTCCAGCAGCCCGCAGTACAGTGCCAGTTGTTTGCAAATGATCTGCGGCAGCCGCCAACGCCGCGAGGAGACCTGCTCCCCTCCTGCCCCGCCACAGTGGCAGCGCGCTCGCCTCATGCGTCAGGCGATGCCACTCGTTCCCCATCGCACGACCTAAACGATCAGCTTATTGCGAAAGAGGCCACAGTCCCTCCCACTGTCCCTCCATGGCCCTCTACGCCTGAAGTCTCGCCACACAGCCCCCCACTGCCAAACCCGCCCTTGATATTGTTACAGACGGTCATTGGCAGCGATGCGCAGGGCGGCACAGCGGCTAGCGCAGCAGTTGCTCCGCACGGCGGCCGCCGCCGATGGGGCCGCGGCGCCGGCGGCGGCGCAGGTGAGCAGCGCTTCCCTTTGCGGCTCAACGCTTGCCTGGATGTCCGGCCTACACACCATCAGCTGTTAGGGTTTGCGATGTCAAGCGGCATAGGCAGCTGCCCGACTCCCAACCTGCTGCTGCCCCGTCGTGTGCAGGCAGCACGCAGCACGCAGCCATGGCGGCAAGCTGCAGCAGCGCGGCGCACATTTGCTGCACATGCCTCGCAGACCCGAGGGGTGCGTTCACCACTGCAACTGGTGCTGCTGCAGCGCTGCTCGCCTTGCAGATGAGCTGTGTGTGCCCTGTGCGAGGCGTGGTGCTTGCAGCTCCACCGCAACATCCTTGTGTCCGACTGCTCTTCTCCCCACCCCGCTCACCCGCCCGCCACTACACGTGCCCTCCTCGGCCCACCTCATTTGCAGCCCGTGTCGTACATGAGCCTGGGAATGACTGTGGGCACAGGCGCGGGGCTGCTGTGGTGGTACAATCACGAGAAGGACCAGAAAATGGAGGACATTGGGCGCGACGGCAAGTCGTCGGTGGTGGTGGGCCAGGTGCGCGCGGAAGGGGAGGTGGGCTGGTGGGCCGGTTGCTGTGCGGCAGCCTTTGCATCTGACTGTTGGTTGCACGTGCAGGCCAGTGTGCATGGGCATCATATGGTGCCCTGGCGCACCAGCGGCATTGCTGCTTTCACATGGCGCTAGCCCATGGGTGTGCGAACGCAGCCTGCCCCCAAGGTACGGTGGGCAGTGGCACCCTTGCTTGCAGCACTGCACAGCCACCTCCTTGCATCCTTCCACCCGCAGGCGGTGATTGGCGGGCCCTTTGACCTGATTGACCACACCGGCAAGCGGTTCACAGACAAGGACCTGCTGGGCCAGTTTGCGCTGCTCTACTTTGGCTTCACCTGGTGCGGGCCCTTCGGCTGCCGCTGCGCCGGTTTGCCATCGGGAGCTGGGCGTCGCTTCAAGGGCCTTATTTGCTGTAATTGATGAGTTTGCCGCGCTGCAGTGGCGGCATGGTTGGAGAGCAGGCAGGCCATTGCAGCCCAGCCCAACTGCTCAACCAACCATGTACTCATTTCTGTGCAGGTGCCCAGACGTGTGCCCAGAGGAGCTTGAAAAGATTGCGGCAGCAACCGACCTCACAGGTAGGTGGGCCGCTGCTGAGCTGCGGCTGCCGCGTGGGAGCACAGTGCAAGCACTTTTGGGGCTCGGTTTCAGTGGGGCGTGACAAGCTGCTGCTCAGCTGCTCTCCACCCGTGCTGCTGCTGCCGCCCCCGCTCTGTGTGCAGAGAAGCTGACGGAGGTGCAGGTGGTGCCTGTGTTCCTGTCGGTGGACCCGCAGCGAGACGGCGTGGAGCAGGTGCGCCCCTTGGGCTGCCGCCACTGCTCGTGCTTGGGGGCAGGTGGAGGCAGCTGGCGTGGCATCAGCGGATGTGCTGCTGTGGTAGCCGTCTCCAGTCCCCGGCCGGCTGCACATGCGCTGGGGCCATGCCAAACCAGCATCACGTATACTCATCTGTACCATGTTACTTGGATACCTGCCCCACGTCCAGGTTCGTGATTACGTCAAGGAGTTCCACCCCCGCATGATCGGCCTGACCGGGTCGTACGAGCGGGTGGGCGAGGCGGCCAAGGCTTACCGCGTCTACTTCTCCAAAACGCAGGCAAGCGGGGCGGGGGTTTGGGGGTGGGTTGTGGCCCGGTTGGGTGCGGCGCATGCCTCGCCCATGTGCTGTCCTGCGCCACAGTGCTGCCATTACTGCACCACCTCACCTGTGCTCTGTGCAGGACAGCGAGGACGACTACCTGGTGGACCACTCCATCATCACGTACCTCGTCAACCCAGAGGTGCGCGCTTAAGCCCCGCGCTGAATGCTGCTGCTGGAAAATTAGTTTGAGATGCTATCCCTCTGGCAGCACCACCCTGCTTTCACACGCCCATGCCTGCCCCTGCATGCCTGGCACCGCCCCAACCCTCCCTGCCCGTCTGGCACCTCGCCACCTGCAGGGCAAGTTTGTGACGTTCTACGGCAAGAACTTCACCAAGGAGGAGATGGCACGCAACATCTCGGACCACATCAAGCGCTGGCAGCAGGCGCACCCCGACTGGCAGCAGAAGCAGAAGTAGCCGAACCAGTGACCTCAGGGCCCAGCAACTGCAGCACGGCTGCTGTGGCCGCTTGCCTGCCATCTAATTTACATCTTGCGCTTCCTGTATTCCTTCATGTGCATTAGTGTAACATGTGAGATGCTGATGAATCTGGGCTGGTTTTGTGGTTGGGGCGCACAGAGTTGCACTGGAATGAGAGTCAGATGTCAATGTCACGCGGGGAGACTGGAAGTCGCCTACTTGCTTACGCTCTCGCTGCTCACTTTTTCGCTCTCTTGCCAGAGCCGCCGCCGCCTGCTGCTTCAGCCTTCTTCTTGCTGCCGCTGCTCGCCTTCTTGCTGCTGCCGCCGCCCTGGCGTGCCTTGAGCCGTGCAGCCGCCGCCTGGAAGTCCTCTTCTGATGGCTCCCCTGGCACATTCTCCTCGCCGCCTGCAGCAGCAGACGGGGCAGAGGCGGGGCCGCTGTTTAGTGCAAGCAATCCGCACACATGCCTCGTGCTTGCCAAGTCCGCACCTCCCACACTTGTGGCAGCTTAACTACACACCCACACCCCCGCCCGCACCTCCATATCGTGCCATCAGCTTGCCCAGCACGCCGCCAAACGGCTGCACCGCGGCCCCCTGCCGCGCCCGGATCTGTGCAACCAGCGCCGCCTCGCCGTCCGCCTTGCTGCCGGCCTTGCCGCTCTTCCTGCTGCCGCCCTTCTTGCCGCCCGCGCCAGGCTTGGGCCGTGGCTTGGCTGCCACCTTCTTGGCCCAGGCCGCATACTTGCGGAAGCTGGGCACCTGTTGGGGTGGGACAAGAAGGGGTGGGAGGTCCTGTGAGAAGCTGAATGTGAGTTGGAGGCAGCACCATCCGCTAGGGGCGGCAGGCAAGGACTAAGAACTCTAGGGAACCTGTGATTCCCCAGCAAGCATGCAGCAGTCTATTAAGCCAGCGTCCTTCGGCCAAGCAGCTGAACCAAAAGCATGGCAGCGGGCCTGGGCGCAGCGCAGCGCACCTCCTTGCTCTTGATGGCCGCGTCCAGGATGTCCATGAAGCGGTGCGAGTCCGCTGCGTCGTCGCTGCACATCACCCACTCAAACACCTGCGCCAGGCGTGGGGGCAGCTGAGGGGCAACAGGTCAACATGGCGGCACAGCCAGCAAAACGAATCGACCTGAACAACAAGCCCTCCCGGCCCTGTTGGTGCACCGCCTGCACAAGCACATGCGCCCCACAGCCCACCGCCTTAAATGCCACCCCGTCCCGCCCCGTACCTTGGCCATGTCCCCCTCAAACTGGCGGTAGTACTTGAGCAGCTCGGCGCGCTCCTCCTCGCCGCCCTTGAACGAGGCGTGGAACTGCTCCAGGTCGTCCTCGGTCACCTGCAGCGGAAACCGGAGGCACCTGTCGTGGTGGGCCTGGTGGCTGTGTGTGGCAGGTTGAGAGCGCCGCAATGGCGGGTGGAGGCGGCACGTGGGGTTTGCGGCTTCATTTCCAGAGAGCATACGTTGGTGTCCATCCAGCACTGGGCTGCGTTGCAAAAGCAGTGCAGAATGCAACAAACAGCATGTCCCCCAGCTTTGGTGGCTCCGGCGCCCCAGGCGGCCCCTGGGCGCCCACCGGGGCAAACATTGAGCGGTAGTAGTTGTACAGCTCGTTGAACTTCTCGCCCGCCAGCTCCTCTGAGTCCTCCACAGACCCCGTCTGGTCGTACACGCGGCGTCTGGGGGGAGAAGGCGGCCGGGGAGGGAGAGGGGCGGGCAGCCTGGGCTTGCGGTGGGTACGTGCTGGGCCTACCCTTCCATAGCTGCACAGTTGCACAGCCTGCAGCATCCTGCTTCCCAGCCCATGCGCTCCGCCACCAGCCTCACTTGTCGGAGTCGGACAGGATGCCGTACACCTTTTGCAGCGTCTTGAACTTGTCTTCTGCCGCTGCATCCCCCGGGTTCTTGTCGGGGTGCAGCTGCAGTGCCAGCTTCATGTATGCCTTGCGGATGTCCGCCTGCTGGGTATGGAAGCAGGGGGAGAAAGACGGCATGGTGGGGACGGTGCCACACAGCGAACTGTGGGCGGCGCAAGAAGCAGGCGGCAAGGCAGCGGCGGCGGCGGCAGTGCAGCGCGTATTGCAGCAATGCCGCGCCTGGCTGGCATCTTTGGCCACGCCCAGGGCCTCGTAGAGCGACGCCTTGCCGTCCCAGACCATCGCTGCTCGCTGCTTGGAGGTCGCGTTTTGAGAGGGGGAATCGGCAGGGCCACCAACCCCGCTTGAAGTGTTCCGCAGGCGCTACTGTGGCGCTAGCAGGGGGTTGGAGGGGGAAAGGGGACTGCAGGCGGCACTGCCCCCGTGGCCTTCATGCACGGTGCCCACCTGCACGCCAAATCCCCTTTGCAGCGATCAGGCAGCGCTCCCAACATTCACACACGCCTTGCTGAGGCGTCCCACCTGAAAGTTCGTTGCTCGCCGTTGGGGGTGCCCAGCAGGGAGCAGCCAGCCACTCTGCAGGCGTTTGCGATGCGGCCCTGACAGCGAGGGCGCACTCGCTAGGCAGTCGCCAGGCTTATGTGGGGCGGCAGGGGCGCGGCCGACGCCTCCACCACGCCGCAGCAGCTGGGCAGACGCGGACGCAAGCCCGCCTGGGTGAGTGGCGTCCCGTTGCGCACTGCCGGCGGGCCCCAAGGCCGCTGCCCGCCTGCCTGTCACCGCCTGCCCGCGGCTGGCGCAACCTGCGGGCACCTAAGCCTGCCCTCCTTCTAACCCCCCTTGCCACTGCCCCACTTCCCACCACCCCAGGCCGACTCGTGGCAGCAGCAGCAACAACAACAGTTTCAGCAACTACAGCAGCAGGGCGCGGCGGTGGGCCTGGGCGGGTTCCAGCTGCAGGTGCGCACAAATTGAAACTAGTTCTCATCGCTGGCTGCCTTGCTGCATCCTCTCCTGCATGTTCATGACAACCGATGCGTCTGTGGCTCGCTTACTGGCGCAGCCTCCGACCCAGCCTCCGACCCACAAACCCGTGCCCCTGTGCCGCAGGTGAACACCGGCGCGGGCGGCAGCGGCGGCGAGGACGACGCATCCAGCCGCGCCTCCTCGCCCACCAAGTCACCACTGGGCCTGGGCTCCACGCCCTTTCTAGACGCCCAGGACCAGCCGCTGGCGCGGCAGCCGCCAGGTGCACGTGCTACAGGCCGTACCTCGCAGCAGGGCCTGAGCAGCGGGCGGGGGCAGAGCCCTTTTGACGGCGCCGCGGCTGGCGTGGCATCAGCAGAGCAGCAGCAGCGCATGCGGCCAGCCTCGCCGCTGGGCCGGCGGCCGGGCCTGCCCAACTGGCAGGAGCTGGAAGAGCAGGAGGGACTGGCAGCCGCAGGCGGTGGCGGCCCAGCACCGGCAGCGGGTCTCAGCAGCGGCCGGGGTGGCACACCACCAGCCGGCATGTTTGGCGGCGCACCTGGCGGCGGTGGCCTGTTTGGCGCGGCGCCAGGTGGCAACCCCAGCGGCGGCGCTGTGCCGCGCGGCCTGTTTGGCAACAGCGCGGCGCCCTCGGACCCAGTGACGTACCAGATGCAGGCAGCGCTGGACAAGGACGGCGTGCCCAACCTGGGGGAGGTGCAGGATGAGCAGCCGGGGGCCCCCACGCTGCAGTCGCCAATGGGCCACCCCGGCGCGCAGCAGCAGCCGCAGTGGCACATCCCGGCAGTACACACGCACGGGGCCACCCCCGGCAGCGGCGGCAGGGCACGGCGAGCAGGCGGCGGCGGGCCAGGCACGCCGGGTGTGAGCCAGGGCGTGGGCAAGCGCGGGCTGCTGGATAAGCCCAAGCCCGGCGCCGCCTTCAAGCTGGGCAAGCGCCAGGCCTACACCAAGTACCTCGCTTACGAGGTGAGGGGCAGGTGTCAGAAGATGCTCATATGCCCTCTTTTGTGAAGCAGCCGGCGTGCTGGCGGTGCGCTGCATGGGGAGCTTGTCATTGTCCTCACTCTACCTCACTCTACCTGCTGTGGCCGGTCCTCTCCCTGAGCGCGCCTGACCCCAAACGCATCTGCCCGTCCCCTGCTGCTCCACCCGCCCCGCTTGGCAGGGCTGCTGGCAGCTGTGCCTGGACGAGCTGCTGGGGGGCAACAACCCCACGGCCGCCACCTTCCTGACCAGCGGCTGCAGCTCGCTGAAGAAGGCGCTGGGCCTGGAGCAGCTGTTCCTCACCCAGTACTCAGCCGACCCCTCGCTCTACACCCAGGACGGCATGCAGTGTGTCTGGTGCGTCCCCTGCGTGCTGGCACTGCACTGCACCAGGCTGGATTGATGATGATCAACAGCACAGCTTGCAGGCTGGGCATACCCTGCATGTTCACAAAGCTCCTTCAGCCGCAGCGGCTGTTGGTGCATCTGTGAGGCCATGTGAGCTTCCCAGGCACTGAGGCGCCTTCGTTCGCACTTTTGCCCTGCCTCTCTCACACTGCAGGGATGACCGTGAGGACGTGGTGCTGGCAGCCGAGGTGCCGCTGGACACTGCAGCAGCAGCGGCAGCCAATGCAGCGGCTGCGGTGCCCAGCCCCGCCGACATCTTTGCGCACACGCTGGAGCTGGAGGCGTATCAGCGGGAGGTTGAGGCGCAGCAGCGGCGGAAGATGAAGGAGCAGCAGCGGCTGGAGCGCGAGATGCAGCACCTGAGCGTGCGGGGTGCGGGGCCTGACACGCTGGCACGCAGCGGCGGTAGCGGGCGCGGCGGCTACGTGGCCCCCGGCCCTGCGCTGGAGGTGACCGTCATGCGGGTGGTGGGCTGCGACATGCTCACAAACGGCCTGACCGGGCGCGACTTCACTGTTGTCACGTACTGTGGCAGCACAGGTGGGCAGGAGCTGGTGTGCACGGGGTGGCAGCAGGGCAGCGGCAGTGTTGTATGCATCGCGTGACAGGTGATGCTGGTAGGCTCTCCGCATCAGCCTCAGTCAGCTCTTTGGCTTGCGTTTTTGGATCATGTGATGGTGCTGCCTGCATGCTCTGCTGAATGCTGTGCAGATGGCGGCCGTGCCTACACCAAGATTGGCAGCGACGGCAACGCACACGACCAGGTGGGCATGCGGTATGCCATTTGCAACACATGATGGGCTATGCTCACCTTTCCGCCATTGCGTGCCCCCCTCTGCAATCTGCCACCCAACTCCACGTCTGCTCTGTCTGCGTTGCACCAGGGTGTGGTGCGCCTGCCGGGCGAGGGCGGCCAGCAGCAGACCTTCACCGCGGAGCTGCTGGTGGATGGGCAGAGCCGGGCGCTGGGCACCATCCAGGTGGCGGAGCTGCACAAGGTGAGCAGGGGGAGGGAGGGCCTGTGCAGTTTCTTTTGTGAAAGAATATGGGCAGCAGGAGCACAGCAAAACAGCAAGGCGGCTCAGTTTGCGTCTGTACAGGTGCCCACATGCGCCCATACCATAACTTGCTGCAGTGCATGCTGCCCTTGCTGCCTGGATGGTTGCGACTCGTTGCTCCTCGCCTCCCCACTGATCCGCTGCGCAGATCGCCAACCAGGGGGAGCACATGTTTGACGTGGCGCCCTCCCCCGGCTTCCTCAAGTCCATCTTCCCCTGCCTGCGCAAGGGCACGCCCCAGGCGGGCGGCAGCATGGCCTGGGTGAAGCTGGTGGACAGCGAGGGGCGGGTGGCGGGCCACGCTGTGCTCTCCTCCCGCATCTCAATGGCGCTGCTGGGCGGGGAGGTGAGGCATGAGGTGGGGGACGCTTGGTGATGGGGCAGGCACGGCAACTGCGCGGCTCACAGTATGCTGGGCGTCTGCATGCATACCTTAAAATGAAAGCTTGTGCCATACTGGCCAGGACCATCCCTTTCCTTGAGCTGCCACCATCTGGACCATCTGCTGCAGGGCCTGATGGGCCCGCCCTCCCACGACTCGCGCCAGCGCGGCACAACGCCATCAGGAGACGTGCGCATGCGCAACTGCGGCGCACCCTCTGATGACGGCCTGTCCATCAATCAGGCGGCGGAGCTGCCTCTGCCTTCGCCACCTGCGACCAGGATTCCCCCGCTGGGCATGCCCATGCCGCCAGCGGTGGGCATCCCGCCGCCTCACGATGGCCCCATCGCGCCCCCTTCGGGCGCCTTCGTTCCTACGGCGGGCGGTGGCAAGGCGCCCGCCACAGCCACTGGCGGATACCTGCAGGTAGGCAGGAACGCGGGAGCAGTTGGTCTTCTGGCACACAAGAATGCAGTGCGTGCCACTGTTGCATGCTGCCGCCAGTGGTGTGCCCTGCTGCCGGTACCTCACCCACCTCCCCCATGCTGCCTGGTCCCGCCCTGGCGCAGGTGTCCAGCCTGCAGGTGTATGACGAGCTGCTGGAGTCGGCGCTCAAGGCAGGCGGTTGTGGGCCCCGCAACCTGGCACTGCATGGCCCCTGGGTCTGGCTGCTGGACCGCTTCTGCGACTCATATGCTGTGGGGCGCAATTATGCGCGCCTCAGCTACCTCAAGTAAGGGCTGGCCCGAGAGTGATGCAGGGTTGGTTTCATGCCGATGAGCCTTTGGCAGCTGGTAGTGTTGCCAGGCCTTCTTCTAATCAACCATCCCCCCTCTGCCTCCAATCCCCGCCCTGCAGGTGGGTGGTGCGCCCTGAGAATGCGACGCTGACGGCCGACTGCTTCGATGTGCTGCTGCGCGACATGGTGGCGCTGCAGCAGGCTGCCGCGGTGGACGGCCTGTCCAGTGGGGAGCTGGGCGTGCAGGCACAGGTGCGGCAGGGGAGCCAGCGGTGGTTTGAATTCCCTTGGGTGTAGGGTGCAGGGTGAGGAGCAAAACATGGGCAGTGTCGTGTGCTGATCGTTGACAACTGCATTCTGCCCGCCTGCGATTTTCTTCCAGGTGTCTGCCCGTATTGAGGAGCTGCTGCACACCGCGTTTGAGAACTACTTCATGCTGAGCGAGGAGACGAGCAGCGGCATGATGGACGGAGCGCTGGCGGTGCGCAGCGGCATCCCCGCTGTGCTGCGCCCAGCGGTGCACCTCTTTAGTGAGTGGCCTGGCGGATGCTGTTGGCAGGGTCGGCATTGGTTGGCAGGGAGGTGTAGGCTGGTTATGCGGCTTGCTTGGAACTGAAGTGCAACACACCCAGATAGTCTTCTGCTTGGCGCCTGGCAGGTCCCTAATGCTGCTAGCTTCCACACCGCCCCACTCTGCAGGCCTGGTGCGTGACGCCACCAACCCCGCCGACCAGGAGTGGCTGCAGCAGCGCTTCCGCGTGGCCGCCCGCAAGCGCTACCAGGCACTGCTGACGGCGGCGGAGCTGCAGCGGCCCTCGTCGCCACGGCGGCAGCCCGACGGGCGTTCGGCGGCGGTGGACAGCCCAGAGGCGGTGGCCGCCTACGGCCGGCTGGAGGAGCTGTGCCGGGCCATCATGAACGAGCTGCGGGCGGACGACCAGATCCGGGACGCGCGTGTGCTGCCCGCCTTTGTGCCCCTGCCCGACATCACGGCCCTGGAGTACGTCAACGTGAGCAACAATTGCTATGGCTGCAGTCGGGGTGGGGTGTTGTGCACACTGTAAATGGGTGCCTGCTGCCCTCCTTGGCCGCCGGCCATGCACCATGGCCTATCAATGCCTGCCGCTGCGCCATATGCCCACCCGCAGGGCATCATCAAGCACCTGCGCAAGGTGCTGTCGCGGCACCCGCCACCCGCGCCCACCGAGGCCGCCATCCGCCTGGTGGAGGCGGTGGGCAAGCTGCAGAACTTTGTGCACCGGTGAGGGCGGTTGCGGGAGTGTAGTGGGTGGAGCTGTGTAGCACGCAGGCATGAGCTAGGCAGCAGCTATGAACGGGAGTGTGAACTAAGGGCCATGCCAATGCTGGCCGACGTCATTTTTCTGCTCCAATCCCCTCTGCCTGCCAGGCACAGGTACGCTGAGGCCAACTCGCGGCTCAACAACCGCGACATCTTTGGCCGCTTTGTGCTTGAGTGGATTGCCAGCAGCTCGGCGCAGCTGTCGCTGCGCTGCCGCCGGCTGGAGCAGGGCGCAGCAGGGCAGCACGGCTGGCAAGAGTTTGCCACAGATGGTGCGGGCTAGGGTGGCAGAGGCGGTTTGAATTTGGCATGTGGGCATCAGTGTGGCAAGCTGCTCTGCCTGCAGCAGCCAAGGTGTGGTGTAGCCTTTTACTCCTGTGCGCGCATGTTCCTGTCATCCGCCACCCATCGCAGGCAAGAACAAGGTGGCCTCGCTGGTGGAGGACATGCTCAACGCGGTGCAGAGCGAGATGGGGCGCTACCAGCGCATCATCACCTACTGGCCCTGCTGTGAGTGGTGCTCTGCTCACTGCTGGCATGTGGTTGTGCAGAGGCAAGCACGAGGCTTGATTAGCCTTGACACAGTACTGAGCACTGCATCCCTGCACCTCACACTTTTCACGTCTGGTAACTGTGACGCTGCCTGCTGCCCGGACTGCCTGATTCCAGCCCTTTCTGCAACGGTCCCCGCAGATGGCCCCGACCTGGAGCGCGCCGTCACGGGCGCGCTGCGGGAGGCCACGCTGGGCGTCAGCCGCCAGTGTGGCCTGGTGCAGATCAAGGTGAGGTGGCAGTCGTGGGCTTGGTGCAGCATTGCATTGCAGGCAACATGAGAGCAGGGAGATGGTAAGACACCCCCAGGTGGCTCGCTTGCCTCCCAGCATCCGTGCTCACCGGCTTGCCTCCCCACCTGCATCCACAGGAGGGCGGCCAGTCGCCGGAGCCGCTGGCCATCCAGCCGTACAGCGGCGGGGCGCAGCCGCGGTCCGCCACTGCTGGGCGCGGCGGCCGCACCGCGTGGCGCTGGCTGCAGGCTGTTGGTGCGGAGCGCATCGTGGTGCCCGCCACGTACCGCGGCGCGCCGCTGGTGCTGCAGCAGGGCATCAACCCCAACCAGGCGCTGCTGCTCAACAGCCTGCGCCGCCTGCTGCAAGTCAGCCCCCAGATGGAGCAGGAGCTCAAGCGCTGGTGCGCCGAGCCGCTAGGCGACTCCATGCTGGCGGCGGACCGGCAGGGCGCAGGCGCAGCAGACCACCGCCGCCTGCACCGGGAGGCACCAGACCTGGGAGCCCAGTTTGCGCAGCTGGTCAAGGAGCTGCGGTCCGAGTACTTTGCAGCCATCACGCTGTGCGCGGAGCGGCTGGCCGCGGAGCTGGCCAAGAGCCCCGCCACCAGCGTGGTGCAGCTGCTGCGCCGCGACGGCGTCTTTGCCTCCACGCAGCAGCTGTCGGCGGCGGTGAGTGGGCCTGGTGGGGATGGCGCATGCAGAATGAGCGCTGCTCAGGCCTGCCATGCCATGCACTGCACATGCCTGCATGTGAGAATGGCTAGTCAGCCTGACAAGCGCACTGACCGCACCCCACCCCACCCCTGCCACAGCTGGTGCGCATCATGGAGGAGGTGGAGAAGCTGCTGCACTGGTTGTCGAACGTGCTGGACGGCCGCGTGTTTGTGGCGCTGTGCCGCGGCCTGTGGGACCTCACCTCCAAAGACGTGCTGGTGCGCGGCTGGGGAGGCATCAACGACGGGGTTGCTTGGAAAGAATGCTGCCGTGCCCCAAGGATGCGTGCAGCATGCGCTCTGGTTTGCCAGGAAATGACTGCTGCTGCGCATCCCAAGCAACCAACTGCTCCCTCCAACTGCCCTGCCCAACACAGGACTACACCGAGGACCTGCGGGAGGGCAACGGCGGCAGCGCGCAGCGGGTCAGTGGGGGCCAGCATGGCTAGAAGGCAGACGCTATAAGGCAGACGCAATGCGTCATGCGCGCAGTATTTACTTACTTGGGCCAGGTCTTGCTTTGCTCTAAGCTGGGTGCCTGCCTGCCTCCTCATCTGGTGCAGGATGCGTGGCGCGGGCGGCAGAGCGCGGCCACCACGCTGGCCCACATGGACAACTTCTTCAAGACCGTGCTGACCAGCTCCATGGGCAACGACCTGCAGGTGGGAGCTGGGGGGGTGCAACAATGCAGGGCAGGGGGGCAGCTGGTTATGCAAGCCTGAAGGTGGGTGGCTTGCATGCCTCTGATCAGCACGCCGCTGCCATGCTGGGTGCGCACGCTCCCCTTGCTGCTTAGCGTGTCAAACTGGCTTCCCCCGGTTCCCCGCCGCAGAACAAGGACCTGGCGCTGCCGCAGCACTCGGACCGTGCCCACAAGCTGCTGGCGGACAACGAAACCACGGTGCACATGTCGTACGACGTGAGCCGGGAGAGGGCAGGGGAGGGGAGGGCTGATACAGCGGCCGCCTTGCAGCTCAGTCTGGGGCAACACATGAGACTGTACTGGCTGACCGCCCCGTCCCCCCTCCCATCATGCAGGTGTACTGAGTGGCGGCAACTCCATACACCTGAGCGTCACAGTTAGGCAGTGTAGGTTAGGCAGGCAGGCAGCAAGCGGATAACCGCTGACACACAGACAGACTCTTGACAGGACTAGCACAGCGTATTGGCATGCATCTGACACTTGACACCCGTTTTCCCACCGCCACACCACACCCCGCCCCTGACGGCGCTTTTCCATGACAGCGCCCCACGACTTGAATTGATCCCCGCTTGCTTTGCGATGCCCCCTGCCCGTGCCACTTGGCACCCCTCAATTGTTCAAGCGCGCTTGCGCAGGCGTGCACTTGTAAACAATGTTGCAGCAATCAATAAGAGGGTCAGGCAGATAGCTTCGCCAGCAGGTCCTTGCATGATTTGCCACCCTGACCACAGTGGATGTACTTGGGTCCAATGCACCAGCCACCGCCAACTCTCTGATGGTGCAGGGCTTGGCGCGACAAACTGTTTGTCTTGCGGGGTAATTCACACACAGTGAGATCAAGGGTACACACAGAGTACGAGAGCTGGGTAGCAGTGATGAAAAGCAGGGTATCTTTTAGCGAGCGGCAAGCCCCAGCTGGTATGGCGCAACAGGAAGCAGATGCAGCGTTGGCTGGTGCTGCCCGAGCCGGCCGCTTTCCCGGTCCTCACTGCGGCGGCTGGCCTGGCCCTGCACCCGCCTGCGCGCGCCCCGTGTCCCTGTCGTACAGCGGCAGCTGCAGCACCTCCTGGATGTAGGGCAGCAGCTCGTCCTCCTTGATGTTGTCCTGCACAGGGGGTGGGGGAGGGATGGCAGTGTGGTGTTGAGCATGTGAGCGCTGTGAGGCACCGCCATGTGAAGCAGGGCAGCCAGCGGAGCAGCAGTGGCATGCACTCTGCAGTGTCGCTTGCAATGCCAGCTGCTCTTGGGCGCCCCACCTCGATGCTCCGCTGCACCGACTCGTACACGTGGGTGGCGTTGGGCATCTCCTTGTCCTTGCGCTCCCGCATGAACACCCACACCTGCGCACCAAAGCATGGGAGGTGGAGGGGCAGCAGTCAGGAGAGCGGGAGCCTGTAGGCGATGCGGCATAAAGCTGGCCGCCCATTTGGAATCAGAGCACAGCGCCTTGCCGTGTTGTCCCTTTCAACTGCCGCACCATCCCTTTCATTATCACACACCTCGCCCCGCCCCATCACCCGCCTGCTTCTCCGGGTTGTAGGAGCATTCGATGATGCGCATGTCGTACAGCTCCGGGTCCTCGCCCGCTGGGAACTCCACTTGTGCACCTGGGGGGATGGGAGGCGCGGGCGGGCAGCAGGTGGAGTGGTTTCGGTGGGCGGCGAGCAAGCCGGTTGGGCTGGGTCAAAGCCCAGCCCATGCCATCCCTTGCACTCCCCGCCTTCCCACCCACACCCAAGCCTCTCTACCCCGCCAGCCACGCACCCTCCAGCTCGTGGTATCCCGGCCGCCTGCCCTCGGGCAGCGCCCTGCCCTTGCGCGTCTCCAGCAGCTCCAGCATCCAGCCGCGCTGCGGGTGCCGGCGCAGCCGGAAGTCCACGCTGTTCAGGTGCGCAAACTTCCACTTGATCAGCTCCTGGCACGTGCCCGGCACATACGGGTCCTGCGGCAGGGGTGGGGATGGGCAGGGGACAGGCCGGGCAATGCGCAACAGCTGCCTCTAAACATGCAATCCAAATGCTGCCACCCATGCTCAGGGCTGCATCTCCCAGCACCAAGAACAACCACGCACCTGCGTGGCCTGGAAGATCAGCCCGTCCGCCTCGTGGCACAGCTGCATGGCAACGGACGGGGTGTGGAGTACTGCTGTGAGCAGCAGCTGGTCGCACGCAAGCGGCTACCTCTCTGCCCTCGTTTCTCAACTCCACCCAGCTGCTTCGGAGATGTAGCAGCAAACCTCAGCAGCGTGTGCCCTGCCCCACCTGCGGGATGAACTTGTTGATCAGGCTGCCTGCCTTGGTCAGCGGCCAGAACTCCTTGCGCCGCACGTGGAACGCCTCCTGCGCGAAGGCAGCCATGCAGAGGTGCGGGTCGGGCACGGCAACAGTTGAAGGAGCAGGGAGCTCTTGAAAACATGGACCTGCCAACAGCACTGCCATGCTTGCCCAGCTACACAGACACACGTAGAGCCTGCCTGCCCTGCCGGCTGCGCAGCGCACCTTTTCGTACTGGTAGTGGTACTGCCACTGCCCCGTCTGGATCTTGTGCTGCTCCAGCTTGCGCGGCGCAATCACCTCACTGTCAATCAGCTTGTAGCGCTCCTGCGGTGGGCGGTGCAGGTTGGGATGCCCAGGGAGGGGTGGTGTGCTCGCGAGTTAGCATCTCAACTTTCATGCGGGACATTTCCCTGCAATGGCCAGCAAGCAGCACACCACAGCTGGCTGTCGTCACCTTGACCTTGCCTCGCCCCCTGCCCTGCCCAGCCCACCCACCATCCAGGGCCGGTCCACCAGCGAGTGCCCGTTGCACATGACCATGTCGTAGGCCAGGAAGCGTCGGTCCCAGCGCTCCTCCTCCATGTGCTCGTCCACCACCATCTCGCCGTCCAGGATGGTCTGGTGAGGTGGCGGGGCGGGTGGCAGAGCAGTGAGTGAGGTTGGGGGAAGCCAAGGAAAGAGGGGTGGCATGGTGCGCCCAGAAATTCAATGAGGCCATACCAGGGCGGCCAGGCCCACAAGCAGCAAAGGCTTGCAAAACCAAGCGCAGCTGCGTTATTTGGGCGGTTTAGCCCCAGTGCGCTCCTGTGACCCACCAGGTGGTGCGGCGGGCCCACGGGCCCCTTGGCTTGCTGCCCCGACTTCAGCGCGGTGGGCCACCGCATCTGCAGCAATCATCAGGCAGGCAGTCAGCAGGCTTGAGGCAGTCTATGCTCTCTGCATGCATCCACACAGGGCTGCACTGCCCGATCGTCAGCCGCAGCATATGCATCCAGATGCTCAGCCAACCCTGCGGGCTGCAGCGCAGCGCACCTGCACGCGGCGGATGGCGAACTTGCGGTCGATGAGGTAGGTGCCCCAGCGCATGAGCACCAGCATGTAGCGCGTGCCGTCCGCCTTCCACGTCACCCTGGGGCGCAACAGGTGGTTGGGGGTTGGCGGGTTCAGCCGCTTCCATCAGGACGGCAAGCTGCCCGGCATGCCCTTGCCTAAACTGCCGTGGCACATGCAACCGCCCCACCAGCCCCATACCCTTCTTCCCCCAGCCAGCCCCAGCAGCCCTGCCCGCCGCACCAGTAGGGCCGCTCCTCCAGCAGCGACTTGTTGGAAGCGTCCAGCGACACGGGCTGGGAGCCGGGCAGCCAGACGCGGTTGCGGTGGGGGTCGGGCCCCAGGATGGCGTCCATCACGCGGCTGCGCAGGAAGGCCTCCTCTGGCAGGTTCACCTGGGCAGGTGGGTAGGGCGGTTGGCAGGGCCAGCATCAAACACATGCAAGTGCGGCCGGCCCCAACCACTCTGGGCACAGCGCTCGCCAACTGCAACAACCAACAGCACAGGTGCCTGCATCCCTCCTGTCTGCAGGCTGCTGACCTCCCACTGCAAGCCGGCTGCTCCCCTGTGTCCTCAAAATAGCCGCCCCACCTGCTCGCCAATCACGTCGTCGTGCTGCTTGTGTGCGTGGGGGTCCTCCTCCCCCGCCCCATCCTCCTCCTCCTCCTCATGCTCCGGCGAGTCGCCCGCCTTCCACGCCGGCTGGGCAGGGAAGGGGTAGGCGCCGGGCAGCCGCTCGTGGTAGTACCTGAACAGCTCGCTGCGGCAGGAGGGGGCATTGAGGATGTGCAGGCGGTGAGGCAGGTCGAGGGGGCGTGGATGGGAGAGCAGCGGCCGGCGAGCAGCAAGCCCATAGGCTGAGACCAATCATTAACCACAGAGATTGCTGAATTATACCGATCACTAAGTACCCAACAATTCCGCCCTCCTCTTCCTGTCCCCATCCTCCGCCCCTCGCCGCCCACCGGATGTAGTAGTGCTTGTAGATGCCGGGTGGCCGCGCCTTGGTGAACATCTCCAGCGCCCGCGGCATCGACTTGCTGTGCACGCGCGCCAGGTAGGACGCAATCTGCGTGCCAGCAAGGGGACGGGCAGCAGGGCTGGTGGTGGCATGTCCATCCAGCGCCGGGGGGCGAATCTTACTCCCCACCTCGTCCGCTCATTCAACTCCAAAGAGGAGGGCGGCCCTCAACTCCGGTGCCAGCTCACCATGTAACCCGTGCGGTTGAAGCCGTGCGTGCAGTGGATGAGCGCCACCCCTGTGGGGAACTCTTGCAGGTACTGCGGCATGGAGGCACACCAGTGATGCATTGCCTGTTTTGCAAGCTGGCTGGGTGACAACAGGCAATGCTGCAGGCCCCCTGCTCGCAGCCTTCCCAGCAGCTGCATCTGCCCAGGTCAACCAATTACCAACCACCGTACACTGCACCACAGCCCGCTGCCTCAAACCCCACCTGGTACATCTCAAACACCAGGTCTGTCACCGCCTCCGGCTGCGGCACCTGGCCCCGTCCGCGGCACGGAATCTGCGCGGTCGGGTGGCCAACCCAACATGGGTGAAGTGTCTGTGACACAGCGGCTGCTGCAGCACGAGCGATGCCAACATGCCACCTTGCATTGCCACACATGCTTCAGTTACTGGCAGCACATGTGCGCGCTTCTCGCTCCGCCTGGCCTCGCACCTGATGCCTGCTGTGAGGACAGCAAGCACCAGGGGTGCCCTATGCAGCCAGGAGGGCTCACCTTGACGTACTTGACGCCTCGGTCTAGCCAGTTTTTGGGATCATAGTAGCGCGTGGAGCGCGTGAGGTCGATGACCAGGCCGATGGGCGCCACCACACGCACCCGCTTGGGCCGCCCCCGCTCGTCCAGCACCGGCTGACCCGCCGCGTCGCACTGCAGAGTGCGGGGGTTGGAAGCGGGGCGGGTCAGAGTGGAGCAAGGCGGGGATGCAGCATGCCAAAGAGAGGGTTGCACTGCATGGTAGCCTGCTGGGCGCCCACCTAACCACCCAGGCGCTAGCTACCATGCGCACTACCCACCCAGCCGCCACCCATCCAGCCGCTACCATGCGCACCACCCACCCAGCCACCCTCATGTGCAGCACCCACCTCCACCTCCCCCGTGTCGACCAGGTAGTTGGCCTGGGCCAGCGCAGCATGTGCAGCCTCCAGCGCAGCGTCGATGTTGAAGCGCTGCTCCGGCGCAATGTGGGCGTCGAAGCGCGCCCCCAGCGGCACCTGCGTGCGGTACGGCACGGGTAGCAGGACTGAGCAGCTGCAGCTGCTATCAAGGGGTGCCAACAGACAGAAGACCTGACAGGCGCTGCCACAGACAGCATGTCTCAGCAGCCCACCTTCAGCGGCACAAAGCGGTCCACAGGCCGGCCGACACATGGGCACTCACGCCAGCCTGCACGTGCCAAGGATGGGCAGGATAGCCGCAGTGTTCGGCACAGCTTCCACGCCAAGAGCAGCACGTGGCAAGAGGAGATGTGCAGCGACGGGCCGCTTCATGCAAGCCATGCTGTGCCCAAGGTTACACCCATCCTCCCCAGCCCTGCTCCCCAGCTCACCTCTGGGAATGCCAAAGTCGTCCAGCTCCTCGTCCTGCTTCTCCTCCGCTGCCCGCTGCTCCTCCTCGGCCGCTGCGCCGCCCACCGGCAGCGCCGGCCGGCCCTGGGCAGCAGGTCAGGAGCGATGGTAAATGAGAGGACGCTCTGGTCGTGGCGCAGAAGTCACATGCCACCAGGCCCAATTATTCTTCCCTGCAGCCGCAATGAACAAGGGTCAGGCACCTACCTGGTGGCCTTCCATGGCCAGGCGCTTGGCCTCCTCCTCCCCCGCCGCAGCGCCGTCAGCCGCCCGTTTCATGGCCTCCCAGGCCTGCCAGGTGTGGTGATCGAGTCAGATGTGGCTGTCTCTAGTGCTGTTGCTCCTGTGCCAAGGTGAGGGAGCCGCAGGCATCAACAGTGCCGGCGGCGGCAGCGGCGGTCGGCGGCAAGTGGGCGCCTGCCCTGTGACCTCCGCTGGGCGCTTTATCCAGCACTGAGGCCTTTGCTCACTGTCTGGGATCGCCGGTGCAGCGCCAGGCGCGCGGAAGGAGCGCAACAGAACGAAAGTCGTCAAACTTGTGGACCGCTGACTGCCAGCGATCTGCCGTGGCCACTCTGGCAAACTGCCAAAGTGCGTCAATGCCAACAGAGGCCGCACCCTGCTCCTTGAGCGCTGCATTTGCCGAACGAAAAGATGCAGGGCCGCCGACTGCCGCAAATCGCAAACTCCTCATTTCCATATTGTACAGACGAGCCGAGAAACAAATCGGGCACAGGTTTGGGGCGCCCCGAGCGAGCATAGCGTCGGCCGCCCGCGGAGTTTTTCCCAGCCGCAGCCCAAAAAGGCGGACAAGGTAAACGGTGGGAAGGCAACATGCACCCGTGCCCATGGACATGCATGCAGGCCCGCAGCACTGCCGCCGTGCTGCCGCCGCCTGCCGCCGCCGCCGCCGCTGCTGCCGCCCAATTCTGCTTACTGCAACCCCATGCATCCTCCAGGGCAGAGCATCAGCAGCAGCACAGCCAAGCCAGTCCCAGCTTGTGACTTTGCAGAAGCAGCAGCACGCGCGGTCGAGCAGGCAGGCAGCCATGGCGGAGGGCGGCGGCGGCAAGAAACTCGACCCCCGCACCGTGTTTGTGCGGGGCGTGGATGCAGCGGTGGACGATGCACAGCTGCAGGAGTTTTTCGCAGAGGTGGGGCCGGTGAAGAACGCCTTCCTGGTCCGGCGCGGCAAGGGCGCACCGCACCGCGGCTTCGGCTTTGTGCAGTTTGCGGTGGCCGAGGATGCGGTGCGCGCGGCGGCGGAGCTGCATGGCGCTGAGCTGGCGGGGCGCAAGCTCAAGGTGGGCACATGGTTCAGCAGGGCCTCTGATCCAGTGGCTGGGAAATGACCTGCTTTGCATGCGGGATTTGCAAGGCCGCCTGCTGTGTCTGGAGCGCATGGCATGCATGAGAACGCCGCTTGTGCCTGCCTTAGGCTGCGGCTTTATTCTCCTCACCCTGCTGCTCCTCTTTTGGCAGGTGGAGGGTGCTGTCAAGCGCGCACCCCTGGAAGAGCGCAAGAAGCGCAAGCAGGACAGTGCAGCCGAGCCGGCGGTAGCAGATGATACTGCCCCCCAGCAGGAGCAGCAGCAGCAGCAGCCAGCGGCAAAGAAGCCCCGGCAGGCCAAGCCGGCGCGGCAGCCGGATGCTGCGGCAGTGGCGGCAGCGGAGGGCAAGCACAAGTGGCTGCGCGCGGTGGCGGTTGGCGGGCTGACGGCTGAGGCACTGCCCGCTGCGCTGGCCATGGCCAAGGCCGCTGGCGAGGTGCGCTGCTGGGTTGGTTGGAGGGGGCTGGGGTGGTACGTCATAACCATGGGCAGTTGGACGAGGTTTGAGCACAAGAGCTTCGTCTGCAGCTGCTGCCCTGTTGGTCTGTCTCAGCCCTTGCAATGTTGGCTTTGCAGACCTGCTCAGCCCCTCCCTGCCTTCACCTCACCGCCGCCTCCCCTCCCGTACCACCCCCACAGGTGGAGGAGGTGGTGCAGCCGGTGCCCGACAAGCTGGCCGCCCAGTTCATGCTGAAGCGAGATGGCTGCACCGGCGATGCCTTTATCGCTGTGTACAAGTCAATTAAGGCGGCGCTGGCCGCTGTGGCCGCCCTGCACGGCAAGGAGGCTGCCGCCGCTGCTGCGGCCAGCGGCAAGAAGGGCGGCAAGAAGGGCGGGCAGGGGGCAGCAGGCGGCGCCACCTGCCGCATTTGGGCGCGCCAGCTGTCGGGCGAGGGCCTGCACATCAAGCGCTGGCGCCTCATTGTGCGCAATCTGCCCTTCAACGTGAGCCCGGGGGGCAGGCAGCAAGGGGAACGAAGGGTCGTTGTGTAGCTGTTGAGGTGATGCAGGCCCTCATTACTGACCCAGCAGCCCGACTACTTGGCGCTTGCAAGCATGATAACCCACCTTCGATTGCCAACACACGTCCCTTAACCACACCCTGCCCGGCCACCCCTGCCCTCCCTGCCGCAGGCCACCGAGGCGCAGCTGCGCGCGGCGTTTGAGCCCGCGGGCTTTGTGTGGGAGCTGACCCTGCCGCGCAGCGCCAGCGGGCGCGGCCGCGGCTTTGCCTTTGTGGGCTTCACCTGCAAGGCGCACGCTGAGCGTGGCATCAAGCTGGTCAACGGCCAGGCGGTGGCGGGCCGGCCTGTGGCTGTGGACTGGGCGGTGGCCAAGGCGCAGTTCGACCAGCAGCAGAAGGGGCAGGAGGCCGCGGCGGCGGAGGCAGCGGCTGCCGCTGGCGGTGCGGGCGGCAAGGAGGAGCAGCGGGGCGGGCTGGACAGCGATCTGGAGGGCAGCAGCGATGAGGATGAGGAGGGGCCCGCCGCCGCACTGGTGAGTGCGGGCTGCGAGGGAAGGGGGATGGAGGGGCAGTGGGGAGCAGTGAGGCAAGCTGTATATGCAAGAACAGCAGGCCTCACTTGCTTCATGCCTCTCCATCCAACCACTCCCCATCCACCCTCTGTGGTTGCACTGCAGGGCCATGAGAGCGACGGCGAGCCTGCCGGCGCGGTTGAGCCGGAGCAGGAGCGTCGCATGCTGGACAGCGTCATCGGCGGCATCCTGGGCGGCAGCGATGATGAGGCGGGGGAGCTGGGCAGTGAGGAGGAAGAGGGCAGTGAAGAGGAGGAGGAGGAAGGCAGTGATGAGGATTTAGACAGCGAGGAGGCGGGCAGCGAAGAGGAGGGTGAGGAGGGCAGCGACAGCGATGCCGACGCGGCAGCAGAGCGCACCGCAGCGGCTGCCGACCCCTTCAGCCGCAAGCGGCTGCAGGAGAAGGCAGCGGCTGCAGCTGAGGCGGGGGCCGATGCTGCTCCACAGCGGCAGCGGGCGGAGCCAGAGGAGGGGGCCACTGTGTTCATCCGTGGCTTGCCACTGGACGTGAGCAAGGAGCAGGTGTTCAACAAGATGAAGGTGCGGGGCCGTGTGGGGCTGCTTTGGGCTCCAATGGGCAGCTGGCTTTGTCTCTGTTCGTTGTGCCTGACTGTTCTAGTGCGACTGGTGGTTAAGCTGTGGGCCGCCTGCTTGCTCAGCTCACCCTGCTGCTCCCGCCCAACCTGCTTGCGCACTCACCACCCCCTCCCTGCTCCCCTTTCACCTCACCTCCTCTGCAGACCTACGGCCCCGTGCGCTCCTGCCGCCTGGTGGTGGACAAGGAGTCGGGCAAGCTCAAGGGCACTGCGTTTGTGGACTTCTACAAGCTCGCCTCAGCGGAGCAGGCGGCCGATGCCTGCGCCAAGGGCAGGTGGGCACCAGTGCAGCTGTTGGATACGGCTGTCATGCTGAATGTTGCGGCTCACCTGCCTCCAAACCATGTCCGTGCTCTTGCTCTGCCTGTCCTGCTGCCACGAGGCCACTACACCTCATCACATCTCTCAGCCTGCCCGCCGTGGTCTCGCTCACCAACCCCCCAATCCCTTGCAGGCGCAAGGAGGGCCCCGGCGTGGTGATTGCTGGGCGGGTGGCGGATGTCGACCTGGCCCTGGGACATGACGATGTGCGTGCCCTGGCGGCCAAGAAGGCGGCGGAGCGGGGCGGCCCCCAGAGCCGCCGCCTGTCGCTGGCCAAGGAGGGCCAGATTGCAGAGGGCTCGCCGGCCTGGGAAGACATGTCGGCGGGCGACCGAGCCAAGCGCAAGCGCGCCGCGGGTGCGCTGGGTGTGGCGTGTGCTTGGGTAGATGGGGGCTTGTGCACTGCTGGGAGGCTGGCTGTGCAAGTGCCCCGGTTCATGCTCGCTGTGCTGTTGCATTTGACGGGATGTGGCGCTGTGCCATGCCGGCAACACCCACACTTGTTGAGTGCGCTTGCCCCCAGCGCCGAACCATCACCTCTCCCTGCCTGCTGCCCCGCCTCACGCGCGCCGCTTGCCACCTGCCACCTGCAGAGGAGAAGAAGCTGAAGCTGCGCAGCCCCAACTTTGTGGTCAGCGACACGCGGCTGAGCGTGCGCAACGTGCCGCCCTCCTGGACCGAGAAGCAGCTCAAGGCGGCATTCATCCAGGCGGTGCGTGGGGCGCGGGGGGCTGCAAGCAATGAATGCGATGGATGCTGTTGATTGTACTATCCTCCATGCAATGGGGGTGCGTGTGGAGCTGTCATTCCTCCGGCAGGGTGTGCAATGCTGCACAACTGCACGCTCATCTCACCACCGCCCTGCTCCATTAAGCATGCCCCCGCCCCGCCCGTCCGCCCCCCTCTCCCTCAGGTCAAGGAGCGCGCCAGCAAGGCTCAGCCGGTGGTGCGGCAGGCCAAGATACTGGTGGATGAGGAGCGAACCAACCCCGACGGCACTCCCCGCTCCAAGGGCATCGGCTTTGTGGAGTTCACGGAGCACGAGCACGCGCTGTGCGCGCTGCGCCAGCTCAACAACAACCCCGCCGCCTTCTCCAAGGTGGGGCGCGAGCGAGGGGTTGGCTGGAGGGGTGGTGTCGTTCGTGGCTGACCGAGCAGCCTCTCGTTGGACGGTGCTGTGCGCCCACACCTACGAGGCCTGATACACGCCCCATCTCCACCCTCGGCCTCATTACTACCTCCACCACCGCTGCCCTGCCCTTCTAACTGCAGGACAAGCGGCCCATTGTGGAGTTTGCGCTGGAGAACGTCAAGGCGCTGAAGCTGCGTGAGGCCAAGCTGGCCAAGTCGAAGCAGGCGCAGCAGGCGGCGCAGCAGCAGGGCGCAGGCGAGCCCGGCCAGGAGCCGGCTGGCGACAAGGGCGAGGCCGCGGCCGCGCCGCGGCAGCAGCGGCAGGCGGCAGGCGGTGCGCCTGCGGCGCAGCAGGAGCAGGGGGATGGTGAGGGCGACGAGGGGGCGGCGCCAAAGTCCAAGCGCCAGCTGCGCAAGGAGCGGCGGCTGATGCTGAAAGAGCGGCGGAAGCAGCAAAAGGCGGAGGCGGCGGGCGGCGGCGATGGGGGCGGGGCAGCAGCCAACGGCGCTGCCACGGGGGCTGCAGGGGACAAGAGCAAGGCAGCTAAGCGGAGGGAGCTGCGCAAGAAGCGGAAGCTGGAGGCCCAAGGGCTGGCCCCGCCCGCAGCAGCTGCGGCGGCGGCAGCAACAGCGGCGGCGGCCAAGCCGGCGCCAGCAGCCCAGCCTGCCAAGCAGCAGCAGAAGGGGCAGCAGCAGAAGGGGCAGCAGAAGGGGCAGCAGCAGCAGCAGCAGCAGCAGCAGCAGGGCAAGGCGCCGCGGCCAGGGCTGAACAGCCGGGCGGCCAAGGCGGCCGCCGCGGCACAGCAGGAGCAGGCGGCCCAGCAGCGCAAGCGCAGCGCTGACGATCTGATTGACCGGCTGGCCGACAACCCAGCAGGCAAGCAGGCTGCTTGTCAACTGTGCCAGGGGCGACAAGCCCAATGTGCTGGGATCAGCCCCATTTGGCTTGCTGCCTGCTGCCTGTGGAACAGGCGCTGCGCACCCCTCTTGCCTCCTCCTGTCACCAACCAGCAGCGCCCCTCTGCCCCCCACCCCTCACCTGCAGGCGCGCTGCAGGTCCGCAAGCGGCGCAAGGAGGAGACGGACAATGTGGATGCACTGGCCAAGCAGTATGTGGCCAAGTATTTCGGCGGCACAGCGCCCAAGGCAGGCAAGGCAGGCAAGGCAGACAAGGCCGGCGGCAGCAGCACGGGCGCCAAAGCCAAGGCGGCGGCCGGCGCGGCGATGAAGCGCTGGTTTGAGTGAGCGGCCTGCCGGTGGCTGCGTGCACTGCCATGTGTGTTGTTTACACTCTACATACTTGTGAAAATAATGTGAGCACATGTGGGAAAACCGCGAGGCGCATGTGCATGTGGAACCGGGGCTGGGAATATGGGTGCGCAGTGCTAAATTGAGGGTAATAAACCACGATGCAAGTGCAGACGCTACAGGGGGTTGCAGGAAGGGAATCGCTAGTGCGGTTGTCTCATTATCACTCTTGAGTCAAAGGTGGGGAGGGATGGTGAACGAAAGAGTCTGGTGTGGGACCAATCGATTGGGATTGACCAGGTGGGTGCAAGGGCAGTGCAGTATGTGTCCGTCAGGACTTGTGCACTGCAGGTGGCACGAGTATGGTACACAGAGGCACCCGGGGCATGATACACAAGGGGTTGGCATCAGGAGGTTAACAGGGTGGCACGCCGGCTGACCGCCCTGGCTAGGCGCTTGGCCAGCTGCAGCAGACCCCCGCGGGGGACGGGGACGGTAAGGGCGCTGCCGACGGCGCCACCCCTGCGCCCGCTGCCCTTCATCCAGGGGTGAGCCAGCGCTGCGGCCGCGGTGAGCCTCTGGTGCGGGTCCACGACCAGCAGCTTGGCAATCAGGTCTTTGGCCTCCGGGCTGATGCCCTTCCAGGCGGGCCCCTCCATGCTGAAGTGGCCAGCCAGGATGCGGCGCAGCAGGCGGGGGTGGCTGGAGCTCCTGAAGGGCGCCTGGCCACTGAGCAACATGTAAAGGATGACGCCGCACGACCACAAATCGCAGGCAGCGTTGTAGGGGGTAAAGCTGTCGGATGCCGCTGGGCTGCCCTCCAGCATGGCGCGGACCTTGGAGCTGCCGCGCACAACTTCCGGCGCCATGAACTCTGCAACAATGGAGAGGGCGCAGCACGACCTCAGCCATTGGGGTTGGAGAGCAGAGCAGCACGCCCACATATGCATGGTAGCGGCATGACAGGGCAGCCGGGGGCCCACCTGGGGTGCCGCAGACAGTTGTCAAGCACTCCTCTGAGCTGCTGCTGCACTTTTTGGCAAATCTGCAAGGATGGCAGAGAGGCGGTGTGAGGGACAGCGGGTTGGGCATTTGCCAAGCAGGCTAATGCTTGTCACATTGTGCAATTGAGCCTTAGCAAAAACGCAGCCACCGTTCAGCTGGCACAAACTGCCAGCCCAGCACAATGCACAACTGTCAGCCTCTTACGTCACACAGCTGCTCACCCAAAGTCGACAATTTTGACTGAAGCCAGGTCGCCCTGGCGCTCCATCAGCAGATTCTCCAGCTTCAAGTCGCGGTGGACAATGCCCCTGCGGTGAGGGATAGAGGGCGCTAGCAAACCGATGGGAAAAGCATGCTCGCTGCCGCTGGTGCGACATTCAACTGACGATGGGTCTTACTCATGGCATGCGGCTAGCGCCAGCTCCCACAACCAGCAGCTGAGCGGCAGCGCCTCACATGGAGTGCATGTGCTGCACGCCCAGCAGGAGCTGCAGGAAGACGGCTCGGGCCTGCCGCTCGGTCAGGGGCCCGTGCTCCTCCACCTCGTCCAGCAGCTCACCGCCTGCAGAGAAGGAAGCCAGCGGGGGCACAGGGTGAGCACATCCTGGCATCCAGGCTTGGCAGCAGTGGCTGGGGGCTATGTTGACTGGTCACTTGTGGTGCAGCTGGCTCACATGGCAATAGCAGACACCAGGACAAGCAGCACGCAATTAGTGGACCGCACCCATGCATGGTGCCCCTGTGTGTGCACCCAGCAGGCATCACACACTGACCGGCAAGCAGGTCCATGATGAGGTACAGCTTGCCGCCGTGCACAAACCACTCGTGCAGCTTGACGATACAGGGATGCTCCAAGCGCTGTATCACGTCCACCTGCCATTCACGCAAGGCATGGGGCAGGGTTGAGTGGCCAGCCACTGCTATCCATGGCTGCATTCCAGGTGGTGAAACTTGGGCTAGATCCCCATCAAGGTGCACGCATCCCTGCGGCAGAGGAGGCAGGTGGTGGCAGCTGCTGGCAATGCGACAGCAGGCAGGCAGGAGGCTGGCCACTATCCAGGCCGCACCTCTCTGAGGATGACGCTTCGCGAGCAGTTGTACTTGTTGGTGGAGCTGCCGCGTGGTGGCAGGGGAATGATCTGCAGCAGGTGTGGCAGGACGGGCCGGCAGCGATGACACTAACATGTCTGCTTGCTGCAGTTGACTGTGATCAGCATAGTGCTGGAGAGTCGGGAGAGGAAGGTGTAGCGCAGGTGCTGTATGTGCAGCCTTTGCCTGCCCTGACATGCATGTGACCCAACCCCCCACCACAAAGCAGCACACCTTGGCAGCAAACTTGCGGCGAGTCTCCCTATGGGTGGCCAGCCGCACAGTGGAGAAGCCTACGGCAGGAGGCCAAGGGATGAGGGGCACTGTTGGCTGGCTGCGCTGGCTGCGACCCAGCCCAAGCGAGCGGGTGCACGCCGACGGTCCCGGCCGCCGCTCACCGCCATGCCCGAGCGCCGGCCCCAGGCGGTACACCTCCTCTACATCGGCGTCGGTGCGCAGCTTGAAGTTGCTGCCCATCCTGCAGCGGTGGGGTGGCACGGCAGCACAGGCAGGCTTGGGTGCGCCTCAAGTGACCCTTGGCGAGCCATGATGTGCCGCGCCGCTAACCCTTAGCACATCGCGCCCGCCGCCGCACAGGCACACAACGCCGCGCGCCGCTGGCTCGCAGGCGCTCACTTTTCGTCGCACGGAGCCGCCTCATGCACGGAGACACAGCTGTCGGGGACCCGCAGGCTCGCCACGCTCGCGCACTGTCCCATTTCGTGTGAGTAGTTGCTTGCTGACTGAATGTGGGTCTACTATACTCGCGGGGTGTGTGAATGGCAGAAATGAAAGAAGCATTCGGTTCCGATTGCCGCCTCGGTTAGCACATGGCTGCTCATGACTGGCCGCCCACCCGCATGCGTCCATGCAGAGGAGGATGGCTGTTAACGGGAGAGAGGGGCAGTCACCTCACCATCAGCAGTCGTTTGACCAGCACGCGGCTGTGCTGCCATGCAAATGAAAGGTCTGCAAGAGCCTTGCAGTTAGTGCATTGCAGGCACCGCCCTGGCGCCGCCCGCCGCCACTGCACTCACCGCCTTGCTCCATCGCTGCCCTGGCCCGGCCAGCAACCCAACAGTCTTGCCAGCTGACCTAGTGATCTGATCCGTGAAGGCCCAAGGCATCCTGTAGTCTAGGAGCACTCCACAATCCACCCTGGCTTGCCCAGCCGCCGCTTGCCTGCCGCCGCCCGGCCGCTGTCATGAACAAGCTGCGCAACATCGCCGCCTTGCTTCGGATCTTGATCGCTCTGTAGTCGCCCCTCGGCGCTGGACGCGGTGCGTTTGCGCCTTGCAGCCCCTCTTGCGTTTCGACATGGCCCAAGCGCTCACCAAAGCGGCCATGATGGCTGGGCTGCAGGGTGCGCGTCAAGCAGCGCTGGCGCAGCCGGTGCGCCCGGCTGCCGCGCTGCTGCCCCGCCTGGCCACACGGCACCGGCCGCTCACCACCGCCGCTGCCGCCGCCGACCCAGCCGACCCTTACTGGGCGGACGCCGACAAGCCCAAAGTGAACGTGTACAGCGCCTACACAATCTACAAGGTGTGGACTGGCAGCTGCTGGTCGCCGTGCACTGCATTGCCAGGTGCCTTGCGTTGCCTTGCTGCAGTTTGCAACTTGCCGTAGCACCAAACAGCCTGCGCCCCACCCGTGCGCAGGGCTCCGCGGCCATGGCCCTCAAGGTGATCAAGCCCACCTGGCAGCAGATTGGCAGCGGGCTGGCCATTGAGCGGGAGGGCACCGTGCTGCTGGAGTTTGCCAAGAGCACGGGGCCCAGGAGCTATGCGTGGGACCAGAAGGAGGTGCGAGGGCAGCGCCCAGGCTGGGGCAGGGGTTGCAGTGCTGCTGGGGTTGTCAGCAGCATGGGGGCAAATCGGGGAGTGTGCTGAAGCCGCTGGGCGGCTGTGCGGCTGTAGCGGATTTTGGCCTGCAGGGTCCTTGCCACCCATCCGGCCGGCAACTGCCGCCCACAAGCAGCGCCCCGCTGCCCAACTTCTGCCGCCGCTACCAACCCAACCCGCAGACTTTTGGGCTGAGCGCGCTGGAGTGCGCGTCGGTGCTGGAGAATGCAGACAAGCACCAACCCATGAGCTTTGTGCACGACCCATACAAGGGCGGCGAGGGGGAGGGGCGCATCATCAAGACGCTGCGGTGGGCATGCCATGCCATACTGCATGATGGGCAGAGCAGGGACGGATTGGCAAGGGCGGTGGTGTGCAGTAGCAGAGCAGTCCCGTTGGTATGGTCGCGCAGGGCTGCCGTTTCAGCCGGTGGGCAGGGCCAGCTCAGGTTGAGCATTGATGTGCTGAATGAGGCCAGCTCACGGATCTGCCCGGCCGTTTGTCTTACCAACGCCCCTCGTACACTTTTGACAGCCGCCACCCTTGCTCATCGATCCGCCCTACTCTTCTGTGCGCTCTCAGGGTGTCCCCCGCCAAGGAGCAGGGCTGGGGCTTCAACGTGGCCGTGAAGGAGGGCGGCTCCGACAAGGCCAGCATCTACTGCTCCGTCTCCGACGCCGAGCTGCGCCTCATCAAGACCCTGCTCACGGTGTGTGGCAAATGACTTGTTGGAGTGGAGGAGAGTGGTGGGGAGGTGGTTGGGGAGGCGGGTTGGGGCGGCGGCGAGGTGTGCTGCAGTGCCTGGTCTGGGTGGAAGGAGGTGGGCACGAGGGTCGGGACTTGGGGGAATACTGCGGCACGCACGGGCCTTCCAGCTGTCTTGTAGCAGCTGATCACCTGCCCTTCCTTCTGTTTCATCCTGGTCCGCCCAGTTCCTGGTGCCGCGGCTGCTCGGCTTTGACGAGCACTTCCAAGGTAAGGGCTAGGGCTGCTTGCGACGGAAATGGGCAGCCAGCGGGATGCTGAGGCAGCCCCACTGTGCAGATGCCGCGTGTGCCGTTGGCTGTACAGCCGCTGCTGGTTGATGGGGCGTGTGCTTTCTCGCTGCCCGCAGGCGCGCCATCCGTGCTGGAGCCGAGCCAGGGGGCGGCGGGCGAGGCGGGCGGCGCGCCGTTCTGAGCTCAGAGCGCACCTTGCTGACCAGCTATGCAGTGTTTATAGCAGATGTATAAAGTTGGGTAGTGAGTGAGCAGGCAGGTGCCCAGCGATCGCCACATACGTGACGCGAGAACAGCTTCAAGCGTTGAACGGCTGCGGTTGCGCTACTATCCAACTTCACAAAATCGCGCACTAGAGCCGAACAAGCTCCCGACACTCAACGAGCTTGGCAAGCAGCCCGCCCGCCTGCTGCCGCCGCAACTTGCTGGTGAGTCTCTCGAGAGACTGCTTAGCGTGCAAGGCTGGCTGCAGCGCGACACCAGCCGTCACGTCTCGTTGCAGCTGCTCACCGCCGCCCCCGCCGCCGCTCGGTGCCCGGCGCCGCCCACCGCTGCAGCTGCAGGCAAGACCTGCAAGATGGGAACCAACGGCGCCATGGCTGCCTCGCCAGAGCACCCGCCCCACGAGGGCCACTGGGACAACGTCGGTGAGTGAACCAGTCTGGCTGCTGGCCGTGCCTCCCACTGCCATTTCATAGGGCGCGGAAGCAGACGCCTCTGTACAGTGCTCTGCCGCAAGTGTAGCTTACAGCAAGTGTCACTCTGCCCCCAACTGAATGCAGAGGCGCAGCGCAAGGACATCAGCGCCTGCCTGGCCCGGCAGGAGGGCACCGCCACGCTGTCCTGGAGCAAGCTGACGGTGACCGTGACCGACGTCAAGGTGCGGGGCCAGTGGGGCACTGCATTGTTGTTCGCAGTTCAGAGTGCCAAAGTCGCCCACAACTCGGCCATTTGCCAGGCACCCCAAGCATGCGACACGCCCATGCACGCTGCGCAGGGCAACGAGCGGCAGATCCTCAAGGGCGTGGATGGATACATCGAGCCCAACCACATGCTGGTGAGGAGCACTTAAGCTGCTGCGCATGCTGGTTGTGCAATCGGGCGCGTGGTTACTTGTGAGTGTGGGCACTGAAGCTGACCCGGATCCATGTCTTCCCTTGGCAGGCGATCATGGGACCGTCCGGCTGCGGCAAGACCACGCTGCTAGGTGAGTAACTGGATGTCGGGAGGCCTCCAGGGCTGGTTGATGGCTTGGCAGCAGCATGCAGATGACACACTCAAGCTGACCACTGTACCGCTGCCATGTAAACAGCCCGTCCTTTCCACACCCGCCAACAGACACGCTGGCTGGCCGGCTGGCCAAGAGCGCGCGCTCCAGCGGCGACATCCGCGTCAATGGCCACAAAACCAAGCTGTCCTTTGGGCGCAGTGCCTACGTCACCCAGGACGACGTAGGCGGCGGAGGTGGCAACTTGACTGGGGATTTTGACTGAGGCTTGCCGACATGCGATGCACGGCAGCAGCCGGGTCGAGCAGACATTGCGGTGCGGGGCAGCACTGAGCCATCCCACAAAGCCCCTTGTGCCCGCCCTCCCCTCACTGTTTGCAGGTCCTGATCGGGACTCTCACTGTGTTTGAGACCATCATGTACTCGGCCAAGCTGCGCCTGCCGCAGGTGGGGCCCGCTGCACTCAAGGGCATTGGAGGGTAGGGTTGTTGAAGGCTGTGGCTGGGTGTGCCTCTTTGCACGGCCTGCATTCCACCTGCCTTCCGGCTCACCTCGACCCACCCACCCGCCCACACCTGCCCCACACCCACCATGCAGAGCATGCCGGCGGAGGAGAAGCAGCGCATTGTGAACGACGTCATCTCGGAGCTGGGCCTGGAGTCTACGCGCAACACGTACATCGGCACGGTGCGGCGGCTGGGGGTATTGCGGGACGTGCATGGGCCATTGAATGGCTACGAGGCCATGCTGTAGTATCAGGCTGCTGCCCAGCATAATGCTTCGCCTGGCAGCTGTGGTGATATGCGCTCCCCACTGGCATGCCCCCTCTCGCCTTGCAGTGGCACCTGCGCGGCATCAGCGGGGGCCAGCGCCGCCGCGTGTCGATCGGGTGAGGATGGTTCTCGGGATTGGGAGGCAGGGATAGCATGCAAGTCCCAGCAGGCTGTGCTGCGGGCGGTTGGCAAAAGCCTCCGCCTTGCCTGTGCCGTCCAGCCCCGACACCACCCGAGCTTGAAGCGCTCCCCTCACCTGCCCCCACCCATCTTACAGCTGCGAGCTCGTCACCGCGCCCAAGCTAATTTACCTCGACGAACCGACGTCGGGTCAGGGTCTCTTTATCTTGGGCAGGCAGGGATGGTTGAGGGTGGAAAAGCCGGCAGGCAGTGCGGCCTGCCGCCGCCGCCGCCCGCCTGCCCCGGGCGGCGCTGGGCGGCTGAGGCGGCCGCCTTTGCCGCTGCACTGCGCTGTCTTTTCGACTCTTCAAGAGCGGTTTGTGGCACCAGCGGCTCTCAAAGCCCGCTGTGCAGCGCGACCGACCATGCGGCGCGCGTGTCGCCCCCTCTCCGGGGCCCTGCCCGCCCTAATAGAGCCCTGTTCGGCGTCTTGATGCGGATTTCAATGCCGCAGAGACGCTGCGGGACGTGCCTCGCTGTGAGCGTCCCCTGCAGCCCCCACACCCCCGCCACCCCACCTGACTGCAGGCCTGGACAGCGCCGCCGCCTACTACGTCATGGCCGCAGTGCGCCGCCTGGCAGAGCACTGCCGCACCGTGGTCAGGTGAGGTTGGGGTTGATGGGAGGGGCTGGGGATGTTCAAACCTGCGGTCCAACGCCCATGTGACTTCTGTTCTCCCGTTGCGCTGCAGCGTCATCCACCAGCCGTCCTCGGAGGTCTTTGCGCTGTTTGACAAGCTGTGCCTGCTGTCCGACGGGTAAGAGCACAGGACACAGGGGGTGTGGTGATGCGCCTGCGCAAGGATCGTTTGCAAATTGTCTCAACGGACCTGGTCCTCGGCTGGCGCAATGCCGCAGACAATCACCCACCAACCCTGCCTTCTCATTTGCAGCCATGTGGTTTACTTTGGTGCCGCCGACCGCGCCGCAGACTTCTTCGCTGGTGAGATTCAATGCACAATAAACTGCATTCAGTTGCTGGTGCTGCAGAGCCCATGTCACCGCCACCTGCGTCCCCACTGCCGCAGAGGCGGGCCTGGGTGTGCCCATGAACCGCAACCCCGCCGACCACTTCCTGCACACCATCAACCGCGACTTCTTGGAATCCGATGACGTGGAGGCCAACATCCAGAAGCTGGTGAAGCAGTACGCCTCGTCCCGCATCCGCGCACACGTCCAGGACCACGTGCAGGTGTGGGGCACTGCCATCTGGCTGGGATACAAACTGAGCAGCCGTGGCCTGGGCTGCAGCGCTGGCGCAGGGTGCTGCAAACCCCCTGCCGCCGGCAATGGGCTGTTGCTGTAGTAGCCAGCGCTTCATGTCCGCCTGCCGCGGCACCCTTGCCCGCCGCAGGCGCTGGAGGCGGCGCCGGGCGACAAGTACAGCAGCGGGGGGCAGCAGCCCGGCTGGCTGTTCCAGACCTCGGTGCTGACCGTGCGCACCTTTCTGAACAACATGCGCAACGTGGGCGTGTTCTGGATGCGCCTTGCCATGGTGCGAGCCCATGCGCAGGGATGGAGGAGCGGGTGCTGCTGCTGACTGCTGACTACTGCTGCCGCCGCCGCCGCTGCTGCCCTGCTCCTCCACTTTAACCCCAGCCCCTCCCCTCCCTGGCGCCCGTGCAGTACATCATGCTGTGCCTGGCCATCGGATTCGTGTACTTCCAGGTGTGTGGCCTCAATCAAAGGCGCATACAGGGCCAGCAGGCCAGCTGTGGGAGCAGCCGTGGGTGGCAGGCAGGCGCGGGTGGGGCCGCCCTCGCAGGAGACCTCACCTCACATGCCCCGCCCTCCACCCCCTGCCAAAGCGCAGCTGGGAGACAGCTTCAAGGACGTGTTCAGCCGCACGGCGCTGCTCTTCTTCGTGGTGGCGTTCCTCACCTTCATGAGGCAAGCCCGCATGGGGCTTGGTCCATAGAAGGTGGCTGGCTGGCACCTGCCGGTCCATGCAACGACTGTGACCTAATTGTGTTTGCTTCTATGCTTCTGTCGAGAGCTCCCAGCAACACGTGTAGCCACCCAGTAATGTGGTGTCCTTTGTCTTGTGCCCCCCACCTTGCAGCATTGCCGCCTTCCCGGCCTTCACTGACGACATGAAAGTGTTCATGCGGGAGCGGCTGAACGGCTACTACGGAGTCTCCACATTCACAGGTAAGGTGGATGCTGGGGGCCAAGGAGGCAACACTAACTGCGTTCCAGCCCGATGTACCTTCGAAAGCTGGCTGGCCGCCACTCATGCTCTGCTGCAGCTCACGCGTCCCCTCCTCATTCGGCCCGCCCCGCTGCCGCACAGTGGCCAATACGCTGGCCTCCCTGCCCTTCATCTTCCTCATCGCTGTGGTGTCCACCGTGTGCGTCTACTGGCTGGCCGACCTGCGTGGCGGCGCCGGCTACGTCTGGGTGCGTTTGGACCTTTCATGTGTGCTGTGCTGTGCTGCCATGATGCCCTTTTGATGCTCGAAGCATCTGGTGTAGCCCTGCAGCAGAGGCGTAGCCCTGCAGCAGAGCATTCAGCGCGAGGGTGGGTGGCGAAGGAGCCTGCTTGTCGCCCTAGCCACCTCATCACACAGCATGTGCCCTCCCCTGCTGCAGTTCTTCATCTTCGACCTGTTCCTGAGCCTGACGGTGGTGGAGTCGCTCATGATGGTGAGAGCTGTGGCGGGGACATGGACAGCAGCACAGCCCCACAAGTGCATGCGACTTGGGGCCGTGGGACTGCGCCGCCCACGCCCCTGCCACCGCTCACGCTCTGCTGCAGGCCATTGCCCCATTGGTTCCAAACTACCTCATGGGCATTGCTGCGGGCGCTGGTGTGATGGGACTCTACATGGTGAGGTGCTGGGTGCCGCCAGAGTGGCGCTGGGCTGCAGGGATTGGGCAGGGCCGACGGCGACCTGCTGCCATGGCAGCATCTGCACGGCACTGGCCATTCAGCTTTGAGACAGCTCAATGCATCCCCGCCTGCGCCTTGTACCACTTCACCGCAGATTGTGTGCGGCTTCTTCCAGCCCATGAACTCGATGCCCAAGGTGGGCGGTTGGGAGTTGGTGCAGGGGTTATCGTAGGCAGCCCAACCAGGTGCAGCGGTGGCGGCGTGTGCTTCCCCCATTTTCCCGAACTCATTAAGCCGCACCCCTCCGCCCTTGCTGCAGCCCATCTTCCGCTACCCCCTGTCGTATATGTCGTACCACACATTCTCCTTCATTGCATTCATGCGCAACGAGGTGTGAGCGGGCAGAGTGCTGGCCTGGCCTCTTTTCAAAAGGTTACGAAAGGTCACTTGCTGGGCACGAGCGCATGCCGCTCCTGCGGCTGTCCCTCATAGGACAGGCCAAATCTGAACGCAGCTGCTGACTGCGTGTCCTGCCTGCTTGTACGCAGTTTGAGGGCACGTCTGGCTGGGGCCTGCCGCCGGGCCTGGATGGCGTGGTGCCAGCCGGTGGCATGAACGGCGACATGGTGCTGGCCTATTATGAGATCATGGACGTGAACAAGGCAAGGGCACTGTGTTTGCAAGGGTGGGAAGTGGGAACTTCAGCCTGGCTGGCGGGCAGCTGGCACCACCTCCTACACGCTCTTGACGGCCCCCTGCTCAACTCGCCCCCATGCACACCCCTGCAGTGGATCTGCATGGTCATCCTGGCCTGCATGGCCGTCTTCTACCGCACCCTGTTCTTCGCTGCTTTGAAGTGGAAGGAGTGGAAGACGATGTGAGGAGGCGCGGGGGAGCACGGCTCCCAGGCGCACCCGCCCACACAGCCTTGATTCACACTCTTGCACAATCCCCATCCGATAACCATTCGTGTCGCCAGATACTCTGCAGCTTATTTCATCTTGTGCTTTTGCATCTCTGATGACTAGCGCCTCCTGTAAAAAACGGCATTTTGCAACTCGGCGCGGCCAGCCGCATGCGCATGCGCCAGCCGGGCGGCGGTGGCGCCAAATGCATCACCACCGCCCAGTCCACGATCTGCGCCACACATTCACTTGCATTGCTTCTCTGAAACAACACCATGTCTGTGGCGACACACACGGCCCAGCGAGTGCAGTGCGCGGCGGCCTCCGCGCGGCGCCCACAGCCAGTGGCACGGGCGGCCCGCAGCGCCCAGAGGCGCGTGTGGGTGCGCAGCCAGCAGCAGGAGGGCGCGGCAGCCACGGCAGCCAGCTTCACTCGCCTAGCGGAAGTGCTCGACGACTACAAGAGGGCGCCGCCGAGCGTGGTGCGTGCTGCACTGTCAAAACATTACTTCTGTCCTGCACACTGTGCTTGGCCGGAGCCTTGTCACTATCGAGGGCATAGCTGGTTGTCCATGCCCACTATTCAAGCGTCACCAAGGCATGCAAGGCGTGAACACGCGCGTGTGTTGGTTCGTTCACACCTCCAACACGTTGCCTCTGCCCTGACTGCTGCTGCAGAAGCAGGAGGTGTCATCCGACGTGCTGGCGGCGGTGCAGCAGCTGGCGGAGGCGGGAGCCCTCAAAAAGTGGGGCGTGGTGGAGACGCCGCCTCGCCGCAACGTGCTGCAAGGCAAGCCTGTGATTGTACATCTGCCGTTTGCAGCAGCACTGATTTCTGTGGCAGAGCTTGGTACGCCCACACGTTCCAACAAGTCCACTGCTGCACCCCCACCCAATCGCAACAGGCGAGCTGCGCATGGTGGGCATTTCTCAGCCGGAGAAGATTGCCACCATCTCAGTGCGCAATGACGCCGCCTTCCTGTTCTCGGTCGTGGGCACCACCAGCATTGCAGCAGTGGTGAGTGTGGCTACACAAAGCCGATGCTGGGCTGGTCGTTTGGGATGGGCGGATGGATGGGGGCCTGAGATGCGGGCAGGCTCGCTGTATTGGGGATGCAGCCCACAGCTGCGCACAGGCAGGTGCCCGCCTGCTGTCTTAGTCCTGCTGCCCAGCTCTACCGCACTGCAGGTGCTGGGCCAGCTCCCCGGCGACTGGGGCTTCTTCAGCAGCTACCTGACTGGTGAGCCAGGCAGCAGATAGCTCATGCACATTGTGCACCAAGTGGGATGGAGCGCTGTGGAGGCAGAGCAAGTGGCGTTTGATGAAAGATGTCCGCTGACTGCTGGCATCCCTTCGCCCATGCGCAGGCGGCATTGCGCTGGCTGTGCTGGCGGTGGGCAGCGTCAACCCCGGCCTGCTGCAGTTTGCCATCGACCAGTTCAGGTGCGGGCGGGAGAGGCTGATGGTAACACCCTGCTAGTGATTTTGCCTGCCCGCCCTGTGTCTGCTGGTCCGCATGGCCGCTGCCGCTGCCAATGCTTTGCATGCATGACTTGCCATTTGTGTTCTCAGGTCCTTTGCGCTCACTGCTGCTCTTCATCCACCCCACCGCCTCGCATCCCTCTCGGTCCTGCAGCCAGGTGTTCCCGGACTACAAGGAGCGCGTGGTGCGGCACGAGGCAGCCCACTTCCTCACAGGTGCGCTGCAGGCAGAGCTGGCTGGCTGCTTGTGTGTACTGCGAACACAAGGCGCCTCTGTGATGATGCAGGCCGCCGCTAACATGCGAGCTGCAATGCCGTTCGAGCCAGCTCTCATTAATGCGCCATTCTTCCATCCCTCCCGCCAGGCTACCTGCTGGGCGTGCCGGTGGCCAACTACAGCCTCACGCTGGGCAAGGAGCACACCGACTTTGCAGGTGGGCAGAGCTGGTGCTGGCACAAGGGCCTTGACATGACTGACTGACCTTTCGTGCAGCCTGTAATAAGCCTCCCTCGCTGCTGCACCCAACCATCGGCCCTTAACCACTGCGCCACGCTCCCCGCCGCACTGCCACGCAGAGGCCAAGCTGCAGAAGCGGCTGATTGAGGGGGTGCTGACTCCGGAGCAGGTGGACCAGCTGAGCGTGGTGGCCATGGCGGGGGCCGCCAGCGAGGCCATGAAGTTTGACGACGTGGTGGGCCAGAACGCGGGTGAGCAGGGGTGGTAAGGGGTGGAGATGGGTGGTAAGGGGTCACTGGGCATAGCAGAGTGCATGTGCTCAGGCGTGGCCTGGTTGGTCGCCATCCATCCATCGCATTGAACGGCCGCCTTCCTTCACCCTCCCTCCCTCCCGCCTGCCCCCCTCTTATGCGCAGACATGTTTGACCTGCAGCGCATCATGATGCGCCAGCAGCCCAAGCTGAGCGACGCGCAGCAGCAGAACCAGACGCGCTGGGCGGTGTACCAGGCGGCCTCCCTGCTGCGCAGCCACAGCAAGGAGTACGAGGCGCTGCAGGCGGCCATGGCGCGGGGGGCCAGCGTGGTGGAGTGCATGCAGGCCATCGAGGCGGCGTGAGCGGGCGGCTGCTTGCGATGGCATGAGTCGCCGGAGTGCTGTTTAAATTTTTGACAAGTTTGATTTTGATCTTGACCTTTGCTTTCAATTGACGCAATGCGGCAGCAGCAGGCCAGATGGTGCATGCGTGCCACAGAGGTAGCAGCAGCAGGGCAGGTGGTGTTTGCATGGCATCCAGCAGGGCAGGCAATGTTCCGTGCTCAAGGGGTGGTGTTGAATAACACCAGTTTGGTTTTGGTTTGTTTGGGCTCCGGC
>VFQQ010000856.1_pt1 | contig 51051 bp, 45 predicted proteins | sample 3512341 | NCBI WGS metagenome assembly VFQQ01 (sample SAMN10412373, study PRJNA504923) | tailings metagenome | isolation source: Relicate 2 Philex TSF1 revegetated site | place: Philippines: Tuba, Benguet | collected 2017-08-29 | reverse complement strand
CACGTCGCCGGCCTCGACCAGGACGATCTCTCCGACGCCCAGCTCGTGGGCCGGCGTGGGGACGATGGTCCCACGCACGGGGTCCACGATCAGCTTGGCCTTGGTGGTGACGCGGGTGGCGCGCAGGGCGTCGGCGGCGGCCTTGCCCCGGCCCTCGGCCACGCTCTCCGCCAGGTTGGCGAAGAGAACGGTGGCCCAGAGCCAGAGGGCGATCTGGATTGCGAAGCCCGCCGCCGTCCCCGTCGCCACCGCGACGATGGCCGAGAGGGTGGCCAGGATGGCCACGATCTCGGTGGCGAAGATCACCGGATTGCCGACCAGCTTGCGCGGGTCGAGCTTGACGAAGGCGTCGCGGGCGGCGCGGCCGAGGATCTCGGCCGACAGCCCGGAGGCCAGGGCGGAAGCCTTGCGCCGGTTGGCGCCGAGGGCGGTGTCAGTGGAGGTCATGTCACTTGGACCTTGAGTCTCTGGGACCTTTGAGCTCAGCGCCCGCCAAGCGCGATCAGCGCCTGGAAGTGCTCGACGATCGGGCCGAGGGCGAGAGCGGGGAAGAATTGCAGGCCGCCGAGGATCAGGATGACCCCGATCAGCAGCCCGACGAACTGGCCGCTGTCGGTCGGCAGGGTGCCGGCCGTGGGCGCGAGCTTGGGCTTGACGGCGACGCTGCCGGCGATGGCCAGGACGGCGACGGCGGGCACGAACCGGCCGAGCAGCATGGCGAAGCCGAGCGTGGTGTTCCACCAGGGCGAGTTGGCGGTCAGGCCGGCGAAGGCCGAGCCGTTGTTCGCCGTCGTCGAGGTGTAGGCGTAGAGGATCTCCGACAGGCCGTGCGGCCCGCTGTTCAGGAGGCCCTTCAGCGCCACGGGCAGGACGGCGGCGATCGCGCTGAAGCCGAGGATCGACAACGGGATCACCAGCACGGCCAGCATGGCCAGCTTGATCTCTCGCGCCTCGACTTTCTTGCCCAGGTATTCGGGCGTGCGGCCGACCATCAGTCCGGCGACGAACACCGACAGCAGGGCCATGACCACCATCACCGCGATGCCCGAGCCGATGCCGCCGGGCAGGATCTCGCCCAGCATCATCAGGAACATGGTCACCGCGCCGCCCAGCGGCATGTAGCTGGCGTGCATGGAGTTGACCGAGCCGTTCGAGGCGCCCGTGGTCTGGGCGGCCCAGGCGGCGGAGGCCGCGGCGCCGAAGCGCTGCTCCTTGCCTTCCATGTTCTGCGAGGCTTCGACATGGGCCGCGGCCAGGGCCGGGGCCGGCTGGGTCTCGGACCAGTAGATGGCGCCGGCGCCGGCCGACAGCAGGATGGCGGCGGCGGCGACCAGGGCGCGGATCTCCTTGCGCGCCAGGGCCGTGCGGCCGAAGGCGAAGAAGGCGGCCCAGCCCAGCACGTTGATGCTGATCGCGGTGATCAGGTTGGTCAGCGGAGTCGGGTTCTCGAGCGGATGCGCCGAGTTGACGTTGAAAATGCCGCCGCCGTTGATGCCCAGCTGCTTGATCGACAGCTGGCTGGCGACCTGGAACAGCGAGATCTTCTGGTCGGCGCCTTCCAGGGTGTGGGCGGTCGCCGAGGCGGCCAGGGTCTGGGGCACGCCCAGCGCGACCAGCACGAGCGCCACCACGATGGCCAGCGGAAGCAGCAGGTAAAGGGTCGTGCGGACCATGTCGGCCCAGAAGTTGCCCAGGTCCGTCAGCCGGTTGCCGGCGAAGGCGCGAGCCAGGGCGGCCGCGATCGCCGCGCCGGTGGCGGCGGACAGGAAGTTCTGCACCGTCAGGGCGGCCATCTGGCTGAACGCCGACATCGTCGTCTCGCCGCCGTAGGACTGCCAGTTGGTGTTGGTCACGAAGCTGACGGCGGTGTTGAACGCCAGGTGCGGCGACAGGCCGGGAAAGCCCTGCGGGTTCAGCGGCAGCAGATCCTGGAAGCGCAGGATCAGATAGACCGCCAGGAAGCCGACGGCGTTGAAGGCCAGCAGCGCGAACGCATAGGCGCTCCAGCCCTGGCCCTTCTTCGGGTCGATGCCGCCGGCGGCGTAGAACAGGCGCTCGACGGGGCGCAGCACCGGATCGAGCCAGGTGCGCTCGCCGTTCCAGACGCGCGAGAGATAGACGCCCAGCGGCCAGGCGATGGCCACGGACAGTCCAAGGGTGAGGGCGATCTCCGCCCAGCCTTGCCAGGTCATTTAAAGTCGCTCCGTCAGAACTTTTCGGGCCGCAGCAGGGCGACCACCATGTAGGCGGCGACGACGACCACGCCGGCGCCCCAGATCAGCATCAGGGTCATGGCTACAGCCGCTCCAGACCGACGACGAAAAACCAGAAGGCCGCGAAGCTCCCGAGCCCCGCGGCGAGAAAGATGAGATCAGACATCAGCCCGCTCCGAGCCGGCGACGGCCGGCTTTCTTGAGTGCGTCATCTGCGCTCGGAGGCGTCAGGCTTCGAGACGGCCTTCAAGCGGCGGGCATAAGGGAAACATAAAGGGCCGTTTCGTCTATCGGTGTTACCCCGCAGTCGGCTCGTCCGGGAGTATGGGCCGGCTTGTCGGAGGATGGGGCGGATCGCGCGTTGCCCGCCGCGTCGAACCCTAGTAGAGCGGGCGCTTCCGTAGAGTGCGGGGTGTGGCGCAGCCTGGTAGCGCATCTGGTTTGGGACCAGAGGGTCGGAGGTTCGAATCCTCTCGCCCCGACCACCGCGGAAAGACCGATCTGAGAGGCCCGTCATGCTCGCCCGCATCTTCCGCCCCGCCAAGACCGCCATGCAGTCCGGCAAGGCCAAGACCAGAGACTGGGTGCTGGAGTTCGAACCGGCCGCCGCCAAGCGCATCGATCCGCTGACCGGCTGGACCCAGTCGACCGACATGAACGGCCAGGTCCGCCTGACCTTCGAGACGCGCGACGAGGCGGTCGCCTACGCGCAGCACCATGGGATCGCCTTCCAGCTGTTCGAGCCGAAGGAGCCCAAGCCGATCATCAAGGCCTACGCCGACAACTTCGCGGCCGGCCGCAAACAGCCCTGGACCCACTGAGTTCCCCGCCTGACGGCGTCAGACCCCATAGCTCAACCGGATAGAGCATCCGCCTTCTAAGCGGACGGTTGCAGGTTCGAGTCCTGCTGGGGTCGCCACGGGTCGGGAAACGCCGCCGTCCGTGAGGACGCGCGGAGACGCGGCGGCTACGGCGTCCATCCGCCTGATAATTGACATTCGTGTATATGCAATCCAGGGTGGCGGTGGGGCCAGACTGGAGAGCCGCCATGCAGAAGGTTGTCTCGGCCGCCGTCGCGGCGATCGCGCTCATGGCCGCCCCCGTCGCCCGGGCCGACACCTTCCTGCCGGCCGGCACGACCTTCGTCTTCACCGGGACGGTGGTCTTCGTGAATCCGGTCTCGATGACCTGCACCCTGACGATCGCCGTCGCCAGCGACGCGGCCGGGGCGAACGCCAGCATCACCGCCGCGGTGTTCACGGGCGGGTCTTGTCCGCTCATGGCCGCGGCCGGCCTGCCGTGGGGGACCACGGTCTCGGCTCCGCCGCCGCCGCCGGCGGGAGCCGCGGCCACGAAGCTGACGATCGGCGGCATGAGGCTCGTTCCGCCCTTCGGCGGCGCATGCGGTCCTGACGACATCGAGGTGACCTGGACGCCCGGGGCGCCGCCGACGATCACCCTGGTCGCCGGAACCGACGTGAACCCGCCGACGCCGGGGTGCAAGCTGTCGGGAACGCTGCAGCAGACCGCCGCCCCCTGGCTGGCGATCACCAACTAGCTGAACCGGGCGCAAGGCCGCCTCCGCGCGCGTAGGAGCGATTCCTCCGACGCGGCCTATTTTGTTTTGTTCCCCATGTGTTCCGAGCCTCGCTAGCCTTTCCTCGATCGGTCGGGACGGGAAGAGGCGTCGAGCCTTCCATCTCATGCCCGCCGATCGGCGGAGGCGGAGCGATCCGTTTCCGCGATGGATTGGAACCGGTCCCGCGAGCGGCGGGGCCGAGAGTGAGAGGTTCATACCCATGGCAGACCAACCCTATGACCCCGACCTGGCCGCCCTTGCGGCCCTGGTCGGAACCGGACTGGCCGCACGCACCGGCACCGACGCCTGGTCGCTGCGGACCCTCGTCGGCGCAGACCTGATCGCGGTCGCCAACGCCGACGGCGCGGCCGGCGATCCCCAGCTGTCGACGCGGTTTCAACGGCCCGAGGCGGGCGCGGCGGTCCGCACCGGCCTGGCCAAGCTGAGCGACGTGATCGACCCGGCCGACTTCGGCGCAGACGGCGTCGGCGACGACACCGCGGCCTGGGCCGGACTGATCGCCGCCGCGCCGCCCGGCGCCGCGATCGACCTGGGCGGGCGGACTTACGGCGTGTCGCAGCTGACGGTCAGCAAGACGCTGCACCTGTCGAACGGCGGCTTCACCTTCTCGGCCATGCCCGGCGGCCAGGGCTGTGTGGAGATCGCGGCCTCGGCCCGGCCGACCTTCACCAACGTCGCCTTCAAGGGAACCGGCCATCAGGTCGCCTATGTCGGGACGCACGTCCTGCTGCGTCAGCAGGGCGTGTCGTCGGCGGCCCGCGCGGCCGGCTTCGTGCTGGATCGGTGCCGTCTCGAGGGTTCGGGCGCCTTCGGCGTCTACGCCAAGTGGTCCGACCGGATCCTGATCCTCGACACGGATGTGGCCGATTGCGCCTATGTCGGCGTCGGCCTGTGGTCCTGCAACGACGCCCAGGTGCGCGGCGGCAGGATCGACATGCTGAACGCGGCGGGGACCAGCGGCAACGCCTACGGCCTGGCCCTGTCCCACGACAGCACGGGCTACGCCTCCGATCCCGACGCCGGCACGCCGCGGGCGGCGAATCCGTTCTGCCGCAACGTCCTGGTCCAGGGACTGACGGTCATCGGCCCCAGGCTCTGGCAAGCCATAGACACCCACGGCGCCTACGGCGTGAAGGTGATCGGCTGCCATGTCTACGGCGCGGCCCGCGGCGTGTCCCTGACCACCGGCTCGGGATCGGCGGAGACCTATGCGGGCTACGACAACATCGCCGTCGGCAACGTGATCGACGCCGACCTGCCCGACGGGACGGCCGTCGCGGGGCTGCTTCCGGTCAGCGGCTTCGAGTTGCGGGGCGGCTTTCCGGGCGGAACCAGCCATGAACGCTTCGTGGTGATGGGCAACGTCATCCGAGGGTACGGCCAGGTCGACAGCGCGGAGGCCGGCTCGATCCGCGCGACCCTCGCGACGCGGAAGTATGTCATCGCCAACAATGTGATCGAGAACTGGGCCGGGGTCGGGATCAACCTCGGCGCGGGCCAGCTGGGCGGCGTGGTGACGGGCAACGTCTTCGGCGATCTGCGGGTTCCGATGGCCGCCGACGGCGGGTCCGAGACCTACGGCTACTGCATCTCGATCTCCAGCGCGGCGGCCGGGGCGATCGTCGTCAGCGGCAACATCCATGACTATGTGCGGAACCGCGCGCACAAAGGGTTCAACGTCCATCCGAACGCCACCATCACCTGCAGCGTCGGCGACAATCACTTCTCGCGGTGCCTGGCGGCGACCCCGGTCGACGTTCCCCGCGGCCGCGCCCACGGCGCCGGCGCGCCGGCGGTGATCGATGTCACCCAGACGACCGGAACCATCACCGTCGATGTGAGCCTTTCAAAGCTCGCGCCCGGCGCGCCGCTGATCGTCCGGGCTTCGGCCCTGCTCGGCGACGTGACCATCACCGACTTCACCGGAGCCCCGGCGGGGGCGCGTATCGTGGTCATGAACGACAGCGCCCACAAGGTCACCGTCACGCGAGCCAACGCGTTCCTGAAGGCGAGTTCGGACTGGACGGGGGCCTCGAGGTACAGCCAGCTGGAGCTGGTGAAGGGGGTTCCCTACTGGCGTGAGGCGAGCCGATCAGACAGCAACGGCTGACGGATAGGCGTCGAGCCCCCGCCGCAAGTCCGCCGTCAGGTCGTCGACCGCCTCGAGCCCGATGTGCAGCCGCACGACCGGGCCGCCGTAGTCTATGGCGTGGCGGCGGCGCTTGAGCTGGGGGCCGCAATGGATGGCCAGGCTCTCGAACCCGCCCCAGGAGAAGCCCAGGCCGAACACCTCCAGCCGATCGAGCAGCGCCTCCACGGCCTTCTCGGGCCCCGGCTTCAGCACGAAGGCGAACAGGCCGCAGGCGCCGGCGTAGTCGCGCTTCCACAGGGCGTGGTTCGGATCGTCGGGCCGGGCGGGATGGATCACCCGCAGGACCTCCGGCTGTTGCGCCAGCCAGTTCGCCACGGCCAGGCCGCTCTGGCCGTGGCGGGCCATGCGGGTGGGCAGGGTGCGCAGGCCGCGCAGGGCCTGGTAGGCCTCTTCGCCGGCCACCTGCCAGCCGTGCTCGTGGACCGAATCCTCCAGGGCCAGCGCCAGCCTGGGATCGTTGGTCGCGGCGCTGCCCAGGAACACGTCGGAATGGCCGCAGACGTATTTGGTCAGGGCCTGGACGCTGATGTCGACTCCATGGGCCAGGGGCTTGAACAGCAGGCCGGCGGCCCAGGTGTTGTCGATGACGGTCAGCACGCCCTTCGCCCGGGCCGCGGCGGCGATGGCCGCGACGTCCTGGATCTCGAAGGTCAGGGAGCCCGGCGATTCGAGCAGGATGAGCCGCGTGTTGGGCTTGGCCCGGGCCAGCAGGGCGTCGGCGTGCAGGCGTGGGTCGTAGTAGGTCGTCTCGACCGCGAACCGGGCCAGCACCGCGTCGCAGAACTGCCGCACCGGCTTGTAGACGCTGTCGACGACCAGGATGTGGTCGCCCGCCCTCAGCACCGCCAGGAGCGAGGCGGTCACCGCCGCCAGGCCCGAGGGGAACAACGACGCCGCTTTGGCGTCCTCCAGCTCGGCCAGGGCTTGCTGCAGCGCGAACTGGGCTGAGAGGCCGGCGCGGCCGTAGCCGAGCGTGCCGTCGTAGAGGGCCGCGGCGTTGGGCAGCAGGACGGTCGAGCCGCGCTGGACGGCCGGTCCGACCGTGCGGGCGTCGCATTCGGCCTCGAGGCCGGCGTGAATGAGGCGGGTTTCTTCGTCCATGCGGATTGCCATAGGCGTAGGGGGAGGGCGATGATCGCGCCCCCTCTTACGGCGCGTGGGCGCCGGCGATCAAGAAAGGCACCCGGTGAAACGTGCGGCGCTCCTCGTCCTGCTGTCTCTCTCGGCGGCGGCCTGCGAGCGAAAACCGGCGCCGGTGGTCGTGCCGGAGGATGCTGCGCCGGTCACGGCGGCCGCGCGCGACGCCACGGCGGCCAGTCCGACTCTCAAGGCCGTCAAGGCGCGGGGCGTCCTGCGCTGCGGCGTCAATCCGGGCCTGGCCGGCTTCGCCCAGAAGGATGCGGGGGGACGCTGGCGCGGCTTCGACGTCGATTTCTGCCGGGCGGTGGCGGCGGCCGTGCTGGGCGATCCGGGCAAGGTCGAGTTCATTCCCCTGACCACCGACCTGCGCTTCGCCGCGCTCAAGGCCGGTCAGGTCGACCTGCTGTCGCGCAACACCAGTTGGACCTTCACTCGGGACGCCGGCGAGGCGATCGATTTCGCCGGGGTCAGCTACTACGACGGTCAGGGTTTTCTGGCGCCCAAGAGTCTGGAGCTGCAGAGCGCCGCCGAGCTGTCGGGAGCCAAGGTCTGCGTCCTGAGCGGCTCGACCACCGAGGCCAACCTCCGGGACTGGTTCAAGGCCCGGTCGATCAACTGGACCCCGGTCCACGCCAAGACCGAGGCGGCCCTGCGCCAGGCCTATCAGCGCGAGGACTGCGACGTGCTGTCGGCGGACGTCTCGGCCCTGGCCTCGGCGCGGGCGACCCTGACCGATCCGGCGGCCCATGTGCTGCTGCCCGACGTGATCTCCAAGGAGCCGTTGGGCCCGGCCGTGCGCCAGGGCGATCCCGGCTGGACCGACGTCATCCGCTGGACCCTGAACGCCCTGATCCTGGCCGAAGAGCTGGGCGTCACGGCCAAGGACGCCGACCGGATGGCGGAGGAGGCGACCAATCCGGAGGTGCGCCGGCTGCTGGGCTCGGACACCGGCTACGGCGGCATGCTGGGCCTCGACGACCGTTGGGCCCTGAGGGCGATCAAGGCGGTCGGCAACTACGGCGAGCTGTTCGAGCGCGACCTGGGCGCCGACTCGGCGCTGAAGCTGGAACGCGGCCTGAACGCGCCGTGGAACGCCGCCAAGCCGGGCCTGATGTACGCCCCGCCGATCCGGTAGGGCGGTCTAGCCCGTGACGATCGGGGTGTCCTCGCGCGCGCCCCATTCGGCCCAGGAGCCGTCGTAGACCGGGACGCGGTCCTTGCCGATGCGCGCCAGGGCCAGCGACAACATGGCCGCGGTGATGCCCGAGCCGCAGGTGGTGATGATCGGCTTTTTCAGGTCGACGCCGGCTTTTTCAAACAGCTCCGTGAGTTGATCCGAAGTCTTCAGCGTTCCATCAGGCGCCAGCAGGGCCGAGGAGGGCACGCTGGCGGCGCCCGGCATGTGACCGCCGCGCAGGCCTTCGCGCGGCTCCGGGGCCTCGCCGGTGAAGCGGGCGGCGGGGCGGGCGTCGACCAGCTGGGCGCCTCCGCCGTCCAGGGCGCGTTTCACCTGATTCAGGTCGCGGACCAGGTCGTTGCTGTAGCGGGCGGTGAAGTGGCGGTCACGGGGCGCGGCGGCGCCGTCCTCGATCGGCCGGCCCTCGGCGATCCATTTGGGCAGGCCGCCGTCGAGCACCGCCACGTCCTCGTGGCCCATGACGCGGAAGGTCCACCAGACCCGCGCCGCCGAGCGCAGGCCGAGCTGGTCGTAGACGACGATCTTGGCGCCGTCGCCCAGGCCCAGCCGGCGCACCCGCGAGGCGAACTTCACCGGGCTGGGCAGCATGTGGGGCAGGCCGGAGGTCTCGTCGGAGATCTCGTCGATGTCGAAGAAGACCGCCCCGGGGACGTGGGCCAGTTCGAACTCGGCCCGGGCGTCGCGCTCTTCCTGCGGGAAGTACCAGCTGGCGTCCACGATCCTCACGTCCGGGGCGCCCAGGTGGTCGGCCAGCCAGGCGGTGGAGACGATCGGATCGGCCATGCGCTTACTCCCCTTGTAGCCACCCCGGGACGGGAAGGCCGCGCTCCTTGAGGAACGCCGGATTGAACAGCTTCGACTGATAGCGCGATCCGTAGTCGCACAACACCGTCACGATGGTGTGGCCGGGTCCCAGCGCCCGCGCCAGCTTGACCGCCCCGGCGACGTTGATGCCCGACGAGCCGCCCAGGCACAGGCCCTCGTGCTCGACCAGGTCGAAGATCGTGGTCAGCATGTCGGCGTCGTCGACCTGGAACGGGAAATCGATCTCCAGGCCCTCGAGGTTGGCGGTGATCCGGCCCTGGCCGATGCCTTCCGAGATCGAGGTCCCCTCGGACTTCAGCTCGCCGGTCTTGTAGTAGCTGTACAGGGCCGCGCCGAACGGATCGGCGAGGCCGATCCTCACGTCGGGGTTCCGTTCGCGCAGGGCTGCGGCGACGCCGGCCAGGGTGCCGCCCGAGCCGACCGCGCAGACGAAGCCGTCGACCTTGCCGCCGGTCTGCTCCCAGATCTCCGGACCGGTCGAGTCGATGTGGGCCTGGCGGTTGGCGACATTGTCGAACTGGTTGGCCCAGATCGCGCCGTTGGGCTCGGTCCTGGCCAGTTCCTCGGCCAGGCGGCCGGAATAGCGGACGTAGTTGTCGGGATTGGAATAGGGGACGGCGTCGACCTCGACCAGTTCGGCGCCCGCCAGGCGGATGGCGTCCTTCTTCTCCTGGCTCTGGGTGCGCGGGATGACGATGGTCGTCCGGTAGCCCAGCGCCCGGCCGACCATGGCCAGGCCGATGCCGGTGTTGCCGGCGGTGCCCTCGACGATCCGGCCGCCGGGTCGCAGCAGGCCCTTCCGCTCGGCGTCGCGGATGATCCAGAGCGCCGCGCGATCCTTCACCGACTGACCGGGATTGAGGAACTCGGCCTTGCCCAGGATCTCGCAGCCGGTCGCTTCGCTGGCGGCCTTGAGGCGGATCAGGGGGGTGTTTCCGATGAGGTCGAGGACGCTCGGCGCGACGGTCATGAAAGGCTCGGTGTAGCGGGTTCCCTGGCCCCTAGATCGTGTCGGCCCGCTATCACGCAAGTTCAGAATTTCTGAAAGGGGGGCAGGGTTCGGCTCGCCCCGGGCCCGTCAGTACAGGTTCTTCTTCGCATCCTGGCCCAGGGCGAAGTCGATGACCTTGGCCGGAATGATCGTCTTGAACTGGTCGCGGGCGATCTGGCCCAGGGTCGGGAAGGCGCCCTTGGGCAGGCGCTTGTCGGGATTCCACAGGTCCGACCGTTTCAGCGCCTTGGAGCAGTGGAAGTACACCTCCTTGGCCTCGATCACGACGACCGAGCGGGGGCGCTTCCCCTCGTGGGTGAAGCGCTCCATCAGGTCCTCGCGGGTCGTGACCTCGGCCAGGCCGTTCAGTCGCAGCATCTCCTCGACGCCGGGCAGGAAGAACAGCAGCCCCACCGCCGGGTTGAGCGTGACGTTGGTCAGGGTGTCGAGGCGGTTGTTGCCGGGCCGGTCGGGGAAGGCGAGGCGGACGTCGTCCAGCACATGCACGAATCCCGGCTCGCCGCCGCGCGGGCTGACGTCGCCCAGACCGTCGGGCCGGCTGGAGCCGATGCAGAAGAAGGGGGACAGCTCGATGAACCGGCGGCTGTGCTTGTCCAGGAACGGAAAGGCCTTGTCGATCACCTGCCTGGACGGCTCGGCGTAGACCTGGCGCAGGGCCTTTTCATCGGCGAGGGCGTCGTCCATGGCGGAGCCTCATTCTTGCGAACGAGTCTCATTAATGCGCTTCGCCGCCGGCGATGCAAGGCGTGATCGGGCCATGTGGCCCCACATTCCCGCCCCGACCGTCCCCGCTTCCGCGGGGGCGGTCGGAAGAACGGGTCAGGTCTTGCCCAGGCTCAGCTGGATCACGTCGGTGCGGCCCGTGCGGAACCCGGCCTCGCAGTAGGCGAGGTAATAGTTCCACATCCGCCGGAACCGCTCGTCGAAGCCCTGGTGGCGGATCTGGTCCCAGGCGCTCTCGAAGCGGCGGCCCCATTCGGCCAGGGTGTCGGCGTAGTCCTGGCCGAAGCGCATGACGCTCTGCCAGTCCAGGCCGGCCGCCTCGATCACCGGCTTCAGCGCCGGCTCGCTGGGCAGCATGCCGCCGGGGAAGATGTATTTCTGGATGAAGTCCGCGTGCCGGCGATAGCTGCCGAACAGCTCGTCGCGGATGGTGATGATCTGGAGGCCGGCGCGGCCGCCGGGCGTCAGCACGTCGCGGATCTTGCCGAAGTAGGTCGGCCAGAACTCCTCGCCCACGGCCTCGAACATCTCGATCGAAGCGACGCGGTCGAACCTGCCCTCGACGTCGCGATAGTCGACCAGCCGGATGTCGGCCTTTTCCGAAAGACCCTGTTCGAACAGGCGCTTGCGGGCGAAATCGTACTGCTCCTGGCTGATCGTGATGCCGGTCACCCTGGCGCCGACCTCGCGGGCGGCGAACTCGGCGAAGCCGCCCCAGCCGCAGCCGATCTCCAGGACGCTCTGGCCGCGCTCCAGCCCCATCGACCGGGCCAGCGCCGCGTACTTGTTGTGCTGGGCCTGGTCGAGCGGCTCGTTCGGGCGGTCGTAGACCGCCGAGCTGTAGGTCATGCTGCGATCCAGCCACAGGCTGTAGAACGGATTGCCCAGGTCGTAGTGGGCGTGGATGTTCTTCTTCGACCCCTTGCGGTCGTTCCGGTGGAGCATGTGGGCGACGAAATCGATCGCCCGCACGATCGGGTTGCCCTGGACCAGGGCCTGCAGCCGCTCGAAGTTCATGGCGCAGACGGTGAGCAGCGCCGACAGGTCGGTCGTCTCCCATTCTCCGGCCATGTAGCCCTCGGCGAAGCCGATGGAGCCGGCCGACAGGCAGCGGCGGATGAAGCGATAGTCGCGGACGATCAGCCGTCCGTCGGGGCCCGGCTCCGGTCCCTTGCAGATGATCTCCTCGCCGCTCGGAAGGACGAAGGTCAGGGTTCCGTAACGCCAGTTCTCGCCACAGACTTTGACAGCGGTCCTGAACACGGCGGGGGCGGCCTTAAAGGCCGGCGTCTCCCATCCGGGACCGGTCGTGGCGGGGGTAAGCTCAGTCACCGTCATCAGCGATGCTCCCATCCAGCATGATGAGGATATCATCGCTTTTTCGCGCTTTGCGAGAGGGAAGGCCGTTCAAACCGACCTCGCGGAATTGTCAGACGTCAGCTGTTACGGACGGGAACGTAGGCGTCCAACGCGCGTTGGCGCGCCTCGGCGTGATCGACGATGGGCCGCGGATAGGTCCTGCCGAGCGTGATCCCGACCGCCCGCAACTCGGCGTCGGAGGCCGTCCATGGCGCGTGCAGGAGACTTGAGGAAAGACCGGCAAGTTCTGGAATCCACTTGCGAACATAGTCGCCGTTCGGGTCGAATTTCTCACCCTGAGTCACCGGGTTGAAGATCCGGAACCAGGGCGACGCGTCGGCGCCGGAGCCGGCGACCCACTGCCAGTTGCCGGCGTTCTGGGCGATGTCGGCGTCGACCAGCGTGTCCCAGAACCAGGCCTCGCCGCGCCGCCAGTCGATCATCAGATCCTTGATCAGGAACGAGGCGACGATCATCCGCACACGGTTGTGCATCCATCCGGTGGCCCACAGTTCGCGCATGCCGGCGTCGACGATCGGATAACCGGTCAGCCCTCGGGCCCAGGCGCGGAAGCCGGGTTCGTCCTCGCGCCAGCTGAAGCGATCGAACTCGGGCTTGAAGTTGCGGGTCGGCAGGTCGGGCCAGTGGAACAGCAGATGGTGGTTGAATTCGCGCCAGCCGATCTCGGCCAGGAACTTGTCGGCCTGATCGGCGGGCAGGCCGTGGCCGAGGACTGCGCGCCGAACCTGCCGGGGTCCGATCTCGCCGAAATGCAGGTGCGGCGACAGGCGCGAGGTCCCGGCGCGGTCCGGGCGATCGCGATCCTCGGCGTAGGTCGCGGCGGCCTCGTCCAGGAATTGCGCCAGCGCCGCCTGCGCCCCGGCTTCGCCCGGCGTCCAGTCGCCGAAGCCCTTCGCCCAGTCGGGCCGGGGTTCATACAGCTTCCAATCGGAAGCCTTATCGCTGTCCGGCCAACGGCTTGGCGCAGAAATATGCATTTCTGCGTCGGGCGCGGGCAGGGGTTCGATCTTGGCCTGGGCCGCCCGCCAGTAGGGGGTGTAGACCTTGTATGGGTCGCCGGCGCCGGTCTTGACCGTCCATGGCTCGACCAGCAGGCCGCCGTTGCAGGAGACCGCCTCGACGCTGTCGGCCTTCAGATCGGATTTCAGTTCGCCGTCTCTTGCGACGCTGTGCTTGTCGTACAGCCGGTTCCAGAACACGGCCTGCGCGCCGGTCGTCGCGACGATCTCGCCGATCTGGAGCCTGGGATCTCCCCGGCGCAGCACCAGCCGCGAGCCGCGCGCGCCCAGGTCGGCGCCCAGGGCCGAAAGCGATCGCTGCAGCCACCAGTTCGACGCCCCGCCGAGAGGCCGGGCGGTCTCGTCCAGCATATAGACGGGGATCACAGGGCGTCCGCTCGCCACGGCCGCCGCCAGCGCCGGGTTGTCGGTCAGCCGCAGGTCCTGCCGGAACCAGACGATGGCGGGGGCGGGTGAGATCATGGACTCGTTGCATGGTTCGACACGGCGCTCGGCGCCTGCTCATCATGACTAACGCGCTTCGTGGCGAAGTCAGCCATTCTGTGCAGCGGGCGCAGCCCGCGTGTCGAAGGCCGCACGACGTAGGCCACGCCCCCGCTTGACCGCCCCGACGTCAAAGCCCACACCCTCTCGCCATGGATCTCGCTTCCCTCCAGTCGCTGCTGTCCCTGGTCGCCGGCGCGCGCGTGGCCTGCGTGGGCGACGTGATGGTCGACCGCTTCGTCTACGGGGAGGTGACGCGCACCTCGCCCGAGGCGCCGATTCCCGTCCTGGCCCGCGCCCGCGACATCGCCATGCTCGGCGGCGCCGGCAACGTGGCCCGGAACGTCGCCTCGCTGGGCGGTTCCGCCGCGCTGGCCGGGGTGGTCGGCGACGACGCCGCCGCCAACGAAGCCCTGGCCATGATCGGCGCCGACGAACGCATGGAAGGCCACCTGATCGCCGAGCGCGGCCGTCCGACCACGGTGAAGACCCGCTACGTCGCCGCCGGCCAGCAGCTGCTGCGGGTCGATTCCGAGGACGCCCGTCCGGTCGGCAAGGACGCCGAGGCCAAGCTGCTGGGCGCTGTTCGCCACGCGACGGCCGACGCCGGCGCCATTCTGCTCAGCGACTACGGCAAGGGCGCGGTGACCCAGACGGTGATCGAGGCCTGTCTGGCCGCGGCCCAGGCCTCCGGCGCGGTCTTGATCGTCGATTCCAAGGCCCGTAGCTTCGCCCGCTACGGCGCGGCGGACATCGTCAAGCCGAACGCCGCCGAATTGGCCGCCGCCACCGAGCTGCCGACCGAAACCGACGAACAGATCGAGGCCGCCCTCAAGCGGGCCCTGGACCTGTCGCGGGCCAAGGCCGTGCTGGTCACCCGCGCCGCCAAGGGCATGAGCCTGGCCGTCCGCGGCAGGGACGTCGTCCATTTCCCGGGCCGTCCGCGCGAGGTCTTCGACGTTTCGGGCGCCGGCGACACCGCCCTGGCCGCGCTGGGCCTGGCCCTGGCCGCCAAGGCCGCACCTCAGGCGGCCGTGGAATTCGCCCTGCTGGCCAGCGGCGTGGCGGTGGGCAAGGCCGGCACCGCCGTGGTCCTGCCGCAGGAACTGGTCGAGGCCGAGATCGCCGCCCACATGGCTCCGGCCGAGGCCAAGCTGGCCACGCCGGCCCAGGTCGCGGCCAAGGCCCAGGCCTGGCGCGAGGCCGGCCTGAAGGTCGGCTTCACCAACGGCTGCTTCGACATCCTGCACAAGGGCCATGTCGCCTACCTGGCCCAGGCCCGCGCCTGGTGCGACCGCCTGATCGTCGGGGTGAACAGCGACCGCTCGGTCCGCGCGCTGAAGGGGGAGGGGCGGCCGGTCAACGACCTGGAATCCCGCGCCCTGGTGCTGGCGGGCCTCGCCCATGTCGACCTGGTCGCGCCGTTCGACGAGGACACGCCGATCGAGCTGATCAAGGCCGCCCGGCCCGACGTCCTGGTCAAGGGCGCCGACTACACCGTCGAGACCGTGGTCGGCCACGAGCTCGTCCAGTCCTGGGGCGGCGAGGTCAAGCTCGCCCCCATCGTCGAGGGTTATTCGACCTCCGCCGCCATCGCCCGCATCACCGAGAAGGCCCAGTAGCCCATGACCCGCCGCATCGTCTTCGTCACCGGCGGGGCCGGTTTCATCGGCTCCAACATCGTCGCCAAACTGGCCGAGGATCCGAGCCTGGACCTGGTCGTCTGCGACTGGCTGGAGAGCGCCGAACTCGGCAAGTGGAGGAACATCGCCAAGCATCCCGTCGGCGACATCGTCCGGCCCGAGCACATGTTCGACTGGCTGGAGAAGCGCTGGCAGGACGTGGCCATGGTGATCCACATGGGCGCCATCAGCTCGACGACGGAGCCGGACGCCGACAAGATCATCGAGAACAACTTCTGCCTCTCGCGCGACCTGTTCCGCTGGTGCACGGACCGCCAGCGCCGGTTCATCTACGCCTCGTCGGCGGCGACCTACGGCGACGGCTCCGAAGGGTTCGACGACCGCAACGACCTGGACAGCCTCAAGGGCCTGCGGCCGCTGAACGCCTACGGCTGGTCGAAGTCCCTGTTCGACCTGTTCGCCGCCCGCCAGGCCGCCCGCGACTACGCCCCGCCGCAATGGGTCGGACTGAAGTTCTTCAACGTCTACGGCCCCAACGAGGAGCACAAGGCGTCGATGAAGTCGGTCGCCTCGCAGATCTGGCCCAAGGTGAAGGCCGGCCACGCCGTCCAGCTCTTCAAGTCGCACAATCCCGACTACGAGGACGGCGGCCAGCTGCGCGACTTCGTCTACGTCCGCGACGTCGCCGACGTGGTCCAGTGGCTGTTCGACAATCCGCAGGTCAACGGCGTCTTCAACCTCGGCTCGGGTCGGGCGCGTTCCTTCAAGGACATGGCCGAGGCGGTGTTCCACGCCGCCGGCAAGCAGCCGGACATCGACTATGTGCCCATGCCGCCGGCGATCCGCGACAAGTACCAGTACTTCACCCAGGCTGGCATGGATCGCCTGCGCGAGGCCGGCTATCCGGGCCAGATGACCCCGCTCGAGGACGGCATCACCGAGTACGTCCAGAAGTACCTCAACGCCGCCGATCCCTACCGGTAGCGACGATGAGCTCGTGCGTGTAACCATCGCGCCATGTGGGGTCTGAAGGGCTACAAGCGCTGGATCTTCCTGGGCGTGGTGCTGGTCGCCGCGATCCTGGCGGCGGCGGCGTGGGTGCTGCGGGTGGACATCATCCGCACGGCCCTGGACCCGAAGGTTCCGTTCCAGACCTACACCCCGCCCGGCGCGCCCGACTATGGAACGCCGCAGGCCTGGGCGATCGCCGTCGACCCCAATCCGCCGGCGGCCCTGCCGGCCGACGTCTTCTTCATCCACCCGACCACCTACGACGGCGGCGAGCACTGGAACGGGCCGTACCGCGACCAGGCCGCCCGTCGCCAGCTGACGCGGGTGATGCTGCCCAACTACGCCGGGCCCTATGCGCGGGTCGGCCGGATCTTCGCCCCGCACTACCGCCAGGCCAGCCTGTACTCGCAGCTGACCCTGCGCGAGGACGCCCGCAGCGCCCGGCGCTTCGCCTACGAGGACGTCCGGGCGGCCTTCCGCTACTGGCGCGACCACTATGACGGCGGCCGGCCGCTGGTCATCGTCGGGGTGGAGCAGGGCGGCCTGCTGGCGGCGCGGCTGCTGCGCGAGGAGGTCGCCGCCAATCCCGCGCTCAAGAGCCGCCTGGCGGGGGCCTATCTGATCGAGACGGTGGTTCCCGCCGACGAATACGGGGCGCAGGCCGCGGTCCCGGCCTGCTGGATGCGCAGCCAGGCGCGCTGCGTCGTGGCCTGGGCGACCCGCGGCGACGTCGACGGCAAGGAGCGGCTGAGCCGGGCCCTGGTCTGGAACGACCGCGACCTGCTGGTCGACCTGCGCGATCGGCCGGCCCTGTGCGTCAATCCGCTGCTCGGCGCGCGCAGCGACGCGCCGGCGCCCGACAAGGACAATCTCGGCGCGGTCAACGCCACCGGCCTGGAGTGGGGGGCGCGTCCGGGGCTCCTGCGACGTCAGGTCGGCGCCCGCTGCGTCGACGGACTGCTGGAGGTGAGCAAGCCCAAGTCGAGCGCCTTCAAGGCGGCCGGCGGCTGGGCCGACCGGCTGAAGGTCCCGCCCTACAACCTGTTCTACGGCGATCTGGAAGCCGACGCCCAGGCGCGGGTCTCGACCCTCCTGGGCCGCGACGCCTATCCCAAGGCCGCTCCCCCGATCGAGACTTCGATCGCCATCCAGCCGTCGCCGATCCACAGGATCGACGACTGAAACGCCATCCGAATGTCCTCGCGAAAGCGGGGACCCAGGCCGGGCATCGCAGGAAGGCGGCGGCGTGAGGACTTGCGCCGCCGCTTGGATCCCCGCCTTCGCGGGGATGGGCGGAGAAGGAGGCTACCGCTCCAGCGTCTTCAATCCGGCGTAGTTCGGCTGGTCGATGCGCACCTGGTCGACGACGCTCGCATGCAGGTGGGCCATGACCTGCGGCGAGGCCGGGTCGATGGTCCCGTCGCGAATGCCCTCGCTGAACGCGGCGTTCAAAGCGGCGAAGTCGCCGTCGCGGTCCAGGATGGCGCGCAGGCGCTCGACGGCGGCGGCCTCGGCGGCCGGGCCCTGCTCGATCTCGCGCTTCACGGCGGCCAGGGCGTTGACGGCCACGCGGCACATGAAGGCGTCGCGGTCCTTCAGCTGGGGCGCGGCGCGCTCCTCGATGAAGCGGATGACGCCGTCGAGCAGTTCGGTCGCGGTCGGGTGAGTGATCATCGGGCCCGCTCCAGCAGCGCCATGAGGTCGATTTCGCATTCCGAGGTTCGGCGGCCGATCATGGCCCGCTCGATCGACGGATCCACGCCGGTGGCGAAGGAGGTGTACATGCCCAGGCACATGACGCCCCATTTCAGCGAGCCGAGCATCTGCCAGTAGAGCACCCGCTCCAGCGGGATCGCCGCGCCGCCGCCGGCTTCGTAGCCGGCCAGCAGGTCCTCGTAGTCGCCGAAGCCGCCCACGGGCTTTGGGCCGCTGAAGCGCCAGGAAGCAGTGCAGAGCCAGCCCATGTCCTCGGCCGGGTCGCCGATATGGATCAGCTCCCAGTCCAGCACCGCGGCCACGCCGATGTCGGGCTGGAACATGATGTTGCCGTTCCGGAAGTCGCCGTGGACCAGCACCGGCTCGGGCAGATCGGGCGCGCGCTCGCGCAGCCAGCGGAAGGCGGTCTCGAAGATCGGCCGCCTGGCGCCGATGCGGCGATAGGAGTCCTCGAACCGCTCCAGCTCGCCCAGGGCGCTCGATCGGTTCAGGTCCGGCAGGCCTTCGAGCGGGATGGAATGGATCTGGGCCAGCACCCGGCCGCACTGGAAGGCCAGTTCGGGACGGATGGCCGCGAACGCGTCGCCAACCGCGATGCGTTTGCCCAGGGTCTCGCCCTCGACCCGGCCCATGACATAGGCCTCGCCGATGTCGCTGCCCGGAGCGCTGACGTAGAGCACCTCGGGGACCGGCGCGCCTTGTTTGGCCGCGGCCTGGATCAGGGCGGCCTCCATGGCCAGGGTGACCTGGCCGCCGGTCGGACTGTCGGAGCCCGCCGGCTTGCGGCGCAGGATCAGCGGCCGGCCGCTGTCCAGGGCGAAGGCCCAGGTTTCCTGGCTGGCTCCGCCGGACAGCCGGCGGAGATCGGTGACGGACCGGCCGCCGAGCTGGCCGGCGGCGGCGTTGAGGGCGGATTCGAGATCGCTCATGGCGCCCGATTGGGACGCTTCACCCGGCGTCAGTCAAACCCGCCGGCTTCCAGTCGAACAGTTCCTGCAGCACTCGGACGGCCTGACCCCGCGGCGAGGTCAGGTCGGGGTCGCGCGCCAGGATCAGCCGGGCGTCGTCCGCGGCCGCCGCGATCAGCTCGCGATGAGCCGCCGGATCGGCCAGGCGGTAGGCCGGAAAGCCGCTTTGCTTGAGGCCCAGCGGGTCGCCGCCGCCGCGCAGCTCGAGGTCCTTCTCGGCGATCAGGAAGCCGTCGTCGGTCTTGCGCAGGATGTCGAGCCGCTGCTGGGCGGTGTCCGACAGCGGCGGGTCGTACAGCAGCACGCAGGCGCTCTCGCGCCGTCCGCGCCCGACCCGCCCGCGCAGTTGGTGCAGCTGGGCGAGACCGAAACGCTCGGCCTGTTCGATGACCATGATGGTGGCGTTGGGCACGTTGACCCCGACCTCGACCACCGTGGTCGCCACCAGCAGCGGCAGTCGGCCCTCGGCGAACTCGGCCATCACCGCGTCCTTCTCGGCGGCCGGCATCTGGCCGTGGACCAGTCCGACCGGCGCGCCCATCACCTTGCGCAGGGTCTCGGCCCGTTTCTCGGCCGCGGCCAGGTCGACGGTCTCGCTCTCGGTGACCATCGGGCAGATCCAGAAGGCCTGGGCGCCGTCCCGCACCGCCTGTTTCAGCCGCTCGACGATCTCGCCCATGCGCGGGGAGGGAACCGCCCGAGTCGCCACCGGCGTGCGCCCCGGCGGCTTCTCGTCCAGGCGGCTGACGTCCAGGTCTCCGAAGACGGTCAGCTCCAATGTCCGCGGAATCGGGGTGGCCGACATGGCCAGCAGGTGGGCGCTCTCGCCCTTGGCCTGCAGCCTCTTGCGCTCGTTGACCCCGAAACGGTGCTGTTCGTCGATCACGGTCAGGCCCAGATCGCGGAATCTGACGTCGTCCTGGAACAGGGCGTGGGTGCCGACGGCGACCTGGGCGGTCCCGTCCATCAGCGCCATCAGCTTCTCGGCCCGGACTCCGCCCTTGTCGCGGCCGGTCAGCAGGATGACGCGGACGCCCTGGGCTTCCAGCGGGGCGGCGATGGTCTCGAAATGCTGTCGGGCGAGGATTTCGGTGGGAGCCATCAGGGCGGACTGCAGCTTCGCATCGGCCACGTCGGCCATGGCCAGCATGGCGACGATGGTCTTGCCGGCGCCGACGTCTCCGTGCAGCAGCCGGCTCATCCGCTCGCCCGACTGCATGTCGCCGCGCACCTCGCTGAGGGCGCGGATCTGGGCGCCGGTCAGCTTCCAGGGCAGGGCGGCCTCGATGCGGCCGGCCATCTCGCCCGCCGGCACGAGCGCGCCCGGATGGGACCGCCGCGCCGCCTTGCGCTGGGCCAGGGCCAGCTGGTGGGCCAGCAGCTCGTCGAAGGCCAGCCGCCGACGATGCGACGCGGCCGGCGACAGGTCGGCCTCGGTCCTGGGATTGTGGTAGCGCTCCAGCGCCTCGCGCCAGCCGACGAAACCCTCGCGTTCGCGCCAGGCCGGGTCCTGCCACTCGACCAGCTCCGGCGCGCGGCCGAGCGCCTCCAGCGCCAGCTTGCGCACGTTGCGCGCCGCCAGGCCGGCGGTGGCGGGATAGACGGCCTCCTCTTCAGGGATCTCGGCCGCCCGCTCGACGGGCAGGATGTAGTCCGGGTGGGCCATCTGGATCTCGGAGCCGCGCCGCTCGACCTTGCCGCTGACTGCGCGCTTCTCGCCGACGGGCAGGGCGCGGGTCAGGTGGTCGCCGTGGCCCTTGAACCAGATCAGGGTCAGGAAGGCCGTGCCGTCGAAGGTCTTCACCTTCCAGGGCTGTTCGCGGCGCATTGGCCGGGTGTGCTGCACGACCTCCACGATCAGGGTCTGGACCTGGCCGTCGACGACGCGGTCGGCGGTGGTCGGGGTGCGGTGGATGAGCGACTGCGGCCCCAGGAACAGCACGTCGCGCACCAGCGGCCCGGCGACCCGCTCGACGAGCGGCTCGACCTTCGGCCCGACGCCCTTGAGCGTCGAGATCGGGGCGAACAGCGGGAACAGAATCTCCGGGCGCATGACCGGAGTGTAGCGCGAGCGCCGTGCGTCCTTCGAGACGCGATCCTGAGGGGGCGCTCTTCAGGATGACGATCTCTGCGAATTCGTCATGGTGAGGAGCGAGCTTTGGGCGAGCGTCTCGAACCACGCACTGGCGCACCGCTCGCCGCCGCTCTATATCCGCCCACCTGCATGGACGACGTACGCCTCAAGAAGATCAGGCTCCGCGCCTGGCGCCGTGGTTTCCGTGAAGCGGACCTCCTTCTGGGGCCGTTCGCGGACTTCTATTGTCCCAAGTTCACGCCGGAGCAGTTGGACCTGCTCGAGGCGCTGATGGATGAGGCCGACCAGGACATCTACGACTGGTTCCTCGGCCGCGCCGAGACGCCGCCCCGGTTCGACAACGAGATCATGGCGCTGCTGAAGGCGTTCGATCCCTCGACCGGAGCGCCGCGCCGTGGCGCGTGACGGCGAAGGCCCCAGCGCCGCCGAGCTGAAGAAGGTGGCCCGCGACGAGGGCCGCCTGGACCTGACCGGCGCGCCGGAAGGCTTCGACGCCCTGGTCATGGCCGACATCGCCCGGGCCCGCGGCGGCCTGTCGGTGTTCGTCGCCCGCGACGGGACCCGGGCCAGCGCCTTCGAGGGCGCGATGGGCTTCTTCGCTCCCGAGGTGGAGATCCTGCAGTTCCCGTCCTGGGACTGCCTGCCGTACGACCGGGTCGGGCCGTCGGCCGCCGTCGCCGCCCAGCGAATGGCGACCCTGACCCGCCTGGCCCGGGGGCTGGACCCGAAGAAGGCCGCCATCCTGGTCACCGCCGCGCCGGCGGTGCTTCAGCGCGTCCCGCCGCGCGAGGTCGTGGCCCGCGCCGGCTATTCGACCAAGCCCGGCAACGAAGTGCTGATCGCCGACCTGGAGCGCTACTTCGGGGTCAACGGTTACGTCCGCGCCTCCACCGTGTCGGAACGCGGCGAGTTCGCCATCCGCGGCGGCGTCATCGACGTCTTCCCGCCGACGGCCGAGGAGCCGGTGCGCCTGGACCTGTTCGGCGACACCCTCGAGAGCATCCGCGGCTTCGACCCGGAGACCCAGCGCTCGACCCGCCAGCTGAAGGATCTGGACCTGCTGCCGGTCAGCGAGGCCCTGGTCGACGCCGACACCATCAGCCGGTTCCGCAAGGGCTACGTCGGCCAGTTCGGGGCGCCCGGCGAGGACGCCCTCTACGCCGCCGTGTCCGAAGGCGGCCGTCGCGCGGGCATGGAGCACTGGCTGCCGCTCTTCTACGAGCGGATGGAGACGCTGTTCGACTATCTGCCGGACGGCGCCCTGGTCGGGATCGACCATCTGGTCGCCGAGGCCGAGCGCGAACGTCTGGACATGATCGCCGACGCCTATGACGCCCGTGCGAGCGCCGACCGCAAGTCGGCCTACCGTCCGCTGGCGCCGGAGGCCCTGTACCTGACGGCCGAGGAGCTGGCGCTGCGCTTCGCCGAGCGCGCCAACCGCTGGTTCACGCCGTTCCAGCAGGAGGGGCCGACCGTCGTCGACATGGGCGCCAAGCTGGGGCGCACCTTCGCCGCCGAGCGCGCCCAGGACAGCGTCAACCTGTTCGAGGCCACCGCGGCCCACGCCAAGGCCCTGGCCGGCGACGGAAAACGCGTCCTGTTCGCCTCCTGGACGGAGGGCTCGTCGGAGCGCCTCGGGACCATGCTCGGCGACCACGGCCTCAGCCGCGTGCCGTTCGCCGCCTACTGGCAGGCGGCCAAGGCCAACGATCCCAAGACGCCGCAGCGCGTGGTCCTGCCGCTGGAAGCCGGCTTCGAGACCGACAACCTGGCGGTCATCTCCGAGACCGACATCCTCGGCGACCGCCTGGCCCGGCCGCGCAAGAAGCGCCGCGCCGCCAACTTCCTGGCCGAGGCCAGCGCCCTGACGCCCGGCGACCTGGTCGTGCACATCGACCACGGCATCGGCCGCTACGAGGGGCTGAAGACCCTCGAGGTCCAGCAGGCGCCGCACGACTGTCTGGAGCTGCACTACGCCGGCGACAGCAAGCTCTATCTGCCGGTCGAGAACATCGACCTCCTGACCCGTTACGGCGCCGACGGCGAGAGCGTGCAGCTGGACAAGCTGGGCGGAGCCGGTTGGCAGAGCCGCAAGGCCAAGGCGAAGGAGCGCCTGCGCCAGATGGCGGAGGGGCTGATCCAGATCGCCGCCGCCCGCCAGCTCAAGTCGGTCGAGGAGACCGATCCGCCGTCCGGCCTGTTCGACGAGTTCTGCGCCCGCTTCCCCTATGAGGAGACGGACGACCAGCTCAGCGCCATCCACGACGTGCTGGAGGACCTGGGCTCGGGCAAGCCGATGGACCGCCTGATCTGCGGCGACGTCGGCTTCGGCAAGACCGAGGTCGCCCTGCGGGCGGCCTTCGTCATGGCGATGAGCGGCAAGCAGGTGGCGGTGGTCTGTCCGACGACCCTGCTGGCCCGCCAGCACTTCAAGACCTTCAGCGACCGTTTCCAGGGCTGGCCGATCAAGGTCCGCCGCCTGTCGCGCCTTGTGCAGGCCAAGGAGGCCGCCGAGACCCGCGAGGGCCTGGCCAACGGCGAGGTCGAGATCATCGTCGGCACCCACGCGGTGCTCAGCAAGCAGGTCAGCTTCAAGGACCTGGGCCTGGTCATCGTCGACGAGGAGCAGCACTTCGGGGTCAAGCACAAGGAGAAGCTCAAGGAGCTTCGCGCCGACGTGCACATGCTGACGCTGACGGCGACGCCGATCCCTCGAACCCTGCAGATGTCGCTGAGCGGCATCCGCGAGATGTCGATCATCGCCACCCCGCCGGTCGATCGTCTGGCGGTGCGGACCTACATCACGCCCTGGGATCCGGTGACCCTGCGCGAGGCTCTGCTGCGCGAGAAGTACCGCGGCGGCCAGACCTATTTCGTGGTGCCGCGCATCAAGGACCTGACCGACATCGAGCAGTTTCTGCGCGTCCAGGTGCCCGAGGTGAAGTACGTGGTCGGCCACGGCCAGATGGCGCCGACCCAACTCGAGGAGGTGATGACCGCCTTCTACGAGGGGCAGTACGACGTGCTCCTTGCGACGACGATCGTCGAAAGCGGGCTCGACATCCCGTCGGCCAACACCCTGGTCGTGCACCGGGCGGACATGTTCGGCCTGGCGCAGCTCTACCAGATCCGCGGCCGCGTCGGCCGGTCCAAGGCTCGGGCCTACGCCTATCTGACGACGCCGGCCGAGCGGCAGCTGACCTTGTCGGCCGAGAAGCGCCTGAAGGTGCTGCAGTCGCTCGACAGCCTGGGGGCCGGCTTCCAGCTGGCCAGCCACGACCTCGACATCCGCGGCGGCGGCAACCTGCTCGGCGACGAGCAGAGCGGCCATATCAAGGAGATCGGCGTCGAGCTGTACCAGCAGATGCTGGAGGACGCCGTCGCCGAACTGCGTCAGCGCCAGGGCGCCGAGGCTCTGATGGCCGACCGCGGCTGGTCGCCCCAGATCAACACCGGCGCCGCCGTGATGATCCCCGACGAATACGTGCCGGACCTGAACGTGCGTCTGGCCCTCTATCGTCGCCTGTCCGAGGCCGAGAAGGCGCAGGACCGCGAGGCCCTGGCCGCCGAGATGATCGACCGCTTCGGTCCGCTGCCGCCCGAAACCGGCAGCCTGCTCAAGGTCGTCGGGATCAAGGGCCTGTGCCGCGAGACCAACGTCGCCAAGATCGACGTCGGCCCCAAGGGCGCGGTGCTGTCGTTCCGCAACGACGAGTTCGCCAACCCTGGCGCGCTGATCGGCTTCATCGCCCGCAACCAGATCCTCTGGAAGATCCGTCCGGACCAGAAGGTGGTGGTGAAAGGCGAGTGGGATACGCCGGCTCAGCGCCTCGACGCCGCCGAGAAGATCCTGACCCAACTGGCCGCCCTGGCGAAGGGCTGATAGCGTCCCTCCGACGGGCGGGGGATGCATGCGCGGAACGACGATGATGCTGGCCGCGGCGCTCGCCGCCTGGCCGATGGCGGCTGCGGCGGGGGAGTCGCTGGTCGGACCGCTGCGGGTCGGAATGCCGTTCGCCGAGGTCAAGGCGGCGATGCCGGACGCCGGCTGGATCGAGACGGCGTCTCAGTATTCGGACAAGCCGATCGAGCTCAGGGCGGCGGAAGCGATCCCGCTGGTCGGCCGGCGGTACGACCTGACGATCACGCCCGGCGCCTACGACGCCTACGAGGTCCGGCTTGTGCATGAGGCCCAGATCGCGGCGGCCCGGGACTGCGCGCCGATCGTGAAGACGCTCGCCGCCGAGCTGGAAGGACGGTTCGGCCCCTTCGTGCCGCCGTCGACGCTCAAGGGGCCGACGGACTGGGCGTACGGCGTTCCGGGCGGACGGCTCGTGAACGCGGAGATTTCGCAACGCGGCCCGACGGTCGTGTCGCTTGGAACGGCGAAGAGCGACGGCGGGTCGCGTCTCGACCACGGGCGCGCCCCGGAGACCGCGGACATCCAGTACTGGATCGGCCGCCGGCCGCCGAGGGATGACCTGGCGGTTTCGGTCGGCGCCGAGATCGGCTGGCGAGGCGGGGTGCTGATCTGCCGGACCGGGGTGGTCTTCGACTACCGGCCGCCGCGCCCGGAGCGCGATACGATCGCCTTCGAGACGCTGAGGCCCGTCATGACCCCGACCATCTCCGCTCGGAACCGGGCGGTCGAACCGCTGGGCGACCTGCCGCAGGAGGGCATGGTCGTCCGGCTCGACTGCTCGCTGGCCAGGCGGCAGGGGAAACTCGAAGGCTGCGCGCCGCCCCCGCAAACCCCGGAAGCCCTGGGCGTCGCGGCGCGGAACGTCGCCCGCGGCTACCGGTTCGACATCAAGGCGCTCGACCCCGACAGCGACGTGCCGCTGCGCATCGAGGTTCCGATAACGCTGTCGCCGTCCGATCGCCGCGACGTGGCGCCGCCCGAAGGCCTGGTCCCGCTGACCGCGGCTGAGGCGCCCTTGAGCAGCACCGGAGACATGGGGCGGCACTATCCGAGCAAGGCGCTGGCTCGGGCGGTCGAAGCCAGGGTGCTGGCGGTCTGCCAGATCCAGTCCGACCAGTCGCTGATCTGCCCGTCGGAAACGGTCGAATCGAGCGCTCCGGAGCTCTTCGCCGGCATCTCCCGCCGGGTCGAGGAGCTCTATCGGGCCCGAAAGACCCTCGCGAGCGGCGAACCCAGCGCCGGGCGCTGGGTCAAGATCGCCGTGTCGTTCCGCATGGCCGACTAGGGCGCGTCCCGCAGCGAAAGCGCCCTTGTGGAACGCTGTTCGAACCCCTTTCGTGGGGAAGGAACAACGACGACACAGGGAGTTGGGGTCATGGCCGACGGATCGGTGACGCTGAGCGAGGCGCGGGACGCGGTCTGGTCGGCGCCGCTGGAGAGCCTGGATCCGGCTCAGCCGGGGCTGTTCCAGCAGGACGCCATGTGGCCGATCTTCGATCGGCTGCGCGCCGAGGCGCCGGTGCACTTCACCGAGGGCGGCGAGTACGGGCCCTACTGGTCGATCACCCGCTACAACGACATCATGGCGGTGGACACCAACCATCAGGTGTTCTCGTCCGACTTCCTGCTGGGCGGCATCACCATCGGCGGCGGTCAGGCGAAAATCGAGCCGCTGCCGATGTTCATCGCCATGGACCCGCCGCGGCACGACGTGCAGCGCAAGGCGGTCAGCCCGGCCGTCTCGCCCGCCAACCTGCAGCTCATGGCGCCGCTGATCCGCGAGCGGGCGGGGACCATCCTCGACGGCCTGCCGATCGGCGAGACGTTCGACTGGGTCGACCTGGTGTCCAAGGAACTGACGGCGATGACCCTGGCGACGCTGTTCGACGCGCCGCAGGAGGACCGCCGCAAGCTGCCCTACTGGTCGGACGTGGTCACCGCGATCCCGATGCCGGGCGGGATCGTCGAAAGCCTCGAGCAGAAGCTCGAGATCTTCCAGGAGTACCAAGCCTACTTCAACGGGTTGTGGAACCAGAAGGTCAACGCCCCGCCGACCGGGGACATGATCTCGATGCTGGCCCACCATCCGGCGACGCGCGACATGGCTCCGCGCGAGTATTTCGGCAACGTCGTGCTGCTGACCGTGGGCGGCAACGACACCACCCGGAACACCATCTCCGGCTCGGTCTTCGAGCTGAACCGCAACCCCGACCAGTACGCCAAGCTGCGGGCCGATCCGTCGCTGATCCCGTCGATGGTGTCGGAGACCATCCGCTACCAGACTCCGCTGGCCCACATGCGCCGCACCGCGCTGGAGGACGTCGAGTTCGGCGGCAAGACCATCCGCAAGGGCGACAAGGTGGTCATGTGGTACGTCTCGGGCAACCGCGACGACAGCGTGATCGAGCGCCCGAACGACTACATCATAGACCGTGAGCGGCCGCGCCAGCACATCTCGTTCGGCTTCGGCATCCACCGCTGTGTCGGCAACCGCCTGGCCGAACTGCAGCTGCAGATCATCTGGGAAGAGATCCTCAAACGCTTCCCCGAGATCGTGGTCGTCGGCGAACCCAAGCGCAGCTACTCGGTCTTCGTGCGCGGCTTCGAGACCCTGCCGGTGATGATCCCGCGCCGGCTGTAGCGCCCATCGTCCGACAGCCCCCGCGAAGGCGGGGGGCCAGGCTGAGCGGGCGGAACCAGACTGAGCTCTTCGACCAGGCTCGGCTCGGGTCCCCGCCTTCGCGTCGACATGCGGCGTGAAGGCCTATTCCGGGTGGTCGATCAGGTATCCGCCGCCTGCGAACAGCTTGGTCAGCAGATCCTCCGGCGGTCGCCCGCCCGGATAGGAGGCGATGATCGCCGCCATGCCCCGGCCCAGGGCCCAAAGGGCGTAGGCGGCGTTCTCCTGATGGCGCGGCGGGATGCGGTCGTCGGCCTCGACCGCCGCCTGATAGGCCAGGACGATCTTCTGCTCCGCCTCGCGCAGGGCTTCGTGACGCACCAGCAGGCGTTCGCTGAACATCAGCGAGAACAGCCGCGGCCGGCTCTCCGCGAAGGCGAAGAAGGCTCGCGCGCCGCCGCGCATCGGTGAGTCGAACTCGGGACTCTTCTGCAGCGCCAGGATATCCCGGCGCAGGTCCTCCAGCCCGCCCAGCGCCAGGCTGACCAGCAGCGCGTCCTTGTTCTCGAAGTAGTGGTAGATCGAGGTCAGCCCGATGCCGGCTCGGTCGGCGATCAACCGCAGGCTCAACTCGTCCGCGCCGACCTCGGCCAACAGGGCGCCCGCCGCCGCCAGGGCCTTGGCCCTGACGCCGGCTCCAGCCTGCGCCGTCGGGGTGTCCCTGACCGGCACCTGTCGGATCAGCGTCCCGGGAAGCCGGGGAAGCTCGTCAGACCCTCGGCGATCGCGTGGAAGGGCTGCTTCTCGGAGGTCCAGATGGCCACCCCCGGGGCGCCGTAGTCGCGGGCCGGATCGTCCAGGGTGCCGGCCTTGACGATCACCGCCGGCAGGCCCTGCGGCCGCGTGAGCAGCGGCGTGCCGCAGTCGGGGCAGAAGTCGCGGGTGACCGGCGTCTCCAGGTCGGCGCGGGCGAACTGCCTGGGCTCGCCCTTGACGTAGGTGAAGCCGGCGGCGGGCATGGCCAGGAAGTAGTTGGGGCCGCCGCCGGTGATGTGCTGGCATTCGCGGCAGTGGCACTGGCCCTTCATCATCGGGTCGCCCTCGGCCTTGAACCGGATGTTGCCGCAGTAGCAGCCGCCTTCGATCGCCATGCTGTCCTCCCTTGGGACGCTGTTTCGGGAACGCTAGCACCGTTGCCGTACGGGTCGGCAAGGGTGCGAACCTTACGAACTTGTCATGTCCGGCCGATGGCGTCCCGGCGCCCGGATCGCTTAGCGTTCGTCGGCAGGCAGGACGGGAGGCGCGCGATGACCACTCTGACCCTCAACGGCAAGGCGGTGACGGTGGCCTCCGAGCCCGATACGCCGCTGCTCTGGGTCCTGCGCGAGGAGTTCGATCTCAAGGGCGCCAAGTACGGCTGCGGGATCGCCCAGTGCGGCGCCTGCACGGTCCATGTCGGCGGCCAGGCGGTGCGGGCCTGTTCGATCCCGGTCGGCGATCTGGACGGCCAGAGCGTGACCACCATCGAGAGCTTCGCCGGCGAGCATCCGGTCCAGAGGGCCTGGATCGACGCCCAGGTTCCCCAGTGCGGCTTCTGCCAGCCGGGCCAGATCATGAGCGCCGCAGCCCTGCTGGCCGAGACCAAGGCGCCGACCGACGCCGATATCGACGCCGCCATGGCCGGGAACATATGCCGTTGCGGGACCTATCCGCGCATCCGAGCCGCCATCAAGGCGGCGGCCAAGGCCTGAGGGGACGCGCGATGAACAAGCCGATCCTCGACCGCCGCGGGTTCCTGGCCGCCTCCGGGGCCTTCGTCCTCAGCTTCACGGTCACGCCGCCGGCCCGCGCCCAGACCGGGGCGCCAGCCTCGCCCTGGACCGCCTATCTGACCGTCAGTCCGCAGGGCCGGGTGGCGCTGCTGTCGCCGACCACCGAGATGGGGCAGGGCACCCACACCGCGCACGCGGCCATCGTCGCCGACGAGATGGGCGTGCCGCTGAGCATCGTCTCGGTCGACACCGCCCTGCCGTCGGACCCGTTCCGGCGCGGCGGCGCGATGGGTTCGGGCGGGTCCTGGGGCGTCCGCGGCTGGTACGACGCCCTGCGCAAGGTCGGCGCCGACGCCCGCGCCAGCCTGGTCGCCGCGGCCTCCGAGAAGGCCGGCGTCCCCGCCGCCGAGGTGACCCTGGACGACGGCCGCTTCCTGCGCGCCGGCAAGCCGCTGGCCGTCACCCTGGGCGAGGCTGCGGCCATGGCCGCCCAGCGGCCGGTCGTAGCCGGCGCGCCGCGCGACCCGAAGACCTTCAGATACGTCGGCAAGGAGACCCCGCGCGTCGACGTCCCGGCCAAGGTGCGCGGCGAGCCGGTGTTTTCGCAGGACTTCGTCCGGCCTGGGATGGTGTACGCCTGCGCCGTGCTGTCGCCGGTCTATCGCGGCGAGCTCGACCGCTTCGACGACGCCGAGACCCTGAAGGTGAAGGGCGTCGAGCAGGTCGTGCCGATCCCCGGCGGCGCGGCCGTGGTCGCCAAGTCCCAATGGGCCGCCATGAGGGGCGCCGCGGCGCTGAAGGCGACGTGGAAGGCGACCCCGCACGACGGCCTGACCTCGGCCCGGATCTCGGCGGCCATGCACGCGGGCCTGGCCAGGGACGCCGAGGCCGTCGTCGGCAAGGTCGAGGGCGATACAGCCGCGGCCCTGGCCGGCGCCGCAAGAGTGGTCGAGGCCGACTACGAGGTTCCCTATCTCAGCCACGCCCCGATGGAGCCCTGGTCGATCACGGTGGAGCCGACGGCCGACGGCGGTCTGGAGATCTGGGGGCCGTTCCAGACCCAGGACCGCAACCGGAACACCGCCGCCAAGGTCTCGGGCCTGCCGGTCGAGAAGATCACGTTGCACACCCTGCTGCTGGGCGGCGGCTACGGTCGGCGGCTGGGCGACGACGGCACGCCGGGCGGCGTGGCCGTGGCCATGGCGATCAACAAGCCGGTGAAGTTCTTCTGGCGACGCGAGGACGAGACGGGGCAGGGCTGGTACCGCCCGGCCCAGGTCGCCCGTCTGCGCGCCGGCCTCGACAAGGCCGGCAAGGTCGTGGCGCTGCATGTCCGCACGGCCGGCCCCTCGATGCGCGACAGCTTCTCGCCCGGCGGCCTGAAGCAGGGCGAGGTCGACGGCTCCTCGGTCCAGACCCTGACGGACACGCTCTACCGGACCGGCGCCTATCGCGTGGATTGGGTGCGCACGGACCAGCCGGTGCCGATGGCCCCGTGGCGCGCGGTCGGCGCGACCCAGAACGGCTACTTCATGGAGGCCTTCCTCGACGAGGTCGCCCGCGCCGCCGGCAAGGACCCGGTCGCCCTGCGCCGCGAGCTGCTCGCCCACGACCCGCGCGCGCTGAAGGTCATCGACGAGGCGGCCCGGGTCGGCGACTGGGGCAAGCCTCTGCCGAAGGGGCGGGCCCGCGGCTTCGCCTTCGTCGCCAGCTACGGCAGCCTCTGCGCCCAGGTGGTCGAGGCCTCGATCGAGGGCGGCGAAGCCAAGGTCCATCGCGTGGTCTGCGCTCTGGACTGCGCCAAGGTCGTCACCCCCGACGGCGCGCGCAACCAGGTCGAGGGCGGGGTGATCCAGAGCCTGTCGACGGCCCTGTTCGAGGGGATCGAGATCGCCGACGGCCGCGCCCAGAACACCAACTTCGACGGCTATCGCCTGCTGCGCATCAACGAGGCGCCGGCCCGGATCGACACGGTCTTCATCGAGAACGACCAGACCATCGGCGGAGTCGGCGAGCCGCCGGTGCCGCCGGCCACGCCGGCTCTGGTCAACGCCCTGGTCGCCCTGACCGGCAAGCCGATCCGCAAACTGCCGATCAGCGCGGTGCTGGCGGGGTGAGCGCGTAGAACTCCACCAGATTGCCGTCGGGATCGCGCAGCTTGAACAGGGCGATCGGACCTTCGCGGGTGATGCGGGCCTCGAGCAGGCTTCCCGGAGCGACAGCCTGGACATGGGCGTGCCAGGCGTCGATGTCGTCGACCCTGATGTAGGGCATGACCGTCTCGCCGCGCTCGGCGTTCGGGGCGAAGGCGCTTCGGGAGATGACCGCGTAGAGGCCGCCGTTGATGTCGAAGCCGACGAACGTGGGCAGCCGGATTTCCGGCGTCTTGCCGAACAGGCGCTGGTAGAAGGCGGTGGTCTTGTCGACGTCGTCCGCCACGACATAGAGCCCTAGACGAGCGGTTGGCGGCGCGGCGCGAGCCTGGGCGGTCGGCGCCGCGAGCAGGGCGCAGCAGAGCGCCAGCAGCAGGGCGCCGGAGCGATGGATCTTGGTCATGAAACCTTCCCGAATTGATATCGGGAAAGGATGCGGCGGCTCTGCTGACAGGGCTTGTCAGCATGCCGATGACGCCTTGCATCGAATCCGGCGCGCCATGAATGTAAGTGCTTACGTATATGATTGTTGCCCGGGGCGGCGAAGGAACGATGCAGAAGCGGAAGGAAGCCGGGCGCTTCGTCGACAGGCGCGGTTTTCTGGCGGGCGGACTGGCCTGCGCGGCGCCCGGCGCCGCCCTTGCCGGGGGCGGGACGGCGGATGAGCTCGATCGCTTCGTCGCCGGGGAGATGGCCCGGGCGGGCATTCCGGGGTTGGGCTTGGGGCTCGCCCGGAACGGCGTCGTCCAGTTGGCGCGCGGCTACGGCTTCGCCGATGTGGAGCGTCGCCGCCGGGTGACGGCCGACACCCTGTTTCACATCGCCTCGGTGACCAAGGTGGTGACCGCGACGGCGGTGATGCGGCTGGCGGAGGCCGGGCGGCTGGAACTCGACGGGCCGGTGGCGCCGCACCTGGATTTCCCGCTCGCCAACCCGGCCCATCCCGACCGCGCGATCACCTTCCGTCAGCTGCTGTCGCATACCTCCAGCATCTCCGACGCCCGCTACTACGAGATCGATTTCCGCGTTCGAGGCGCGGACGCGCCGACGCCGCTCGGGGAGATGCTGCGCGGATACCTGACGCCCGGCGGTTCGCGCTATTCGCCGCAAGGCTGCTTCTCGGCGGCGGCGCCCGGCGAGGCGTGGGACTACTGCAACGTCGGCTACGGGCTGCTCGGCTACCTCGCCGGACGGATCGGCGGCGAGGACATGCGCGAGCGGACCCAGCGCGAGATCTTCGATCGGCTGGGCCCGGGCGGCGTCGCCTGGCGGCTGGCCGACGCGCCGGAACGACTGCGGGCCACGCCCTATGACCTGGTCGACGGCAAGCGGGCGGCGACGGCGCCGGTCGGCCTGCCGGACTGGCCGGCGGGAAACCTGCGCGCCTCAGCCGCCGGCTTCACGCGGTTCGTCGCCGCCTGCGCCAACGGCGGCGTGACGGCCTCCGGCGTCCGCATCCTGGGGGCGGAGGCCATGGCCGAGATGTGTCGCCCCGCGAAACCGCCGTCGCTGCCGACCTGGCTGAGCGGGCAGGCGTTGGGGTGGATGGAATCGCCGCTGGCCGGACGGCCGCTGCTGAACCATTGGGGCGGCGATCCGGGCGTGTTCGCGGCGGCCTATGTCGATCCGGCCAGCCGCTCCGGCGTGGCGATCTTCACCAACCTCAGCGCCGTCGACCCGGCCAAGGCGGCGATCAAGGCGATCGCCGCGCGGCTGCTGGAGCTTCCGCCGCCTAGCTGACCAGCTTGCCCGCCGAACGCGCCTCGGTCAGCATCCGACGGGCGCGCAGGAACATCTCCAGCCGGGTCACCGTCAGCAGGCCCATGGCGAAGACCACGAACACGTCGGTGACGAAGGCCGCCGACAGGTGCCAGGTCTCCGCCTCGGCGCTGAGGCCCTGGCGCAGGCCGAAGCGCAGCGCGATCAGGGCGACCAGGAACAGCATCGCCGCCGGCGAGGCCTGCTGGTTCAGCTCGTGCGTCGCCGGATCGACGGTGATGGTCATCATCCGCCCGCGGTACCAGCCGAGGCCGCCGCCGAGGGCGAAGGCGACGATCAGCCCGCCCCATTCCCAGCCGTGAGGCGGCATCTCGGCCAGCAGAAATCCGGTCATCCCGATCAGGATGACCGGCGTGACCCACAGCCATTCCAGCCGCAGTCGTCGGGCCTTGCGGGCGCGCAGGAACCGCAGGCCGATGAAGACGGCGGCGACGCCGACGCCGATCAGCGGGCCCAGGGTCTGGGGATCGTTCAGGTTCATCCGGCCATCTCCACCGCCTTGTCCAGGGCGCGCACCAGCCGTTCGGGCGGCTCGGCGCCGGACACGGCCACCTTGCCGTCGAAAATCATGAAAGGCACCCCCGAAACGCCGGCCTGGTGGGCCAGCTGGTGTTCGCGGGTGATCGCATCCTTGTCCGCGCCCTCCGACAGCAGCTTGAGCACGATCAGGCGGTCCATGCCGGCCTCGCCGGCGATGTCGGCCAGCACGACCGGGTCGCCGATATCCTTGCCGTCGCTGAAGTAGGCCTTCAGCACGCCTTCCAGCACCGCGTCCTGACAGCCGGCAGCCTGGGCCCAGCGGATCACGCGGTGGGCGGCGTTGGTGTTGGGCGAGACCGTGATGGCCCGCATGTCCCAGACGACGCCGTCCTGCGCCGCGTTCTCGTCAAGGACCTTGCCCATGGCCTCGCGGCGCTCGGCGTCGGGGAACTTGGCGGCCATGTAGGCCTTGCGATCGACGCCTTCCTCGGGAAGCGTCGGGTCGAGCTGATAGGGACGCCAGACGACGTCGGCCTGGATGTCCGGCCGCATCTCCAGCGCCTTGTGCAGCCGCCGCCAGCCGAGGTAGCACCAGGGGCAGACGACGTCGGCGATGAAGTCGATCTGCATGGGGCTGCTCCTTTGACTCGCGGATCGAACTAGCTGGCTTGGCGTTGCAGGGCGCGGCCGGCGGCCCGTTCCAGGGCCTGGGCGGCGTTCTCGCCCGGCTCCAGCTGGGCGACGCCGATGTCGAAGTCGACGGTGAAGGGCGGCTTGCCGTCGCCGGCGTCGAAGGCGGTGCAGGCGATCACCGCGGCGATCCGTTCGGCGGCCGAGCGGCCGGCGCTCTGCGGCGTCGCGGGCAGGGCCAGGGCGAAGACCTCCGGCCCGAGGCGGGCGGCGGTGTCCTCGGCCCGGACCAGCCGGCCGATCATCGAGCCGATCTGCGGAATGGCCCGGTCGAGCCAGCCGCCGGCGCGGGCGGCGGTCACCTCCGGCCGATCGGCGACGCGCAGGACGCAGACGCTCATCGGCCGGTTCCGGATGCGGGCGGCCTGAGCGAGCCGCACCAGGTGGCCGGCGAACAGGTCGCGGGTGAACAGGCCGGTGGCCGCGTCCATCAGGCCGCTGCTGCGCGCCTTCTCCAGCGCCTTGCGGATGGCGGTCTGGCGGCGGTAGCTGCGGGCCAGCTCGATCACGCGCTTGGCGGTCTCGGTCTCAGGGGTCTCCGGCGAGGCGACGTCGGACACACCGCGGTGGAAGGCCTCGGAGCTGGTCACATAGCTCTCGCCGCGCAGATAGAGCAGGGCGGGGATGTGGTAGAGGCGGGTGTTGCGGCGCATGCCCGCCGCGATCGACAGAGCCTCGGCGCTGTTGTCGCCGGCCCAGAGCACTACCGAGTCGAAGGCTCGCTCGTGCAGATAGTCGAAGGCGGTGAAGGCGGTGAAGGCGCCGACCACGTCGGCGCCGCCGCGGGTCAGGGCGTTGCTCAGGGCCAGGAACTGCGGCGCCGGCTCGCCGACGGCCAGGACACGGTAGGGCTCAGGCGAGGGCTCGGGCAGGTCCAGGCGGCGGCCGCGGTCGGAGAAGGTCTCCAGCCGCAGCTCGAACTCCTCCTCGGCCACGGCCATGCGGACCAGCGACTCCAGCCGCAGGACGGCCTGGGCCGGATGCAGCGGCGGGGCCAGGGTGAGGTCGAAGGCGTAGGCGTCGAGCTGCGGGTCGGGGTCGCCGATGGCGATCACCGGCAGCCGGCGCGGGGCGCAGGCGGCCTTCAGCCGACGGGCGAGCGACAGGGCGTCATGGCCCCCGCTGGCGACGTCGACGATCACCGCCTCGATGGCGAGGTCGCTCAGCGCCGCCAGCGCGGCGTAGGGGCCGCGCGCGGTGATGGTGCGCCAGCCGAGCCGGTCCAGGCCTTCCGCAAGGGGACCCGCCAGCGCGTCGTCCCGCGCCACGATCAAAATCCGGGCCTGAATTGACAACCCGCGTGAACTCCCGCCCTTGACGCCGCTGACGCGGTCGGTTCGTGAGACCCGCGCGTCGGAATCGATGGCGCACCATAGCAGAGGCCGTCGCAGGGGATAGCGATACGGCGATGCTCAACGACGAGGACAGGGGATAGATTGATGAGCGACAAACCACTGGCGGGCCGAGTGGCCATCGTGACGGGCGCCTCGAGCGGGCTGGGCCGTCGTTTCGCGCACGTCCTCTCCGACGCCGGGGCTTCCGTCGCCCTGATGGCGCGCCGCGTGGACCGGCTCGCCGACGAGGTCGCAGCCATCGAGGCCAAGGGCGGCAAGGCCGTCGCCATCCCGCTGGACGTGTCCGACGTCTCCGCCATCGGTTCGGCCTTCGACAAGGTCGAGGCGGCGCTCGGCCCGATCTCGATCCTGGTCAACAACGCCGGCGTCGGCGGCGAGGGCATGGCCCTGGAGATGACCGAAGAGACCTTCGACCAGACCATCGCGGTGAACACCAAGGGCGTCTATTTCGGCGCCGTCGAGGCGGCCAAGCGGATGATCGCCAGCGGCGTGGCCGAACGCGGCGAAGCGCGGATCATCAACATCGCCTCGATCGCCGCCTTCGAACAGCTGGGCGGCCTGACCGTCTACTGCCTGTCCAAGGCCGCCTGCGTCTCGCTGACCAAGGGCCTGGCCCGCGAATGGGCGCGTCCGCGCATCGCCGTGAACGCCATCTGCCCCGGCTACATCGAGACCGAGATCAACAGCGACTGGTTCGGGACCGAGGGCGGCCAGAAGCAGATCAAGGGCTTCCCGCGTCGCCGCCTGATGGACGAGGACGTGCTGGACGAGGCGCTGCTGATGCTCGCCGGCCGTCGCGCCCATTTCATCACCGGCACGACGATCGCCGTCGACGACGGCCAATCGCTCTAAAGCTGCAATGGGGCTACTCTCCCCGCGACGCGCGGGGAGGGTTTCGATGCAGAGCCGCCTGAGGCTGCCGTTCCGGTTCGATCCGGCGCGGATGCGGTCCGAGGTCGCGGGCCTGGCCGAGAGCGACTGGGTCCCGCACTACAACGCCCGCGACTACGAAGGCGACTGGACCGGCGTCGCCCTGCGCGCGACGGGGGGACTGGACGGCTGGCTGTTTCCGGCGCCGCCGGGCGGTGCGCCCTATGCCGACACCCCGACATTGGGGCGCCTGCCGTACCTGGCGCAGGTGCTGGCGGCTTTCGAGTGCCCGCTGGAGACGGCGCGTCTCCTGCGCCTGCACGCAGGGTCCAGCATCCGCGAGCACGTCGACCGCGCGCTGGGCTACGAGGACGGCTTGGCGCGGCTGCACGTGCCGATCGTGACCAACCCCGACGTGACCTTCCATCTGGACGGCGAGCCGGTCCCCATGGGCGAGGGGGAGTGCTGGTACTTCGACGCCCGCCGCCCGCACCGCGTCGACAACCGCAGCGCCGAACACCGCGTGCATCTGGTGATCGACTGCGTCGTCGACGACTGGCTGGCCGGGATATTCGTCGCGGCCGAGCACGCCCGCGCCGGTGGTTGATCCGTCGCCTGTGGAGCGGGCGGTCGCCGTGGCCGACGGATCGCCGACGTTGAAGCCGGACGCCGACCCGGCCGCGCGCCCGGAAGACGCCGAGGTCTCCTTCGAGCCCGTCGTCACGGGCGTCTTCCACAGCCTCGAGACGGCCCGCTTGCGTGACCATGCGTCAGCGCCGTTACTCCTCCCCCAAACGGAGGAAATTCCATGGGCAAGGGACCGCTTTCGGGTCTGAAGATCGTCGAGTTCGCCGGCATCGGGCCGGGGCCGTTCTGCGGCATGCTGCTGTCGGACCTGGGCGCGGACGTGGTGCGGATCGACCGCAAGGGCGGCGGCCGCAGCTCGCCGGCCGACGTCACCAGCCGCGGTCGCCGGTCGGTGGCGCTGGACCTGAAGTCGCCCGACGCCATCGAGGCGGTGCTGAAGCTGCTGGAGACGGCCGACGGCCTGATCGAGGGCTTCCGTCCCGGCGTCATGGAGCGGCTGGGTCTGGGCCCGGACGTGGTCCTGAAGCGCAATCCGAAGCTCGCCTATGGCCGCATGACCGGCTGGGGTCAGTTCGGCCCCTACGCCAAGGCGGCCGGCCACGACATGAACTACATCGCCATCACCGGCGCGCTGCATGCGATCGGCACCGATGAGAAGCCGGTGCCGCCGCTGAACCTGGTCGGCGACTTCGGGGGCGGCGCCCTCTATCTGGCGTTCGGCCTCCTGGCCGCGGTGATCAGCGCCCGCCAGACCGGCCAGGGCCAGGTCATCGACTGCGCCATGAGCGACGGCGCGGCCTCGCTGATGGCGATGTTCTACGGCTTCAAGGGCGCGGGCATCTGGAAGGACGAGCGGCGGGCCAACATGCTCGACGGCGGGGCCCACTTCTACGACACCTACCAGTGCGCCGACGGCAAGTGGATCTCGATCGGCTCGATCGAGCCGCAGTTCTACGCCCTGTTGCTGGAGAAGACCGGGATCACCGATCCGGAGTTCCAGAACCAGATGGACCGCGCTTCCTGGCCGTCGCTGCGCGCCAAGCTGGCCGACGTCCTGAAGCGGAAGACCCAGGCGGAATGGTGCGCGATCATGGACGCCACCGACATCTGCTTCGCCCCGGTCCTCACGCTGGATGAAGCGCCGAAGCATCCGCACAACGTCGAGCGCGAGACCTTCGTCACCGTCGAGGGCGTGGTCCAGCCGGCCCCGGCGCCGCGGTTCTCGGTCACCCCGGGCGTGATCCAGGGCCCGCCGCCCAAGATCGGCGCCCACAACGACGAAGCGCTCACCGAATGGGGGTTCTCGCGGATCGAGGTCGAGGCCTTGCGCGCCGCCGGCGCGCTCTGACACGCCTGGACCGCCGGGGGCGGACGAAGGCGTCCGGCCCCGGCGGTCCGGTTCTGGACATCGCGGGCGCCAGCGGCTAAACGCCCGCCCCGAGAGGCCACGTCCTCCCTCGCTTGCGAGCAGAAGTCCGGGACGGCCCGGCGTTCCAACAGGACGCCACGCCGTGCCCACGACGTTCGCAGCGGTCTGCCGACCGCGCCCCCACGCTGTTTCCAGCGCCGCCCCGCCTGCTCGCCCGTGCGAGGCCGCGCGTCATGGCTAGCCCGATCGAACAGTTCCAGATCAAGCCGATCGAGGGCCTGGATCTGGGCGTGGTCGCCCTGCCGCTCCTGGGAGAGCAACGGCTGGCGGTCACCAACTCGCACGTCGCCATGACCATCGCCTTCGGCCTGGTCGTCCTGTTCCTGCATTTCGCGACGGCCCGGCCGAAGCTCGCGCCCGGCCGCCTGCAGGCCGTGGGCGAGCTCCTGTTCGGCATGATCGACAACATGACCCGGCAGATCATCGGCGAGGAGGGGCGGCGCTACCTGCCGTTCGTCTTCACCCTGTTCATGCTCATCCTGGCCATGAACCTGCTCGGGATGTTCCTGACCTTCACCGCCACCTCGCAATTGGCGGTGACGGGAACCTATGCGGCGCTCACCATCCTGCTGGTGCTGGCGGTGGGCTTCTCGCGCAACGGACTGCGCTTCTTCCTGCTGTTCTGGCCGACGGGCGCGCCGCTGGCGATCCGGCCGGTCGTCGGCCTGATCGAGTTCGTCTCCTTCCTGCTGCGCCCGCTGACGCTCGCGCTCCGGCTCTTCGGCATCATGCTGGGCGGGCATGTGGCGCTGAAGATCTTCGCCGGCTTCGTGGTGGCGATGGGGGCGATGGCCCTGGGCGGCGCCGGTGTCCTGGAGTGGCTCGCGCTGCCGGTGGCCGGGCTCTCCCTGGCCATGGTGGTGTTCATGACCGCGCTGGAGTTCGTGGTCGCCTTCCTGCAGGCCTTCGTCTTCGCCATTCTCGCGACGCTCTACCTGAACGAGGTCGTGAACCTGGGGAAGGGGCACTAGTCCCGACCGCCGCCCATCTTCCTCGCCGGCGGACGGCCGCCGGCGTTCATCGCTCCCTTGGGGACGGCCCCGTTGGAGGAACCATCGTGTCCACACCTGCCTACGCTTCCGCCACGCCGCCGCCGACGGCGACCCTGCGCGACCTGATCCCGGTCGGAACCGCCGTCCGTCTGGCGGCCGCCTGGGGCGTCGTGGTCCTCTTCCTGACGGTCGGCCGCGGCTGGCTCGCCGATCCGATCGCGACGCCGACGGCGATCGTCTGCTTCATCCTGCTGTTCTCGACGATCCTCTACGCCGCCTTCGGCGTGGTGAAGGAGGCGGACCATCTGGCCCATGCGCTGGGCGAGCCCTACGGCACGCTCATCCTCACCCTGTCCATCGTCTCGATCGAGGTGATCCTGATCGCCGCCGTCCTGCTGGGGCCGGGCGAGACGGCGACCATCGCGCGGGATTCGATCTTCGCCGTGATGATGATCATCCTGAACCTGGTCATGGGCCTGTGCCTGGTGGTCGGCGGACTGCGCTACGGCGAGCAGGAGTACAATTCCCAGGGCGCGATCGCCTATCTGTCGATGATCGTGCTGCTGGCCGGGGTCGCCCTGGCGCTGCCCAACGTCCTCAGCCCCGGGAACGGCGGCTTCCTGCCGGTCCAGGCCATCGGCGTCGCCGTCCTGACCATCGCCCTCTACGCCGCGTTCCTGGCCATGCAGATGCGCGGCTATCGGCGCTTCTTCGTCCAGCCGGAGTTCGGCTCGCTCTCCATCCCGATCTCCGTACAGGCGGAGAACAGCGAGCCCGAGGTGACCGCCGCGCCGAAGATCGCCCTCGACATGCGCGCCATCGTCCTCCGGTCGGTCATCCTGATCGCCCTGATCCTGCCGATCGTGCTGCTGGCGCACGACATGGCGATCCTGATCGACATGGGGGTGGAGCGGGCCGGCGCGCCGCTGGCCGTGGGCGGCGTCCTCATCGCCATCATCGTCTTCACGCCGGAGTCGATCACGGCGGTGAAGGCGGCGCTGGCCAACGAAATGCAGCGCGCGATCAACCTATGCCTCGGCGCCTTCGTCTCGACGGTCGGGCTCACGGTGCCGGCGGTGCTGACCATCGGCCTGCTGACCGGCAAGACCGTGACCCTCGGCCTCGGCGGATTGGATCTGGTCCTGCTGGCGATCACGCTGGCGATCAGCGCCCTGACCTTCCTGGGACACCGGACTTCGCCGGTGCAGGGGCTGGTCCATCTGGTGCTGTTCGCGATCTACGGCCTGCTGCTGTTCGCGCCCTAGACGACCTCGAGAGCCTGGGACAGCGCCGCGACGCGCCGTCTCACGAACGGGTCCTTGTTCTGGGACAGGGCGGGGCGCGCGGTCTCCAGCAGCGCCTTCGCCCGCACCCGATCGGCCCTGCCCAGGGCGATCTCGGCCAGCGCCAGGTCGACCTGGGCGCCCCAGTTCGGGTCGCCGACCAGCTGCGCCACCTTGGTCCTGTCGATGTCCTTCAGCAGCGCCGCGGCCTTGTCCCAGCGCCGCGCCTGGATCAGGCAGTCGGCGATCGCGGCCTCGATCCCATCGTCCAGTCCCGTCCGTCCGGCCAGGTCGGACCGCAGCGCGGACAGCGACGCTCTGAGGTTGGTCATCCCCGCGTTCAGCTGACCCGCGCGGCATTGCGAGATGCCGACGTCGGCCCGTCCCGCCACCGCCGTGAAGGACGAGGCTCCGTCCTTGGCCGCCGCCGCCCGCCACAGCCGTTCGCCGTCCGCGGCGGCCTCGGCGTAGCGCCCCAGGACGCCGAGCGACTGTTGCCTGACGGCCAGCAGCAGCAGGGTGTGCCGATGATCGCGCCCCAGCCGGGCCTCCATCTTCGGCAGCAGTTCGCTCGTCAGGGCGACGGCCTCGGCGCTGCGCTGCTGGAGCATGTAGGCCTGGGCCAGGTTCAGCCGCAGCAGCAGGGTGTCGGCGTGGTCCGGCCCCATCAGCTTCTCCATCCGGCCGCTCAGCGCGCCGAAGGTCTCCTCTGCGGCCTTGCCTTCGCCCAGTCGGATCAGGGCGAAGGCGTAGCGCTGGCCGAAGTTGATCCGCTGCCGTTCGGTGAAGATCCGCGGCTGGGTCTCGACGAGCCTGTACGCCCGCTCGAAATGCGTCCGCGAACCGGGGACGTCTTCCGAGGCGAGGGCGGCCGCGCCCTTGGCCGATTCCAGCCAGACCGAGGTCTCGGGCGCTTCGATGCGGCCGGCCTTGATCGCCCCCTCCGCAGAAGCGATCGCGGTCTTGGCCTGATCCAGCGTGCCGGGCCGGGTCGAGAGGGCCAGGGCCGTCGCGTGCTGGAGGCGGACGTTGATCGCCTCGGCGCCGTCCGCGGCGCCGGCCCGGGCGTAGGCGCGATCGGCCGCCTCATAGTAGCGGGTGGCGTTGGCGTAGTCCGAGCGCAGGTCGAAGGCGCGAGCCAGCGAACCGTAGAGATAGGCCGCGACCTCGGGCCGGTCCTTGAACCGTTGCTCGATCGTGCCGCCGGCGCGGGACACGGCCTGGACCAGGGTCTCTTCCGCCGACGAGGCGCGCGCCGGGTCGACGCCGGCCAGCACGTCCTCGGCCAGGAAGCGATAGCTGGCTTCCGACAGCGCCTGGGCCGACCGCGCCTCGTCGCGCTGGTGCAGGGCGTAGGCGGCGAATCCCGAGGCGGCCAGCACCCCGACGACCAGGCTGGCGGCGGCGGCGCGGATCCATGGGCGGCGGGCCTGGCGACGGTCTTCGAGCGCGCGCTGGGCCTCCAGGAAACGCTTCTGTTCCTCGTCCTCGGCTGCTCGGCGGCGACGTTCGTCGAGCGATTCCAGGCGCCGGGCCAGCTCGCCCGCGCCGCCGAGACGCTTGTCCGGGGCCCCCGCGCAGGCGGCGGCGATATCCTCGCGGAGCAGGGGATCGGCGACGCCCGTCTCCCAGCCCGGCGCCAGGCTGGCGGTGAAGTCGCCGACGACGAGTTGGTACAGGATCAGTCCCACGGCGTAGACGTCGCTGCGCAGGGTCGGCAAGGCGTCGCCGACCAGTTCCGGCGCTCGATAGGCGGCCGTGCCGGAACGGCCGTCCGTCTGGCCCGCCTCGACCTCCAGGGGGCCGGGGCGGGTGATGGCGAAACTGTCCAGCACCGTATCGTCGAGCAGCCGGCCGCTGCCGAAATCGACCAGCCGCACCGTCGCCTCGACGCCGTCGCCCTGGAGCAGGACGTTGGCCGGCTTCAGGTCCTTGTGCAGGACGCCCATCCCGTGGACGGCCTCGACCGCGCGGGCGATCCGCGCGGCGACCGCAAGACGCTGCGGCAGGGGGATGACGGCCGGCCCGCCGGCCTCGGCCGCCCAGGCCAGGAGGTCGCGGCCGCCGTGGGCGTATTCGACGAAGTAGGGCGAGGCGTCGAAGTTCCATTCCAGCAGGGCGGGCAGCGGCGCCGCCGGGCCCAGTCCCGCGAACAGCAGGCGCGAGAGCGCGGCCTCGCGCTTGAGGTCGCGGAGCCGGTCCGGAGCATCGGCGAACTTGAACACCCGCTGGTCGCCGGTCTTGACGTGGCGGGCCAGCCAGACGTCCTCGGCGCCGCTGTCGCCCAGGGGCTGGTCGAGTCTCCATTGGGCTCGGCCCGGAACCGTGTCGCCCGCGGTGAAGGAAAGACGCGGGGACAGGGGCGAGGCGATGCTCTCGATCTTGACCGGGCTGGCGAGGCGATAGCCGATCCTCGGCACGGTCTCGATCACGTCGTCCTGGCTCGCGCCCAGGGCCTTGCGCAGCTTGGAGACCGCGGTGGGCAGCGAGCCCTCGACCACGGTCACGCCGGCCCAGACGCTGTCGAGGATCTCCTCCTTGGTGACCACCTCGCCGGCGCGGAGCAGCAGCTCGTGCAACACCTCCAGGGGCTTGCCTTCCAAGGCCACCGCCTGGCCGTCGACCCGCAGCGTCCAGCCGGCCTCGTCGAACTCCGCCCCGGCGAACTTCCAGAGTCTGCGACGCCGACGGGAACCACTGCTGCCGACCACGACGAACACCCCCATGCCCGCTTGAGAATTCCTTCAGAACGCCATCAAGACAGAACGGCGTTCGCATCGCTAGCTCCAAGGCCTGTTTCGCATTGGAGGAGACGCGAGCCATGGAAAACCCCCTCTTCGTCCGCAAGCTGGACCGTTCGGTGGTCATGGGCGAACTGAAGTCGGCGGGATCGAAGGACCCCGACATCCTGCAGGCCACCCGGTCGCGGCTGCTGGCTCCCTCGAAGTCGGCGCGCCTGGCGGGCTGGGGATTTGTCGGCGGCGGCCTGGCCATCGGGCTGACCATCATCGGCCTTCCGGCCACGATCGCCCTGGTGCCTATGGGGGTGATCGCGGCGCTGCGCGCCCAGAGCAACATCGACACCGTCAACAGGGTCTTCGCCGAGTACACGGGGGCGGCCTGACCGTCAGGACAACGAAGCCTGACACCGCCGTTCAGCCGCCGTTCAGGCAGGCGATTCAATTCTCATTCTCGTAGACGGCTTCCACGCATCCCGTCCCTCGTTGTGGGGGCCGACTACACAGGAAGAAGGCAAGGTCATCCTGTCAGGCGCGCCACGGTCCCCCCGGGCGCGCCTTTGACATTGCGCTGACGACGTCGCGAAGGCAGTTTCCGCGCCATGTCGGACGCCAAGAGCCCCGGACGATTCCCCCACCTCGACATCGACCCGCTCCTCTGGACGCGGTCGACGCTCGTCGTGCTGGGCAAGTCGCTGCAGCGCCTGTGGGGCCGGGACGTGATGCTGTACGTCGGCGGCGTCTCCTTCTGGATCATGCTGGCGGTGTTTCCGCTGCTGGTGATCGGCATCGGCCTGTACGGCATGCTGTCGACGCCGGACCAGGTCGCCTCCCAGGCCGACACCCTGGCGCGGATGCTGCCCGCCGACGCCCGCGGCCTGTTCGACAGCGAACTCAAGCGTCTGGCCCATGCGCCGGCCCAGTCCCTGAGCGCCCAGAGCATGGTCGCGCTGGTCATCGGCGGCTACGCCGCGCACCGCGGCTTCAAGGCCCTGCTGGCCGGCCTGTCGTTCATCCACGACGAGGAGAATCAGCGCGGCTTCCTGGGGTTCAACATCCTGGCGCTGGTGGTGCTGATCGCCGCCATCGCCGCGATGGGCCTGCTGTCGTTCCTGTTCCTGACCTTCCGCGTGCTGGCGATCGCCTGGAACATCAAGCCGCTGGCCGGGGTCAGCTGGCTGTACAGCGAATGGACCTGGACCAGCGTCGGCATGGCGCTGGCCCTGACCCTGATCTACCGCTACGCCATGTCGCGCGAGCCGGTGGCCTGGCGCGCCTCCGTCGCCGGGGGAATCGCGGCCACCGTGGTCGGGGTGCTCGCCTCCTGGCTCTGCGCCTTCTATGTCGAGCAGATCGCGCATCTGGGCGCGACCTACGGCTCGGTCGCCACCATCGTGGTGTTCCTGATCTGGCTGAGCTGGAACGTGAACACGCTGTTCTTCGGCGGCGCGCTGGCCACCGAGATGGAGATCGCGCTTCACACCCGGAAGATCAGGCCGGCTTCGAAACCACGAAAAACAGCGACCCGTCGGCCTCGCCAGCGTCGCTGACGACGTAGGCCTTCTCCCGCGCGAAATGGGGAACGTCGACCCGCGCCATCGGGTCGTCGGCCAGCAGCCGCACGACCGCGCCGGCGGGGGCCGCCTCCATGGCCTTGCGCAGGCGCAGGGTCGGGACGGGGCAACGATGGCCGCGCGCATCGACGAGGATTTCGCTCACGAGCTACTCCATGGACGGCGGGGCCGCCGCCGGTTCTCTACACCGCCGCGACGCCTGATGACGATTCCCGCCGCGTGATCTAGCGTCGCCCGGCGGATCATCTTTGGGGGCGAGCATGCGAGACTTCCTGTTTCTTCCGGGCCTGGCGCGCCATCAGGACGCATCGATCCTGGTTCTCCGCCTGGTGACGGGCGGCTTTCTGGTCTGGGGCGTCTGGGACAACGTGACCAGCCCGGCGGACATGGCCAAGTTCGTCGCCTTCCTGACCAGCCACAGGTTCCCGGCGCCGGAGCTGCTGGCGCCGCTGTCGGTCTACACCCAGCTGGCGGCCGGCGTGGGGATGATCCTCGGCCTGTTCACGCGCTGGGCCGGCGTCCTGGCGGCGCTCAACATGCTGGTCGCCATCGCCATGGTCGACCGTTTCGGCGGGATCCGAGGCATGTGGCCGGCAGGCGCGCTGGTGCTGATCGGCCTCTATTTCGCGACCCACGGCGCGGGGCGGTTCAGCCTGGACGGCGCCCTGGAAGGCGCGACGGTCGCCAAGGGCCGGAAGCGGCGCTGACCGCCGGCCCCGCTCAGGTTCCGCTGTCCAGCTCGGCCGGCAGGCGGGCGTAGGCCCAGGTCACCGCGTCGCGAAACCTGGGATCCTCGGCCAGATGCGCGGGGAAGACGCCCTCCAGGGTCAGGAAGCGCTCGACGTCGCGCGCGGCGTCGCCGCCGCACTGCCGGCCCAGCGTGGCCAGGGCGCCCGCGAGCGGATCGGTCAGCGGAGCCGCCGCCGCCGCCTGACGGACGACGAACCGCATCCAGGCCGCCACCGGATAGGCCAGGCGGCGAACGCTGCGGTCGGCGGTCAAGGCGTCGGCGATGATCGGCAGGATGCGCGCCGGCAGCTTGTCGGAGCCGTCCCAGGCCAGCTGCGACAGCTTGTGCTCGATCGCCGGATTGCGGAACCGTTCGAACAGGGCCTCGACATAGGCGGAGGCGTCGAAGTCGCGCGGCGCCTGCAGGACCGGCGCGATCTCCTCCATCAGCATCGTCCGCAGGAAGCCGATCAACGGCGCGTCGGCGACGGCGTCGCGGACCGTTCGCCGCCCGCGCAGCAGGCCGAGGTAGGCCAGGCTGGTGCGGACCCCGCCCAGCAGGTGGCGCTGGGCCTGCTCCCAGGCCTCGACCTCGTCGGTCAGGGTGGCGATGACGGCCAGGGCGTCTCGGTCGGGGCCGAGGTCGTCCTCGATGACCCACTGGCTGAACGGCTCCCGCTGGACCGGCCAGGCGTCCATCAGGCCGGTGGCGCAGCCGGCCCGCAGCCGCAGCGCGTCGTCGGTGGCGGGCGTGATGCTGTCGGACAGGGTGCGCGGAAAGCGCGTCTCGCGGGCGATCCAGCGCGCCAGCTCGGGGTCGCGCAGGGCCGCGAAGGCGATGACCGCCTCGCGCAGCCTCCGGCCGTTCGACGGCAGGTCGTCGCAGCTGAGCACCGTGAACGCGGGGAGGCGGGCCGCGCGCCGTCGGCGCAGCCCCTCGACCAGCCAGCCCTCGACGCTGCGCGGCCAGACGGAGCCCGACAGGTCGTGGACGATGTCGGGATGCTCCAGGTCGAGCACGCCCTCCGGCGTCAGGCAGTAGCCGCTCTGGGTCACGGTCAGGGTGACCAGATGGGTGGTCGGGGCGGCCAGTCGGGCGGCGACGGCCTCGGGCTCCCGCGGGGCGACCAGGATCTGGGTCAGGGCGCCGATGATCCGCGGCCGCGTCCGTTCGCCCAGCTCGAGCAGGGTGTACAGCCCGTCCTGCGGGGCGAGGGCGTCATGCACCTCGGACGAGCGCAGCGACACGCCGCAGATCGCCCAGCGCGGATCGGCCGCCAGCAGACGGTCGAAATAGACGGCCTGGTGCGCCCGATGGAACGCGCCGGGGCCGAAATGAACCACGCCGATGGTGGTCTTGGAACGATCATACAGCGGCCGGCGGGTCTGCAGGGCGGCCTCGTTCAAGGACGCGGCGCTGAGTCGCTTCAGCCGATACCCCCACGCTTCCACAACGCGTCTCCCCCCGCGGTTGCTTGACGTCTATGGTCTCCACCGAGGCGAGCGCGCGTGAACATCGCGCGCTGGTGGAATTGAATGGCGGTCTGGGTCATCACGATTCCCGGTTCGAGTCGATCCATACCTAAAATGAGGGATGCCGGCGTAGGGAAATCGATCGGCGTTCGCCTGCGGCCTTCTCTTTTGCTCGCGATGATGACAGGCAGGGGCCGGGTGGAGATTGGAGCGCGACGAATGCCGCACGACCGCATGACGGTGCTGACCGCAATGATGGATCAGGGGGTGATCCCGGTCTTCTTCCATCCCGACGCCGAGGTCTGCATCCAGGTGATCCAGGCCTGCTCGAACGCCGGCGCCAAATGCATCGAGTTCACCAACCGCGGCGACTTCGCCAGCCACACCTTCCTGGAGGTGGCGCGTCACTTCGCCAAGGCCGATCCGAGCGTGATCATGGGCGTGGGCAGCATCGTCGATGCGCCGACCGCGGGCCTCTACATGGCCAACGGCGCGAAGTTCATCGTCGGTCCGGTTCTGAACGCCGACGTCGCCAAGGTCTGCAACCGTCGCATGATCCCCTACAGCCCGGGCTGCGGCTCGGCCTCGGAGATCAGCGAAGCCCAGGAGCTGGGCTGCGAGATCGTCAAGCTGTTCCCCGGCGAGAGCGTCGGCGGGCCGGCCTTCGTGAAGAACGTGCTGGGGCCGATGCCCTGGACCCGGCTGATGCCGACCGGCGGGGTCGAACCCGAGGAGGCCAGTCTGCGCGAGTGGTTCGGCGCCGGCATCGTCGCCTGCGGGATGGGCAGCAAGCTGATCACCAACCAGCAGGTTGCGGCCGGGGACTGGCGCGGCGTCGAGGATCGCGTCCGCGCCACGATCGAGACGATCCGTCGGCTGCGCGCCGCCTGATCGCCGCGAAAACGCCGCAAGCCGCCGGAAGGGTGGCGCTCAACCCGAGGTGTGGGGCCGAGGGGGAGGGCGGCGTGATGCACGAGACGATCATCGGAACCACGCGTCGGGCCGCGCTCGCCGGCCTGGCCGCGGCGGGGGCGTCCGGGCCGGCCCTGGCCGCTGAGCGCTGCCGCGTGCGGGCGGACTACGCCGGGGCCGCGCTGCACGCCCCGCCGCCGCCGGAGGTCTTCGCGCAGGCCGCGACGCCGGCGACGGACGCCTTTCCGGCCGAACGGGCCCAGGCGCTGGAGGCCGCCTTCTCCGACGTCGCCGCGCGATTGAAGACCGATACCCTGACCGCGGCCGTCGTCCGGCCGGGCGGCGGGGCCTGGAGCGGCGTGAGGGCGGCCGGAACGCCGGCGCCGGACCGCTTCTTCTGGGCCAGCGCCGGCAAGGCCTTCACCGCCGTGGTCGTCCTGCAGCTGGTCGCCGAAGGGCGGCTGTCGCCGGACGACCGGCTGGACCGCTGGGATCGGGATTTTCCGAACAGCGGCCTGATCACCGTCGACGACCTGCTGCGTCACACTAGCGGTCTGTACAGCTTCCAGGAAGACCCGGGGCTGCGCGCCAAGCCGGGCTGGAAGACGCCGGCGCAGGCCCTGGACGTCGCCCGACGCCGGCCGGCCGGCTTCTGTCCCGGCGGAGGCTGGGCCTACAGCAACACCGGCTACGTCCTGCTCGGCAGGATCATCGAGGCGGTCGACGGCCGATCCTATGCGGCGTCGGTGACGGCGCGGATCGTCGAGCCTTTGGGGCTGAAGCAAACCGTGGTGATCGGTCCCGACGGGGTTCCGACGGACATTCCCAGACCTGCTTCGGGCGACGGCGGCGCCGACGACCTACGCACGCCCTTCGCCGCCGGCGCGATCGCCGCCTCCGCCGCCGACATGATCCGTTTCTGGCAGGGACTCTTCGGCGGACGGCTGATTCCGGCCGAGGCCGTCCGCGGCCAGTTCGAGCGGCTGTATCCGATGTTCGGTCAGACGGGCCTGTTCTACGGCCGCGGCGTGATGCTCTACGACCTGCCCGGCCAGGCGGCGGGCGAGAGCGAGCTGTGGCTGGGCCACTCCGGCGGCATGCCCGGTCTCAAGGCCGTGGTCGCCTATTCGCTCAAGCGCCGGGCCTGGGTCGCGGTCGCCTTCCTGGGCGACGGACCGGCGGAGGCGGCGGCCAATCTGCTGCTGCGGGCGGCGTCCTGACTTCGCAGGGCGGGAATCTCCCGGCATAAGGTTGCTCAATAAAACCCAGGGAGGACGCCGTGCTCGGCTATGTGACCATCGGATCGAACGACATGGAGCGTTCGCTGGCCTTCTACGACGCGGTGTTCGAACCGCTCGGCGGCAAGCGGATGATGAACATGGGGCGCGGCTGGATCTACGGCGCCGACCGTCCCTGCATCGGGATCACCACGCCCTACGACGAGCAGACGGCGACGGCCGGCAACGGCTCGATGACCGCCCTGGCGGCGCCGACGCGGGCGGTGGTCGACGCGGTCTACGCCAAGGCCCGCGAGATCGGCGCGCCGTGCGAAGGCGCGCCGGGCGTGCGCGGCGACAACCCGGACGGTTTCTACGGCGACTATTTCCGCGATCCGGACGGCAACAAGCTCTGCGTCTTCAAGTTCGGGCCGGCCTGATCGGTCTTGACCGGCGGTGAGGCGAGGGGGCTTGCTGGCGCCCTCGCCGCGACCGCCGGAGACGCCGATGACGAAGACAGCCGTCCGACCGTTCCTGATGTTCGAGGGCCGGGCCCGCGAAGCCATGGCCTTCTATGTGTCGGTGCTGCCCGACGCCGAGATTCTCGACACCTTCCTGTATGGCCCCGAGCAGGGCGAGCACGAGGGCTGGGTGATGTTCGCCCGCATCCGCCTGGCCGGCCAGGAGGTGATCTGCAACGACAGCACCGTGAAGCACGCCTTCACCTTCACGCCCGCGCTGTCGCTGTTCGTCGAGGTCGACGATCCGGCCGAGGTCGATCGCCTGGCCGGGGTGCTGGGCGAAGGCGGCGAGACGCTCATGCCCGTCGATCATTACGGCTTCAGCCGCCGCTTCGGCTGGGTCAACGACCGGTTCGGCGTGTCCTGGCAGGTGAATTGCCCCTAGGGAGGGGCGCGCTGCGGGAGCATGTCCCCCTCTCTTCCGGTCGCCCCCGCGACGCGCGCGCGGATGACGGGGTGGGGGAGATGCGCTGCGTCCTTCGACACGGCGCTGCGCGCCTGCTCAGGATGGCCGAGGGATAGTCCTGGTGAGCAGCGGCGGAGCCGCGTGTCGAACCACGCAGGGGACAGCCGCGCCACCCGTCGCTGATTTCGTTGGGCTTTCCGGATGAAAATGCGGGGATAGACGGCGACTTGTCCCCGTCCTCGAAACCCGGCCCATACTCAAGCCATCCCATCGCATGGGGAGGGCGCTCGGCCGGCGACCTTGCGGCGAGGGGACGAGGTTCGAGCGGGACGCTCGGGCCGGCGCCAGTCCGAGGGCCTTCGTCGCCGCC
>VFQQ010000855.1_pt1 | contig 51087 bp, 86 predicted proteins | sample 3512341 | NCBI WGS metagenome assembly VFQQ01 (sample SAMN10412373, study PRJNA504923) | tailings metagenome | isolation source: Relicate 2 Philex TSF1 revegetated site | place: Philippines: Tuba, Benguet | collected 2017-08-29 | reverse complement strand
CAGTCGCTGCAGCCCTCCTCGCCCGCGGCAGAGACCCCCAACCAGCAGCAGCCGATGGCGGCAGCAGACACCCCCAGTCAGCAGCAGCCGGCGGCAGCAGCAGACGCCAACAGCCAACACCAAATGAATGCCACCCATGCCGCAATGCTAGGTGAAGGTGGGGAGCTTGTTGTTGGTGCCGGGGACCTGGCACACTCCACAAACACCAAATGAATGCCACCCATGCCGCAATGCAAGGTGTAGGTGGGGAGCTTGTTTTTGGTGGCGGGGACCCGGGTCCCCGGAGCCGGCGGCACACTCTCACAAACACCCATGCTGCAAGGAGGCAGGAGGAATGCAAACAAAGGTTCGGTGTTGTAGAGTCCTCTCTGCCACCGGTGAAGGCCCCTCCATGCGAGGCAAGAGCAATGCTGCACATTGCCCAGCTTCAAGAGCAACAAAGGAGCATTAGGTTTCGAGCCAGTATGTAAGTGGTCTTGGTCTCCTGCCCAATGTTAAGATTACAGTTGGTCAGGTGTGCAGGCCGCCGCTGCACGTCAAATGGTATGTCATGGCCAGGAGCAAGTCTGGAACAGATTGCGAGCAGGCGAGGCTTGTGAAGGTGATGAACTAGCCAACCGCGCTCCACATTGCACTCTGCTGCCTACTCCTCTCCCTCTGCCGGCTCGGGCTCCAGCCGTATGAGGTCGTCGATGCGCAGGATGGTGATGGCCTATGAAGCAAGGGAGGCAGGTGCATCGCAAGTTAAAATGTGCACGCAGTGGAGTGTGCAACTTGGCAGCACAATGGGGCCCGCAACACCACAGGCACCAGCCAACAAGAACTCGGTGGGGAAAGGCCGCCTACCCTCCACCTTCCCCCGGAGCCCCGCACCGCTTCAGTGGCAAACTGGATGATCTTGGTCTTGCTGAGCGCCGGCTCCACCACTCCAGCTGCCACATTGTCGCGGATGCTGCCCTCAATCAGGTCCAGCCCCATCTGAGACGGAAGGACACATTTTGAAGGGCAGGTACGGCATTGAGCAGCGGTAAGCCATGGAAGCAGCAAACAGGTGCAGCTACATCCAACACTGCCAACAAACGTCTGACCAACAGCGCCCCCACGTCCCAGCCACGCAGCCCCCTACCACTCTTGCAGCCTGCACCCACCCTGCACAGCTGCTCCTGCCCCGGCTTGGTCTGCGCAATGTAGTGGTGCGCCCGCAGCTTGGCCACCAGCTCGGTTGCATCCTGGGGTGAGTGGGTGGGTGAGTGGGTGGGTGGGTGTGGCTGTCCATGCCATTGCAAATTGACAATGCAAGCCAGACGCTGGCTGATCCCTGCACATTTCCCCTGCACATCCGGCACGCCGCTCATTGCCGCCCCTGTGCCAAGCCTGCTGCCAGCGCTGCACCACATGCACAGCATCCCGCCCCAGCCCCCCACCTTGGCTGCATTGACCGCCAGTGTCTTGGGGATGACCAGCAGCGCATCGGCAAACTCGGCGATGGCCATCTGCTCCCGGCTGCCCAGCGTGGTGGCAAAGCTCTCCAGGTACACACTCAGTGCCGTCTCTACTGCGCCGCCGCCTGCGCAGCAAATTGGATACAGCAGCAACGCACTCACTGCGGTGAGCTGGGTGATAGAAAGCAGCTGGGAAGGGGGGCGGGCACGTGCAAGCTTGGCAACAGCACGGCCGCAATCTGCATGAACTGCCACTTCACCTGCCCCATCTTTGGGGCAACCCGCACGCGCCAGCGTGCAGCCACTTGCCCCCCGAATCGCACCCACCCAGCACCACCACACCAGGCACCACAGCACGCCTCGCGCACCTGCCACCACTTGCTCATTCTCCAGCACCCGCTTGACGATGCAGAAGGCATCATGCAGCGAGCGGTCCATCTCGTCCAGCATGTAGTCGTTGGCGCCCCGCAGCAGCACTGTGGGGAAGGGTGCAGCGGGCGGCGGTGGGGCGGCCGTCAGCACAGGGAGCGCAGGTCGGTGCAACCTGCTGCGGTTAACCAGACAAGGGCTCCTGGGAATTACCTGAAACACTCCAGCATGGCAATCCTGCATGCAGCCCTGCTGCTATGGCAAGCTGCAGCTTGGCTGGAGCCCATTCCTGCTGCCCAGCCATCCCTCTCAACCAACCAGCCTGCCGCCGCTGCCTTGGCTGCTGCCACGCACCCGTGACCGCACGCGTGTTGCGGGGCCCCCGAATCATGATCATGTCATTGTCGGCCACGCTCTCCTCCACCACCTCCTCAGCCGTGCCTGGTAAGGGGGGTGGAGAGTGAAGCGCAGCTGTGAGCATCATGCGGGCAGCCAAGCAAGGTGGCAAAGCATGCCCCTACAGCTGCCGCCATGCTGCTTGGCAGTGGGAGCCCCAAGCAGGTGCACAGCCTGCAACATGTGCAGTGCAGCCCTGCCCTTTGGCGGCTGTACTGCCCTGTCTCTCAGCCTCGACAGCCCAAGCAGCAACTGTCCAGCAGCACACAAGGCACGCACCCAGGTTGGCAGGGTCAAATGTTTCGTTGCCGTCCATGTCTGCCAGCGTCATCACGATGCTGCCGCCGGTGGCCTTCGCCACCCGCCTGCCGAACGTGCAGGGCGGGACAGGAGGCGCTCAGGCCACGCAGTGGCAAGGCAGGCGTGCAGGACAGCACAGGCTGGCAACCAGAGGCAACTGCACCCAGCTGGTTGGGCCTCAAAAGCCAGTCAGCCATGCCAACCTGCACACCCCAAGCCCATTTTTAGCCCAGCCCCAGCCCCAGGCCCTCTGCGCCAGCGCACCGCAGGTCGTCCTTGGGCACGCGGCGGCACGCGATGGCGCCCGCCTCCACAAAGTACTTGAGTGCGGTGTCGTCGATGCCCTTGGTGGTCAGGATCACATTGGCGCCTGGACGGGGTGCGGGAGGTGAGCGAGCAGGGAGGGTGAGGCGGCAGCAGGGGCGGTGGTCAGACGGAAAGAAGGCGGAATGCAGCATGGCGAGCAAGTTGTCTGCCCCCATGGTGCCAACTGGGGCGGGCCTGCTCATCAAACCATCCCATTCCGCATCGCACCCCGCCCTGCACCCAGCACCACACCCACCCGCGTCGATGATCTTCTGGATGCGCTCCCGCGTGATGTCCAGCTCCCGCTCCCGAATTTTCTCCAGCTCCTTGGGGTCGCTCACCAGCACCTGGGCAGGGTGAGGGGTAGGCAGGGAGGGGGGCAGGCAGGGTGGTGGGTGGTGGGTGAGGGCACAGCAGTGGTAAAGACAGCTATGTGCCTGTCAGCCAAAAATAGCATTCCACCAACGATTCTCATCCCTGCACTGCACTACCGCCCAAAACGATGCCACTGCTCACTAGACAGTGCCAGGCTGCCCACCCCTTCATCCACCGCACCTGCACGCCAAAGTGCATGCGCGCCTTCTGCAGGTTCATGTCCAGGCAGGCAATGCGCGCGCCCTTCACCACCTTGGGCATGCCCTGCGGGGAAATGGGTGGGGCAGAAGGCAGGCAAGCATGAATGGTGAGGGTGCAGATGACCAGTTTAGTTGGTTGCGAGCTTCACGCATGCGAGCTTGACGCACGCTGAGCAGGCATGGGCAGTGCGCAACAGCGTCGCCCACAGCTATGCATGATGCAGACGCCGCCTGCTCCTGGGCTGGCATGCGCTTCTGCACCACCTCAGCCCACGGCCACACCGAAACCCTGCCCCCTCGGCACCTGCGCTGCGCGGCCCATGTTGAGCGCGTAGCCGTCCAGCAGCTGCGACTCCTTGGCGCTCTTGCCGTGCGCCTTCAGGATGTTGATGGCGCTGACGGGGTAGCGCACGCTGCAGGGGGCAGGCGGTGGTTTGCAGGGTTGCAGTGGGTGAGATGATGGAGGTGTGCAGCGGCAGCAAGCGCGTGCTGCACAACACAGCTTGCGTCGCCGCCAGCAGCAGCCAGCTTCAAGCGGAAAGCACAATAGCACAGCCGCAGACATGAGCAACCACCTGCAGCAGCAGCGTCAAAACCTGCCCGCCCCTGGCTCACCGCCCCGTGTCCTCAGCCACGCTCTTGACTGCCGACACTGCATCCACCACGATGCGGCCAAAGAAGTCGGAGTCGGCCCCCACGATCTTGCTGCTCATCGCCGTCTTGGCGGCCGCCATCAGCGTGTCGGCGCCCAGCGAGGAGGTGGGGATGGCCAGCTGCGCCTCCACATACTTGACCGCCTGCGCAGGCAGGGCGAGGTATGAGGCAAGTGGGAGTGGGGGTGTGGGAATTTGGCCGTCGCAGTGCAGGTTGCAGCGAGCATGGCAGGCTTGCAGAGTGGCAAAGTTGAGCTGCGATGCGACGGCTTGCAGGCAGTGGGTGTGGCGGCATGAGCAGCAGCATGAGCATGAGCAGCGGCAGCAGCAGCAGCAGCGCACAAATGATGCGCCTCAGCCAGCGTGCACATCAGCACTGCCTTCAAGCTTGCAACTGGCCAACAGCAGGCCTGTGCGACCAGGCCCCACACCAGCAGGCAACTGGCGCTCCCCACAGCCTGCCTGCCGTCAGGTCTGGCAGCCCAGCGCACCTCGCGCATGGCCAGTCGGTAGCCGCCGATGATGGAGGTGGGGTGGATCTTCTGCCGCACCAGCTCGTTGGCGCGGCGCAGCAGCTCCGCCGCCACGATGACGACGCTGGTGGTGCCGTCCCCCACCTCCTGGTCCTGCAGCTCAGCCAGCTCCACCAGGATCTGGCAGTAGTGGTGGGGTGGGGTGGGAGGGCAAGGTGTGGCTGGGTCATGCAGCCGTCTGAGGAAGGACAGAAATGCAAAACAAGCCGCCCCAGCTGGACAGGCAGCGGGCATGCATGGAGGCCCAACCGCACGAGGGCCGGCAGTGCAGCTGGTGGGCGTGGAAGCCGTGTCAGCAGCATGGCTTTGCTTGCAGCAGCAGCTGTCGGCTGGAGCAACGCAGCTGCACCGCCAGCAGCAGCCCAGACAGGTCTGTATCGCCGAAATGGCATTGCCGCCGCTGCCGGCATGCCCAGCCGCCGGCCGCACCTTGGCGGCGGGGTGCTCCACCTCCAGCAGCTTGAGGATCGTGGCGCCGTCATTGGTGATCGTCACATCGCCGATGTCGTCCACCAGCATCTGCTCGGGGGTCGGGGGCAGCCCGAGCGAGGTCGCTGGAATGGAATGTTGCCGGGCGGGCGGCAAAGCGGCCTCTGGCAGCCCCACGGCGCACCTTGTCCAGGCCCACGGGCCCCAGGCTGGTCTTCAGGATGTTTGCCACCGCCTGCACCGCCGTGGCGTTCTGCGTGCGCACATCCTGGCCGCTGGTGCGCTCGCCGTGCAGCTGCAGCTGCGGTCCGGCCGCCCCAGCCATTGCTGATGCGCAGGGGCGCTGCTGTTGCGCTTTTAAGCAGTCAAGCGCGGGAACTGAACTGGCAGTGGCAGGGGGGCCCGATCCAGCAGCGTCAAGGGAAATGGCTGGGCGAGCGTGCAATGCGGAGCGGCCGATCGCTCGCACTCGTCGACATGCCCGCTCGCATGGGCGCAGTCGAAACAACAACGACACGCATAGGCCCCGGCTGCCGTTCCATTGCATCGTGCATTATTTCTGCCAGACCTTCAATTGAACGCCTGGCGCCTTGCCGCTCGCGTCCCGTCCGGCTGCCAGCAGCCTCTGGCCCTCGGCAACCTCCACGCCACTCCAGCACGTTCATCGCACTATCCTCTACAATCGGAGCGCGCGGCACCGCCGCGCAGTGCTCGCAGCCGCCGGTCTTACTGTATGCTCGCCGCAGGCAGCCTCCCTGGCATCACTGCGCACGCCTCAAGACGCCAGAGGAGCAGCGCAGCTAGAACGTCAGCCGGGCAGGCCGCAGGCCAGGCCAGGAGGCCGCACCAGCGGCGGCTGGCGGCGCCGCCAGCGGCAGCCATGAGGCGGCGCAGCGTGGCCCTGCTCTGCCAGGCGACCAGCGGCCTGCTTGGGCGGCCAGCTGCGCCAGCGACTGGTGCAGCTGCTGCAGGTGCGTGCCCAGCCTGGCACGTGTGCAGCTGATGCTCGTAGAGCACGTTGCCCGCCCTGCCGCTCCTTGCCTGCTGCTCCCGCAACACACCCAACCTGCATGCCCCTGTGCTTGCAGGCTCGCGGCGGCTGGCGCCACTGGCAGCAGCCCAGCCATCCGGCAGCAACGGTGCATCATTCAGCAGCGGCGGCAGCAGCGGCAGCAGCGGCGGCAGCCCGCCTGTCAGCACCAGTGGTGAGCTGGATGCCGCGGTTGCCGCAGCGGCGCCCGAGGGGTGGAGCCCTCGCCAGCGCGCAGCGCTGCACGATGCCGTGCAGGCCAAGCTGGCGGTGCTGCAGGAGCACCTGGGCAGCGATGCGATGCGGCTGTGGAAGCTGAGGAGCCGGCCGCAGCTGCTGGCCACGCTAGGCATCAGTGCAGAGGAGCTGTCGTCGGCTGTGCTGGCCAAGTATGGCACGGGCGCCGAAGCACAGCAGGCCCTGACCACCCTAGTGGCCTCCAAGCAGGCGGCGGTGATGGAGGGTGGCGCCGAGCACTGGGCACACCTGCAAGAGCAGCGCCGCCTGGGGCCGCTGCAGGCCGGACCAGCGGCGGCTTCACTGCCGCCGCTGCCATCTGCGCAGGCCGAGCAGCTGCAGCAGGCGCAGCCGCCGCCTCCTCTGGGGCGGCAGCAAGCGGGCAGGGCCGACTATGTGCCGTCCTGGAGGCAGCAGCAGCAGGAGCAGGGGGTGGCGGCCGCTGCGCGCTACCAGCAGCAGGCAGGTCCCCCGTTGGAGCCCACTCCACCCGCCAGCTCGCAGCTGGCGCCTGCCGAGCGGCGGGCACGGTGGCAGCAACAGTCGGCGCAGGGCCCCCCGCCGGGCCCGCAGCAGCAGCAGCAGTGGCAGGGGGCGCCACCACAGCGAGTCTCCATCCGCGACAGGCTGAATGCTCAGGGCATCCGGCTGCCGGCCTACGCACCTGGCACATACAACCACCAAGTGTGCCCCTGGTGCCAGGGCGGCGACAAGGGTAAGGGCAGGAGGCAGAATAGCAGTATGGTGGATGCTGCGATGTGGCTGCACAGGCTGTGGGCGCTGTAGGGAGTGCCGGCTCGCCTGCTGCCAACACCACCCGAAGTGGTGCAGTGCATGCCTGGGTGTTCCTGGTTTGGACACCAGCGCCTGCCATGGACAGTCATAGTGCTGCTGCCCACCTACTTCCTACCCACCCTGCAGGCGAGAAGAGCTTGAGCGTGACGATTGACGAGGCCAGCGAGAATGCCGTGTGGAACTGCTTCCGCGCCAAGTGCGGCATGACGGGCAGCACCAACGTGAAACCAAACACCACCAAGGCTTACCGGCAGTTCACCAACACAGAGGGTGGGCGGGTGCTGGGGAGCTGTTGACATCATGCTTGCCACCATGCTTGTGGTTTGGGCCTTGGGCCAGATTTGCAAGCCACAGCTGTGCTGGTGGGCTGCAGCATGCAGTGTGCAGCTTGGTCTCCTGGGCCCAGCACCTCGTTGCAATATCCTGATAGCCTTGCTTTTGTCACTGCACTCCCGGCCTTGCAGGCTTCCCCGTGACGGCGATGCGCAAGCGCAAGGAGGAGCCGCCGCCGCAGCGCCCCAACCCCAACTTTGACGCCGAGCTGTCGCCACAGGTGGGTGGGCTGGACGGGCATGGTGTGACCGGGGAATGATAAGTGGGGTGATGCGATCATGCAGGTTTGTGTCATGGCAAGGGCTGCATATGTTCTGTAGATTGCACGGATGCCACCAAGCTGGCATGCACTGCCTACGACCCACCTGCACACCCTTTCCTCAGGTGGAGGACTTCTTTGCCACGCGCGGCATCAGCGCCACCACGCTGGAGCGCAACCGCGTGGCGCAGGAGCGGGTGGCTGCTGAGGGGGGCACCATCGCCATTGCCTTCCCGTACTACAGGTGCTGAGCGGCAGGGTGGAACAGGCTTGCCTCAGGCTTGCTGGAGGGCATTCCAGCAGGTGCAAACTGCTTGCACTTGTGGGGTGGCCATAGTAGCAAGCAGCTTGGCACCAACCTCCCTGCCTCATGCTCCCGGCCTTTTTGTGCCCCCATTGTCGGTGCAGGGACGGCCACCTGGTGAACATCAAGTACCGCGGGCTGGAGGAGAAGAGGTTCTGGCAGGCAAGCCAGGGGCAGCTATGGGGGATCGAGAACTTTTGTACTAGATGGGGTCGCAGGTCACGAACCTGCATATACCCAGGCAGGAAAAAAGGAAGAGACGCTGCGCAGGCAGCCCACCCCCTGTTCATGCTCCCCGCCCCACACGCAGGTCAAGGGCGCGGAGAAGGTGCTGTACGGCCTGGACGACATTGCTGGCTGCAGCGAGGTCATCATTGTGGAGGGGGAGATGGACAAGCTGTCGCTGGAGGAGGCGGGCTTCCGCAACGTGGTGTCGGTGAGCCCGGCTGGGAGCAGGGTCTGCAGCATGATTGCACCTACAGGCTGCAGGGAGGAGTGATCTGCAGCTGCATGGGAATGCTGTTTGGCGCTACAGCAGACTGCAGTGGGACGCAAGTGGCCTAGAGGTCCCAACCAGGCAAGACGTAGCATCCCTGCCACTGGCCCTTGCCTGTGCAGGTGCCTGACGGCGCTCCAGCGCGTGTGAAGGAGGGGGAGGTGCCACCCGCTGACCAGGTGCACTGGCAGGCATACGTGTGCAACGTATCCCACCGCCTGGCTGCGCCCACCTCTGTTTACGATGCTGCGTTCCCTGCGCTGCTATAACCCGCACCACCTCCTGCTTCCCCCACCACCCTGCCACCCACCCGCCAACTTCCCCGCCCCCCAGGACACCAAGTTTTCGTACCTGTGGAACTGCCGCGCATGGCTGGACCAGGCCACCAAGGTGGTCATTGCCACCGGTGAGCTGCGCTGCTGGTGTGCTGATCACAGTGTGTGTGGCTTCACAGTTTCTTGAATTTGGGCAGGCCGGATTGTCAGCTTCAAGGCTAGTCCAGCACATGTCACAAGCGCTCCCACCACTGCATTGTTCAATGCCACTCAGGCACACATGCACATGGTGCTGGCCGCCTCACCTCACCTGACACCCACCTTGCACACCTCGTCTACCCCCAGACAACGACGCCCCAGGCGACGCTCTAGCCGAGGAGCTGGCCCGCCGGCTGGGCCGCGAGCGCTGCTGGCGCGTGCGCTGGCCGCTGAACGAGGAGGATCACTCATATGCGGCTGAGATGGCCGGGGTGGCGCGCCTGCTGCAGGACGGCAGCACCGGCGACAGCACAGCAGAGGGTGCAGCTGCAGAGGCTGATGCGCTGCTGGATGGGCTGGAGCCCGACCTGCCAGACGGCAGTGAGGCCTCGAGCGGTGGCGAGGCGGCTGCAGGGGCGGCTGTGGGCGGGCCCGAGGCGTTGCAGCTGCTGGTGCAGCCGGACTGGTACCGCAAGGACGCCAACGAGGTGAGGGGTGGGGGCGTTAAGGGATGGTCACTGCATGCTGGGTGAGAGTGGAGCAGCGCTATGCATGCGCCTGGCAAGCTGTGGGGACATGATAGCTTATTTGCAGGCAGGATGTGCTGACCTTGTCGCGGGCTGATCCACATCCCCTGCCACCACCTTGAGCGCAGGTCCTGATGCGGGATGGCGCCCCCATGCTGCGCGCCTTCCTTGAGAATGCTGAGCCCTTCCCCATCCGGGGCCTGCTGCGGTGCGTGTGCTGGCTTTGTCTTAAGAGGGGCAGCACGCTTGCGAGCTCATGCATCTCTGCAAGCGTCCGCCGCCTCTCACCCCTGTTTGGCCGCCACCACCCTCTCCCACTGCCCCGCAGCTTCCACGAGTACTACGACGACATCATCAAGTACTACCGCCTGGAGCACAAGGACGGGCAGGGCCGCTCCACGGGCTGGCCCACGCTGGACCAGTACTACAAGGTGGGTGGGCAGCAGTGGACACGGAGCACGCTGTATGCTGTGTTTGCAGCCCGGGATGTGCAGGTTGCCTGTGCACCGCCGTGAGCACCTGCGTGCGATTGTTTGATGTGCGCCTCCCACCAAATGGGCCCACATGCTCACACTTCTAAACCCCTGCCTGCCTGAGCCTGTTGCCACCTACACCCTGACTGCCATCCAACCTGCCACACTTTCCACCCCGCCACTCCCCCCTCTGCCAGGTGATCCCCGGCGAGCTGACCATCGTGACGGGTGTGCCCAACAGCGGCAAGTCGGAGTGGATTGACGCGCTGCTGGCCAACCTGAGCGAGATGCACGACTGGACCTTTGCGCTGTGCTCCATGGAGAAGAAGGTGGGGCCATGCTGCTGCTCAGCTCAGACCAGCTGGGCTTGGGAACGGGCTGTGGAGAGGCATGCTCACAGATTTTCATGGTGGTTGGATGCTTCCACTGCCATGGCTCGCGACCCAACGCTCTCCCTCGTTCCTACCTGCAGGCCACCGACCATGCGCGGCAGCTGGTCGAGAAGTACGTGGGCAAGCCCTTCTTCGACCTGCCCTACGCGCGGGGTGAGCATGCTGCAGCGAGCTGGACTGTCACCAGTGGGGGCAGCGGAGTCGGACAGCTGCTTTCAGGTGGCGGGATGCTGCCCAAGCCAGATCCAGTCCTGCCGTGGGCTACAAAGCTGTCGCCTGCCTGTCATCATTGCCCCCGCAGGCGTGCGGCGCATGAGTGAACGCGAGCTGGACGAGGGCCTGGACTGGGTGGACGACCGCTTCCACCTCGTCAGGTGCGCGGGTGAAATATAGCGGGTTGAGTTGGGTGGGGGTGCGTGTGGCCTGCTGTGGCTGGGATGGGAGGGCACGGGCGGACACCACTGTTCTGCACTCTGAACCTGCCGCTCTCCAGCCCAGCCTGTGCTGCCCCCAGTCACACCATTCCACCCCGCTTGCCTGTCACAGGTACGAGGACGATGCACTGCCGGCGGTCGACTGGGTGCTGGACGTTGCTCGCGCAGCAGTCTACCGCTATGGCATCCGCGGCCTCGTCATTGACGTGAGCTCCCAGGGTGTTCTCTATGCTGAGCTGGGGTGTTTAGAGGAAGCGTTGATTGGGCTGTATGGGTGGGTGCCCTACCAGCGATTCCAGCAAGGTCTTGCTCAGCTCACCAGCACCAATCTCGGTCCCCGCTCCCGCCATTGCAGCCATACAACGAGCTGGACCACCAGCGGCCCGCCTCCATGAACGAGACCGAGTACGTGAGCCAGATGCTGACCAAGGTCAAGCGCTTTGCGCAGGTGCGCCGCTTGGGCGGGGCAGGCTGTGCAGGCAGGGGCAGATGTGGCGTTTCAAGGGGTGCAGCCTGCGTGTGCTGATGGTGCGTGCATTCAGGCTTGTTATGCTACCACCAGCAAGCCCTAGGCCCCCGGCCCTTCTTCTCCCTGCCCTGTGCAGACCACGGGCGTGCATGTGTGGTTTGTTGCGCACCCCCGCCAGCTGCGCGAGTGGAAGGGGCAGCCACCCAACCTGTACGATATCTCGGGGTCCGCCCACTTCATCAACAAGGTAAAGCTTGGATGCAGCACCTTGTCCCCTGGTGCGGCGCAGAGCGAGCAGTGGGATGTGCTGCCCTCAGCCAAGTCGCCACATGCACTCCAGCCCACCATGCTTTGTTGCGCCCTGTGGTCCCTGAACCTTCCTCCCGTGCCGCTTTGCCCGCAGGCGGACAACGGCATTGTGGTGCACCGCGACCGAGACCCCGAGTCCATGGAGCAGCACAAGGTGCGTGGGAGGGGAAGCAGTTGCCATGCAGATGCTCACTTCAGGGCATGCTACCAAAGTGAATCCTGCCATCCGCTCTGGGAGCCACCCAATGCCTCACAGCAAAGCACATTGATGCGGGTGTTGCCATGCTCACCCGCCTCCCGCTTCCAAACCCACTATCTGCCCGTCCCCAGGTGCAAATCCTGGTGCGCAAGGTGCGCAACAAGGCGGCTGGCACCATCGGCGACTGCGTGCTGGAGTACGAGCGCGTCAACGGGCGGTGAGCCAGCATTGCTGCTGCTTTGCTGTAGTAGCACCGGCGCGGTTGGTGCTCTGCTGCATGCGGTCACAGCTGGCCACTGCTTCTGCACAATGCCAGCAGCCATCTGGCCGCTGAAGCCACTGGCGATGACCCATCCGCTCCCTGCCTACCCTGTGCAGGTACATCGACCCCGACTTCCCAACTGGCGGCCCCCGCACTGCCGAGCGGATAGACTTTGCAGCCCTGGCGCGGCAGCAGGCCAGGGCAGAAGAGGCGGCAGCAGCCGCTGCCGAAGCAGCCGCAGCAGCGGCAGCACCTGCAGCGGCGCCACCGAGTGCAGCAGGGCTGTTTGCCGCTGCAGCCGCCAGTGTGCCAGCAGCATCAGCGGCCAGTGTGCCAGCAGCAGCAGCAGCAGCAGCCAGCCGAGCGGCTGCACCGCCGCCAGTCGCCCCAGGGCTCGCAGCGGGGGATGCAACAGAGCGGGGGCCCGCAGGCATTGCGGCTGCCATGAGTGGAGCTGCTCAGTTCCACTCACAAACGCAGCCCGCCCAGCAGCAGCAGGCACGTGCACCGCAGGTGCAGGTGCAGCAGCGGCCGCCGTCCCCGCCGCCGCGCCCCGTCCCGATTGATGAGGAGGAGCCGCCGCCACCACCGCCTCCCCCCTCTGTTAGGTGGGGGCGGGACGGCACCATTTCTGGCGACCCGCTCACAGATAAAGAGGAAGTGGACGCCTGGCTGTTTGGCAGTGATGGGTAGGCAGCCCGTGGCTCTCGCCTGTATGCCCATCTCATGCCGCTTGAATAACTTAGCTGGAGCCACACTGCTGGCCGGCTCCCAAGCCGGCTGGTTTCCCGCTTATCTGTCACTATTCCCTCCCTTCTACCAGTCTTTCTTCCATTCATGCCCTGACCGCTCACCCGTCACCCGACCCTCTCATGACCGCTCGCTCCCTTCTGTCTGCGTGTGAAGTGCGCGTTGTTTGGCCAGTCCTGCGTAGTTCGAGCCATGCATGTAAACAACGGTACAAGAGATTTCAGCTGCGCCTCGCAGTGCATGGAAAAGGTGAAGACCGGACCAAGCGGAAAGGCAAGGAGTGCAAAGGTCTCCATGTCACCCGCAGGGCCAAGGCACCCTTGCGATTGCCGTTCAAAAGGTAGCGCAGACTGACTCGGTGCAAGTCCAGGCAGACACAAGGATGCACATGCTGTTGCTACTTGTGTCACTCTGATCAATGTGTCGACTGTAGATGCCTGCTCACCGGGCGGATGCAGGGCTCCCAGGCGTTCCATGCCTCAGGCCGCCGGCGGCGAAGCGCCGCTGTGCTGAACTGTGTGTTCATTCTTGCGTCAGCCCATTGCAGCGCTCCTGCCCTCCCTTGGCAGCCAATTTGGAGGGCAAGCGTGCGCCCTGTGCCTGCCTGGCGCCACAGAGGTCTGCCACAGCTCAGCCACGGCTCTGCGCACCCAGCCCCTTCCCTGTTGCGCCTACAGGCCTGTGGAGAAGGTTCCACGGGCCCTGGAGTCTGTGCGAGCCTGCCAGCGCCTCAAGGCGGTCTCCACTGAGCAATGAGCGACGACTACGACCTGGTGCGTGCAGAGCGTGGTGTCCTGATCCGGAGGGACGGCGATCAGCTTGCTCAGGCGGCCTGGCGCTGGCGTGAATCGCCGGCGCCGCCACTGCCGCCGCTTTGGTGCTGCCCGCCGCTGCTCTGCCGCTCAAACTCACCAACCTGGCCCCACCTGCTACCATGCCTTGCATGCAGCACTTTTCGGAGGAGCATGCACAGTGGGCCGCTTGCCGGGCAGCTGTGAATGCAGCGCACCCTGCTACCAGAGCTCCGGAGCAGGCTGCGCATCGCGGTGTGCAGGCGGAGAGGGAGCCAGAACATGTGCCGGCTGCGGGGCTCGAGGCAGAGGAGGCTGCTCTGGGGCAGTGGCAGCAGCTGGCAGGCCGCGAGGATACAGAGGACGAGGTGAATTTTGACGCTGGCATCCAGCGTTTGGATGAGTGGCTGGCGAGTCACGGGGTGCACGCTGATGTGGGTGCAGCAGGCACACCGGCGGGCGGCATTGGACAGCTGCCGCAGGGTGTCGGGCGTGAGGAAGAGCAGGCTGCCCAGGAGCAGTGGCCGCCTGCCGCGCCAGGCATGCTGGGCGGCGGATGCGGCGGGCCGGGCGCAGGCCTCTGGGGCCCGGATGCGGCTGCCAAGGAGTCGCAGGTGGAAGAGCAGAACATGCAGCGCGACAGTGGTGGACAGGGGCCTGGCTTCTCCTGGACGTCACGGCTGCGCTTTGACAAGGGCGTTAGCAAGCTCCAGGTGCGCCACAGCTGGCGTGCAGCAGAAGCGCAGCCCATGTAGGGTGCCCGCTGCCCTTCCCCGATGGCTGTTGACCACATGCGCTGCCCCTCCCCATGCTTCCCTCCGCAGGCCAGCCAGGAGGTGTGCGAGCTGAAGGCCACCCTGCAGGACCTGGCTGCAGAGATGCAGGTGAGTGCGTGGCACACCAGCGGCGGCCAGGTGTGCTGCTGGTGTCACACTGCATCACACTGGACACCAGTGGCACTGGTGTCACTTGGTGTCGCACTTGAGGGCCTTGAGTCCCGAGCCATCCCCAGCACATCCTCTGATTCGCTCTCTGTTTCATTTGTCAGCACCACCAAGCTTGCATACTTGTTGAGGCCGTATTGCACAGAAGTGCTGGCATTGACTATCAATTGCCTTTGTCAGTCGTAATGACCATTCTGCGGTCTGCCCCACCCAACCGGTCTGCAGTTCATGTGCACCAAGCTGGCGGCGGTGCAGGAATGTGCCGCCGGTGTACAGGTGCATGCTGTAGGGGTCAGAGGGACGTGCTGCTTTGCTGCAATCGCATGGTGCAGAGTGCCGTTCCACCAGATGCCACCCAGCATGCAAGCCGCATGCACTTTTGACTTAGGTACCGCCCTGTTCACACCCTCATTTGGAGATGGCTGCCCTCAACTGCTGCCCCAACTTCCGGCCCCCCTTACCAGGACAAATGCTTGCAGATGGAGGCCACGCTGCACCGGCAGGGGGAGGAGGTGAGGGTGGGGCTGCCTGTGCAGCGCAGCCGGACTGGCTTGTGCAGCAGGAGTGCAAAGAGTGATAACCCTTGTCTGCTGCCCAACCCCACACCCTGCAGCTCAGCGAGGTGGCCAGCCTGCGGGAGGCGCTGGCCGCCAGGGACCAGCGCATCATGGGGCTGGAGGTGAGCGGGGGCTGGGCTCAGCATGGCTTGGTATGTGCCAGCGAGTCTGCTAACCTTGCGAGTTTCAATCGAATGCAAGCATCCAATTGGATGCTGCTGCATGATGGGAACAATGCGCTCAAGTACCCGCTGCACTCTGCCAGGTGGACCGTGCCGACCTGATGGCCGCACGGCAGCGCATTGCAGAGCTGGAGGTGGGGGCACAAGCTGTCAAGCAAGGGCATGAAGTGATGGTGGAGTTAACACTGGCATGAGCAACGGCTGGCTGGGTGCAGTGCCTGCTCTGGAAGTTGCACGTGTTGAAGTCACAAACTGCAACCTGTAGTGCAGACTGGCGAAATGCTGCGGCAGAGGCACATGCATCCACTCAATCGTTCATCCCTTCAACCATCCAACTGCTCAACCCTGTTTGAAGCCAATGACTATTGCACAAGCCAACAGCAACATGGTTGCCTTGGCTGCAGTCCAACCAAGGCTGAGGGATGTCCACACCTCTCTCCTTCCAGGCCAGGAACGAGCTGGATGCGGCAGTCCGCCTGCAGCAGGAGCAACTGGGGGCCAAGGACCAGCAGATTGCAGAGCTGCAGGTGAGCGGGGGCTGTGGGCTCGGCTTGGTGTGCGCCTGTGATCTGCAGCTGCTCAGCCTTGCTTATTGTGGTTGATTGGGTGCTGCCATGGCAGCGGTATGAGCAACTGACATGTCCACTGCTGCCACGTGCATGCATAGATCTGTAAGCACCAGCCTTATGATGCCTGTTCCACCCTGCCCCTTCCTGCCTTGCAGTCCAAGCTGGCGGAGGCGGCACAGCGCGTAGAGGTGCGGGAGGATTGGGCGCAAAGGGCACGTGGGCAAGCAGTCTTGCTTTGCTGCGCCACAGCATGTTGTCAATGTTGCGTGCACAAACCAGCTCCCAAGTCTGTGCAGTTGAGCAGGTATGCAGCTACAGAAGCTCCCTTGCCTGACACTGGTCTGCCCTTGCTTTGCCGCGTTGAGCTGGTATCTGCCTGACTGAGCGTGATGATCTTGAGGTGGTCGCACCTCCCTTCCCCCTTGCCCTCAAACCCACCTGCAGCATGCAAAAGCAGCTGGCTGCTGCAGCGGCGCCGCCACCAGCAGGAACATCTGATTGACTCTGTGTCCCGAAGTGAGTGCCTGGCATTCCATGGCGGGTTGCTTGGGGTTGCAGTATGTGCTCGGCATGGCGGTTGGTCCAGCTGCTGCAGCTTGCGCCTTTGACATGGGGCCCTAACCCTGCTCTCTGCCTCCCGTCTCCCTGCCGTCCAACAGTGCCCTGAAATTGCAAGCTCCAAAATCACACTGTCCGCGGTGTTCGGCAGCCACCAGGAGTGAGAGCTGCAGAAGCATCGCTGCCAGCCTACCTGTAGACCTGGCTGGCTGCAGCAAGCGGCGGGCGTGGAAGAACCTCGCGCATCCCACCCGTGCCAGCCTGCTGCAGCTGCTACAGTTTGCTGCCGACTACGCAGCTTCATGATGTACAGCTACCCAAAACGTGCTACACACCCTCTTGCGACCGCTCCCATTCAATGAAATGTGCACAGCAACTGCCTTGCCTCAGTGTCGGGATTAGCATGCATGTCAATAGAACAACACCTACTGGAAAGAGAAAGAGTGAGAGCAACGGGTAGGAATAAGTAGCAGTGCTTGTCATGTTAGATGAGGGAGCCTGCCCGGGCTCAGGCTGCCGGTGCACTACGGCGTGCCGCCATGCCGTACCGAGCAAGCAGGGGCCAGTGCTCCGCTGCAGCGCGGTGCAGCAGCAGGTGCCTGTCCACAATTCGCTCGTGGTCTTGAAGGTTGTAGCCTCCACCGATGGCTGCTGCCACCGGCACCCCAGCTGCTGCACAGGTGGCCAGCACAAAGCGATCGCGTGCCAGGATGCCTGCATCTGTCAGCCCCATCTTGCCCAGCGCATCATCTCTGTGCACATCAACGCCCGCATTGTACAGCACAAGCTGTGGCCGCAACCGCTGCAGCAGTGGAGGCAGGGCATCCTGCAGTGCCTGCAAGAGCAGAGCAGGGGCAGGCAGGTGACACGAGTCGGCCAGGAGCGCATGCATGTGGTGGGCGCAGGGCTTAGAAGTGCTGGCAGCCGACGCACCAGGCAAAAGAGCTGCCCACAGAAAGAAAGTAGCTGGGCACCCACCTGCAGGTACTGTGCGTCCTGGCAGCCCTCTGGCAGTGCAACATCCAGGTCGCTGCGCTGCAGCTCATGAGGGAAGGGCTGCGCCTCGCAGTGCATAGAAAAGGTGAAAACTGAGTCGTCCCCCGCAAAGATGGCTGCCGTGCCGTCTCCCTGCAGGCAGCAGCGCATGGAGAGCAGTCGGATGAGAGCACAACTTACGCATCATGGCCGACTGGCCTTGCAGCAGGCAGACATGCAGGCCACGCTTCCCCTGCCACAACCCTCCATGTTGTCCTGCCCTGTCGTGTCATGCCGCGATAAATGCACACAGTCTCCCTGCCAGCTCTCGCCTGGTGCACGTCCAAGTCCACGAACAAGATGCGCTCCACGCCCATGTCTCGTTGCACCGACCGCGCCGCCACGGCCTGGTCGTTGAAAATGCACCAGCCTGCTTGCATGGTGGGCGGGTGTTGAGTAGGTCAGTTGACGAGTGAACCTGAGCGCACTGCAAGTTGCCTGCGCCGGTCACATGCAGGGTTGTAGCCATACAGGTGCAACCGCACATGCTCACCTGAGCCATGGCCGTAGTGGGCATGGTGCGTGCCGCCGTTGCACATGACGGCCAAGCCTAACTGCAGGGCCAGCCGTGCCGCCAGTATGGCTGAGCCGACGCCAACCAGCGTACGCTGCACGAGCGCCGGCGACCACGGCAGCCCGATGCGGCGCATGGCAGCTGCATCAATTGAGCCGTCCAGGAAGGCTTGCACGTAGCGGGGGTCATGTGCCAGGCACAGCGTGGCGGCATCGGGGTGGGTGGGTGTGAATGTGCGGCCCAGGCCCTCTCGCTGCAGCCTGGCATGGAGCAGGCTGTCCTTGGGCATGGGGAAGCTGCAGGGGGCACGGAGGAGAGGGGGCCAGTGGCATGGCTGTCTGGTCTTCAACATGTCACATGACGGCATAGACCAGTTGCATGGGCGTACCCAGCAGCTGCGCCAATCGTACCCACCGGTGCCCGTCAGGGATTGGGCTGATAGCCATGTCCGAGTGATACACAATGGGGTGGCCAGCTTGGACAAGCGGCGGTGGCGGTGAGGCAGCGGCAGCGGTGGTCACCATCCGTGCACGCACTGCACCCAGGCTGGCCCGCGCTGCCGCGCTGATCCCATGGCGCATGCGATCGGTGAGCGGAACAGGGCTGCAGCGGCCCTCAAGCGGCCCTGCCGGGGCAAATCGGCAGCTGAACTCGCTGAAGGGTGCACTCCAGAGAGATGTGGCCAGATGGAAGTTATAAGAAATGCCTCTTGTGGAAGGAATGACACGCACGGAGCAGAAATTGGGAGGGAACTGGCCGGGCCGCCCACTTGACCGCTGTGCCTGCTGAACCCCAACATTGCTTCCAATTGGCTCATGCTTTCCTCCATCCATTTGTCCATACGCCTTCCTTTTGCATTCAAACGCATTCACAGAAAAGCAGCATTGCCCCACGTCACTGCTCTGCCCTTCCACATCTGCCTGTAGTGCAGCAGCTTTTCCTCTTTTTACAGTGCCGCATGCATGGGCAAAACCATCAGTGCATGTCACTTCCTGGGACAGCCAGCCCGGCCGCGACCGGCCAGCAGCGCCGGCCGCAGGCGCGGGTGCTAGTCATTTGTGCGCGCCGGCCGCGAGGCCTGGCAGCGCGGGGTGCTATACTCGTGGCTCTTCACACGCGGCTGCAGGGGCGGAGGCCCCCGGCCGCGTGCTCCTCACTGTGGGCGATCAGTCTCCTCCAACGCCCGTGCAAGGTGTTGCTCCATCCCAACAAGAGAGGAGTGCGAGTGCCGCTGCTACGGGCTGCCCGTGGACATCACAATAACCGCTGCCCAGCGCCAACACTGCCGCTAGCGGGGGCGCGCTCAGTCGCCCTTCCGGCGGAAGGAGCAGCCTGTGAGCAAGGGGGGTGGCAGCGAGTACTGGTGAGCAAGCAGCAGCGGCAGGCATTGCTGAGGCAGCATGCTGATGCAGGCTGGCATGCCGAGAAACAGCTGCTTTGTGCTGCCGCGCTACTGCTCCAAGCGCGGATGGCCGCCACTGCTGGCTGCCAACAGCATGCCGCAGTTGCAGCTGCGCCTGTGCTGTTTCTGCATAGCTCGCTGCCTGCTGCACTTCACACAAGCAATACCGTCGCTGCTTACGTGCTGCTGTCGCCTGCAGGCACGGCACCAGCTCGAGCATGTGCAGCCATTCCTGCCCCTGTGCCACCCTGCTGCCGCTGTCTCACCCTCGGTCAGGCGGGCCTTGCCACCGGTGGGCACGCACAGCACGGTGTTGCAGCTGGGGCACACCACCACGGTCTGGCTGTGGCTGAACACAGTCGTGCTGCGGGCATCGCAAGTGGGGAGCGCGGCAGGCGGGAGGGGTGAGCGCGCCGCAGCATTTGAAATTGCACCGCAGCGGCAGGCGAGCTGACAAGCGTTGCATGATCCGCTCCTGGCCAACTCCAATTGTGCAAGAGCAGCTGGAGCAAGCTTGGCACAAGCGCAGGACCTAATGTGCCCAAGCTGGCGGTGGCGGTGGCAAACGCCCCGCCTGCAGGCATGGCCACCGCTGCGCCCTGCAGCACCATCCATTTCCAACCGTCCCGCCCCTCCCATGCCCCGCTCTCACATGGTGAAGCAGCCCTGGCACTTCACATCCATGAAGTAGGAGTTGGGGGAGGCTACCAAGCGCTTCAGCTTGTGCTTCCGCTTCTCCAGCTCCGCCGGGGGGTGCAGCAGGTCGATGTCGCACGCCAGCACCTGCGCGGGGGCCAGAGCAATGTCCCCTCAATGCACAAGCGGGGCAGCGTGCACACGCGGGCCTACAGGCTGCCAGGCCACCCCTGGCCCATCGCCGACCGTGGCACCCGCTGCCGGGTGCCAGCCGCCCTCGGCCCGCTGCCAGCCATTCTGAGCGGCGTGCACCGCCGTCAGGAGGGCGCCAGGGCCGCCAGGCCTCCGGGGCGGCATCCCCATCGCTGGTGTGGGCCGCATGGCGCCTGCTGCGCGGTGCTGGCCGCTGCCGGGGGCTGCCAGATGCTGGTGCCGCCGCCCCAGGGGCCGCCACTGCTGCTGCTGCGCCCTCCCCGGCTGCACGGCGCCGCCGCGCCCGCTCACCATGGTTGCTGATGTGCTAGTTCCTCTGCTGCCGGCGGCTGCTAGGAAAGAGGCCTTCGGCGGCCAGGAGCTCCGCTTTGCAGCAGGCCCGCATGAGCTGCCATGCTGCGCCCCTTTCGAGCCTCAGAGGCGCTCTGGCCGCTGCTGGCAATCCCAATTCGCATTTGGCATGCCCTGCCAGGTCGCTGGGTGTCCATCGGAGGAGCCAAGTCTGCAGCGGGGCAGGCTCTGCAACCCTGCCATTGCGCTTTGAAGCCTGCTGCAGCGCACACATGCAATGCAGTGCATGCGCGCTTGGCGCAAGCTCGACTGCTCCCGGCCGCCGCTGCCCCGCCGCCTGCACACCGGCCATGTAGTGCTGGCAGAAGCGTGGCGTTACACCAAGGAACATGAATGCGAAGATGAATGCCGGTTGGGGTGGCTCTCGGTAGTGCACACTAGTCAGCAGAAAGACAACGAGAGGGGTGGGAGTGCTCACTGGGATCGCTCGGCGCTTTTGACGCTCAACGCTCGGCGTTCACCGCTCAGGCATGGAAGAAAAGGGGTACTGATGCACACACGCACGGGAGTGTCTCTAAGAAGCAGGCCGAAATCTCTCGCTCGAATCGAAAAATATCCGCTGTCTCGCAGTGCTCTGCTCGGGCAGAAGTGGGCCGGTGGCCGCGCAGGCAGGCGCGCCGGCTCGGCACCAGGCTCAGGGCGTGGGCGGCCCACGCTCCACCTGGCGCTCAATTGGCTCCTCCAGGTTCTTGGGGCCCAGCAGGACCCCGCCGGCCAGGCCCTTGGTCACCTTGAGCTGCCGCCGCGCCTCAAATGCCGCGTACCCGTCGGTGCTCTGGAGCGTGGCGGCGCTGATGGGGTTGTCGTGCAGCGAGATGGTCGACTGCAGACATGGAGGGCAAGGGAGTGGAGCAGCTGGCAGCTGGTGTCGTGCATGGACTGGCCAGCAATTGCAGCACGGCTCCGAAGCATGGATGCCACGGCGCTGCCTGCAGCATGCACGCTGAACTCATGTGTGCTTGCAAAGCATCAAGCGCAGTAGCACAGCTCCAGCGCCCACGTGCAGCACTCCGCCCGCCCCAACCACCAACCCACCAGTGCAGAGCAGTCGCGCAGGACAGCAGGCGGCAGCTCGCTGATCTGGTTGCTGTCCAGCTGCAGCAGCTTGAGGCGCTGGAGCCGGCCCAGCGAGGCCGGCAGCTCCTGCAGCATAGCGCAAAGGGTGGGATGGAAGGTTGATTGCTGTTCATCATATCATATCAGCTGCTGGCCAGCCCGCTGTCCGCCAGCGCCACGCACTGTCGCACAGTGGCCATGCAAAGCCACACTCATAGCCACACCCAAACCTGCAGCATGCCAGCACGGCTGCCTTCCCACCCCCACTTGCGCTTGCCTCGAGCGCGTTGTGGTGCACATCCAGCTCCTCCAGGGCCGAGCAGTTGCCCAGCTCCTCCGGCAGGCGGCGCAGCTTGTTGTGGCACACCAGCAGCTGGCGCAGCCGCGTCAGGTTGCCCAGGCTGGCCGGCAGCTCGCACACAGCATTGTCGCCCAGCGACAGCGTCTCCAGCTGCAGAGCGGGCCGGTGGCAGGAGAAGGACGAGGAGGATCGAGACCAGCAGCAAACCATGGGCAAGCCAAAGGCCACAACAAACCAGCCTCTGCGCTGGGGATCCTGCGCACGGCATTCTGCTGCCTCCCTCCAGCATGCCGCACCTTGGTCATCTCGCCCAGCCACTCGGGCAGGTGCGAGATGCGGTTGCCGTCCAGCACCAGCACCTGCGCGGGGCAGCAAGAGCGTTTTTTGCAGTCCACCCTTACGCTGAAGCCATGCGAGCACGCAGACCTTGCCACGCTGCAAGAAAGTTGCTACAGCAGTGCCCACCCAGGACTGCAGCGCGCCAGCAGGCAGGCAGGCCACCCCTGCACCTTGAGGTTGCGCAGCTGCTCCAGCCCCGCTAAGCTGGACAGCCGGTTGCTGGAAAGCACCAGGCGCTGCAGCGAAACCGGCAGGCTCTGCGGCAGCCGCTCAATCTGGTTCAGAGAGGCGTCCAGCACCCGTGGGGAGGGCACCTGCGCGACTTCAGCTGGGAGCTCCTGTACATGGGTGGGCGAGGCAGGAGGCTGTGGGGCTTGGGTGCACAGCGGCGGCATGGGGAACGGGGTAGCAGCCCGTTGGGCTGCAAGTCTGCCTGAGTGTGGTTCAACCTTGCGTCGTAACGGAGCAGACACAGCGCAGCATGCAGTAGTCTCGTGCCAGTGGCGCACCGCGAGGGAAGCACGCCGCAGCGCAATTACGCCCGTCTTCGACCAGTTGGCCAGCCGCTGGCTTTTCTTCCGCCGCACATTGTCCTTGTCGTCTACTGGCACAGCAGTGCTGCAACAGTTGCCCATGCCCTGGCTTGGTTCGCTGCGGCACAGAGGCAGGGAACGAATCAGCTGCTGCCGCGCGGGGAGTGGCCGACGGAGCGGCAGCAGGGCCCAAACATCGCCGCCTGCGGTCTTTGCACCGACACGCCAGATGTCACACGGCGCGGCACAGCGCCCCGGCGTGCGGCCAGCAGCGCTACACGCACCTCTTGCAGCCAGCCTCAAGGACCCCAGCAGTGGCTGCAACTCCGGTGCCCTTTCACGTGTTCTGGGTGAACAGGGGACCTCGAAAGTAGGGGCATTCACGCAGGAGCCACACCCTCCTTCACGCATGGGCGCACATTGCGACGCGCGGGCGGGGTTAAAGGCGCGCCCTCCAGTGCTGAAGCGATTGGCAGCGGCCTGTTCTGCGAGCTGCAACAGCGGGAAGCGGCTGCAAGTGCAGGGCAGCAGCGGTCGGTGGAGCGGCGGCGCCACCGCGGCGCAGTGCAAGCGACCACATGTTGCAATGGTCACACATTCACATCCGTCGAGACAATGTGGAACCATGTAGTTGCAAGAGATTTCGATAAAACCGATCCGGGATGCAGCGCTACCAGCTGTCGTTGCCTTCCCGCCTCGCCCGGCCTGCCTCGAGCGCCAGGAAAGTGCTGCCTTGGGGAGCACGGCCAGCTCTGGGTTGGCGCTCACTCAGGCAGCTGATCTGCTGTTCATCTCCATGCCTCTGCCCTTGTGCAGCTGCGCTAATAGTACAGAGCTCTGTTATCCTCTGCGGCGCAAGTTGGGGCGACTGCCCAGGGGCTGCCGCCACCGCCACCCATCTGGCCTCCTTTCCGCCCTGCCCGCGTGCTTGCTCCCTGCTTTTGAGCTTTCACGTCACATCCTCCAGATCTGGTTAATCCCACCGTCGAAGCGCTCGCTCGCCCCCTGCCTGCCTTGTTGGCCCCCTTGGCCGCTCGAACTCCTCGGGGCACCGCTCCCCGCCCGCACTGACAAGAAATACAGCTTCATCCGCGTCGATAGACGACGCTAGCAAGGCGCATAAGCGGCGCGCTTGCCCGAAGTCGGCAGGGCACCCCCCTCCTGCCGCCGCCACTGCCGCCCCGCTGGAGCGCCGCGGGCAACGGCCAGGCGTGGAGTGCCTAACTGGCGCCCAGAGCCCTGCTCCAGCATCCCTCGGGCGCGAGCAGTGTGCAAGGTGAGGATGATGGTGTGCACGGCGGGTCAGACACGCACCTGCCGACCAGCGCTTGTCGGGCGGGGCGGCCAGCGGCGGCTGGTGAAGGTGCACCCTTGGCTCGGCTGGCCTTCTCTGGCTGCTGGTCATTGCGTGCTGCGTCCCCTGCTGCCACCTGAGCAAGCCTGCAGCCAACGCGGTTGTAGTGGCGCTGATGCAACGCAGGAATCCAAAGCTTGTGAGGCCCTCGTCACTGGGCCATTCTACCTTCTCAAGCTCACTTTTGCTGAAGTCTCTGCTTGATCAACTTCAACAGCCCCCTGGTGAGCCTGGCTCGGTCCACCCTAGGCCCTTGCTGAGAGGAGCTGCTTACAGGGGCTTGGAAGCCCTGTTATTTGTGCAGAGCTGCTACCAGGGCCCTCCAGGCTTGGCAGCAGGAGGCCAGGCCTGCTGCAGGCTCCTCTGCAGGGGTGGAGGGCAGCTTTCTTGCCCCCGGCCTCTGCTGCCAGCATGCCTGCACCTCGATCAGCAGACAGCCAGGACCATTCGAGCGCTGTAACCTTAGAGCCGCGCTTGCTGGCGCTGATCACCCGCCGCCCGCCTGCCGCCGCAGCCGCCGCAGAAGCTGGGCACGACCCACATGGCGGGCACCTTGGTGCACCAGCTGAGCCTGGGTGAGGCCTCGCGTGCGCCTGCGCTGGTGCCGCTGATGCCCGCTGCATTCAGCGCTAGTGCCGCCCCTGCGCCTGCCCCTGCCAGAAAGGTGTTGTGGGGGCCGCCGTTCTCTACAGCGCTGATTCCACTTGTTGCGCCACTGCTGCCCTGCAGGGGCCGACCTGATGGAAGGGACGGGCGGCAGCAGCGCTGGGCTGCAAATGGATGGCATGACCGGCATGCCGGGCACAAGCACGCAGCTGCCGCTGCTGCCGATCGTTGCCCCACCCGCGTCGGCGGAAGGGGTATACCCGCAGCTGCCGCTGATGGACCTGAGCCTGCCGTCAAGCCACGGCCTGCCTGCCCTGCCGGGATACGGTGCGTAAGATTGCAGGAGCTTCGCATGCCTTGCAGTGGCTGCCGCCTGTTGAAGGGTTTGAAGTGCAGGGGTGTGTTGGGCAGACGACATCATGAGCAAGTGACTTCACCCTGCCTAATGTCCACCCTGCCCTGTTGCGTCGCCCATCCCTGCAGGCATACTTGGCATGACGGGCATGGGCAGCATGCTGCCGCTGCCCATGGCAGGCCTGAGCGTCGAGCACCCCCTGCCGTCCATTGTCGTTGGCCACGCAGACTCCAAGCAGGTGGGCCCGCCTTGGTTGCTGCAGCTTGCTCCAAGGATGCAAGGGCTGCCATAAAGCATGCCCAAGCAGTGCAATTCGCACTGGAAGCAGTCGCCACTATCAGCTCTCCTGCAAGGCACATGCACATGCACATCTGCCACCACCCTGAATTGCCCGCCTTCTCCCGCTTCCTCCAATGCTCAACTGTAGGCGGAGGGGCAGGGCGGCGGCTTCCTGCACGGCGGCGACCTTGCGGGCGCTGTTGTGGCCGACGCTCCGGCTGCCCTGTCCCTGGAGCAGCAGCAGCAGCTGTTCCTTGCGCAGTACCAGCAGCAGCAGCTGCTGTTCATGCAGCGCCAGCAGGAGCTGCTGGCGGAGCATGGCCTGCCCGGTCAGGCAGCATCCGGATCACACTCGGTCACTGTGGCAGGCATCGACCACGGCCAGGCGCCCGCCCCTCCCGAGGTGGCAGAGCCGCCTGCCGGGCCTGCCCTGCGCACCCGCCGGGCGCGGCGGCGGCGCACAGCCGCAGTAGTTGGCGGCAGCCAGGAGGGGGAGGATGCGGACAGCGGGTCAGAGGGCGTGACGCCCAAGCGCCAGCGGCGCGCCAGGTGATAAGGGGTCAATTTTGCATGAACGATGGAGGGTAGCAGGTTGTTGAGCTAACAGCATGCAAGATGACTGGGGGTGTGTACCCTGCCTGCTCCCATACTTGCTCGCTCCTGTCGCACCCAACGTCCCTGCAGCGGCGCGCGGCGGCAGCGCTCCGAGGGCGGCGAGAGGAAGGAGTCGAGCAGCCGCTTCCGCGGCGTCACCAAGCACCGCCGCTCGGGCCGCTTTGAGGTGGGCCTCTGGAACAGGGTGGAGCTGAGTGCTGTGCGGAGGCTCGGGGCTGGGTGCCCCTCCAACTTCCCCTGCCCGCCGCTGCCTGCCGCCTCACGGCATGACAACCGCTCCCCTGCACGTGCATGCCTCCCCTGTTTCCACTTCAGGCCCACATCTGGGTGAAGGATCTGGGGCGCCAGGTCTACCTGGGCGGGTACGAGCAGGAGGAGCATGCGGCGGAGGCCTATGACATCGCGGTGCGATGGGGGGGATGGCTGGGCATGGAGGCTGTGTGTTGCGTGTGCGCAGGCTTTCAGGCCTTGCTCTGGTGAGGAATCGCCCAGGCTGCCTGTGAACCTGCGTCATTGCCCCTGAAGTGTCACGCCACCAAGCTACACATCCTCCCCCTGCCGCCGCTGTGCAGGTGCTCAAGACCAAGGGGCGCCATGCCAAGACCAACTTCGGGGTGGACAAGTGAGTGCCAGGCCTGGCTATGCCTGAGTGCGTTGGACCCTTGCTTGACACTTGCCTGCCTGCCATTCATGTACGTACGGCCCATCCTGCTCAGGTCGATCGATGCTGGCTGCGGAGTGCTGATACATTGCTCCCTGCCCTTGCCTGTCCTGCCCTCACCTTGCAGGTACGAGTCGCTGCTGGCCTCCATCAACAAGATGACGGTGGAGGAGCTGGTGATGGCGGTCAGGTGGGTGGGTGGGCGGCGCACCGGGTCATAATCAGGAGGCGCACGTGCATGCAGGAGCTTGCAAGCATGGGAGCGTGCTGGCTGGAGTGTAGGCCTGGTTGGTATTATTGCAAGCCAACCCTCTTCTCACATCTACCAGCCTCTCCTCCACCTTCTCTTCCCCTCTGGGCAGGCGCCAGTCCCAGGGCTTCAGCCGCGGCACCTCCAGCTACCGCGGCGTGACGCACCACCCCAGCGGCCGCTGGGAGGCGCGCATCGGTGGGTGGGCGGGCGGGTGCCTCTCGGATGCGCGTCGTGCACATGCTCCCAGCCTGCAGGATGCTTGTTTCACTGGAGCGTGAACGTGGCTAAGCTGCAAGCCCCTGCCGCAGCTTGACCATGCCGCGCTTACCTGCTCCTGCCTGCAGGCGTGCCCGGCTCCAAGCACGTCTACCTGGGCCTCTTCAACGCGGTGAGCGGCAGCCTCCTGCCTGTCGCACTGATCATTAGTTCTTGGGTGCTATTGGATCGCAAATCGCACAGCATCCCCTCCTCCATCTCCACAAGACTGCAACACTCACAAAACGCTGATTCTGGCACCCCAACAGGAGACGGAGGCTGCCCGCACCTACGACCGCGCGCTGGTGCGGCTGCGCGGCAACGGCGCCGCCACCAACTTCACGCTCAACGAGTGAGCCAGGGGCTGGGGGGCTGGAGGGGAGCACAGTAGCCTGTGTTGCATGCGAGCTGTCCAGCAGGTATTGGCAGCTGCTAGCCCTTAGGGCAACCGTGCAAAAAGTGCCAATCTGTGCTGGACCTGGCTCCCTGCCTGGTAAACTACCTGTTCACGTCCCTTTATTACGCCCTCCTTTAGTGCAGCTACCGCGCAGAGCTGGCGCAGTACCACCAGGTGCAGCAGAAGTCGCTGCAGGGAGACACCTGGTGCGTGCAGCTGGGCTGCTGCTGTGTTAGCTGCTGCTGTGTTTGCGGGTTGGACAGGGTTTGTGGGCTCCAACTGCTCTTGGGGCACAGAAGCGGGCAGCTTGCATGGTGGCTGTAGGCATGCTATTCCCCCGCGCTGCGTTTGCATGCAAACCGTGCCCTTACCAACCCCATCCACCACCTCCTCCCCGGCCCACAGGTTTGTGCAGCTGCTCACCATGCCCACCCGCCTGGAGCGCTTCCTGCGCCTTGGGGACACGTCCAATCGCTCTGCCGCCGATGATGATGATGAGGTGGAGCAGGGGCAGGCCAGCCAGGGCCAGGCAAAGCAGGAGCAGCAGGCGGAGCAGCAGGCGTAGGCTGGAGGAGCGGCGAATGGCTCCCAGTTGCCATTCTTGCGCCACATGGCATCTGCAGCGGGAGCATCCCTTAGTTTTTCAAGTGGCAGAAAGCCACATCCTCTCCCCTGGCCATGAAGCATGGCCAGCAGCTTTTACTTACCGCCCTGCCGGTCGCTGGGCCGGCGGGCTCTGCAGTGCATGCATGATGTGAGAGGCTGCTTTTGCGGCCACTGCTAGTGTATGTCGCACTCTTATCTCACTGTTTCCATCTGCAGCACCTAGCGCGATTTTTTCATGGTTCTGTTCCGTTGCTCACAACACCAAGATCCCTTTCCTCGATTCATCAGCACCGCTTTCTTTTCTTCACCTCCCACCCCCAACACCGCACCCCTTCCAGCACTGGGTTTGCTAGTCACTCAGCGTACAGAACCGCACCACACACCTCACCCCTCCCACCGGGCTTGCAGGCATACCGAGTTACACCCAATGGGTTCCTGCTGTTGCAGCACCAAAATGACCGAGAATGGGCCATCGTCAATGTAAACCAAACAAGGGGAGGCAAGCAGTGTAGAGTGGCCAATGGGGCAGTGCGAAGCAGGTGCTACCTAGCAAGGCTCAAGCAGACAGCGAGCAAGAGGACTGGCCCGCACAGCAGTATGCGCCAGGGGAGCATGGAATGTGAAGCATTATGTGCATGGGGTAAATGCCACGAGGGCAAGGGCTGCGCTGCGGCCCATCTGCCCCCCATTAGCCGCTCAGTCGGCGAAGCGGACCTTCTTGGTGCTGCCGCCGCCACCCCCCAGGCTGGTGGTCATCTGGCTGCGGAAGCCGCCGTCCTTGAGCGAGCCCAGGCCGCCGACACGGCGCGACAGCCCGCCCGCCCGCGGCGACAGCGGGCCGGCGCCGCCCAGCCGCCCCGCTCCCAGGCCGCCGCCAGCTGCGTGCAGCCCCAGGCCACCCACGCGCTGCCGCTCCTTGGCCAGCGCCGCCGCCTGCTGCGCCTCGCGCCGCGCCGCCTCTTCCGCCGCCTCCTGCTGCCGCTTGAGCATGGCGGCGGAGACGGCGGCGCCGTGCCCGCCCTCCTCCTCTCCCTCCAGTGCCTCGGGGGCCAGCGCCGGCGGCTCGCCTGGAGCGCCACCGTCGTCGGCAAACAGGTCGGCCAGGGCGGAGTAGTTGATCTTGGAGGACAGCTTGCGGTGGTCCAGCATGCGCATGGCGGCCTGGGGCAAGGGAGGGACGGTGGGCGGGATGGTTGGAGCAGGGAGGCGGGGGAGGTGGATGCGTTACCCGTCAGCAACTGTGGCAGACCTGTGCCCAAGCAGCCCCAACATGCGCAGCTGCCGTGCCTGCCTGCCCACACCCAGCCTGCTGACCGCCCAGCCCCCACCTCCTGTGCCGTCTCGGCAGGCGGGCCCTCTGGCAGGCCGGGCCGGTGGTTCTTTGTCTTGCTGCCCACCGGCCGGCCGCGCCCACGCTTGTACTGCACCCCCGCCGCCTCGGCTGCCTCCTGAGCGGCGTTTGCCTCGGCTGCCGCCTTCTCAGCAGCCTCTTGCGCGGCGCGCTTGGCGGCCTGCAGGTGCATTTGAGGGGGGGAAGGCAGGAGGTTTGCACACTTGCAGGCAAATGCCATGTTGGGACGGGTGCCAGGCAGGCGCCTCCTGCCAAGGCGGAAATTGCCTCCACAGGCCAAGCCGGAGCACACACCAACTTTCCACCTTGCTGCACTGTTGCATTTGCCCTGCTGCTGGCTGCCCAACCCCCCCGCCTCCCCCACCTGCTTCTCCAGCCAGTCGCGGTTCATCATGTTCCAAATCTCCTCCTTGCACTTCACCTGCAGGGCGGGCGGGTGGGCATGCTGACAGCAGGTGAGCAGGCAAAGCCATACAGGAGGCTTGATAACCGGACCAGAGAGCCAGAGTGTTGCAAAGCAATAACTTCATCCGTGTGTCGCAAGCCTAGCACATGCATGCTGCCAGCCGGTACACAGCAAGCCCCCCTGCCGCACCTCCGCCTCCCCAGCCAAGTACATCTCAATGTCCTCATCCGCAATGTCGCTCAGCGTGTCGTCGCCCTCCTCCTCATCCTCCTCCCCCTCCCCATCACGCTGCTGCTGCACGCCGTCTTGCTGCTGAGCACCCGCCTGCCCCTCGGCACCGCCCTCCTCATCCTCCCCAGAGCTGCCAGGGCCTGCCGTCTGCTCAGAGCGCTGGGAGTGGGTGCCTGTGGCGGTGCCTGCCCCATTGGCAACCCCTGGTTCAGCGGCCTCACCGCCTGCTGCTACCGCGGCTGCTGCTGCCGCCCCGGTCTGATCAGACAGCTGGGAAGGGCCAAGCCCAGCGACTGCTGCCGCAGCACCAGGCTCGCTGCCGCCCTTGCCTGCGGCTGCCGCCTCGATTGGCCCTTGCTGCTGCTGCTGCTCTTGCTGCTGCGGCTGCTGCTGCTGCTCGTCCTGGCTGCGCTGCGCCGCCTCCATCCCTTGCATCGCCTCAGGCTGCTGCTGCTCCTGCTGCTGCTGCTGCTGTTCATCTTCAGGCTCCACTCCGGCCTTGCGCTTGCGTGCCTGTCGGGCCGCTGCCGCCGCCACGGCCTCCTCCTCTTCAGCAGCCAGCTCCTCCGCCGAGGAGGGCAGGAAGGCGGCAAACTGCTGCAGCCGCTCGTCGTGGAAGGCCTGCAGGATTGCAGGAAGGCTATTCAGCACCGGCGCCAGGTAGGTCAAGAAGGGGCAGGGCCTCCAGCGACACTTGCATGACCAGTCTGCACACCACTGCGCAAACCAGAGCGTAAAGCAGCACACCATTGTGAAGCACAGCACAGCACAGCACAGCGGCGGCCCACCTCGCGCATGCCGGCCGCGATGTCGTGCTCCTCGGCCAGCGCGTCCTCAGTGGCCTCCTCGCTCTCTGCGGGTGGACGGGCGGGGGAGCGGGGAGGCAGCGAGTTGTTTGATGTTGACGTTGGGCCCTGCTCTGGTGGAACAAGCGGCCGCTTTCAACCTCCCTGAGCGGCCTCAACTGCCCACTGACCGCTGCACCCTCACCCTGCTCACCCTCTGCCCACCGCCCACCAGTTGCTCACCAGGCTCAGGCAGCGCCAGCAGCTCCGCCTCCTCCTTGCGCCGCGCACGGTCGTAGGCGGGCGGATTCGCACCGCCGCTCACGCCGCCGCTGGACTGCAAGGGCACAAGATGGTGGGGCAGCAGGGATGCACATTGGTGAGGGCGCACGCAAGAACGCACACCTTGCGCCACCTTGCAGCAGACCTGTCCCGCCCTGCTGCCGGCTTGAGCCAGTCCCGCCACTCACCTCAATGAACTCCAGGTAGCAAGACTTGCACATGCCGTGCGCAAAGTGCGCATCGCCCGCACCTGCAGTGGGTGGCGGGAGGCTGCATATGGTGAGCGGCTGCCTTGTGAAATCTGCTGTGCTGCCTGGTGGTTGGCAATTGCCATGCCCTGCTACCCAGCACATGCCATCCATACTGATCTGCCGAGCCAAGCAGCAAGCCAGACATCAGCCACATCCCACACAGCAGCCCCCACACTCACGCAGGTGCTCGCAGCCCGCCGTCTCCAGCAGGCCGACGGGCGCATCAGTGGGCGGCGCCGTCTCCAGCCGCTGCTTCTCCTCGTGCTCAATCTGCTTGGCCCGCTCCTCAAACTCGTCTGTAGGTGGGTAGCCAAGGGCATGGGGTGGGGTTGAACGAGGGAATTACGGTGCAAGTGCGCTGCTGGCTGGGCAACCCACACTGTGCAATGGCACCTGGCACCCCTGTCTGCCCCAGCCAGCCCTCACCCGCGGTGAAGGTGGATGCGGAGGTGTGTGAAAACTCGTACAGCCGCTTGGACAGCGTGTGCTCGCCAATGTGTACCACTGACACGATGTCGCGAATGGATCGCTCAAAGCCTGCGGGAGCGGGTGCATTGCGGGCATAGCAGCTTGAGCAGGCAGCCCAGCTACCATGATGCTGGATGGGAGCTCAATGCCATGGCCACTCCTGCACTTTTGAGCCTGCAGTACACCAAGGCAGCAGCAGGCGTGGCTGGCAAGCAAGGGCAGCATAACCTGTCCTCTGCGCAGCAGCACACACCGCACGCACCGTGGATGTGGGCTGCAATGTAGATGGCGGCGCCACAAATGCCAGAAGGGCGGCGCCCCGTCTGGATCCAGTCGCGCTTCATGGACGCGACCTGAAGAGGAGGAGGGGACGAACGGTTGGATGGAGCACATGAATGGGCACATGGACAATTTGTCCATGTGGAGACTGGAGCACATGATAGCAGGCTGCAAATGAGATGCTGCTGCAGGCTCGAGCACACCATGACAGTAAGGTGAGCTCGTCACCCAACAACATGAGGCAGCACTGCACTTGCAGTGCACAGCAGCGGCAGCACCCGATAACACACACCAAGGTGTCGTCTCACCAGGCGCAGCGCGGTGTTGGCCACTTGGTGCATCTGGCGCCCAAAATCGAGCCGGTCAGCAAAGCGGTGGATGTACAGGGAGGGGTCCACCGGCCTGCAGGAAGCAGCAGGTGCTGCAAAGTCAGCAAAATTACGCACAATCCCATGCAAGTGCCGCGATGTGTTGTTGAACAGCGATTCGCATCATGCTGGGGCACGAATGCCCACGCACAATGCCTGCAGCAGCTGCCCGCCTCACTTGGCAAACATGGGGTGCTCGGTGACGCGCAGCAGCTTGGCCAGCTGCAGGAACACGGCTCCAAGCGTGAACACGTTGATCTGGCCAGGAACAGGGGTGGGGAGCAGCGTGAAGGGTGAGTAGGCGTGGGTGTGGACCAGAGCATGGGAGTCCCACCATGGCTGTGCTTGGTGGGTTGGCATCACAGCAAAGAGCTCCTGCATGCTGCACGATCAGGTGCACCCCACTGCAGCCAGGCACGCAATAACCCCGCAGCTGCCCCACTGGCTGCCCCACCACTGGCTGCCCCACCTGCAGCACGTCTGAGAAGTCGATGAGCAGGAAGGGCTTGGAGTCCTGGCGGCACACCAGGTACAGGCAGGCGGCAGCCACCTGCGGCATGGCAGGCATGTGGGCGAGACAGGTTGGCAAGAGGCCGGCGGGCAAAGGGGCCGGTGATTGCAGCAGTCAACCCGAGGCATGCCAACCACACAGGCTTGGCACACACACAGGCCATGCTTGCAAGCGAGCAGCGCAGCCAAGCATGCAGGCAGGCAGCACAGCAGCCAGGTGAGCGGGGCGCACCTGGTTGGTGCGGCGGCCGCGCGTGAAACCACGCTGCAGCGCAATCTTGTACAGGCGGTGGGCTGCAAGGTGGGTCAGTGCAGAAGGGAAGCAGCATGTAAGAACAACATGCAGCAGCCATGCTCAATGCACCGACCATACCACTTACAAGCAGCCCGCAGCAGCAGCAGCAGCGGCAGCAGCAGCAGCGGCAGCAGCAGCAGCAGCAGCAGCATAGTATGTGGCCCCAAAGCGCGCACCTGACTCGATCGACTCCTCGCGGGGCCGCACACTCAGCTGGTCCACCAGGTGCGCAATGTCGTGCCGCCCGCGCTGCTGCGCCTTTTCGTGCGAGTCGGCCGAGTAGCTGTACACGCGGCCGCCGTGGATGCGGCTGCGGGGAGAGGGGAGGGTGGGGATGGCTAGAGGTTGCATGGCATGGCCTGGTAGGGTGCCGCAAAGTGGCATGAGCACACACCAAGCTTGCAGGCAGCAGGTGCATCAGTGGGGGAGAGCAAGAGCCAGCGCAGCCGGTGCGGGTGCTCGGCAGCATGCTTGCGGCGACAGCAACAGCGCCTCGCTGAGCACCAGTGCGGTTGCATCACACATGTGCATGCATACTTGTCATGGCCGAATGGCAATTGCGATGCCCGTCACGGCACCGGCGCTCACCCGATGCCGCGCGCCACGCCCGCCTCGTTCACAAACTGTCCCAGCACGGTGGACTCGCCGCCCACGTCCTTCTGAAACGTCACATCCGCCGAGAACGCCGTGTCTTCCAGCACACGACCGCACTGGACGCAGCACCTGTGGGCAGGCGGTGGGCGGGACAGGAGCACGAGCTTCAGCAGAGCGGCGGCGGCGGCGGCACGGCGGCGGCACCCGCCGCCAGTGGTGGGACCGTCCTGGACCCTCCCCGCCGCCCCAAGGTGCTGTGAGTGCCAATTGTTGCAGCATGTGACACTCACGAGAAGCCATTGGCGTCGTCCACCTCCACTTCCACGTCTACCTCGCAGTAGTTGCAGTAAACCATGGCGGCTCCGCTCTAGTTGGCTACTGGTAGTTGCTCTGAAGCGGCTGGGCGCGTGCCCAGGCCAGCCCAGCGCGCCCGAGGGCGCCCCCACAAATGGTGCGCTTCCGGCGTCGCTCTGCTGCCGTCCTGGCGTATGCAACTGGCAGTGCAAGTGTTTGGGACCTGGTAGCAGCGCCCTGGCAGCGTTACAAGCCACTGCCTGCAACCGAACAGCCCATGGCGGCCGCATGGGCTGGTGAGAACGGCCGCAAGCCCTGCCTTTCGCAAAAACGCCCTGATCATCTCTGCTACATCTCCCCCAGCGCCTCGGAACCCAGCCAAAGCAGCGCAGCTCGAACGCCGGGTGGTGACTGGGCGCTTGGTGCGGCGGGCAGCAGGATGCAGGGCACCGGCACCGTCGTGGGTGAGTCAGGTTGCTGGATCTCATCGGCCCGTGGGCACGGGAGCCGTCCTGACGCGCATGGGCGGTCGTGGCAGCTGTGGCGACGCCCAGGGCCTTGTCTGGGCACCAGGACCGGCAGGGAGGGGCTCATGTCGATCGAGGGTGACAGCCTGCAGTCCCCAGCTGCTGCTCACCCGCCTGCCGCCAGCGGCGAGGCGATGCTGCCGCCCAGGGCTTGGCCAACCATCAAGCTGGGCTGCAGGCAGCAGCATAGCATGCTCCCAAGCATGCGATTCCACCCTGTGCTGGCTGCTGTGAGCCGCTGCTTCGCCCCTCTGCTCCGCACCCGTGTGACATCTGCCCCTGCCCCGTCATGCATGCCCACCCCCCATGTTGCTGCCATGCCCCTGCAGTGCCGCGCAACTTCCGGCTGCTGGAGGAGCTGGAGAAGGGCGAGAAGGGCATTGGCGATGGCACTGTCAGGTGCGGCTGCAGCCATGTGCCAGCAGGAGCAGTCAGCGCCAGGGGCATGCGGGGCTGCCAACTCGCAAGCCCAAAAACTGCAGATGGTATGCAGCGGCGACTCGTTGCATCTCGCACCAAACGCTAGCTGATCCTGTCTGCCTGCAGCTACGGCATGGATAATGCCGACGACCTGCTCATGCGGCACTGGACTGGCACGATCATTGGGCCCCCCAGCGTGAGTGCTGGGCTGCGCTGGGGAGGCGGTGGGCGGCTGGAATACAGCACCAGGCCACTGTGATGCAGCCTGTGATGGGCTGTCCTGCAGCACTGCTGCTGTTGCTAACGAGGTGCTCTCCTCGTGCACCTCTCTGCGTCTGCAGACTGTGCACGATGGCCGCATTTACACCCTGAAAATTTACTGCGACGAGCAGTACCCTGATCGGGTGCGCCGCTTGTGCTGGCCTCCTGAGCCTGAACACTGCTTGCTGCACAGCTGCTATGATCAGCCTGCCCATGACAGCAGCTGATATCTGCTTCTAACTTGTGGAACGGCAGCTCGTGTCCTTTGGCCCGGCCGCACAGCGCTTGCTCGCGCCTGCCTGCCACATGCCTGCTGCCCGCTTACCTGTGCTCACTGCCCGCCATGCTGCCGCGTCCCTGCCTGCCCGCAGCCGCCCCAGGTGCGCTTCACCTCCCGCGTCCAGATGAGCTGCGTGGCGCCAAACGGCGTGGTGGACCCCCGCATGTTCCACGTGCTGGCCCGCTGGAACCGCGGGTGCGGGGGCAGGGAGGGAGCAGGGCAGCAATGGATGGTGGCCTTGGTGGACGGTGGCTGAACGGCTTGGGGCCACGGCACGCTTTGCTTGCCCAGCTAGCAACGGCAATTGCTTGGTTCACAAGGTGGCACCTGGCAGACAACGCCCAGTGTCCCAGTGTGCAACGCTCCAGCTGACGCCCGCCGCCTCCCCTCCCCCGCCTCCCTCCCTGCCCCTTCAATCAGCTACACGATGGAGACGGTGCTGACTGAGCTGCGGCGGGAGATGGCGGCGCCGCACAACCGCAAGCTGCCGCAGCCGCCTGAGGGCAGCACGTACTGAGGGGGCCGCAGCGGCCTGCCAGCAAGCAGCGATGCGTGGCGGCAGCGGTGGGGGCGGCAGCGCCTGGCGGCTGGGGCTGGGCAGGGGCCCACCGCCACTCTTTTCCTCTCGCTCCCTCGTGTTTTACTTTCCAGCACTGCCGCCTGCCGTCACCGCTGTAGCCACGCATAGCGTCCGCCAGCATGTCAGGCGTCATGATATGGACATGCAGAATGCAGCTGGTTGCAGCCTGTTGCAGGGGTCGGTTTGGAGCGGAGTTGGGCCCTCGCTGCCCGTCTGGCCCGTGTCGTGTTGCTGCGCCTCCCGGGTTGCAGCCACTAGCTCTCGACAGAACCTGCGGACAGTTTCCTGTCAAAAGCCAGCTTGTTGCATGGTACGGCCCTTGATTGGTTGTTTGCTGTGCTGAAACCAATCAAGGGCCGTACCCCTGAAATCTTGGCAGGGGTGCACAAGGGACGCCGTAATATCGACAGATGCTCATGCTGGCGGCGCCGGCTCTCCGGGTCTCTTCCATCACTGCCTTACATATTCTTTGACATAGAGGCACCATGAGCAGCTTGCTGAGCCTGCTGGTGGTCTGTCTGCTTGCAGCCGCCGCGAGCGCTCGCACGCCCCCAATGGACGGCGACTCTGATGGCCAAGGTGAGCTGGCAGGGTGCAGGTTGAAGCAGCACCAACCACGAGAGCGGCTGCTGCCCGCCCGAGGCCGAGACCGTCGGCCGCCGCCGCTCGGCAGCCGCCGCTGCTGACGGTGACTGACGGTGCAACTGCCGCGCATGCCCAACAGCCCCTTCTGAAGTTACATATGGTGCTTACCTGTCAAGGCAATCTTCCAGAGGCATTGGGGTCAAACCATTGAGACGAGGGGACTGCTCTCCCTCCACGCAGGCTGCCAGGCGGCGCTGTCGTATGCGAGCGTGCAAATGCCGACACAGGCAGAGCTGATTTGGCGTATTGAACTTACTGGCACGCGTAACTTTAGCTGCCGCGGCGGTCTGGAGTTTGGACCCGCTCTGGGCGTAGCAGAAGGAGAGCTGGATGGCTTGGAATGTGAGGCGCTTGCTCTTCTGCTCTGGGCTGGTCGGTGCCCGGATGCATGCCTATAGCTGAAGCAGCACAAGGTGATCACCCTAGCAGGCCAGCAAATGTAGTGTAATGAGTGCCGTTCTCCTGATGCCAATGCGCCGCAGGCAAGCTGTGGTACGAAAGCCCATTCTGGGCAAGGCGGTGTGCATAGACCCGTCTGATGGGCGCGAGGTGGGGCATTCCACGCTGGACACCACCGTCAAGGGAGCAGGCAAGTCTTGGAGGTGGTCAATACTGGCTGTACATGCAGTCGGCATGCCCAACCTCAATTTAGAGAGCAGGGAGCTGAAGGTGCATGAGCAGCCGCAAGAAGATGAGCAGGCACTGATCACGGGCTGCCCCACCCCGGCTGCAGTGTTTGTACTGCCGGCCCCCAACACCAAGGAGGATGACGCCTGGGGCAGGTGAGGTTGAAGCAGGGATGAGTTGAAGCAGGGGTGCATACAGTGCCAGCATGCCTGCTGCCTGCTGCAAGGCATCAGCCACCAACTGCCTGCAAAGGCCGGCATGTGCTGCTCAGCCTCGTAAGTCGGCGCCCATGCTGCCGTTTTAGTCGGCTCCATGCCTGGTGCCTACACAGGTTCAAAATCACCACTGAAGGAGTGTTTGCGCCCGCCAACTACATGGTCCGATACAACACGAGCGGCGGGGTGAGTGTTGCGCAATGCTCTGGCTGGTTGGACAGTCTGCCATGTCCTCACGTTGCTGCGGCGGCATGCTCTCTTTGCACACACGCATTCGCCCAACGCCCTGTGACGATGCAGGTGCACCCCAAGCAGTGCACAGCGAAGCCAGGGGAGTGGCAGCTGGTGCCTTTCACAGCCACGTACGATGGCTACCTGTGCCGGGAGTGAGCGGTGCAAGGCGAGGAGGAATTCGGCAGAACGGGCGTGGCTCGCGATGTGCCATCTGGCCCTTGTGACTCTCAGGAACCCAAACGACACGGTGCACCGTTGCCATGACAGACACTATGAGCGTTGCGTGAGTGTGATTTTCCCACGTCTTAACCCATCAATGCTTCAGGAGCTGTCCATGCTTGCAAGTGAGTTAGCGCTATCAAAGAGACAGGCTGTCGCTCAACTACAGAGTCGCAGCGACGTGCGTCCGTTACAGTGGCGCTTGCAGCCATACAGAGCCGTTGTACAGGTAGAGCAGGTAAAGCAATTGAAGGGACGGATGCGAGCTTGTGTTGACAGCGAGCTGGGGTCGCGCCATGCAATTATGAGCTTAACGCCCTCTGCCACCGGCAGGAGCTCGCCACCTCTTCTCAGAGATCATGGCTGCGTGTGGAGCCCGCTAGGGCTCGATAGCTTGCTCTTGGTGTTGCACACCCTCGGTAAATCGATCCGGCAGCATCCCCCAGGGCAGCAACATCTCCTAACACAGCCGACACGAGCCGCAGGGTTGGCGGCGGGGGCGGCATGGGCATTGGGCCTGCTTCCCGGCTCATCGGCCGGCAGATCGGAATGTCGCGCTCCCTTGTAAGCTTTGCGGCCTTACGCAACAGGGCTTTGGGCGCAGCAGCGGCGAGTTCAATGGCGAAGTTCTTTGATGCGGGCGCCTGGCTGGCCGGGAACCCCGCACAGAGCTGCAGCACCAGCGTGCATGTCAGTCAGCCAGCGCCACTTGGCTGCTGGACCAAGGCGGCCGCGGGCGGCGGCAGCGGCAGCGGCAGCGGCGACCGCTTCGCATATGGCGACCACAGCGGTGCGTGTTTGATGCAGCTGCATTGCACTGCGGCCCTTCATCAACATCACATAGATCCGAGCATGGTTCTCCCTGCAGGTCTGCTGCCCTACGTGCAGCCGCAGACGCCTGCCAGCCTGGACGCCGGCGAGTACGTTGCCAAGGGGGCAGACGAGGATTTTGGCGTGGAGACGCTTATTCGTGCAGCCGCCGCAGCAGGCGCCTCCCTGGGCATGTGCAGCGTGGTCACCTACCGCAACAACCTGAACAAGTGGGTGCTGCGGCCACATGTGAGGACAGTACAGCAGGATGGGCGGGATGGCACGTTGACAAGCCAGGCATTGGTTCAGTTGGGTGGGCGCCAGCTAGTTCACCAGCTAGTGTGCCTCTTGCGCCCTCATTGCAGGATCTTTGGCCTGCCATTTGACACGAAGGCGGCCTGGACAGTGGATGCCTGTCTGCTGCCTGCGCCAGCTAGCAATGCCGCTGCACCAACCGCCGGTCTTGCTGCCACCAGCAGCAGCGGGGCAGGCAGCAGCGCCTCCGCAGGGCCGCTGTTCCTGGACATTGTGCAGCAGGAGGACTGGTCTGGGGACCCCGCCGACCGAGAGCGCTTTATGAAGTGGGGCTACAGGTGCGGACGTGCATGAGCTGCCGATGCTTTTCGTGCTGTCCTGCTGCTGGATGTGCTTTGTCGCTCTTGCAAAGCACCAGTCATGAGACCACGGCAGTGACCCACCATAGCTCCCGACCCTCCCTCAGGTTTGAGGCGCTATGCACGGGGCAGCGGGTGGCGGACGCCTCGTCCGAGTTTGGCCTGCTGCTGCGCACCCGCATTGCACAGCACCGCATCTTCCTGGGGGCGGAAATCGACTGCTTCGACCCTGCAGTCGTGAACAGCAGCAGCAGCGGCGGCCACGCACACCAAGCGGCCCAGCCTGCAGTGCAGCAGCCGGGGCAGCAGCAGCACCCCCAGCAGCAGCTGCCGCCGCTGGCCGCCATGCTAGAGCTGAAAACGTACCGCAAGCCCAGCCATCCGCAGCAGTGGCGCACCGTCCATCGCTACAAACATCCCAAGTGGTGGCTGCAAAGCTTCCTGGCTGGAGTGCCGCGCCTGGCGCTGGGCGCCCGGGACGACAAGGTGAGAGGGTTTGTGGACTGTGGAGTGGGCGGGGAGCGGGAAGGATATGCCAAGCAGTGCAGGTTGCATGACAATAAACGATTGGTCGTCTGCTTTTAGGCAGCAGCCAGCCACCCAGAGAAGCACTGAAAGACGCAGGCATGATGGCCGAGCCGCTGCTGCTGCACTCTTTCACTGCTGCAGGGCACTCTGCTGGGGGTGGACATTGTGGCTACGGCCGACTTGCCCCGCATCTCTGCCCAGAACGGGGCGCGCTGGAGCGGCAACCAAGCGCTGGCATTTGGCGATGCGCTGCTGGCGTGGATGCGAGCGCAGGCTGCCGCACAGCCGGGAGTGCACCTGCGGTTCAGCTATGATGGAGAGAGCGGCAGCGGCGCGGCAGGAGCCATCCACTGTAGCACTGTGGAGGGCGGCACGCTGCCAGGCCGAATACAGAGCTGCTTGCGGGAGTGCGGGCTGGCACCTTGAGCGGTCTGGAGTGTTGAGCAACACCGCACGCATAGTGGGCTTGCTCAGTGTCACTTGGCTTTCATGTCATGTTGCAAAGCAAAGATCGTAACGTCACGTAGCAGCAGCAGTGGTGCGAAGTCAAGCAGAGCGAGAGCGACACAAATAGCAATGCAGCAGTGCGCGGGAGCACAAGCAATGCTCGCAGGCGTGCACCCTGGGCTGGGTTGAGATGCCTTCGTGGCAGGACATGCTGCCGTACCATGGCTGGCAGGTGCAGTGCAGTTGGTGGCCCCTCAAATCAGCTGGCCAGCGGGTACAGCAGGTCCTGCAGGGGTGGAGGCAAGGGAAAGAGAGATGCTCAGTGATGATGTGTGCTTGATGAGACAAAGAACCTGCGTATCATCAGCAGGCAGCAGGCCAACATTTCCTTGCCCCAGCAAGGCGATTCATCAGCCCCATGCTGCCCCATGCGACTCACGTAGTGCCCAATCTTGTAGAGCAGGTGCACACGCGGCTCGGCGGGGACGGGGCAGCCTTCGGGGATGAAGTCGTGCATGTCCACATGCACCTGGGAGCAATGAGGCGGGGAGGGTGGGTGGTGGGTTGCGGGCATGCAAATGCATGGGTGGGTGTACAGGCATTGGTCATTGTCACACTAGTTTGCTCAAGCTTCTGTGCCAGCCTGTTCCACAACCATACCACGACAACTCGCGTGCCGCACCTCTCCATTGCCATCGCCGCCGGCACCGCCGCCGGGCGCCAGGCTGCGGTCGAGGTACACGACTCGAACCGGCACCTGCGGTGTTGCAGCTTGTAATGCATTCTGGAATGGACAAAAGACCCAGCTCCAGCAACCCCAGGTTGCAAAGGGCCGGCACCGGCCATGGCATGCTCATCGGCTGCCTTGCATGCGTGGCCATGCCCCTGCCGCCGCCCCCACCCCGCACCTGCAGCGCGTCTGTCAGCGCCACCAGGTGCACGTGGTCGCTCTCCTCGCCCATGGGCTCCACGCACTTCTGGCAGAAGGTGGCCACATCCAGGTCGGACAGGCCCTGCAAGACGGGGCAGGATAACAATACATGTAGTTGTGCTACGTGCCGGTGTTTGAGAGAGGAGCTTGGTCGGGTGCGACCCAGTATGCCAGGGACACTCATCATTGATCTCACTTTGCCACCCCAGCTCACCCCACCGGTACCCTCACCATGATGAAGGGTGCAAAGAAGTCGGCGCGCCGCTTGATCTCACAGGCGGTGACCATGCGCAGCAAGAAGATGGCGTAGCCGCTGCAGAGGGCAAGCAGGTGGGGATGGGTGGCGGGCGACAGGGAGGTCAGGAGGAAAGGCAAGCCTCCTGCGGCAGCCCGCACATTCCAAAGTCAGAACACAAACAGTGCCCGCTCTCCTCTGCCCCCACGAGCCGCTGTCGCGACGGCTGGTCTCCAGGTTGCATTTACAGCACCCAACCCTCCCCATGGTAAAGCAGCCCTGCAGCCGCACCAGATGGTGTCGTCCCTGAAGCTGGTCTCCAGGCCCTCAATGGTCAGCGGGTCCAGCGGCGCGCCCAGCGAGCGCAGCATGCCTGTCGCCATCTCCAGCGGCGCCTCCACCACTGAAGAGGGCAGAAGGAAGGGAGGGGGCGCGTGTGCGACGCATTTCAGCTGACAGAGTGCTCGCAGCTAGCTGGCCGCCTGCTGGCCATCACAACTCCAGATCGGGGCTGGGCCTAAGGCCAGCTGTGCGCTGCCAAATGCAGGCCAAGGAACAGCGCTTCTTCTCTACCACACACAAGCCAAGCTGCCTGCCACCCACCGATTTCGTCGTAGCCGCCCACGCTGGTCAGGTCGGCCTTCATGCCCTCCAGCCGCCCCACCATGCGGTCACGCTCGCCCAGGCCCTCCCCGCTCAGCAGCAGGCCCTGCAGGTGGAGGGTGATGGGAGGATGCACAGGCACTGGTTTCGTGACCATCGTTCTGGGGATTGAAGCCAGGCACTTCAGGAATACCCTGCACCATCCCGTGCTGCTTATCCCAGCCAGCAGCCACACGCCCACATGCCATCTGAGCCAGCCTAGCGATGGCAGGCCAGCCGTCCACGCACCTCCAGGTACCCAAACAGGAAGGAGCGGAAGAAGCAGTTGCCGTCCCCACGCGTGCGCCTGCACAGAAGGATGGGCAGGAAGGGTGATTGAGTGAGGGCGGCGCACAGAGCCGAGCAACCAGCCTGCCTCAGCCCCGCCGCCTGCAGCTCGAAGCAACCCACAGGGGCAGCTCACCGTATGCTGCCATAGTCCTGCTTCAGCCGCTCAATCTTCTGGCTGTAGATGGGTGACGCCTGCACATAGCAAAGCGAGGCAGTACAATTTGATGCACACCCACACCTCCGCATGTTCAGGACCTGTGAAGGCACGTGCTGGCACACATACACCTCAGCACATCTTGCTAGCACATCTTGCTGCCAACTGCAGCTGGGATGGGAGCGTTGGAGTTTGCATGGCATGCATCGTATGGACGGCCATTAAATGCGTGCATGCCACCAGTGCAGAGCAGCCATCCAACCACCACCCACCCGCCCGCCCGCCCACTCACGCCTTTATACTCGGCAGCCAGGGCATCCAGAGGCTCCCGGTCACCCATGAGCGGAACGGCCTTCACACCCTCCCTGCAGCACAGCGGCAAGCCAGGGGGCGCACATCGAATGAGCGTCAATGCATGCACATGGGCGTACACGCCTCCCCCATGCACCCAGCCCCCAACCTGCTACTCCGTATCGACAGCCTGCACCGCAAGCCAGCCACTGCCTGCGCCAACCGTCCCCCCTCACTTGATCTTGTTCTCCCAGGCAATGATGTCTGCATCTGAGGGCCGGTCGGGGTCAGCCGGCACGACTGCTGTGCTGTCCAGCACCGCCTCCCCTGCCGCCGCCGCTGGCGCTGCTGCTGACTCGCCGCCCCCGCCTGCCGCCTGCTGCTGTTGCTGCTGCTGCTGCTGTTGCTGCTGCTGGGCACGGGCATCGTCTAGCGAGGCCTGTATCGCCCGTGCAAAGTTGCTGTCGCAGTCATCGGGCAGCTGATGGGGTGGGAGCATGGGGCGGGCGGAGCAGGCGCCAATCAGCATCGAAAATGCGTGGAGAGAGCCTTGTGTCAGCGCACAGCCGCATAAACAGGGGGTGTTGTGCACCCCACAAGGCATCCAGCCACGAGCTCACCATGCCGGGGTCGATGGCGGGCAGGTCGCCCAGCACCATGGCCACATCGGACGGCACCCTGGCAAGCAGGCAGTTGAGTGGAAGGCGTTGGCATGTGTGTCACAATGTGTGTCACAAGCCCCCCTGGCGTTGGCCACCTGCTCAACGGCATACCCCAGCCACAGCACTGTGCGCCTGAACCGATCGCCCATGCGCCTGCAACGTTGCACTTTGTCATGCAGCCGTCATCCAGTGATACCACACTCCTGCCACACCCCACCGCGCCTCACCGGTTGAAGTCGCTTGCCGGCGCGGCCTCGCCATCGCTCTCGCCCGAGGGCGCCGCTGGCCGCATGTCACACTCCTGCACCTCCTCCGCCTGCCCCGCCGCCGCTGCTGCAGCCGCCGCGGTGCCGGGGCTGAACTGGTCGCCCACCTCGCCCATCTCGCTCATCTTGCGCTTAGCCTGGTGCGTGGCGGGCGCCAGCGCAGCGTAGCTGGCATGGTGCGAGGCGGCCGCTGCAGGGGGCCCCACCTGCGCAGCAGGACGCAAACCGTGGCAGTGGGACTTGCAGGACGAGCGCAGGTCAACCGCACGTTTGTTGCCTGATGCAAGCGCCTACCAAACTCGCAGGACCCCTCCGGCATCTGAAACCCGCTACAACAACAAACCATGCAGCCTGTTCAAGCTGCCTGCACACCTGAGCAGAGGCTGTGCCAGGCGTGGGGCCGGCTGCGGCCGTCTCTCCAAACCCATATGTGCTGCCGCCCGCAGTGCCGCCGTCGTGCAGGCCTGCAGCACAGGTGACCAAGAGGCACTGTTTTTGCAGCCGCATCGATCATTGCAATCATCAGCATCCAGTGATGGCAAGCCTCACACCATGGCCCCTGAAATGCCCATTATTTCTGCAACCTAGGTGCCCCACTGCTGCCTGCGTGCACTCACCAGAGGTCTCCCCCTGGAAGCCGGCAGCCAGGCTGTGGGTGGCCTCCACAGGCGGAGGCGCAAACTCACCCACAGCCTCGCCCACCGCCTGCGTAGACAGTAAAGAAGCAGTCGTTTCAGGCATCAGCCCAAACACGCAGGTGCACGAGCAGCGGCTCTGCAGCAGAGCGGTGCCGGTGCAGCAGCGCAAGTGCAGGCGAGCTCACACCCCATTGGCCCTACCTGCGGCGGCAGCCCCGCGCTTGCCACGCCTTCAGACACCACAGAGTGCACGCCTCCCAGGCGAGCGTTTTCTAGCACCACCCCCGCCGCAGACACATCGGTGGGCGCCTGCAGCACCGGCGGCGGCTCGCTGTCGGCGGCGCCCTCCGCCGGCGGCCGCAGCGAGTAGCTGCTCAGCGCCTGGCCCAGCCGGTCGGCGCTGGGGGAGCCGCTCATGCCACGCGATCGATGCCTGTCAAGCCTGCGTCGGGTGGGTGGGCGGGTCGGTCCAGCAGCGTTGGTGCAACAGGCGGCGGCGGCGGCAGCAAAAGGGGGGGCACCGCATCTGTCAGCGTTTCGCCGCCTATGCACTGCACAGCTGATCGGTGGCTGCGAGTGCTGCCCCGATGGCCCGCCAGGCGCCTGGCTGCGGCTTTCAGAACGGCGCTTGCTGCTAGCAGGCGCGGGATGCGGCGCCACGCACCTGAGCGACAGATCACTCCACCTAGCGGCTTTTAAGCTCTTCAGCAGCCCCACACCCGTGCGCCCGAGCGCGGCGTTGCGACAGCAAGCGAGACGGCCTCCTGCCTGCTGCAAGTTGCAGATCGGTGCACTCCAAGAGCTGTGCAGTAGCGACACAGGCGCCAGGGCGAGGGCGCCCGCATCATCAGAAACTAGGGTTGTCCAATCAGGCGCCTCCAGCGCTTCTCGGGCTGCTTGCCGATCGGGCGACCGCTTCTGGGTCTTGCAAGTGACGGTCTGCGGGGCCCGGAGGGCCTGAACTAGCGCCATGAAGGTCGCCTCGCTCTTCTCGGGGGCGGGCGGCCTGGACATCGGCTTGCACCAGGTGTGCAGGGGTGCGCGATGCGGGTACTCGCCCTGCCCAACGCGCAGCGGCGACCAGGGCGCCGGATGGGGTTTGCCCGTCCTCTCGTGCTGCACCCTCCCGTCCCTGCCTTGGAATTGGGCAGGGTTGCAAATTGGGACGTGGGCCAGCCGCCGGAGCAGCAGCCACCCCAGCCGCGCACCTGGCACTCCACCCGGCGGCGCCGCTGCCGGTGCGACCGTGCACATGCCATGAGCGTGCAGCAGCGTGCCTTTTCAGCTGGCTTGCTCTCCCCTCTGCAACCCACCTCTGGCACCACAGGCGGGGCACGAGCTCCTGCTGCTGTGCGAGTCGGACGCGGGCGCCCGCCAGGTGCTGCGCCAGGCGTTCCCTGGAGTGCGCATCCACGAGGACGTGACGAGCCTGGAGCGCCTGCCCGAGGTGGGCGCCTGGGCGGGCTGGTGGGTGGATGGGTGCCTTTGTTGCTGGGTCATGCGGAGCCCAGGTCCTGCAGCCGTGCTGCTGTACCGCCATGGGGCCAACACCTGCATGGCTCGCCGCCTGTTCACAGGGCTGTCGTGGCTTGTGCATGGCACCCAATCGCACTCCTCTCACTCCCCACCCTGCGCTGCCGTTTTCTCCACACAATCCGCAGGAGACGGAGCTTCTGACAGCAGGCTTTCCATGTGTGGATGTGAGCCGCGCGGGGCTGCGCCGCGGGCTGGAGGGCCAGTCCACGGGCCTCGTGCGCCACGTCTTCCGCCTGCTGCAGGTAGGGCAGGCTGGCTGCTGAGCTGTTTGAGCAGCTGTGGACTGGCTCGTGAGCAGATTGAACCTGCTTGCTACTTCATGAACCTTGTTGCTGCCCATGCACCCTGAGAAACACAGCTCAATTGGGCTGCAAGCAAGCCAGGGGTTCGTTGCATCGGTTCACATGTCCGTCTGCCGCCCAACCCTGCATCCACCCGCAGCGCGCCAAGGATGACCGGCGGCCGGTGCCCTGGGTGCTTCTGGAGAATGTGGAGGCGCTGCTGGACAGGCATGCAGGCGACCCGCCGGTGATGCAGGTGGGTGACCAGGGTGGTGCAAAAGTGCTGCCGGTTGCGAGGTAGCACTCTCGCTGCACCTAGAAATGGTTCATTGGGGTTACGATATCAAACTAAGGCCAAACGTGTGTGAGAAGTTGAGGGGAGGTTGTGGCAGGGGGCCAGTGCTGCATGCTGTCCCATGCCTGCCCCCTTTGCACCTCGTTCTGCAGTATTGCGCCCAGAAGTTCATCGAGCTGGGCTACCAGAGCTGGTCATACCGTGTGGTCAACTCAGCAGGTTAGGGGTGATTTAGGACTGCTTCGCTACAGCCATGGCGTACTGGCCTGTTCACCATTCGTGCGATTGCTGCTGCCTGCCCCACCCTTGCCTGAAATTCTGGTCAACCCAGCCTCGAGGACTGACCTGCCTGCTCGTTGGTCACCTACCTGCGCTGCCCTGCAGGCTTTGGCATCCCCAACCGCCGCCGCCGAGTCTTCATGGTGGCCTCGCTGCACGGCGACGCCCGAGATGTGCTGCTCAGCCAGGTGGGCGAATGTGGCTGCTGTGCGGGGAACAGGTTGAGCGCAGCGAAACAGTTGTGCAGCATCATGACACTGCATCAGGTGCGTGCCCAAGCCAACTCCCGCATGGTGATTGATTTCTGCACATGGACACCATGAACCTCTGCCCATGCAGGGCACTGACTTAACTGACCTGGGCACAGCACCGCCTACTTTGCTAACCAACTGCTCCTGCCCCCGCAGGGCGCCGCCAAGTGCACCGGCGGCTGCATGCAGCTGTTTGGCGGGCGGCGCTGCTACCCCTGCCACGCCGCCGAGCTGCGCAACATGCGGCACCACAGCCGCGTGTCTTATACCCTGGACATGGGAAACGCAATGTGAGCGGCGCGCTGCACTGACACTGCGCTGTACAACACAAAGGCTTTAGAAATGTGCAATCTGCATGCGGGCCAGTGCGATGGTGCTGCGCCTTTAAGCTATGGCCAGCCTCACACCCTTCCCTCTACCGCTGCTTGCCTGCCTCCCCCGACCTGCCCACAGGAGCCCGGCGGGGGAGGACGTGGTGCCCACCTTCACCACCTCCAACGAGCGCATGCTGCTGCTGCTGGCCGACGGCGCCTCGGGCATGCTGCGGGTGGAGGACGCGGAGCGACTGCAGGTGGGGGCTGCTCTGTTTAGGCGTGGTGCAAGGCTTCCTCATTGTTCTGTGCTGCAGGAGATGGGGAAAGAAGGAGGACTTGTGACGAGGGGAGCGGCCTGTGCACGCCTTGCTTGCGTGCTTCACACGTGCCCTGCATCCACGCAACTCACACCGCAGGGCCTGCCTGAGGGGCACACCCGGCCCTGCTGGCCCATCCAGACACCGGGCGTGGGTGCGCACCGTGCGCGCCCGCCCCGCACCGAGGCAGACGCCGAGGCGGCGGCCTCCAAGCGCTGGGACCTGCTGGGTGAGCGAGTTTGCTTCCTGGCGGGAGAGTTGGTCGGCTGTATGCTGCATGGCGTGATGGTTGTGAGCAGGGATGCACAAGCTGAATGGTCACGGAAGAGCAGTTCTGGGGCAGGCACGAATGTTGCACACTACACGCAAACCCCACCACGCGATCAACCTCCTGATGAACAGGCAATGCGGTGACCACACCTGTGGCGCGCTGGCTGGGCGAACGCCTGGCCAACCCCTACCAGGTGTGAAAGGGGCTGCTGCCGCTGCTGCCGCTGCTGCTGCTGATGGCGATGCTGCTGCACATAATTATTGCAAAGGATGTGCAAGCCGTTTCCCACCTCCCACGCCTGGGCACCCTGATGATGCCTGCCCCCCTGCCCCCGCTGTCAAATGCAGTACAAGTACCACGGCGTGGGCACCCAGGACCGCCCGCTGGAGCACCTGCTGGTGGAGGGGGCCAGCGCAGACGCCACCGCCAGCCTGCGGTGAGGGGCTGGAGGCTTTGGGCCAGGCTCAAGAGGCGATGCAGAGGGCTCGTGGCTTGCGTGCGGCAGTGGGTGGGGGACAGCGGCCGCTGTTACATGGTAGTGCGCTTCATGCTTGCAGCAGGCGTGCTTGCTTGGCAAGGGACAGGAACTTGCAGCGGCAGCAGTCAACCTGCTATCAAACTGCTATTACTCGCCTTGCAGGCAGCGGCCGGTGCACCCCTGGAGCTACGTCACCACCGACCAGCTGCAGGTGGGGCAGGGCGGAGCCATGCAGGAGTGAGAGAGCAGCCTTACACTAGGGCTAAACTGCGCTGCAAGCCAGGGCAGCTTGAGGGCTGCGAGCTGCTAGCTTCAGCCCCACCCAACACCCAGCTCCAAGGCTTGTCTGCAAGCCTTCACTGGTCCGCCTTCTGCTGCGATGGCAGGCACCACTCAACTGAGACATGGCATGCCTTCCCCTGCGCAGGACGCCTATATCTTTGAGTACCTGTCCATCGCGCAGCGCAAGCGCGAGGTGTCGCGCCGCCGGCGCCGGCGCGAGCGCCTGGCCGCTGCTGCGGCCGCCGCGGCTGCTGGGGACGAGAATGCGGATGCTCTGTGGGAGGCGGTGGATGCACCGGAGGACCCAGCCCTGGACGAGGAGGGCAGCAGTGGTGACGAGGGCAGCGAGGTGAGCGGGGATGAGGCTGCAGATGCTGCGCTGATGGGCGGTGACGCCGAGGCGGCAGAGGCGCTGGCGGTGGCACGTGCGGCGCGGCGCCTCGCGGCCGCTGAGCGTGCGGCCGCTGCTGCGCAGCAGGAGCAGCAGCAGGAGCAGCCGGAGGCAGCCACTCCTCAGCCTGCAGCACCCACCACCCCAATGGACGGGGCCCCGCTGCCGGACCCACCCGGCACTGTGCAATCGGCGCCTGCAGCCGACAGCCCTGGCCGTAGCGGCGCGGGCAGCGACGCCGCAACCGACACCGATGCTGGCGAGCCTGCGGCCGAGGCGGCGGGCGCTAAGAGCGGCGACAGCCAGGAGGGCGACAAGAACGGCAGCCAGGAGGCGGGCAGTGGGGTGGAGGAGGCGCTGGCCATGGAGGTGGCTGCCACCCCCAGGGCCCCCACACCCGCCGAGGCCGCAGCCGGCGACGCGAAGGAACAGCATGAGGAGCAGGAGCAGGAGCAGAGCTCCGCGCAGGAGGCCAGGGCAACACGCCGGCTGGCGCGGGCCGAGGCGGAGGCGGAGCAGAAGGAGCTGTTCCAGGCGGCCATCGTGCGCAGGGTGAGGCGGGCAGGCTGGTGGGACAGGTGGGGCTGCTTGCAAGGCTGGTGGGGTGGGGCACACAGCATGCCTGCATTACTCTGCAGCGCCTGCCTGATGGGACGCACCACATCTACCACAGTTCCCCATTCGAACTGTGCCGTGCCAGCAGGAGCCCTACCTGTGCTTCTTCCCTGTCCTGTTCTGCCACTCTGCAGAAGGAGCGCGGCAAGATGCAGCAGCAGGCGCGGCAGCAGGCGTGGTGGGACCGGGAGGCCTGGCCCCGCGCGGCCTGGTGGGTGCGCGGCCTTGGCTGGTGAGTGCAGCGGGGCAGAAAGCAAGTAGGCTGCTTGCAATGCCAGCTGCAGCAGCTGCCGTTAATGTTGTCTGCAGCCATGCCGTGCACCATGTGGTGGCGCGCATGAACGCCGCTGCGGCGTGCACCAGCGCTGCTTGTTTGTGGCCTGCCCATCTGATACTTCACAGCCAGCCATTGCCTGATTCCTGCCTCCTGGACTCTACCTGTGGCATGCAGCTTTGGGTGCGAGGAGATGAGCGAGTGCCCGGTGCCCACGCCCTTCATCCCGTTGGGAGACTTCATCGCCGACGTGGGCAGGTGAGGATGGGATGCATGCAGAGAGGCAACCAAGAAATGTTGGATCCGAGCTGCTAGCGTGCTTGCTCCTGGTTGCTGGATGGGCTCAATCCTTGCAGGCTGTCGACAGCAGCAAAGCTTTGGGGGGATGTACCGCACCCTGCAGTAAGGGAGAACACGTGCAGCAGCTCAGGTCCGGCATGTTATATGCTGCCCCTTACCTGGCCGTGACTGCCTCCCGTTCTGTCTGTGGCCCGCAGGGAGGCCACCCAGCAGGAGATCCACACCTACGTGCACCGCATGCGGGTGAGGTCTGGCTTATGCACGTGCAGATTTCGGTCACCACGGCTTGGTTTGACAGATGGACTGCCGCCTCCGTTCCATGTCCGATCAGCGCATGCCTGAGGACTTTCCTTGTCCTGGCCCCCCTTCCACACTCATTGCAGGAGAAGGGCTGGGACGTGGACCAGACGATTGAGAAGCTGCTGAAGAACGGGACGCGCATCTCGGCGGAGGCCCACGAAATCG
>VFQQ010000854.1_pt1 | contig 51090 bp, 82 predicted proteins | sample 3512341 | NCBI WGS metagenome assembly VFQQ01 (sample SAMN10412373, study PRJNA504923) | tailings metagenome | isolation source: Relicate 2 Philex TSF1 revegetated site | place: Philippines: Tuba, Benguet | collected 2017-08-29 | reverse complement strand
CTGCTGCTGCTGCTGCTGCTGCTGCTGCTGCTGCTGCTGCTGCTGCTGCTGCTGCAACTGAGGCTCAGCGGCTGCTCCTTCCCCACGCCCCTCCTGCCGCTCGGCTGGCGGGGCGTCGAGCCGCGGCCGCTTTGACGCGGGCAGCTGCAGGCTTTCCATGCGGGGCGTGGGAGCATCTTCCATGTCTTTCAACAGCAGCAGTTGGCGGCCCAGCAGCTGGGACGACTGCCGGGCAAGCGCAGCTGTGCCGGCGGGCTCTGGGGCCATGGGCACCGGGCTGGCGCCGCTTCCCTGCTGCTCCTGCTGCTCCTGCTGCTCCTGTTGCGGATGCTGCTCCCTCTGCGCCTCCGCCTGCTGCTGGTGCTGCTGCACGTGCACGTGCACCTGCTGCTCCGCAGGCTGCTGCTGCTCCTGCTCCTGCTGGGCCGGCTGCGCAGCGGCGGCGGCGGCCGCCTGCATCAGCTGCTGCTTGTGGTGGCGGCGGATGCGGCCCTCGCCGTGCCCATCCTTGACGCCGTGCGTGCGCCGGTAGCGCCGCCACGCAAGCTCCTCGCGGCACGTGCGCTGCGTGCCGTCAAACGCATCCAACGGGTGGAAGCGGCCGCACTGCAGCGGGGGTGGGCGGGAGCGTGCACACATGAGCGGCAAGGGATGCGGCAAGGAGTGGCAAGCCAGCCCAGCGCAGCTTGATTTGTGCGTATGCAATGTTTGGTCAAGTGCGCCACTGCAAAGCCTCTTTGTTGGTCCAGCGTGACGTTTGGCCATCCCCAATCGAGCCTCCTGTTGCACCTGCTGGCAGAAGCGGGAGGGCACGCCGTCCCGCAGCACCTCGGGCGCCGACATGTGCTCGGCACACACGCGGTACCGCTGTGGGCAGGCAAGGGTGGGAAAATGGAGCCACGAGGTAAGCAAGCACGCAGGCTTGCCGGCACGCAGGCAGGCTGGCTGGGCTGCGAGGCAGGGCCTGTTCTTGAGCAGAAATCCAGGCTGTCCCAAGTGCATGCCACCGGCCACGGTTTGTACGCTGTAAGCCAACCAAGGGTTCTGGCCCAATCCCAGCAGCCGCTCACTCACCTTGTAGAAGGGGAGCATGTCGGCAAGGCTGCTGCGGCAGACCTGGCACACGGGGCCGCTGGTTGCGGGCGGCGCCGCTGCTCCGCCGCCACGCCCTTGCCCTGGCACCGGCGCCGACATCTGCGGGTCATGCCCTGGGGCCGCGGTGGCAGCGCTGGGCAGCAGTGACACCTGCTGCGGCAGCGGCAGCGGCACGGAGCGCACGCTGGGGATCTGCATGGTGGGGGGGCGCAGCAGCTGCTGCAGCAGGCCCGCTAGGCCAGCTGAGGCGACGCTGGGGTTGCCTGCTGGCAGCGGCAAGCCCGCCTGATACTCGCCAGAGCCGCTGGCCGCATCTGACGCTGCATTGCCCAGGGCAAAGCTGGCAGACGGCTGCTGGGGCACCGCCGCCGCTGCGCCCAGGCCCAGCCCAAGGCCGGGGGGCAGGCTGCCCGCCTGGCCTGCCAGCGCTGCGCTCAGGGCTGCTAGGTTGGGCACGTCCAGATGCGCTGCTGTTGTGCTGCTCAACAGGCCGCTGCTTGCAGCCGGCTTGATGCCGGCCGACAGCGTGTTGAGCAGCGCCTGTGCATCGCTGGCTGACCAGCCGCCGGTCGGCTGCCCTGCTGGCGCTGAACGCTGCAGCGGCAGCGCCTGAGCCCCCGCCGCAGCTGCAAGTGCAGCGGCCGCAGCGGCATCCAGCGGCTGGCTGTTGGCCGCAGGGCCTGCCGCCCACGGCGACGCGGCAGCGCCAGGCGCCACCATGCCCTGCCGCCCCGTCACCATGACGCGGCGGTAGGGGTCGCCGCTGCGCCGCTTGCTGCGCCCATGGTGGTGCCGCGAGTGGTGCCCCTCCTCTCCCGCCTGCGCCGCTGCAGCCAGCAGGTCTGAGAGGTCGGCGGCGCCGCCCTGCCCGCTGCTGGGTCCTGCGCCGCCCAGGGAAGCCGCAGCAGCCAGGCCTTGGGAGGCCTTGCGCCGGCGGCGCAGGTCGCGCCGCCGCGCCGCATGCCGCGCCAGTTCCTCTCGGCAGCTCTTTTGGTCGGCATCGAATGCATCTAAGGTGTGGAAGCGGCCGCACTGCGAGGAGGCAGGTAGAGAGAGGAAGCAGGCAGCAGATGGTGAGGCTCGATTGAGAAAGGCTGGCGAGGGCACAGGCAGAAGGCTCATCATCACATGCCTCCACCGCCCTAGGTAACGAACGCCATGCCCCCCAGCGCCCACCTGTTGGCAGAAGCGCTGCGGCACGCCGTCTATCAGCTGCTCCTTCTCGGCCGCATGCGCTTCGCAGATGCGGTATCGCTGCAGCAGGTGGGCCGAGCAGAATGATGTTGAAGCAGCAGCAAGCTGAAAATGTATTGCAATCGTGGAGCGAAACAGCAGACTGCCAGCGAAGTGGCACACCGTGCCAGCGACGGCTGCCGGCAACCCTGCCGCCCGCCATGTCCGAGCAGCTCACCCGGAAGAATGTGCGCGCATTGGACAAGTCCAGGCCGCACACTTGGCAGACCGGGAGCGTGGGCAGCTCCCGGCTGCCGATTGGCGCGCCGCTCTCCATTCGGCAGCCGTCCCGCTGCGCACAAGGGGGGACGGCCGGACCGTGCACAGGAGGTGAGCTTGCCCGTCAAATTGGGGGCGCCAACGCGTGTGTCATAGGACACACAGTGCGGGGAAGCAAGCAGCTCGCTGCCCAAAGGCCGGCTGCAAAGGCAGAGGAGCTTGGGGCGAGCCGCACGGCAAGAAAGTGTACCTGGAGGCGGGACCTTGTGCCTCAGCCGCGGCAAGCCGCGAGCGCGCCTTCTGGTCTGCCAAGGCTACTGCGGCCCACCTGGGCGCGCGGGGCTGGCCTGGCGCGCAGTGCCCGCGCTGCTGCTCTCGCGAGCGCGGTGTAGCGGGGTCTGCAGCCCCAGGCCCCGCTGGCGGCGCGAAGCCGCTTCGATGCTAGGTCTGCTGGGCGGCTGGGGCGGCGTTGCTGGAGCCGGGCGGCCCGTCGCACGCCGCTGGCCGCGGGCACTGGGTTGGGCGCCCGCCCTGCTCGACTTCGCTAGATGAGACGTTTCTGAAAGCGAACACTCGCCAGGAGCAGCTTGCGGCGCTGCTTGGGTAACCCGCGCGTGGGCGCCAAATGTGGCGGCCGCCCTCGCCGCTCTGATGCACTCTAACGACCTCACGCAAGCTGCCGAACGAGTAAGCATGGCAGGTTTGCCCTGATTCTCGCGCAACCCGCTGGCAGGAGGGGCCACATCGGCGGTGCCGCTGCCGCACGCGACGCCAGGATTGCGATACTTGGCCCCCTTGCTGGGTGCGGCAGCTCACAAAATGTTAGACAGACAGGGCGGATTTATTGTGCGTGGATGCCAGGCCGCTGGGCCAAAACATGGCATGCCTGGCTGCACAACTCCTGACCTCACGTGCCCGCTAGTTTCGTACCAGCACCTAATCCCCCTCAGCCCGCCACGCCCTTGCAGCACCTGAGAGCAGCTGTACTGTGGAGCTGCTGCCGCATGCTGCAAGGGTCTCAATATTTCCAAGTGTAAAATTCACAGTTAGATGCCACAACAGAATGTGGGTCATGGCGCAGCATGACCCAAAGGCGCTGCCATCAACGCCCTGCCTGCCCTGGATGGCCGTGACTGACCGCCAGCGCCAGACTTGGAGCGCCCGACCAGAGGTCCAGCGGCAGCCATGCCGGCGGTGCCCCTCGGCCTTGCTGCGGCTGCGCTGCTCACGCCAGCGTGCTGTGGTTCTGCTTTGTGAAAAAATCGCGCAGCTGCGCCACGTGCGCTAGCAGCTCGTTGCGCCCCTGCCCGCTCTTGGACGACGTCAGGATGCTGGGCGGCATGTAGCCGCACCTGCGAGCGTGTGGGAGTTGGGTGCGCAAGGCAGGCAGGGTGGGTGTACAGAGACATGAGGCAAGGCGGCAGGCAGGCAGGCGCAGGGGAGTGGATTCGTATTGCCTTTGCCTGGGCAACCGGCATATTTGGCATAATGATGTTCACCCATGCAGGGAGCAGCCAACCCGTGCCACTCACGCGTCTGCCACCGCCGCCTCAAAGGCCGCGATGTTCTCCTCAGCAGGAGGGGTGCCCTTCTTCCGCTTGTCCAGCTTGGTGAAGACGACGGTGAAGGGGACCTGCGGAGGAGGGGAGCAGGGTTGAGCTGATCTGAACAACAACTCGAGAGTTGCAGGAGGGCATACGAGAGGCGTCCAGCCCCCCCCCATGACAGGTTCGAGCCACCCATACCCGAACCCGCCCACTCCCCGCCCACCCACCTCTGCCTCGGCAAACCAGGCGGCGCAGGAGATGTCCAGGGGCATGGGCGGGATGGACGCATCCACCAGCAGCAGCACACTGCACATGGGAGGCATGGGTGGAAGTGCGTTCGTGTGTGGGTGGCACGTCTGAACCAGCAGCCGGCGGCAGCAGCGGTCGATTCGATGCACATTGGCAACAGTTGAAGTGCCGCCGCTCTTCTGCTGCCATGTCTGCTTGGAGCCCTCAACCATGGCAAACTTGCAGGCCGGCTGCGACTGCTGCGCCACCGCTTTCCAGCCCAGCCTGGCCCAGCTGTGCAGGTGCAAGCGCCTCACTCCCCAACAGAAGCCACCCTGCTCACGTGACCAGCGTCTCGCGCTCCGCAAAGTACTCCCTCGTGAACCGGTTCCACTCCAGCACGTTGCCCTTGCTGGTGCGCGCGTAGCTGCAATGCAGCGGGCGGTTGGGGGAGCGCTGCTGTACACAATCTGCGGCAGTACACACGGTGCCTTGCTGCTGCTGGCCGCAAAGGCGCACAGTCACACACACCGATTCGCCCCAGCATGTGGGACGTCTTGAGCTCTGTCGGCTGCTGCCCTCACCCACCCAGCTGACTGCACTGCCTCACTCACCCATAGCCAGGCAGGTCCACCAGGTACCAGCTCCCGTTGATGAGGAAGTGGTTGATGCAGCGGGTCTTGCCTGCGCGCCAAACAAGGGGAAGGATGCAAAATTACAGGCCGTTGAGCGGGTGCTTGTGCGCCAGCCCAGCAGCAGCGGAGCAGCAACTGGAAGTGCGGGTTGCTTGAAGGTCGCAAGCTGGCAACTTCATGCTAAGTCGTGCTGCCCAAGCGACCCACTGCGGCTGATCCACTGGCCAAGAACAGGCGGCACAGCAGCAGTAGCAGCGGCAGGCTCATCAGCAGCCGCGCACCGGGCATCTTTGTGCCTTCCCCTGAATGCAGGCGGCCCACAACAAGTAGGGGGCAAGCCAACTATTGCAAGCAGCGCACCGGGTGTCTTGGAGACCATGGCCAGCGAGCTGCGCCCCGTCAGCATGTTGATCAGGCTGGACTTGCCCACGTTGGAGCGGCCGATGACTGCCAAGGGCAGGGCGGGGGTTGGGGCAACAAAGTGCGCCCGCAGGTCAGGTTCACCGCATGCTGGGGTGGCCAGGCAGGGCAACACGCATGCGAGGCACAACGACATGCATCACACAGCCCTGCAGCAGCCCCGCACACCCTGCTGCTCTGCTCCCGCCCACCTCCGACCCCCACCTGCAAACTCGGGGAAGCGCGGCGGCGGGCACTGCTCCACGTTCACGCTGCTCTTGATGAACTCTGCCGTCTTAACGCGCACGCCCCGCGGCGGCGGCAGCACAATCTCAACCGCCTGCTCCTGCTCGGGAGCTGCCGCGCTGGATGCCGCGTCTGCTGCGGAGCCAGTCTGCTGGGCCTCTTCCTCCTCCTCTTCATCGCTGTCATAATTGAAGCGGCTGCTGTCAAACAGTTTCTGCAGGGCAGGGCAGAGCGGGCGGCAGAGAGGGGGACTGAGTTGGTGTGCATGCTCAGCAAAGCGCTGCTGGCATTTGCCGGACACTGTGCGCTGTAGTCTGTCATGATCAGCCTGCATTGAGCAAGGAGCATGCGGCATACGGCAGACAGCCAATGCCCAATTGCCAAAATCGAGAGCCACAACAACTCTCACCGCCGCGCTGTAGGGCTCGTCGTCGCTGCCGCCGCGGCCCGATCGCCGCCGGCCCTGCTGCGGCGAGTCGTCCAGAAACACGTTGCCCCGCTTGCCAGCTGCAGCTGCGACGGCACGCCGCTGCTGGCGGGCACAGCCCTGCAGCGGGCGGCCCAGGGTGCGTGGCAGCGGCGGCGGCGGCTGGGTGGCGGCAGCGGCAGTGCTGGCCGACTGCAGCCCCCTGGCGCCGCAGCAGTGCTGTGGGCGGGCCAACACGCCAGGGTATTGGCGCGCCAGCCGTGCCAGCTGCTGGAGCAGGGAGCTCATGGTGGGGGCGGTGCGAGGAGGGCGGCAAGAGCTTGCGGGAATATATGTATCGAAAGGAAACGACTGCTGTAGCGCTGCCAGTCTCGATCAGCGCCGCCTGGTGCACCTTGACGGCCCTCATGCCATGCACGGGCGGCTGCAATGCATGCGTGTCCTGGGCGGCCATCGCAGGGTTTGGTGCTGCCAATTGCGGACCGGTAATCTGTACAGCACACCGCGGCAACAGCCCACGCAGCGAGCGCAGAGCGACCGCCCGCCGCTTCCTAGACGTGGCGCCTTCCCGCTTTTCAGCACATACAATAGCATCTGCAGCGCGGCCCAACTGCTCTGGCGCGGTCGAGACACGCCGGCAAGGGAGCATGGGCACGCAAGGCGGCGCCTCCGCCCTCAGGCGAGTGGTGTGAGGCCTGGCGCAGAGCACACGTAAAGCCGAAGACATGCCGCAGCTGCGTACCAGTCGCCAGCACGCAGCCGCCACCCCTGCCTGACCGCTGCCGCCGCCGCTGCTGCCGTTTGCTGCAGGGCGCACAGCCGCTTCTTTGACCATCTCGTGGACCTGGTGCCTGCCAAGTACTACCTGGACAGCGGGGTGGACAAGGTATGTGTGACGCTGTGGAGCCCAGCTGTTTTGTTTGCCCAAGCAAGCAGCGGCAGCCGCGGGTGCCATTGATGGTGATGTGCCGCCACTGCCGGCTGGCCAGCTGCCCGCCGCCGCTCGACCTTATGGCAACGTTTACGCGTCTGCCCAAGCAGGTCAACCTCAAGTACCTGAAGAAGAGTGCCCGCGATGAGGCCAAGGCGGCGTTCAAGCAGCAGTACAAGGCGGCCAAACGCGCCAAGCTGGACCCCGAGCAGGTGGGGACACAGCTTTCCAGTGTTCCGTGGTGGCCCAGCTGCATGTGGCGTTCCACACCCAGCCATTGCCAGTTTTGCACGTGCGGCAACTCTCCCGCCGTGGCCTCTGTCCACTTCCGCCGTGTGCCGCCACCGCCGCGACTCCACGCAGGCCAAGGGCACGGTGCAGCTGCAGCGCGAGGCGGCAGAGCGGGCCAAAGAGCGGCAGCAGAATGGGGCAGCGCACTCTGACTCGGAGGACGATGACAGCGGCGACGACAGCGGCAGCGATGGCGAGGGCCACGCTCAGCAGCAGCAGCAGGGGCAGCGGGCAGGGGAGCAGCAGGGCACGGTGGGGCAGCTAGCCATCCCCAAAGGTGCGCTGGTGCCGTGGCTGGCTGTGGGATAGTTTGGTTGCATTTCTCGGCCTGTCCTCGCATACGCGGCGCTGCATGCAGCGCCACGGCTGTTTGCACTACTGCCCTGGGCAACCTTTTTCGCCCTTTGGCCCCCTCGTTGTGCAGGCAAGCCGCCCAGCCGGGAGGAGCTGCAGCAGCGCCTGCAGGCAAAGCTGGAGGTGAGGATCGCCTGAGCAGCATCACGCGGCCAAGCTGGGCTCTCTGCTGCACATTACATTATAAGGCAACGCTGCAGCAGGCTTGGCTGTGGTGCAAAGTATGGCGTGCCGCCCTGATGCTGCCTGCCGGCTAGCAATGGGCCACATGCACGCATTCCTGATCAAGCATCCCGCTTTCTCCCATTCTTCCTCACTCCCAGGAGATGCGCAAGGCTCGCAAGGCGGAGGAGCAGCAGCAGAAGGCGCGGGATGCCAAGCAGTGGCGGGACAAGAGCCTGCAGGAGGGACGCAAAAAGGTGATCCGCAGCGCACTACAGCCAAAGGCGGGCGGCGGCAAGCCGGCGCCAGCAGCAGGCGCAGCGCCCGGCGGCAACCAGCAGCAGCAGCAACAGAAGGGGCAGCAGCAGGGGCAGCAGCAGCAGCAGCAACAGCAGAACGGCGGCGGCAAGGGCGGCAAGCGGCAGCGGGAGGAGGAGGGCGGACTCACCTTCAACAAACTCGACTTTGGCACAGGTGCATCCTGCTGGCGCTCGCTCTTGTGGTTGTGGTGCTTGCCATACCGCTGTGGCTGCTGCTGGGGTGCTGTTGCGAGCGGCCCACCTCCACACGTGCTGATGTCTAAAGTGCCAGCAGCGGCTGCAAAGCCTGGCTACGTGGGCTTGCGTGGCAGCATGCAGTGGCGAACCTGAGGCATCTCATCCATGCCCAGCCAAACCAAGCTGACCCAATGGCTGAACTTCACACTTGCCATCTTGCCGTCCCCGTGTCTGCCCCACCTACAGAGCCGCGCCACCAGAAGAAGCGGCAGCGCAAGCAGTCGAAGCAGCAGCTGCTGGAGGCGGCGCAGGCCAAGCAGGCCGCGGCAGCAGAACTGGCCGGCAGCTCGGATGGCAAGGTGCGGGTCGGGATATGCAGGCGTTGTGTGTTGGCCAGCTGCAAGCGGTGCGGTTCTGACCTCTTCACGATTGCAGGGCAAGCCGTGGTTTGGAAAAGCCGTGAGCTGTGCACAGCGGGCGGGCATGCCTGGAACACACGCGACATCCCCCGACCTTGCTGTCCTTCCAACCGCCGGTGTACCCCGCCCGCCCCGCCCTTGCTGCCTTGCAGGCGCAGCTGGCAAAGGAGGCGTGGGGTGCAGCGCTGCAGCGTGCCAAGGGAGACAAGGTGCTGGACGACCCGCGCCTGCTGAAGAAGAGCCTGAAAAAGGTGGGTGCGGAGTTGGAGCTGCTGCTGTTGGGTGGGTGCAGTGCTGCATTTCAGGGTGGCAGTGCCTGCCGGCGATGCTGAAGAGAGCCTGAACAAGGCAAGTGCGGAATGGCGGTTGGCAGGTTGCTTGCCTTGGTTTGCGTCACTGCATCACCACAGTGTCATCGCTCACCCTCTGCCCTTGCTTCCCCGTTCTGCCTGAGCAGGAGGCCAAGCTGAAGGCCAAGAAGGCCAAGGTCTGGCAGGAGCGGCTCAAGACGCAGGCGGAGCAGCAGCAGGCTAAGCAGCAAAAGTGAGCAGGGGGCTTGGGTGGGGGGGTGGGGGGGGGTGAGCCTGTGGCGAGCCGGCGGCAGCGGCAGCTGTCTGACGAGCGCGGCGCATTGCACAGCCATTGATATCAAGCTGCTGGCTGCACTGCACTATAAGTCGAACACAGCCACATGCAACGCTCACAAAGTTTGTGCCGCTTCCCTCCCATTGCAGGCGGCGTGACAACATCGACTCGCGCATCAAGGCCAAGCAGGACAAGAAGAAGCAAAAGGTGAGCACAGATATGGGCTGGACTTCCGGCTGGGGTTGGTGCGTTGTGCATGCCGCTTGGAGTGCTGCCGCAGGCCGCTCCATGATGCCTGCGCCCCTCGTGCACGTTCCGCATGCTTGCGCATGGCACACATCCATCTTGCCTGCACAGCGCTCCGCCCCACGTCCAATCCCCACCGTGCTCACACCCCCTCACCACCGCTCTTCCCTCCCTGCAGCGCGAGAACAAGCTGCTGCGGGCGGGCTTTGAGGGCCGCAAGCAGGGCTTCATCGACACACCCAAGCGGCCAGCAGCCGGCGGCCAGTAGGACTGACTGCGGCAAACATGTGCGCTGTCGCCAGGGCTTGGAACCATCTTGATATGACGATGTAACACGTGCCCAGAATTGCTTGAACCAAAGCTCAACTCAACTAGCTGAACTGTGGCCACATGGGGCAGGCCGGCACACGCCGGCATGCGCATCGCACGGGCGCCGCTGGTGGGAGGCCGGCGGCGGCCGGTTGCATGCATGTGGACACACTGCATGCAGTCGGGCAGCTGGGTGGGAGTACATACAGCATTTGAGGAACCAGCAGCAGAGCCGCTCGCCTTGTGGCTGACCGCCAACCCAGTGCAGTGTGCCCCGCTGGCTGCCGCCAGGCGCCGCCACAGCAGCCAGGATGCCGATGGCCTTGCTAGCACCTTGCGCAGTGCCCGCAGACTTTGGTGCAGCTAAATCAGCACAGGGAGGCGCGGCAGCGAGCCCCTGGACGCGGCGCGCAAGAGCCAGGGCTTGCTGCGGCCGCGGGATGCGGTGCGTTCTGGCCTACCTGCCCTCTGGTGGCAGTGGGCTGCGATCGCAGGCCGGCAATGCCGTGGCGACGGCGAACAGGGCTTTCGCCACGCTGCACTCCGACCTCCAGGCCCAGCTGAGCGACCCCGACCTGCTCAAGCAGCAGGCGTACGTGGGAGGCCGCTGGATCGACTCGCAGAGCGGCCAGACCATCGAGGTGGGCCGACCGCCGCCGCCGCCGCCGCCGCTGTACTGTAGCACCGCCCAACCAAAGCCATCCGCCGCCAACCTGGTGCTCTCTGCGCTGCTCATCAGGTGCTGGACCCTGCCACCGGCAAGCCTATTGCGCGGGTGCCCAACTGCGGGGGGGCCGAGACGCGGCAGGCCATTGCCGCCGCTGAAATTCAGTTCAAGGAGTGGGGGCGGCGGCCGGGCAAGGAGCGTACCACCATCCTGCGCAGGTGTGGGGTGGGTTGCTGTTGGCCGACGCTGTTATCTTGATGTTGGGGGTAGCCTGTGACGTGGGTCAGAGTTTGCTGTTTTGTGCGGCTGCCGCCGGGAGCGCCCCGCAGTGACAGAGCGCCGCTGCCATGCCGTGCCGTGCCCACCCTGTGACGCTGGCGTCTGCTCGCATGCCCATGCTGCCACCCTTGCTCATGCTGCGTCGCCGTCTATCCTGGAGAGACTATAAACCATCTCTTTGGTCCTACAGGTGGTTTGATCTGGTGGTGGCGGCTCGGGAGGACATTTGCCGCCTGATGACGGCTGAGAGCGGTGCGGCGGGGTGTGGGGGCAGTTACTGCTCACTGCTCAGCATGCCTGCTGGCACTTGCTGGACCGCGGCAGGGCGGTCTGCGATTTGCGCAGCACTGATGCCTCGTTTGCTTTTTAGATTGTCTATGCAACACAGCTGCTTGCCCCCATGCTGTGCAGGCAAGCCGCTGGCGGAGGCGCGTGCCGAGTTTGACAACGGGTGAGCCGCTTGGGAGACTGGAGAAATGTCGCTCTGCCTTCTGCACGGTTCAGGCATCGAGCCCTTGGCCAGGGAGGCCAAGTGCACGTGCGACATCCACCCGCTTGCTTGCTAGATCCCACTCTCTCCGTCTCAATCTGCTGTTGCCCCTGCAGTGTGTCCAGCATCGAGTGGTTTGCGGAGGAGGCCACTTCCTTCTACAATCATGCTAACCTGCAGCCTGGTTGCTGTTGTTGTTTGCAGCGTGTCCAGCATCGAGTGGTTTGCGGAGGAGGCCAAGCGCACGTGCGGCGACGTGGTGGAGTCGCCAGACCGCCACCGCCGCTTCATGGTGCGTCATGGTGTGTCGTGGGGGCGTATGCTTGAGGAAGAGGTCTGGGCATTTAGAGCTCAAGACATTTGTTGGGCGCTAAGGCAAGGCAGCAGCTGCGGCGGCACACCTCACCCGCATGCAGCCCATGGTTGTTCAAACGCAACAGATCAGCAATAGAACGCCGCCTGTGCTCACATGATCGCCTGGAACACTTTGCTCCTGCAGGTGCTGAAGCAGCCCATCGGCGTGGCGGGGGCCATCACACCCTGGTGAGAGCATGCGCCTCTTAATCGGCCGCACTGCAGCCGGCTGCTGCCTGCATGGCAGCGTGCCCACCTGTGCCCACCGCATTGCCCTGCTGGTAAGCGCCGTGCCCTCCATGCCCCGCCCAACCGCTTCCCAACCGCAGGAACTTCCCCTTCTCAATGATCACCCGCAAGGTGTCACCCGCACTGGCCGCCGGCTGCACCGTGGTGCTCAAGCCCTCGGAGCTGACGCCGCTCACAGGCAAGGGCACAGCCTGGCTGCATGGGCGCTGCACTGCTGTTGCAACCGCACACCCACCCGCTGTTGGACGTGCCGGTAGCTGCCACCTGAATGCTGCTGCCGCCTGAACGAATCCGCCTGCCCGCTACTCATCCTGTTGCTGCCCTCAACCCGCCAGCCCCCCACCTCCTCCACCTCTGCAGCATTCGCACTGGTGGAGCTGGCGGAGCGAGCAGGAGTGCCGCCCGGCGCACTCAATGTGCTGTCGGGGTCGGCACAGCAGATCAGTGATGCGCTGATGGAATCAGAGGTGGTGAGGCTGAGGCTGAGGCTGAGGCTGAGGCTGAGGCTGTGGCGGTGGTGGTCCTGTTCAGCAGCCTGCCACATTCAGCGCCCTAGCTGCTGCACTGCCACAAATGGTGCGCAAGTAACTCTGTTGAGGGTGCCTTTCCTGAGACCAACCCTTTCTGCTGCCTCTGCTGCTGTCCAGGTCCGCAAGATTGGCTTCACCGGCAGCACGCGCGTGGGCAAGCTGCTCATGCAGGTGTGGGCAGGCGGGCGCCATGGGAGAGGGGGCAGATTGCAAGCGCTTGGTGCCCACTGGCCTGCATGTGGATCGATCGGCAAAGCTGTTGCAGGCCTGCCATCTGGGGCCAGGCATTGCCTGCCTGCCTGGTCTTCTCACGCCTCCGTTTCCCTTGCCCCGTCTGGTGTGCTGTTCAGGCGGCAGCCGGCACTGTGAAGCGAGTATCGCTGGAGCTGGGGGGCAACGCGCCCTTCATCATCTTCCCAGATGCAGGTGGGCAGGCTGGGCTGACGCGCCGCTGATGAAGGCCATGGACACACAGCGGGCTGCTGACTGTGGCGCTGGATGCTCGTGGGAGTATAGCAGGCTCGCATTCGCACTTGACCGGTGGCAATTGCGCCGCACGCGCATTCTCCCTTCCCAATCAGACCTGGACAAGGCGGCGCGCGCAGTAGTGGCCTCCAGCCACCGCAATGCGGGCCAGACGTGCATCTGCACCAACCGCGTGCTGGTGCATGTGAGTGTTGTGCACCCTGGGCTGACATCCAGCGCAAAGAAGGGCGCTCGAATGGCGTGGGCTGCCACCCCGCTTGCCTGATTGGCGGTGAGCTGCACCTGAGAAGCGCTGGCCGACTACTCAACCGTGCGGCAGCTTAAGAGCTCCCTTGCCATTTCGCACGCCACATCGCAGGAGGATGTGCACGATGCGTTTGTGGACCTGCTGGTGGCCAAAGTGCGGGTGCTGCAGCTGGGGCCCGGCAGCGACCCAGGCACCACGCACGGGCCGCTCATCACGGCAGCGGCGGTGGACGGGGTGCGTGGGCAGGGGGTCCAGCTGGTGCCGGGGTTGATGGCGGATGGCAGTCTGCAGCTGTCTCTCAGCACGCAGCTGGAATGCGCCACCATCTGAACTCGGTTTCCCCGCTGGCTGGTGGACAAGATGCAGGGCACACTTGCCCGCACCTTTGGCGCACGGCCACGATCTTCGATTGACGCTGCTTCCTGCTTACTTGCCCACAGGTGGAGGCCAAGGTGCAGGACGCGCTGGCCAAGGGCGCTGTGGCGGTCTGCGGCGGGCGGCGGCCGGACTGGGGCGCCGGCTCGCCGCTGGCGGGCGGATTCTTCTTCGAGCCGACTGTGTTGACAGGTGTGTACTTGCAAGCACGTAGTGGTGTCAGTTGCGGGTCCACTGGGCGGCTTCTTCTTCGAGCCCACGGTGCTCACAGGTGCGTATTTTTTCTCTCGTGGTAGCAGTGAATACATGTGCGTGCATTTGAGCTGGACCGCCGCTGTATCAACATCCTGTCCCACGCTACGTTATCAGGGCTGAATGCCGACTACCAACCACTGCATGCAGGCGCCACCCCGGACATGCGCGTGTTCCGGGAGGAGGTGTTTGGCCCTGTCACGCCCGTGTTCAAGTTTGGCAGCGAGGACGGTGCGCTGCTTGTGCCTTCGTCTGTCTTGGCAGCTGCTGGGGAAGGTCCCACTTGCGTTGCTGCAGGCAGGGAGGGCAGGTGGCGTCACTTGCCGGGCAGCGCCTGCCTGCTTGTGTACATGTGCGGCACTTGGTGCGGTTGGTGCTGCGCCTGCTTGCTGACGTACTACGCAGCAGCTAGTCGATCTGCCAGCGGGACGGTTTTGCCCTGCACTTTCTGGCTGCCACACACACTGGACTAGGCACTTTCCACTGCTGCCTCGCTATGCACACCTGCAGAGGCGGTGGAGCTGGCCAATGACACCGAGTATGGCCTGGCCGCCTACTTCTTTACCCAGGTGAGACGAGCTGTAGCCTGCAGGCGCATTCATACAACAGCCACCACCTTGCAGAGCCCCCTTGCAAGCCACTTGCCTGGATCGCGCTGCAACTGATTGCGTCTGCACACGCACACCCTCCACTCACTTGCATGCTCTGCCTGCCGCCTGCCCCGCAGGACGTGTCGCGTGTGTGGCGAGTGGCGGAGCGGCTGCAGTACGGCATGGTGGGCGTCAACGAGGTGGCGATTACAGCTGAGGTGAGGTGTTCGCCTGAGTGGGTATTTCAACGTAACTGCGTTCCCGCAGTGCTGCTGCTGCTGCCGCTGTCGCGAGCTGTTGGCTGCTGTTCCTGATGCTTTATGTTCCTGGCCTGCAAGCCCCCTCTCCCTCCCGCCCCGGCCATCCCCCACAGGTGGCTCCATTTGGCGGCGTGAAGCAAAGCGGGCTGGGTCGTGAGCAGTCCAAGTACGGGCTGCAGGAGTTCCAAGATCTCAAGACCGTGTGCCTGGGCCTGTGAGGGACGGCTGCGCAGTGGCGTGCCTTCCAGCGGCTGCCTTCGCACAGGCAGGTCTGTCCATATGCTTCTGTCCTGGTCGCTGCTGCTACTGCTGTACCAATGTTGACCCACTGTTTGATTTGATGTGGAGCTGTGTGACATCATGTATGATACAGGTATAGTGGATTCAGCGGCGTTTATTGAGCCACTATGCAAAGCCATTTGGATGAGATGTTGCAGAGAATCGTACAGGTAGAACAGAGTGGGGTTGTTGAACCAACATGGTACATGGTGTGCTGCGGCGGTCAGTTTGAGCCAGCGCCGCTGTGAGCTGCCTGCAGGCACTGCAGCGCTTGCGTCGCTGTGGGCCGACGTAGGGGGTCCAATGAGATGCATTCCGTTATCAGGTCGACCACAGCCTGCAGATGGGGTGAGGTGAGCAGTGGGGTGAAGTGAGCCGGAAGAGCCAGCAGTTGTGAGCATCCTGTCACAACTTCAGATGCATGTCTGTACCTGTCCTCCTCGACCAGGCAACACGTGCACCAGACAACAGGGGCCATTCAGATGCACGCACCTGAGGGCATTCACTGGGCGCGCGCGGCAGGCGCCAGCCGCCGCGCTTTGTGGTCAGTGTCCGTGTCGTGATTTCAATCAACAGCACCCCTGCAAAGGACAGGGCATGCACAGCAGCTCATCTGTTCAATTGTCAGAGCACAGCCGAGGCTGGCTCGTGCCGCCAGGCAATGCTCTGCACCTGATGCACAGCAGCAGCAGCGGCATGCAGGAGGCAGGCACGCACCCAGGCTGAACATATCTGCCGCCAGCGTGCAGCGCTGGCCCATCAGTTGCTCCGGCGCTGCAACAGGTTGGAACAAGGTAGTGCAGCATTTGAGCACTGGCGGCAGCGGGGGATAATACTACACACGAGCAGTGGCAGCAGCAGGCAGTAGCATTACACAAGAGCAGTGGCTTTCACATCTCCCCATTTCCCGCATGCTCACCTGCATAGGTGTACGTGGCGCCAGCGGCTGTGCGGGCCGGCTGGCTGGCCAGCACCTTGGCGAGCGCCAGGTCCGCCAGGCAGGCGCGCCCCTCCTCATCAATCAGTACATTGCTGCGCAAACACAATGGGCAGCAGGGAGGCGGGCAATGTCGGTTGGTTAAGGTTGCGCTCCGATCGTTCATGCGTTTGCGCCACAGCTGCATCTCAAATGCAGCAGCATTGCACAGCATTGTGCCCTGCCGCCCAGGTGCCACGGAGCGCCAGCTCGCCTGGCTTTCAGGTCGGCGTGCAGGCACTTCATGTTGTTGTGCAGGAACGCGATGCCGTCCGCAATGTCCAGCGCCAGCTGCCCACCCCTGCACACATTGTGTGGGCGGCACAATCAGAAGCCATCAACAGGGGCGAACGCTCCCATGAACATGCTACCGAGGATGCTGCCGCAAGGCGGCAATGATACCCAATCGGCAGCGCGGCCAGCACTGTCATGGCATCAGCGCACATGTGCGCCACCTCCCGCACCAGTTGTGCCAGCCCAGGGCGTCGGCGGCGTCTGGCTGGCGCAGCACGTCTCGCATGCAGCCGCCCTCCATGTGCTTCATGGCCAGCATGATCAGGTTGTCCTGCTTGATGGGGAAGAGAGCACAGCAGGAGTTGGCAAGCATGGAGAGGTATCAGGCAAAGGCACCACACGGGTCCGCATGCATGCACGGCCGGCAGGCGAGCCAACCGGCTGCTGCAGACAAGCAGGGGCTGATTGCATGCGGCAGGGCGGTGCAAAGGCCCGGCCAATGTTATGTCCAGCACAAGCCCTCACCTCCACTGATATGCCGTAGAGGGGCATGATGCGCGGGTGAGTGCAGCTGCGCAGCATGGCCGCCTCATTCCACACCAAGCCGGGGTCCACGCTGCCCGCCGCCTCGTACACCTGTGTGCAGAACCCAGCCCATTGGCAGCTGGATGGCTTGCTGCGAATGGCTGGCGTGCGTGCACGCCAAGGCAGAGCAACTGCTGCAGCACAGAAACCCCACGTTGAAACTGGCAAGTGACCTCACTGCGCATCCACACCTTGCATTGCAGCCCTCTGCCCTCAGACCCTGCTCACCTTGACCGCAACATCGCAGCCCTGCAGGCGGCCGTGGTACACAACCGCATGGGCTCCTTCTCCCAGCACCACCAGCCGGCCGTGCCGGTCCGTCACAAACTGCGGGGCACATTGAAGATAAGCGGCAGGTGAGCAGGGCCTGGGGACCGCCGGCTGCATGCTGCCGTGCAGCTGCAATGCAGGCCGTGCAGCGTGTGCAACAATTTTGGCGTGCTGCCACGTGCGCAGGCAAGCTTGCGCCTGCCACATGTCTCAGCAGGGCAGCGCATGTCTGGGCTCAGGTGCTGCATGGCAAGGCTCAACACCAGCATCCACATAGCAGTCTTACTTCCAGCTCCTCCGGCTCCAGCTGGAGCGAGTGGGTGTCCAGCATCCACCGCTGAGCTGGGACCGGGCCCAGGGTGCTGCTGTGGGCGCCACTGCTGGCGCTGCCTAGCCAAGCAGCGGTTCTGCTGAGATTGCCTGCCGCTGCCGCCTGCCCATGCTGGGCCAGGCGGTGGGTCAGCGCACCCGGCAGGGCATGCAGCGGCATCATCTGTATGTTGCGGCTGTGCTGGCTGGACTTCTTGCTGAGCAGCGCAGCCAGTCTCCGCTGCCGGCAGTGCACCGCCCTGTTACTCAGCTCGGAGGTGTTGCTGGGAGGTGCTGGTGCTGCGGCCTCAAGCCTGCCCAACAGCCGCGCTTGGTCGTCATGCTGCGTTGCTTCAGCGCTACTGCGGCCCGGCTGCTGCCGCTGCCGCAGGTGGCGCATGCGGCCCAGGGCTGCCAATGCCGCAGCTGCCAGCAGGGCCACCATGCCAATGGCAGCAGCACGCAGGCCACGGCCGCCTGTAGGCCCGGCGGTGCTATCTGACCACCAGGGCCAGGGCTGGACAGGCGGTGTGGTTGTTCGATGCATATGCAGGTTTGTGTAAATCGCAAGCTTGGGCATGGTATTTGCGGCGCATGCCGGCAGCTGTGCTGCTGAGTTGCTGACATCTGCAGCTGTGACAAACCTGCTCACAGGCAGGTGTGGGGGCAGGGAGGGCAATGGTCAGCATCAGACATGCAAGTGAGGGAGGGCTGTCTGGAGGGTCAGGATCGCAAGGCATCACAGGACTGCTGTGACCCGCATACACTTGCCAGCCTTCAGCTCAACACCACTCACAAGCGTTCGAAAGAGTTGGCGAACGGGCTCTGGCACCAGGACGCCGGAATCGTGCCCTGCACATCTGTCTTCAGAATGTTCCTGCAGCGGCCGGGCAAGCAGCAGCTTTGCAAATGAACCACTTGGTGCGCTCTTTGCATCACATCAACCACTACGCAGCCGCCCCCCCGACCTCCCCAGCTCAGCCAGGCAGCGCCATGTCAGCCCTCACAGCGTCTCTAGTTGTGGCCAGGACAGGTTGGCAGGCAGGGTTCCGCTGAGCCCCCGGTTGTGCGACAGGTCGAGATGCTCCAGCTTGGGCAGCGCCCCCAGCTCCAGCCAGGCTGGCGGGAATGCGGCGCCCGACAGGCTGTTGTTGCTCAGCATCAGCGCCCTAACCTGCAGCAGGGGGCGGCCAGCTGTCATGTGGGAATTCGTGAACCCCGCATTGCAGCCTTCCAGTCACCCTGGTGCATGCAGCTGTTGCCGGGCCAGCACATGACAGCAATATGACCAGCACATGTCATTCCATGCATTGGACTGCCAGGCTCACCGATGCGGAAGCATAGGAGTCGGGCAGGCCACCGGTGAAGCAGTTGTTGCTGAGGTACACCACATCCAGCCAGCTTTGGTTGGACAGCAGCCGCGCTGGCAGCGGGCCAGTGAGCCGGTTTGTGGACAGGTCTCTGCGGGTCATGGGCACAGCATGCCACGCAAGGTGCGTTGGAGCAGGGGGCCTTAATCAATGTCAGGCAGCACAACCATGCGCAGCAACCCATCACGCACAGCCATGCACAGCAAACCATCACCGGCGGCTCACAAGCGAGTCAGGTTGGGGAATCCGGCCTCCCAAGCTGGTGGAATGGTGCCAGAGGCTCCAGTGCTGATTTCCAGGAAGCGCAGCGCTGGGAAGCCGTGCGCCCAGGCCGCCGGCAGCTCGTGCAGCTGCACGCCGCGTGCCTGCACAGCAGCCGCCGACTCGCACGGTGGCGGGTGGGCTTCGGCCACGCATGCGATGAACAGGTTGGTCAGCTGGCGGAAGCCTGCTGCCCAGCCCTCTGGCAGAGCTGCCACAGAGTGCAGGAACATCTTAAGCTCCTGCAGCCGTGGCAGCACGTCTGGGCTGCCCCAGCTGGCTGGCAGCTCGGCCTCCTGACGCTCAAAGTCCAGCGACAGCTGCTCTAGCGAGGGCAGCACACCAGGCTGAAAGCTGGGCAGTGGTGTACCAAGGTGCTGGGCCTGCAGGTGGAGCCTGCAATGGGCAGCGGGATCCAACCGCTGAGTACTAAGATGGAGTGCAACGTTTGCATCGTGCTTGCCCCGCCAGCTGCATCGTGGCAGGCAGAGCGCGGCGCAGGGCAGCGGCGGAGCCACAAATGCTCACTGCTTGAGTCGAGGGAAGGCGCCGGGCTGGAGCCAGGCTGCCGGTATGCCGTCGGGGAAGGGAGTCCTTGCCGTGATGCTCAGGCGCTCCAGGGCCTCCAGCTTGGCCAGCTCCGGGAGGAGTGCACGCGAAACCGGGTGGTCGTGATCCCTGGTTGTGTCACCGCCCGCGTCGTGCACAAGCAGCGTCGTCACGCGACCGGTGGCGTCGCACTCCACCCCCCGCCACTGGCAGTGGTGCCCGCCGGGGCGGGGTAGAGGGTTGCGCTTCTTGACTTCCGGCCACCGCTCGGGAATGGTGCCCACCCAGGACGACAGCTTGAGCAGGATTCCCGGCTCTGCGCATGGGCATGGGGGTGGGCAGGTGCACGTGGTGGGTGGATGGGAGGGGTTGCAGCTGCAGGGGATGTAGCCGCGTGAGAGCAGCAGCTGCGCAGATCTGGTAGCTTCGCACAGTCAGGCAGGTAGATTTCAGCAAGTGGCACCCGCTGTCTGCTTTCAAGCTGCGCACCTTCATCCTGCCAGTCGGCTTGCACAGCAGGGAGGGTCAGCAGCGCCAGGAGCGCCGCCCCAAGCATGGCGGTGGGGTGCCGCATGCGCGCCTGGCGCCGGCATCGAGCGTGCGCTGCTCTCATCGTCTCTGTAGCCTTCTCAGGCTACTGCCGTGCACAGGTGTGGAGCTCGCATGGCGGAGGGGCGCAGGCCGCTCCCGCCGCCACAGCGGCGGAACCCGTCGGGGCCCTCCCAGGAGCGCGGGGGGCTGCTGTGGCGCTGTGAAAGGCTTCTGGGCACGAGTCACAGCTTAGAAGCGGGCGGAAGTGAGCAGCGGCGCACTGCAAGCGCTCGGGGAGGCGGCACACGTGCGGGGGGCGGTCCCAGTGGAGCGGGAGCTTTGCTATCAGACTAAAGGCGCAGTGTGAAAGCTGAGGGCGCGCAACTCAGCCTCTGGCCCAGCCCACCGACCACTTTGCCCATGCGGGCCGTGCCCACGCCCCTGCGGGCTCCGTCCCGTTGTTTCAGCGTCCATGCGATTCATACAGTCTATTTAAAACGCGCCGTAGTGTGGGGACGGCCTCTTTGCAAGGCTCTGGCGGATGCCCTTGAGCCGGAGTGTGACCACTGCGCCCACATATTGGGGAGCAAATTGGCCTCCACATTAGGCTGCAACTAATCAATTGAATGCTGCTGTTGGACGGTTATGGGAGGGGGCTGATCAGCGATGCTGTGTCCGACTGCCCACGTGCGGCTGCCGCCAGCAGTACCAAGGCAGAGGAGCCGCAGGGACCGTGCGTGCCCCGACGGGCACACACAGCAGCAGCTAGGGTGGCGCCTTGACATGCGCAGCAGCCGCCCTCTAGCACGCCCTGTCAATGCACACGTCTTGCGTCTGGCTTTGCATTGGCTAAGCACACACGGCGACTACGTGAAGCTAACTGAACGTCGTAGCGGGGCGGAGACAGTATGGAATCAGGTTGAGAGGGTGAGATTTCAAGAGGAGTCGTAATGTGGTATGAGCATGCAATTGTTGCTGTGCAACGTGCTGACACGGCTCCAAGCAGTGCGGGACGAAATTGGCTGCCTACCGGTGCTAGCAAGGGTCACTACAGTACAGTCGGGGAGCTGGGGGGCTGGCAGCCTCGCAGCCAGGCTGCCGGTGAGGCGCCACTGGCAGCCAGCGCTGCGAGCTTACGCCGCGGCGGGCTTGGGGCTGCTGCTGCTGCCGCCGGTCGCCATCATGTGCGCTGGGCTGGGGCGGTTTGCGATGGTGCGCAGCAGGTGCAGGCTGGACACCAGGCTGAAGAAGTGCGAGAGCAGCGCATTGGTGGTGGCCTGCAGCGGTCGAGGACGGGCAGAGGAAGGCCGTGAGGAACAAGAGCGGCCTGTCCAAGAGGCCATTGGCATCTGCTTCGGGCAGCAAGAGCGTGCACATCTGCTCCCCCTGGCAATAACGCAGCAAAGGTCCCTGCATTTCTCTCAGGCTGTCCGCCCTGGCAGAAACGTGCCCCACACTTTTGCTCTGCCCCAGCAGCTCTGTCACGTTGCGTTGGGACCTGCAGCGCAGTGCACTGCACCCCAAAGCCTGCACGCACCTGGACGTTGAACACGTCAAAGGCGAGCACGGGGTTCCAATTGGTGGAGCTGGTGGCCAGGAAGGGGTTGACCGTGGCGCTGGTCAGCGTCTTGGCCAGCAGCACGCCGATGGTGGCGCTCAGGCCCAGCATGGTCAGCCCCGCGCCCAGCACATTGATGGTGGCGCCCTGTTTGAAGGGTGGCGGCAGCGGCAGGGGCACGTCGGGAGGTGCGGTACGCGTCTGAAGCCGGGCAACGCATGCTTGCCAGTCAGCAGTGCGGCAGCAGTCGCCACCCTCATCCCCACTGCACGCTCCACAGCCAGCTGCGCACCCGCTCCAGCATGGTGATGACGTCGCTGCGGCGGATCTTGGGGGCCACATCCAGGTTGGGCGCCTCCAGGAAAGCCCGCAGCTTGCGGCTCAGCCGCACATAGCCTGAAGAAGGAAGACGCAAGAGAGCGGGGCAAGGTTGCAGCAGGGCAGCGGCTGCAGGGACCATCTGGCGGCAATGGCAGCGGCACTGGCAATGCAGCGGCAGCATGTCTAGGCATAAACAGCCAGCCCTCTGGCGCAGCGCGCACCGAAGGACCAGAAGATGGAGAGGAAGCCGAGCAGGATGCCGAAGAAGGTCAGGTACAGGCTGATGCTGGGCCCGTTCTGCAGGTGGGCAGGCGGTGCAGGTGTGTCGGGAAGCTGGGAGATGTTGGGGCGAGGGGCAGCCGTGCACAGCAGGCATTCACAACATGCATGCAGCAGGATCAGCTCACAGCGGTGAGGCACCTCTGGCAGCACAAACACAACGGCTGCCCAGCCGCACCTGCGATGTGAAGGCCAGCGAGAAGAGCAGCACCACGGCGGCCACGCTGTTCAGCACCAGCTGCACCCAGAAGGAGATCCAGCCGTAGCGCCGGCACGCGTTTGCCGCCTTCTTCAGGTTCTGCCGGGCCACCTCTGACACCGTGTCGAGCTGGTCCATGCTGCCTGTCGCCGGCTGGGCGCTGGAGCTGCAGCGCAGGCCGAGGCGCCGGCCGGTCGCGGCGGCGGCGGCGGCGCCCTGCCCTGCTGCCGGCGCCCGATCGGCCGGTGCCGCCCATCGCAACTTCCCTGCCCTCTGTTGCGCTGCTGCGGTCACCGGAGGGCACGGCAGGGCTGCTCGGGCGGCCGTGAGGCGTTGCAGCCTGGCGGGCGCCGCTGGGGGCTGCAGGGCTATCGCGGCACGCATGGTGCGAGACTGCCGCGATCCAAAGGCTTGCGGGCGGGCCGGGGGTGGCGCTCCCGCGAAGTTTGCGTGCGAGGGTGGCGAGGGTGCGCTCAGCAGCTGGTGCAAGTGGTTCTAGCAGTTGCGGGCAGCTGCAGGGCAATGGGCGCTCGCCCACCAATGGCCACCTGCAGCGGCACCGCTGCGAGCGCTACGCCGCCGCCACCGACGACCGCCGGCTCAGCAAATGCTCCGACGCAGCTGCTGATGGGCGGCGGGCAGGTGGTGCCCTAGTGATAAACACGCATGCATGCAGATGGTGCAGCAGGCAACTCTGATGCCAGGCAGCCGGCAGCACATGGCATTGCGGGCTGGCGGCGATCGGCGCTGGTGTCACCGAGGAGGGCCATCGGAGGGGATGGAGACTGCAATGTGACGTTCCACAGGCAGATCATGCACCATGACCGCTCCGTGAACTGCTTGCCAGTCCATCTGAAATATGAAGAAGTATGTCGCCGACCCGACTCGCCACGCTGCGCCGACGCCGCTCGGCAAAGCGGCGGCGGCAAGCCCAGAAGGGACCGCTTTGGAGCGATCAGCGTTGTTTAATTTGCACTTCATCTGTTTCGAATCAGCAAAAGACTGCCATATCAGCCCTCCGACACCTGCCGTGAGCGCGCCGACACCGTCTCCTTCCCCTGGCACCTCTCACGCCCTCCCATCCAGCTTGCAAGTGCGTCGTGCGAAAGGAGGGGAGAGCGGTGTAGGCGCGTTCCTTCGTTTGTGGGGCGCCGCCCCCCGCCGGCGCCGCTGCCCGGCTGCACAACGGGCCGACTGCCGCACGTCTCCCCGCCCCTGCACTGCAGCGCCGGCAGCAGTAGCAGCAGCCATGGTGTCCTCGACTCATGAGCACCACGAGTACCTCAGGCAGGCCAGGTTGTTCGTTTGCCACCGCTCTCCCCTCCTACTGCCGCCGCCGCACCTGCTGCTTTTATCGCCTGGCGGTCGGCGCTCATTATGTGCACGCGGTGCGGCCTTGCAGGAAGAAAAAGTTTGGCACACCTGTCAAAAGAGAAGAAGTCGAGCGGGACTGGCGGCCACGGGGATACTCAGTAGACCTGTTTGTCGACCCGCCGGGTGCGGCGCAGCAGCAATGCCTGCGGCAGCTTTAGCGTGCGTCTGCCGCCAGCTGGAGGTGCATTGCTGGACGGTTGCCTGCCGTGCCTACAGCAGTCACTTTGCGGTGCCATGCGTGGCGGCACACCTCGATGCCACCGCCCCTTCACTTGCAGGCAAGGAGTGGACCGACTTTGTGCACCGCGAGGACGAGCTGGTGACGGTTGTGAGCGGTGCGTATTACTGGCAATGCAAAGCTGCAGCCCACCTGCTCAAGCGGTCCCATCAGCAGCCGGCGCCCGCTATGCTCGTACAGATGTTGCAGCTACGCGGCTGCGAGAGGCAGCTGCCGGCGGTACTTGCCACTGAACTAACCCACGTGCGGGCCTCACAATGCACACCCGCCCCCTGCCGCACTCGTCCAGGCAAGATGGAGTTTACAATCGGCAGCGACCGGTGTGTGGTGGAGCCTGGGGATGAGGTGTTCATCCCTGCAGGTGGGAGGCTGTTCTTCTGTAGGGTTGACGCAGTGCAGTATGCTGGGCGCGGCGAGCTGCGGCGGTGTGGCTTTGAGCGCTGTAGCAGCAGCTGCTGCTGCTGGAGCCTTCGGGTACCTTCACAACCAGTCCCACTCTTTGCACACCTGCACACGCTTCTGTCACCGCTGCAGGCGTCAATCACAGCACCAAGAACATTGGGGACTGCGAGGCGCAGTGGCTGTATGGCTATGCTTGATTGGCCTTGGCTGGTCAGGCTGAGCCTGGCCCTTGTTGTGGGAGAATTTGGTATAGGACAGTGATTGAAAGTGGCCCCACCCGAAGGTTTATTTCTCTCTGAGCTCAGTCAAGTTGCCGCGAGCCCCATTGTAAACTCATTGAAAGCGGAAGAAATTGTAATGAGCAGTGGCTCCTGCCCAGTCCTTTACTCCTTCTTCCATTGTGTGTGCACCTATCAAGTTCACAAGGAGCCGGGTACGTTACTATTGCAGTTGCCAGAGCAGCTGACTACAAACTGTTGGTTATTTGTCCCTGCTGTGCTGCTGCTGCTGCTGCTGTGTGCTGCCGCCTGGACCAGGCTGCTGCGTGTCCTGCTGCGGGGCGGGGGCTGTCCCGTCTGGCTCTGCACCCTCCCCTCCCTCCTCGCCCTCTGCCTCCTCCATGGCTCCAAAAGGCCAGGGCGTGAGGCCGCGCTGTGCGATACAGAAGGCCTGGTAGCTAAGGCCCATGCCCTCCTCAGTCAGCGCAGCGCCAGGCAGGCTGCCGCCCACCAGCCGCCTGCAGGGCAATGGCGATGGTCAAAACATGGCTCATCAGGGGTGACAGCAGCTGGCTTGAAAGATGTTACTGCTGTGCAAGGTGAGCTGAAGCAGCCCTTCTGCACTTCAGCAATGATGATAAAGCGCGAACCTCACACCTCAACCAGAGCAAGCTCAGAGACCCTGCTGCAGCGCCCGCACCTGAAGCCCGCCTCCAGCGCCTGCGCCTGCTCCGGCGTGGCGTTTGCCAGCAGCTGCTGCAGCCGCGCCTCGATGCCGAGGCCCAGCAGGAACACGCCCTGTGGGATGGGCCCCAAGCAGTCGGCCGCTGCGCCGGTGTCCTCTACCGAAGCTCTGCAGAGAGGGGGAAAGAAGCGGCAGGGGGTGCGGTCACAGGGGCCGCAGCAACGACGTCAAGCAGTGACCCATGCCAGGCACGCTGCTGTGTTGGGCTGCAGTGGCTGAACTTGCACGGAGAGCCACCAGAATTCGGCATGTGCAACAATTGAATGCCACGCACGGGCTGCATAGGCAACAGCACACCCACCGCAGTGCAGAGTAGTCCACACGGCTGCTCAGGTCGGCGCTGCCCGGCTGATCCAGCAGGCCCACAAACTCGTGCTGCCGGATGGCCTGAATCGACGACTCGTACGGACCATCCTGGGGCAGGCAGGAAGGGCAGGGTGGGCAGGTGGACCGCAGGGCATTGTTAGGTTAAGCTTGGAGGGCACACGGGAAAAGGCAACAGTAGACAGGTAGCTGGCTGGGTGACGCGCTGTGCATCACCCGCAGTTGGCAGGCTTCTCAAAACGCATACCGCAAGGTTTACAGCCAGCATAATGTGCATTGAATCCGAACAAATGGGCACCTCGCTGCGGCCCACCTGCCCATAGTCAATGATGAGCGCCGCGCCGCCGTGCTGCTCCACCCGCTTGGCCAAGCTCTCAGCCAGCGCCATGCCCTGAAGCAGAGAGGATGAACACAAGCCAAGTCTCCATTGTTTGGGCAATGATGCGACCTACATGTGCATTCCACTAGCGCAGCATGGCCACATTTGGTACTCCAGGCGATCAATGGCCGCACCTGTGGGCAAACTTCCAGCGCCTGCAGCCGCTGCTGCTCAGCGGGCGATAGCTGGCGCAGGCGGCGCGGCAGCAGCACGCGGGCGGCAGGTGTGGCCCCTGGTGACAGCACCATGCGCAGGTGCAGCGGGGAGTCGGCTGAGGCCACATCAATCAACCGCTCGCACCAGCCTCGTTCTGCATTGAGACATGAGGCAGACGGGGATCTGTGTGTGGGCAGCCGGCTGTGACTGCAGAAGCAGCAGACAAGTAATGCCAAGCAACAAGCAAGACGGGACGCAGCCATGCCTCGCAAAACCTACCTGCAAACATACACAAGCACAGCAGGCTTCAGCTGTGCTAGAAGGCAGCAAGCATGCCAGCAATCCCTCCTGACTTCCTCAGCGAACCCTGCCCCTGGGCAACAGCCCTCACCTGTCCGCTGAAACTGGTGCACCGGCAGGGCGTCAAGGAACTCGTGCGCAATGTAGATGGTTGGGCCATCAGGCTGCACCTCATCCAAGCTGCGGTGCCAGCTCACCGCCGCCCCATTCCAGCCGCTCGTGCTGCAGATTGGTGGGGAGCTGCTGCTGCTGCCGCTGGCAGCGTCGCCGCCTCTACTGCTGGCAGCCTCACTACCGCTCCTGCTTGCTACTTGCTGCTGCTGGTTGCTGCTGCTGCTGGATGCTGCCGCAGGCGCATCATCAGCAGGCGGCGGCGGCCCTTGACACCGCAGCGCCTCCCACTGCATGCGCCGCAGCACAGGGCTGACCTCAACCATGCTGACGCGCAGGGCCTGCAGCGCAGATGGAGGGGCAAATCAGGTCTGACAACACCAAGAAGGCAGGCAGCTGGCATATGCTGGTCAATGAACACACGAACACACGTAGCTATGCAGGCAGGCCATGTAACACTGCCACCCACCTGTGAGAACTGCTGGAAGGCAGCTGTGCCGCGCAGCAGGTCGGCCATCAGCGTGCCTGCAAGGTGCAAGAGCCAGGGTGGCAAGTTGAGTGGGGTGCAAACTGACTTCAGCAACATCAGCAGCTGCAGCCGTACAGGTGCAGGTCTACGGATTTGTGTGGCAGCAGTTCTGAAGTGCAAAGACAGCAGTAGACGAGCAGCAGCGCCAGCAGCAAATGCATGCACGTGTTACGTGAGAACGGGCCTGCAACTGCTATGACAAACCATCCAGCAGCCCCTCACCTCGGCCCGGCCCCAGCTCGACGATGTGCAGCTGCTGCGGGCAGCCCAGCTGCTGCCAGGTGGCCACGCACCAGATGCCCACCATCTGCTTGCGGCCGGGAGAGGCAGAAAAGCATGTGGCTGGAGTGCAGCCTATATAGTTTAACAGTGAGCAGAATCTAAGCCAACACACTGCACCGGTCAACGCAGCAGGCGGCACACACCTCGCCAAACATCTGCGAGATCTCGGGCGAGGTCACAAAGTCGCCTGCCACGCCAAACACATCACGCTGCAACGTGTGGGCAGGGTGGCCTTTGTATTTGTATGTTTAGCGGACATGCAAGCCACTGCGTGCAGCAGCTCAAGCACACCCGACCCACATGGCGGACCGATCCCAGCCCGCTGAAACTTTGCACTACAGCAGCCACCCACTCCCCGTCAAGGCACCCCAGGCCCCAGGCAGCCACCTGCGTGTAGTAGCCATGCTGCGGGTTGGTCAGCACCTCGCCAATGTACTCAGCCAGTGTGATGGGGCCGCCGCCAAACTGCACGTAAAGGTTAGCAGGGCAGCAAGTGAAAGTGAATTGCAGCGGGGCAGGGAGCGATCGGCAGAGAGGGAGGCGACAGCAGCCAGCTTGGCAGCGAACGCAGCTGCTCCTTTCAAAGCGGTCCGGTCAGGACGTTGCTATCCTACAGTTCACACCTGGATGATGGTGCGTAGGTGGCGTGCCAGAGGCGTCTCAGGCTCCTTCACCACTCCGGCTGCCGCCGCCTGCGCCGCCAGCACTTGCGGGTCGTGGCTGTGCAGCGGCGGGTTGATCAGGCCGGAGCGGTCCACAGAGATGATGTGCTCGTGCAGCTGCTGCGGCTCTGCCTGCTGACGCTCCGCAGCGCTGGCTGTGGCTGCGTCCGAGGCTCCCTCACCGCCGCTGCTGCCGCCAGCGGCGGCAGCAGCGCCGCCGCCGCTCGTCCCAGCCAGTCCGCGCCATGCTGCGCCGAGGAATGCTGCCACACTGCCTCCCTGTGCACTCCTGAGGCCCCGAAGGGCGCTGGGCAGCAGCATGGGCGGCGCTGTGGGGGCCCCACGGCGAGCAACCCAAGGCCGCGATCGGTGCCCAACCCGATATAGTTGGATGTCTGTGCAACGCTTGGCAATGGCTGGCCGGGCGATCGCCACTGCTGGCCCCTCCCTGCATGGGGATCCACGTCCCGGCGCTGCACATGCGTGCCAAGGCCCCATCACGTGCCGCATCGCGCTGTGAGCAGCACGCCCAGGCTCTGCACGCGGCCGCAGCTGCACCCGTGCACCCAACCGGCGTCCCACCCACTTCGCGCCGTGTTGCAGGCCCGCAGCGGCGGCCCGCACGCTCGCAGCGGCTGTGGGCATCACCCGCTGCTCCCTGAGAGGCCGGGTGCGCCTGCAACCCCCGCCGCAAGTCCACCCGCCGTCGGTGAGCGGCACCGGCGTCCAACTCCCGCACCTGCCTCCCAGCAGCGATCGAGGCAGCGCTCGCTGCCTTCTTTGAGGCGGCATGGCATCCAGGAGATGGGTGGGCAGTGCGGTGGGCATCTACCGCCTGCTGCTGGAGCAGCAGGCAGCAGCGGGCGGCGCCGGTGTGGCCGCTGCCCGCCAGCTGTGGCAGGCGGAGCTCAGCCTCGCGCTCCGGCCATCTAGTGTGAGCAGCAGCAGCGGCTCGGCAGCACAGCTGCACACCGCTGTGTCCCTGCGGGCATGGCTGCCAGCTGTTGCACAGGCGGGCGCAGGCGTGCTGCCCAGCGATCTACGGCGGCGGCGCCAGCCAGGCCAGGAGCAGCAGCAGCAGGCGCGTCCCTTCTCACTACACCGTGAGGAGCCGGTTGGCAGCAAGCTGACGCAGCGGCCGCCACTGCAGGAGATGTCTCCTTGGGACAGCCTGCACGTGCCGCATCAGCATGCGCCGCATGCACCGCACGCCCGTCCCGCCACTGTTGCCGCCAAGTACGAGGAGGTTGACAAGGGTGAGCGCCTGCTGAGTAGTACTGGTTATCTTCCGCATAGCCATTGGTGCTGATTGTGATGCAGTGCATAGACGAGCTTTGCAGCTCGTTCTGCTGCGGCGCCTTGTGCAATGTCAGGATTTTGCAGCTGGCTGAACCAGCATCGGTTGGTGTCTGCCAGTGGGAACCTGCTAATGCAAACTGGCTGCTCTGGAGTGCTGGATTGCAGCGCTTCATCGGCAATCTGGCAGTATGCTGCCTAGCTGCACCTTCAGCGCCACGTTCACGGCTGCTCACCTCGTTTTCTCGGCATCTGCGATTGTGCTGCAGAGGACATTGACGAGGTGATGGAGGAGTACACAGAGGCGCGGCGCCGCGTGCGGTGAGCCGCAGCTTACTGTCCCAGTAATCCTGCCGAGAGGACTGGCAACTGCCCTCAGCAGTATGCACAATGCATTTGCCACGAGCACTGCTTGGCGTGCGGTTGCAGAACATGTTGCAATTGAGCTGGGAGTGGCCATCCCTGCCGGCCTGCTGCACCTGCCGAACTCGCCTCTTGCCAGTTGCTGTGCCTTGTCTAATTGCTCCCCTCTGCATCACCCGCTGCCGCTACTGCAGTAAGCTGCAGCAGCTGCCCCCGGGGCATGTGCCGCTCAAGGTGCGGCTGACCAAGCTGGCAGAGGCGGTGGCGCACGGCACCAAGCTGACGGTGGTCTTCCTGGCCACCGCGCCCGGCAAGTGAGTGACTAGTGTAACAGCATGCACTGCTGAGACAGGTTGGCGGAGGAGACTTGGGACTGCTGAGTGGCTGCACAGTGTTGGTGCAGCAGCATCGGATGGCTTTGCTTGGTTCACATGCATGCAGCATGCACTTCTGCTGCGTAATGGCTCACGACTGCCGCCCTGCACTGCTCGCCTCCCCCTGCCCGCCTGCCAGGGTGGCCCGCTTCTACATGCAGCCGCGGGCGGAGCGCAAGGCGACGTATGCGCGCTGGTGGGGCATTGTGAAGAAGGAGGCCAAGCATTACTGGGTGAGCTGGACTGGAGCTGGGTAGGAGTGGAGTTAGGTTGTAGAACGAATTGGCTGCCGCTGGGGCTGCCAAGCTGCACCACTGTGGAGTGCTGCTCTGGTCATGCCTGTTTGCTTTTAATGTGCCGTAATGCTGCAATAGCCATTTCAACATCCTGCATGACTGCCTGCCTGCTTGCCTGGTCGCAGGTGGGCACCAAGCTGCTGGCCGCCGACGTCAAGATTGCCAGCCGCCTGCTGGGCAAGGTGGTGCACGGCAAGACACTCACTCGGTGAGCAGGTGGCAAAGCGGGGTGCAAAACTGATCCAGCATTTGGCAGCCCCTGCAGCCCAAGGTCAGCCGGCCCCCCGCCGCCGGTGCAGTCAGATATCAGGCATGCCTGGCAGCAGACGACAGCACGTGCTGCACCTGCACTTGTCGCTGCTCACTGCCAAGCGCCTGTCCTTCTGGCTGGCGTGCAGGCGCGAGCGTGCGCAGCTCACACGCACTGCGGCGGACCTGTTCCGCCTGGTGCCCATGCTGGTGTTTGTGGTCATCCCCTTCATGGAGCTGCTGCTGCCGGTGAGGCTGGGGCGCACTGGGGCATTAGCAGCAGGCGTGACTGAATTTTATAACTGCGGTGAACCTGCCAGCTGCTGCATCGCCGCGCGGCTGCACAAACTGCACTGCTCACTGCAGTGTGCTGCTGGCCTCCAGGTATCATCTGCTCCTGTTCCATATCGCCTGTCCTGCTCCACACCCTGCCACCTGGCCTCCCTACCCGCAGGTGGCGCTCAAGCTGTTCCCCAACATGCTGCCCTCCACGTTTGAGGACAAGCTGAAGAAGGAGGAGGAGATGAAGCGGCGCATCGGTGCCCGCATGGAGCTGGCGCGCTTCCTGCAGGTCAGGCGTGGCCGCACCGGCAGTTGGTGGTGCCAGGCTGCTGGTGGTTGCTTGAGCAGAGGTGCAGGCAGAGCTAGCTTCACTGCGCAAGTGTCATTTGAAGTAGCTGCGCTGCTGTCCTGACTGGCCTTGATCCCAACATGCATCGCCACCCTGTCTCTCCTTCCCGGCAGGACACGGTGGCTGAGATGGCCAGCGACATGCAGAAACGCTCTAGCGGCGAGACCGCCACATCAGCTGAGGAGCTGTACCACTTTATGCAGCGCATCCGGTGAGTGGGCAGGCTGCGTTTGGGGTGGCAGTACAAGCCATCCCAGGCTCTGGCAGATGTGCCAAGCCTTGGAATGCCTCAATTGCCTTACTGCCCCGTGTCCTAACAATCGTGCCCCTTGCCACACCGCCCGCTTTCCCGGCAGGGCGGGCGAGGACGTGCCCGTGAACGAGCTGCTGCGCTTCTCCAAGCTGTTCAACGACGAGCTGACTCTGGACAACCTGGAGCGGTGAGGGCTGCGGGGAGGGGCACAGGGTGGCAGTTGGCACAGGGCAAGGACTCAGCCTCCATTGGTCGACTAATGAAGATGCCTCAGACGTATGTTCGGCCCCTCAACAATCACCCCTGCCTGCCCCGCACCCCCATTTGGCCGCCCTGCAGGGTGCAGCTGGTGTCGCTGTGCCGCTTTGTGGGCATCCAGCCGTTTGGCACCGACGCGTTCCTGCGCAGCCGCCTGCGGCGCCACCTCATGGAGATCAAGGTAGGAAGGGGATATGAGTGGCTGGCAGCAGCATGAGCAAGGTGTGTTGGGCCAGCAAAGTGTGGTGGCGAGCCAACGGGATCAATTGCTACTTATGAGGATGTGAGGCTGGCATGCATTCCTGTTGCCCTGGTGCAAGCACCGTTCGCATCATTGCTGCTGCATCTGGCCTGCCTGCCCGCCATGCACGTCTGCAGGAGGACGACCAGGACATCCAGGAGGAGGGGGTGGACAGCCTGACCGAGGACGAGCTGCGCCAGGCCTGCAGGTGGGGTGGGCCTGGGAGGATTGGCAAGTGCATCCCCTTTCCTGGCTAATGGATAGAGCGGCAATTGTGCAGGCTGGGGGCAGGTGTCGTCAGGAATGAGGTTGCTGACGAACTCGAACTTGCAGCACCTGGACCATGCCACCTGCCATTCTGCTCACCACACCCGCTATCCTGCCACCTCTGCCGCAGGGCACGCGGCATGCGGGCGCCCTTTGGCGAGGGCTCCGCTGAGTTCATGCGCCAGCAGCTGGCCGAGTGGATTGACTGGTCGCTGAATAAGTGAGTGCGGGGGCAGAATGCGTGAGTGCGGGGGCAGGCGAGGGGTACAGGGGCAGGCGAGGCAGCGAGGGGGCTGTGTCTTCTCACCTGCAAGTTTGGCCCCGACACAGCGATGGTCTCTGCATGGCTTCGACAGTCCTGGGTGCCTGGGCAAGTGTGCGCTTAGCATCGCACCGCCACCCAACCCGCTGCAGGTCCCTGCCCTCCTCGCTGCTGCTGCTCTCCCGCGCGTTCACGGTGACGCAGCCGCTGGGCCGCGGCCCGCGCGCTGTGGACGTGCACTCGCTCAGGTGCGCTGCAGGCCTACTGCTGCCTGGAATTGCGCATTGCACAGAGGCTGCGAGGGTGCATTCTACGCTGCTCACAGCTTGCATGTGACGGCCTCCTTCTCAGCCGTGGCCACCTGCTGCACTACCAACCCACGCCCCCTCCCCTGCCCTGCTCCTGCACCACAGGGAGACGCTGTCCACGCTGCCCGACGAGGCAGTCGAGGATGTGGAGCTGTTTGAGACAGCAGCTAGGTGGGTTTGGGTTTGGGGCATATGAGGTTGTAAACAGCTTGAGCTGCATCAGTGCATGGCGGCGAGGCAGGTCGGCAGCGCGTGGCGTTGGGCTGGCACCTGGGCGGCTGCCCATTAGATGCTGCACTGCTGCAGTGTCCTGCTGCTCACAGTATGCTGCAACCAAGTGACAAAGGTTTTGCCCCTGCCCCGCTTGGGTTTGTGCGTACCCTGCACTGAGCTCCAACCTGCTGCCCTGTCCACCTGCAGCGGCGACAAGACGGAGGCGATTGAGCGCAAGCTGGAGCTGCTGGAGCGCGAGGAGGAGATGATCAAGGAGGAGGAGGCGGTGAGGAGCAGGGGCAGGGGCGGCTGAGCACTAGCTGTTGCTGCTGAACCAACAGGGCTGTTGCTGCTGAACCGTTTCTGGTGGCGAGGGCAAGGGAGGAGATGGGGCAGGCGTGCGCGCCGGCAGCGAATGCTGCCTGCAGCCCTACCCCGCCGCTGCCCAGCTTCCTTGTTGCCTGCCTGACTCTAGGCCCCCCGTGTGTGCGCCTGAATGTGCAGATTGCCGCCGAGATGCCGGTCACTGCGGGCGCCTCTGATGCTCGCACCATGGCTGCGGCAGCAGCAGCGGCAGCGGTGGTGCGTGAGGCGGCAGCGGCGGTTGTGGCGGAGCACCTAGAGGGCCAGTCAGGTGCGCACAAGCAGCACGTCAATGCAATGCCAAAATGGGCTGCAGTGCCGGGCATCCACCACATGCACGCAGCTGCGAATTTCGGCATTGGTCACCGCAGCAGATCATGCTTACTCACTGCTCCCACACGCTCACCTGCCCTGCTGTCCCAGAGGAGGAGAAGGCGCTCAAGGCGGCCGAGGCCAAGAAGCACCGCATGCGCAAGGTCATCACGTGAGCGCCTGGCCTGCGACTGTTGTGTGATGTGAACTGAACGAGGATGCGGCCTGCTTGAGATCACACCTGACGCAGTGGCGGGGGGGTTGGGGATTGTGTGCGCTGATAAGTGTTTGATGGCGCATATTGCTCACCCTCACCTAACCCTCACCCACATGTAACCACCCACCCCTTGTTTGTGGCGCAGCGCACTGGCGCACCTGGCCAGCGCATCGGGTGTGAGCCGCGAGCGCGAGGAGTTCATGGAGCTGGTGGAGAAGGAGATTGAGCGGTGGGTGGCTTGGATTGTTTTGCCCTGCCTCCCGCTGTCGACAATGATGCCGCTTGCTGCTTCAGCTCTCGCTGCTGCTGTCTGCAGAGTGGCTTTGCAGGACAAGCCTGCATGTGGAGTTGGTAGGCAACGAATGACGAGGTTGCAAGCTGGCCCTGCAGTGCCCAATCAAAGGCTCGATCGCCCCACCATTACGCTGCAGGCTGGAGGGCCAGCTGGAGACGCGCGGCGTGGGCATGGTGTTCACCAAGGGAGCCCTGGAGGTGCGGCTGCCCTGCATTGCTGTGCCAAACTGGGGATGCAGCTGGCTGGACCTAGCGGGGCTGTGGGCAGCTGTCTGCGCTGTGAAGCAGGCAGGCGATTTTAAGAGACGCTCGAGTAACTGCACCTGGGGTGTGGCAGAGTCGCCAGCACTGTGCTCTGGGTCACCCAGCCCCCTGCCCACCCTTGCTTCCCAATATCCTCACCCTCCCACCCTCCCGTCATCCTCCTCCCAACCGCAGGCCAAGCGGCAGGCCCAGCTGGAGCACCTGGTGGCAGCCAAGCGGCTGGAGGACCGGGTGGCGGGCATCCTGGCTCGGGTGGAGCGGGAGCTGGACGATGCGGGTGGGTGGGGGCAAGAGTGTGCGGGAGGCTAGCTTTGGTAGCGGGGGAGACGGCTGCGGCGTGTCTTTCGGGTTGCTATAACCGGCTCTGTCTGTGCATGTTGAATGACGCTTGCCTGTAGATGGCACACCCCTGGATCTGTAGCTTGCATGCTGCACTGCATGGCTGCATGTGTGTCCTGCCATGCAACGCATGCACTGCACGCTCTGTGAGGATGCTGTTGTCGACGGGCGGACGGAATGCGCTCAGCGCCTGACGAGTGTCGACTGTTTGGCAAGGCCTCGCCTCGGCGGCGGCCGCGCCCTGAGAGCTGCATTTGCACACAACACCCCTGCTTGCCCTTTTCTTTACGTGCTTTGGCCTCCTGTCAGTTGTTGCCCTCACAGCGGGCCGTGTTTGCTCAGTGCCAACCTGCAACTCCACCTCATGCAGAGACCAAGATTGGCGACAAGCTCAAGGTGCTGGATACCGATCGCGACGGAGTGGTGAGCTGGTCGGATGTTGCTTGATTGTACTGGCCGGAACTATTGCTGCTGCGGCCAGCGGAACTGCTGCCTGTGCCGCCTGGTTGCCGCTACTGTTGCTGCCATTTGGGCCTGCACGTCACCATTGGATTGGTCCCCATGCGGACTTGAATGGCCGCTGACCGCCCCGCACCGCCTGCGCCCTCTGCCCCGCCCGCCTGCAGATCTCCACCCAGGAGCTGGCGGGCGCCATGGGCTTCCTGCGCGAGCAGATGGGCGAGGAGGAGCTGCGCCACCTGCTAGAGATGCTGTCGGTGGAGGCGGGTGCGTGCCAATTTGGCATGTGTGTTTGGTCAATGGCCGGTGTCAGCAGGGTGGTGGTGCATGCCTGGGCAGAGGTGCTGCAGACCACGGCACGCCAAGTGGCAGCCCCATAGCTGGATGGCAGCTTGCCTGCTGCCCGCCAGCGCACATTGCATAGCTAATGGCGCTCGCTCGGCTTCTTGGCACAGCCTGCTGCTGGCACCGACAGCGAGCTGCTGTGAGACCTGCGTCTTCCTTGGGCAATATCAGGCAGCCCCACCGGCTGGCTGCAACCACCCCACCCACAGGCAAGGACGGCGGCATCGACGTGAACAGGCTGATGGAGCTGGCGGATGTGGCACTGGAGGAGGAGGAGGAGGAGCGCGAGCTGCAGTAGAGCGGCCGGCACGTGCCCTGTGCACAGAGGCTTTCTAAGCGGCGACAGCTGCACGCCACACAGCGCTTTTGCGCAGCCGCCGGTGCCCGCCCGCTGTGTGCACCGCAGTTGCCTGCTGACCCCACGAACCTAACCCCACGGAGCAGCTAGGGGCGGGCATGCTCAAGCTGCACCCGATTCTCACTGATGCATCACTGGCCTTTGATTACAAGCCGGAGCCCCCCTGGCCGTCTGCTTAGCGATCTCACATTGCATTGCCCATGCTGCTCACTCTTGTTCGGCTGGCTGGCGGCAGCGCGCTGCCCAGGCCTTTTTTCCAAGCCTGCCACTCTGCAATCCAGCCACGCCATATGTAAGCCGCGGCATGAGATGCTGCTGCTAGAAGGCCGATGGCAGTGCTCAGCATGCGATATCAATGTGCAGGTCAGTACTCTCATCGTGGGCGTTGCTTACACGCATGTGTTTGCTGCCAACAAGTCAACCAGCATGGCAGGCCTCCTATCGTGGTGCGGGGCTGCCATGGTGGTGCACCAGCTTCCAGGCGCCGCCCTGCTTCTCAAACACATTGGTGGCAGCAATCCTGCAGGACAGGTGGAGCAGCAGCACAGAGCCTTTGGATAGCAGCGGTCTGGCCAAGTGTTGATTGCAGGTTGTGCTGCAAGCTACCGCAGATCGACCGCCAGAGTGCACAGCAGTGGAACACCACTCCACTGCCCGGCTGTGCTTGGGCCAAACGCACCTGCCACGCCCCTCTCCAGACTCGGTGACCTCCACGCATGTCACAAACGCAGAGCTACAGCAGGGGGCAGGCAAGGCAAGGTAGCTAGGTAAGGTCAGCACAGTTCCTTGGCTGGCGTATGCCCCGCATGGCCTGCAAGGTGCCCCTTCTTCGGTTGCAAGGCAGCCAGAGCCCCAGCCTGCAACAGCCCACCTGTCTGATGCAAACACGCGGACATCTTCCAGCTTGATGCGCAGGCGCCCAGCCCCCAGAATCATCTTCCAGCTCTCCATCACCTGACGGAGCGGCGGCAGTGGCAGTGGCGGCTTGATGGCATTAATCAGTAATGCCAGAAGGCAGGCACCGCGATGCAGGCACCGAGACACAGCTCGGCAGCAGCACCAACAAGCAGGCATCAGCACAACCTTCAGCACTGCAGCCGTGCCCGCACCCAGCTCACCGCTTGCCGGCCCGCCACGCAGCTGCCCAGCGGGTGTATGCACTGCACATGCTCCCCCTTGCCCCAGATCTCGCCCATCGCCGCCAGGCTGCCGCTCTGCAGGCAGGGAACCGGGGCGGAGCAGGGAGGTGAGCAGGCCCACATGCTCTGCATTCTAAGTTGAGCGGCTGGCTGCCGGGGAAGCAAAGCAAACGCATTCCCCTTGCAAGCCTCCTGCTGCTGCCGCCACTCGCCTGGAAGGCGGCATAGAAGCGGTCGTTTGCCTCCTCAACAGCCAGCCGCGCGTCGAAGCGGCGCCGCCTGCGGGCACGGGTGGGGAACAGCACAGGCGCAGGAGCGGCTCAACTTTGCATGCCGATGTTCCACCAGCAGATGCACAAAGCCTCTTGCAAGTGCTCGTGTCTGCCTGCAGTATGCACAGCACACGCAACACACACCACGAGTGCGAGCCTCCCTTGCACCCCCAAAGCTCACTGCAGCGTGTCTCGCAGCTGTGCCGCCAGCTCATAGTCCTCATCTTCAACCGCTGCCTCCAGCTGCGCCTGCAGGCGCGACAGCGGCACCTCATCGCCACCATACATGGCTGCCTCCATGCTTGCTTCGCGGCGGCTGCTGCTGGGCGGCTCAGCGGCCGCCCGCCAGCAGCGCTGAGGCCGGGCGGGCCAGCAGGCTTTTTGCTGCCGGGCCGCCACTTGCCTGCAAGGGACCATATTGATTCAAACGGAGGGTTTGAGAAATGTCATTGCTGCACTGCACCCTCTGGTTTGGGGCATCGGCGTTGGGTGCAGGGCAGCAGCAGGCGGCGCCTGGCGGCGTGCCGCCGCTCACCGGTGAGTGGTTGCTGGAGGGTGCCCCGGCGCCTGTGAGCGATGCCGACGGCTGCCCGAGCATGCTGGGGCGGCGGAGGGCGCCCAGGCAGCGCCCACGAGCGACATTAGGAGCGAGGCTGCTTCTTGGAGCTGCGGGGGCTGGTCGGGTGGGCCAATTGTGCAGATCCAGTCGTCAATTGAAAGGTTTGCGCGCAGAACAGTCCCCAGCGGGCCGCATGGGGAGCCAACAACGCAGCATGTGCTGCGCCCCCTCAAAACGTGCTGCCACGCCCTGCAGAGCGTCTCCAATCTCACATCGCAGCCACCCAAACCAGTCAACATGGCGCAGCGACTCGTGGCGCTCTTCCTGCTCGCGCTGGCAAGTCGAAGGGCTGCGGCGTGGCCCCAGCCGCCCGGCCGGCCGCGCCCTTGACAGATCCGCACCCTGCCATGTCGCATCCACGCCTCAGCTCCGTGCTGCAGCCCCCCGCCGCGTCGCACTCACTCGCTCGAAACGCCGGTCTTCCCCGTCTCCCTTGCAGGCCGCCAGCGCCAGTGCACGCGTGGGAGAGGGCGGCAGTCTGTCTGGCGGCTCCCGGCGGCGCCTGCTGGCGCTCAAAGACGGGCGCGGCGGCAGCGGGCTGGCAGACACCGGCGGCGCGGCAGCACGGCTCTGCGCCCTGCAGTGCCTGCAGCACGCCTGCATCAGCTGGCACAAGATCTACATGGGCGACATCGATGGCAGCAGCAGCGAGGAGGGCAGCAGCGAGCAGCCACCCGAGGCAGTGCCGTCCGGGGCCACCGAGTGCCTGGCGCAGTGCGGTGCGCCGGCGGATGATGCCAGCTGCCTGGCACTGGTGAGTGGCTGGGATCTTTCTGGCGCTGGTCAGGAGGCTGGAGGAAGCTGCAGAAGTGGGCAGGGTGGCTTGGGGGCCAGCAGGTGGCGGCAGCCTCCAGCGCGGCCACGTTTGAATGCCCAGCAGCGCCCCTGTTTAAACGAGGGGCTGTATTGCGGGCATTAGTCATACCGTTCCTGCCTTCAAGCCTGGTGGCTGACCGTTGCATCCACCTTCCACCCCTTCCCTGTCGCAGACCTTCCAGCGGCTGCTCAACACGCAACCGCTGGAGTACAGCTGCAGCAGCGCCTGCGTGACCGGCCTGCTGGCCAGCTCTTGCGAGCAGTGCGGCGGCAGCGACGCCTGCGGCAGCTTTGCGCTCTCCGGCGGCGTGTTGCAAGCTGCAGAGTGCGTCGTGGATGCCGCGATTTGATGCATCGGTTCCCTACTTTTATGCATTGCCAGCGCCGCAGTGCCTGGATGGGCCTGGCGCGGCGCGGCGGGGGTGCAGCCGGCTCTGCTGCTCCCGCCCGCCGCCTGCCCCTGGCTGTTGTTCTGCCGCCCGCCAAGCACACCGCGCCCTTCTCTTTCTTTCAAGCGTCTCCCTTTTTCCATTTCTACGTGAGTGCCACTTGCTTTCCCTCCTCACCAATTTTCCATCCCCGAGCAGCGTACCTGCAACGACTGACGCATTGCAGCCCTCTCCTCACATTCATCATGATATGTCGATTCTTTTTCCTGCATTGCCGAAAGCCAAAGCCAGCGAACCTGACGAACGCCTCCTCTTGCACCTTTGTGACGCACAAGCTTGCTGCTGTGAGCACGAGTGCCAGGCAGCTCTGGGGTGCATGCAGCTGTGGATAGCCACTGATTCGTGCGCATGTGATGGGTGAGCATGCGCAGGCTTGCCATCAGCAGCTGCAGCAGGATGGGGAGCAGACAGCGTGGGCGCCTGCCGCCCCGCAGCCATCGCGCTGCGCTGCCAGGTGGGGGTGGCTGGATGAGCGCTTGGCGCTCCGCGTTCACGTTGCCGCGCAGATCTTTGAGCGCTGTTTAGCACCCACAGCGCAGGCAGCGGGCGGCAGCGCCTTTTCCGACAGTCCGCTTGGGCTCTGAGTTCTAGCCGAGCCCTCACGCGCCCCGCTCGCCTGCTGTACGTTCTGCAGCACCTGCTGCAGCTTTTGAGCTGCCGCGGGAGCCTTGCCGAGCCGCTCGGCGCCCCGAGCTGCTCTCCAGCAACCAGCACGACCCGCTGCCCCGCAGAGAACCACAGGTGAAGATGTGTGCGCGTTTAGCCGGGCGATGGCGGCCCCCGCCCGGCCCTGGCTGCCGCCGCCCGCCTTTGCCGCCCGCCTTTGCCGCCGCTCTTTTCGGTCGCAGCTGTCGTTGCCTGCCTTGCCTTCGTGCTGCTTGTTAGCTCAATGTGTGGATTGTCGTGCTCATTTGATTCACCTGCAGGCACTGCAATGTCGCAGCAGCAGCCGGGCAAGGCGGGCGCCGGCGGTGCAGCCGGCCAGGTGCCCATGCCCTTCCCGCTCGTCCAGAACATCGCTCAGCTGAGCGAGCTCAGGTGCCTCCCTTCTCCTCCTATCTTCCTAGGGCTCAGTATGTGTGGTTGCCAGCTGTGCCATTGCTTTGCGCTGCTGTCTGCTTCCATGTTTGTTTCTCACATGCCCGTCTGCCCCCGTTCATCCACTCCGCAGCGGCATGCCTGCGCACGTGCTGGCCAACCCCGCAATGGCGCTGGCCGCCCAGCAGCTGGTGGCACAGCGCTTGCTGCAGCAGCAGATGATGAGCGGTGGCGTGCGGCCCATGCTGCCAGCTCAAGTGCTGGCACTGCAGGCACAGCAGGCGCAAATGCAGCAGCGCATGGCGGCAGCAGCAGCGCCGGCCCCCGCCGCTAAGAAGGGCGCAGCGGGCAGCACGCGCAAGCGTGGGCGGGCAGCCGCAGCTGCAGCAGCGCCTGCTCCTGCTGCAGCGGCCCAAGCGGGCATGGCTATGGCTGGCGGCGACCTGGGAGGTGCGCTGCTGCGGTCGGTGTGGTCGGAGGAGCGGCAGTGCCGGCCTGCCTGCCCTTTGCTCCCGCCCTTTGCTGCTGGGGGATCAGCTTCAACGCCCGCTGTCTGCTTGCGCTATACCCTGCAGGCAAGCTGGTGTGGGCCAAGGTGGGCAGCTCGCCCTGGTGGCCCGCCAAGACGCTGGACCCCCAGCGGGACCCGTCCTACCCGCCCGATGCCGACCCGCCGCGCCCCACCAGCATCCCCATCCGGTGCGCTTTGAATGCTCTGCAGTGAAGCATTTTTCTTGCGGTGCTGCTGTGTGCGCTGGCTGGACGGTGCTGCTATCAACTGCAGCCTGCACTCCGGACAGCGCTGCTGCTGTGCTGCTGCCGCTGTGATTGGCGACTGCTCTGCCGATGCTGCGGCAGGCTGACTGTGCTGTTGCTGTTGCAGACAGCAGACCGCGCTGCTGCGCTGCCATCAGCGAACTGCACTGCTGTTGCTGCTACCATCGCCGCTCCTGTTGCGCCCTGTCTGCCTGCTGCTGCTGTCTTCGGTGCGAGGCACCCTGCCAGGATTGCAACTTGGCAGCAGCTCTCATCGGCCCCTTCCGTGCCTTGCTGTTCACGTCTGCTGCAGCTTGTTCGGCACACTTGACTTCCAGTGGATTGGCAGCAAGCGAGCGCTGACGGACTGGGAGGAGGTGCGGAGGCTGGGACCCCTGTGTGCTGCTGGATTGCGGGAGCCTCAGCTGCAGCCAGCCTGTGGCTTTCCTGATTTCGATGTGGTTTTTGCTTTCAGCCAATGCGCTGCTGCTGCTGCTGCATTGTGCCGCCGCTGTCGATGGCTGATGCTGTGCTGCTGCCTTCGCCCTCTCTGGCAGTGCTGCTGTACCGCTGCCACAGTGCTGCCATGTCTGCTACTTGTACTCACACAACAGTGCTGTTGAGGTGTAGTCAGTCGTAAGATATAGGTGGCTCACCATGTAACCTCGCTGCTTTACTGCTGCAGGGCTTTGCGCAGTTCAGCAGCGAGTGCGACCAGCCGTCGTTCAAGACGGCCGTGGCAGAGGCACAGGCATACAAGGCCACCGGTGCGTGAGATCACTGCCAGTGGGTTTGATTTCGTGAACGCTGCTGCAGCGCCTGCCAGCTTGTGCTGCAGGCAAGTTCGACTGCTCTGCCAGTGTTCCTTGCTGATGTTTCGGTCTGCCTGCCGCTGCCCTGCTGCAGGCCAACTGCCCCACGCCTTTTACATCACGCCGGAGCCGACGCATCCCAAGGCCAAAGCGCGCGGCAAGAAGCGGGGCGCGGCACGACCAGCAGGTGCGGTAGTGGCCCACCATTCATACGTGCTGCAGCAGTGCATATCGTCCGGCTGCATGGCGGCTGCTGTGATGGGCTGCTTGTGTGCACGATAATACATGTATCTGCATGTGCTTGTCAGTAGAAAACACCAAGGCTGCTGCTGCCTGTTGCCACCCGCTGTGCCGCAGACGGCGCGGAACTGGCGGCAGCAGCGCTGGCCAGCGCTCCTGCAGCAGCTGCTGCCAAGGCGGTGCGGGCGGTGGGGCGGGCAGCTGAGCCAGTGGAGGACCGCGCTGTGGTAGTGCAGCGGCGCAAGAAGCAGCGGTTGCAGGTGAGGCAGGGAGCGGCGCTGGCAAGCGCGCAGCTGTGCTTTTGTACATGCAGCCTGCTTGCTGCATTTAGCTGCCTGCGCCATGCCGACTGCCTGCTTGGCGCTGTTGGCCACGCCGCATAAATGTGTTGTGCATGCTCCTCGGCCGCCTCTGCAGGAGCTGGGCCTGCTGCCGCCAGATGATAGCCCCTTCATTGGCGGGCGCGTAGCACCCAATCCCAACATCCTGCAGGTGTGTTCGCTAATGTCATTCTTCTCAATTTGCATGCCGGCAGCCCTGCAGAGCCCCTCGCTGCGTGGCTCACCCCACACTCGCATGTGTGCTGCCAACTGCTCTGGCCCATGTGAGCGGCTGCGCTGCTGCCAGCGCCTGAGCAGCAATTGAGTCGGATGCCCTTTGCCCTGTTGCACTGTAGCACAAAGCGGAGTGGGAGGCCAAGTATGCAGCAGTGATTGAGGAGCGGCAGCAGGAGCTGGCGGCCATCGCTCAGCGGCGGGCAGAGGCGGTAGCAGCCAAGGAGCGGGCGGCAGCAGAGGCCAAGGCAGCGGCAGAGGCTGCAGCAGCAGCTGCTGCCATCCCAGCAAGCGCTGCCAGCCTCTTTGCGGCAGCGCAAGCGCAGCAGCCCAGCGCGCAGCAGCTGTTCATGATGATGCAGCAGCAGGCTGCCGCGCTGCCGGGGGTGCAGCAGTGAGGGGGGCGCGTTGCGCCGTTCAGTGGCTGCTGCTTTACTGCACTGCTGCCATCCATCTGCCTGTATCATAAGCGTGTTGCTGTGTAACATGGAATTAGCGAGGCTTGTCGCAGCGTTGCGGTGGCTGTGTGTTGGCGCTGCAGGGAGGTTATGGCTGCGTTGTCTGCATGCGCAGCAGGTCTGCAGCTGCACATGTGGCTGCCGGTTGGCCAGTTCATTCTGTGCCGAGCACTGGCCTGATTGTGGTTGCACTGCTAGCGTTTGGCTCGTGCCCTGGTGTGCCGTGTGGCAGGCAGTGCGGGGAGAGTGGAAAGGCGGTGCCAGTGGCGGCGGCGGCCACCAGTGGTGGCAGCGGCAGGTAGCAGGGACCGCGGATCGCATCCAAGGATCGATCGCATCACAGCTGTGCTATGCAGCCGCGCTCTTCCTTTCTGAAAAGAACATGCCTCTGAAATGCCAGCCCTGAAGCGGCGCATCTCTCTCTGCGGCGTTCAGTCCGTGCAAAACTCTCCACGCCTGCCAGGTGTCGCTCAGTGGGGCCACAAACACCCTGGGAGCAGCAGCACGTGCGCGGCCCTGCCGCCAGCGGCAGAAGCCGTGACCAGCTCACGATCTTAGGCACCGCGCCGCCAGCTGTTGCAGCAGGCGGCAAGCGCCGTGAGCAGCAGCATGGCGTCGCCGCCGCCGCCGCCGCCGCCGCCGCCGCCGCTGTTTTCATCAACTGAGGTGGTGACCTCGAACTCGCTCGTTGCTTCGACCGTCGTCTCAGGAATTGGTGAGTCGATGCACTGTTTTTCTCTTGTGGCACAGTGGCTTCTTGAGGCTGCTAGCATGCCGCTCCGTGCGCAACGCGTCGCCGCCGCTCCATGATGCCCCGCAGGCGGGGCGCTGTTCCTGTTGCTCTGGGCCATCGTGCGCGGCCCGCTGCGCGGCATCTACCAGAAGCGCACAGTGAGCCCGCTCTACTGGGATGCTGGCACGATAAGCCTGGCTGGGGCTGGGTGGTACCATGGGGCGACGATGCCGGATCATGATCCTCTGCCCCAGCGCCTGCCCGCCCTCGCAGCAAATCAGCGACCTGCCGGCGCGGCCGCCGCCTCTGCGCCTGCGTGGCCTGTGGCACCGCTGCCTGGGCTACCTGTCGCCTGTCTTCCTGGTCAGCGATGGCGAGCTCATGCAGACGGCGGGGCTGGATGTGCTGGTGGGTGCTAAAAATGCTACGAGTGCTGTGCGTGCTGGCGTTCAACACGTCACCCAGCTCCCTTGCCTGCCTTGCGCACATGGGCGGCAGTGGTGCGTGTCGCAGGCCATGGCCCGCCTCTGCCGGCTGCCGGCCCCGCTAAGCTGCTGCCCCAACCCGTGCAGATGCTGGTGCGGTTTACAGAGATGGGAGTGCAGATCTTCCTGCCCATCTGTGCCCTGTGCTGCGCTGCACGTAAGTCGCCCGCCCGCCCAAGGGACGGTTGCAACCCTCTGCATCAGCTGATTGGTCCGCGGTCCGGTGTCTCCGCTGGGCAGAGTTGGCAGCCCCGCAAGAGCGCTCTTGCACTTGCGCACTTAGCTCAAGAGCTGTGCCGTTTCATTCCTCCCCCTGTGCCCCCGTGCCCTACGCACCGCTCCCCTGCAGTGATCCCTCTGTTCATGAGCGGCGATGCAGTGGACAGCAACGCTGGTTCGGCCAACGTGGCATCGCTGATGCGCTACACGCTAAGCAACATCCAAGAGGGCTCCTCCAAGCTGTGGTGCGCTGCCAAGGGGGGGGCAGTAGGGCTTGCCACCAGCTGCAGTTTGCTGCCCTGCTGCCCGCTGGCTTGGGACCTGCATGGCGTGACGCGTGCGGTGCTTTCAAACCAGCCTCACGAGCCTCAATTCACCCATTGTCTACGGCCCTCCGGCCGCGCAGGGTGCCCTGGGGCCTCAGTTACGTCGTTCTGGCGCATGCAATGGTGACACTGGCCCTGCACTACCGCTCCTATGCCATGCTGCGAGTGGCCTACCTGCGCTTTGGGCCGATGGGCTTGCATCCTGTCCCAGGTGAGCAGCGCACGCACCAAGAGTTGAGCAGGCAGGGTGGCAGGGGTTGGGTGGCGAGCATGCAACTGCTGCCCCTACCCCTGCAGCTGGGGAGCTTGGTTCGCTTACCCGCCTGCGCTGCGCACCATGCACCTTGCACATGGGGCTGCCCTCCACACTGTATCGCTTGGCGTGTCGCAGGCGAAGCGCCCCGGCAAGCCATCCTAGGCTTCAAGCCACGCGGCTGGCGGCACGCTAAGCACACGCTGCTGCGGCTCGTCAGCGCTTACCACGTGAGTTGGCGGCGGGGTGCGCCCTTTCGTTGATGGCACCCACGAGCTTTCCTCAGCTGCCTATTGCGGCAGTGCGCAACGCTTTGCTTGCTTTTTCAGAGGCCGGTGTGCGCTTGCCATAAGCTGTGCCCGCTGCGCCTGCTGCGCACCCGCAGATGCACCAGTCTGACGCGCACCACGTGCGCAAGTTGCTGGCAAGGTATGAGGCAGCCGAAGCCGCAACAATAGCAGGAGGAGGCCCGGTGGGGGCATCTGCTGCAGCCGAGGAGCCTGCAGCGGACACGACTGGCAGCCAGGAAGCGGAGGCGCTGCTGGCGCCAGAGGGCGGCAGCGGCGGCGAGTTGGACACCAGCAAGGTCGCTGCTCCAGCTGCCTGGGAGGGCGATGCAGTGCTGCCGTGGTGGCTGCCGCCTGAGCGTATCCCTGCAGCCTTCTCAGGTGGGCAGCTTGGAGGGGGGCAGGCTGCTGTATGCAGTGCTGGGCTGGCAGAATGTGGAACCTGCAATCGTGTGCGGTGTGCACGTTTGCAGCCCCTGCAGGGCATGTGCCGCACGGTTCCAACCTTCCAGCCACTGTCCACCTCTGACTCCTGCCCGCAGCGGAGTATGGCACTACCGGCGTGCTGGCCGGCAAGTCTGTGTGCAGCCTGCGCAAGCGCGTGCTGTCCAGCACGCCGGCGGGGCGGCCAGTGTGGGTCTCGTCCGAGCGATACAGCCTGCTGTTCTTGTCTTCAGGGCCGCCGCCACACAGGTGTGCCGGCCGGGGCAGCATTCCTGCTGGCTTGTGTTAGAGTAGTGGCCTGCCTCTGGCGCTGCTGCTGCACCTGTTGCCTCGCCCATCAATGGATGCCATGCACATGTGCACGGCATGCCCCCTCGCTATGCAGAGAGCTACAACGTATGCTGCGGGCTCACCCGCCCCAGGACCCTCCCAGTGTCCACATTGAGCTGCGGGCAGGCAGCGTGGCTGCTGCAGGACAGCAGGAGGGGCAGCCTGCCAGGAAGCCAAGCGGCAACAGTTGGCAAGACGGCAGCGAAAGCGGCAGCGAGGCGGTGACGGGAGCCGCCAGCGCAGCCAGCGCTGCCAGCCTGACTGCGCCGGCCACCGACAGCCAGCCCGCGGGGGCAATGGCGGATGCCGCGGCGGCACATCTGTCGAGCGCACTGCAGGTGTGGGCTCGGCACCGGCTTAGCCAATGCACGAGAGCTTCCTGGTACTGCTTTGAATTTGCATGAAGCAAATGCATAAGGGCAGGCATGCTCTGCTAGCAAGCGACTGTGCTCCGCCCTCGCTTTGCTCCTCACCCTACCAACCGCCCTCGCGGGCCCTGCTGCCCCCCGCAGCGCCTCTTCCCGGCCTCCTTCATTGGCCTGGTGCGCGTATGCAACCACAAGGCCGCAGACTGCTTGCTGGTAAAGCACGAGGCGGCAGCTTCCCAGCGCGACCGCTGCGAGGACGCGGTGGCAGCGGCACGCCAGCAGGCCAAGGTGCTTTGGGCCGGGCCAGCAGAGGCTGGCGCGGGGGCCAAGGGCGCCGGCGATGCTCCCAGCGGCGGCAGCAGCACCAGCAGCAAGCAGGCAGCGAATGCCAGCGCAAAGCTGTCCAAGGCAGAGGAACAACTGGCCAAGTGGCAGCAGCGGACGGCGGAGCTGGAAGCACAGCTGTTGGCGGCGCAGCAGGCGGCACTGGCGCAGCCGCTGGGCACTGCCTTCATCGCTCTGTTCAGGTGTGCAAATAGCAGGCATACGCGCTGCAGCGGCTGCTATGGCTGGCGGTCGGATATGCGCGCCCTTGCTGGCTGCTGCTGGCGGTGCACGCCCCGCCTGTTGCAAGCATCCCTGAGCGAGCCGCCTTCGCATACATCCACTGTGCGTGCGTGCCCGCTACTGCTCTGCTTTCTGCAGGACGCAGGATGTGCCGTCCATGTTGACGGGCCCCGGCGGCGGCGGCAGCGCGGTGCTGCGCTCGGGCAGCTTCTCAGTGGTTCCTTGCCCCGGGCCAGATGACATCAACTGGCCCACGCTGTGGTGCACATGGCAGATGGTGAGAAGGGGTTTCAGGGATGGGCTCCAGGATAAGCTGCACATGCTGTGCGTGTGCTGTGGACACGTCGTGCTGTGGAGCAGCGGCCCAGCCTGCTGCGCCATGCTTGAAATTACCACCCACCACCTCAGACGCCTCCCAACGGCACATAGCATGCATGACTGCACATGTCTTGCACGCAGCCTCCCACCAGCCGATCTAGGCTGCCGCTGCACTAGCGGCCATGCTGGCTCGTCTGCATGGCTGCATGGCGCCTGTCTGCACTGTAGAGTTCTCCCACCTCCTTTGCCCCGCCCTGCAGCGCTACCTGCGTGCCGTGCTAGTGATCCTGCCTCTGTCTGCCGTCATGCTGTTCCCCATCGGGGCCCTGACTGGCGCGCTGAGCAACCTGAACGAGGCCCTGTGCGGCGGCACGCCTGGTGGGCTGGGGCTGGGGCTGGGGCTGGGGCTGGGATTGTGGGCTGGGGTGTTCGGCGTTCACCAGTGCGGCTGCATTGATGGGACACTGACGCAACTCATGTAAGAGGGGAGGTGGCGGTGGTGCAAGGAGGCGTTGGTTTGGGCAAGCACAGAGACCTCCGCACTTTCCCACTCCCTGCCCCATACCAACCGCCCTTTGCCCCCCTACAGACACCAACTCGCTGTACTGGCCATGGTACTGCGACAGCGACTCCTTCTGGCAGCACGCGCTCAAGGCGCTGCTCACCGGCGTCGTGCCGTCAATACTGTCCACCATGTGGGACACGTGAGTTTGATAGGACAGCTGAGCTGGGGCAGACCCGAACGGGTAATGAACGTTGCAAACGCATTTGAGCTACGTGGCTGGCGCGTAAGCATCCGAGCGTGCTGCGCATGCGCATGCTGCCGTGCTAATCCAATCCCTCCCCTGCTCTCCTGTCCCATCCACACACAGCTACGCGCTGCCGCTGCTGTTCTACTTCCTGGCTCAGGCGCGCTGCCTCTGCTGTGGTTGTGTTTACTAGCTCAGAGCCGTGCGGCCAGGATTGCTGCTGGGACCATAGTTTTCTCACAACAAGGCCGCTGCCGCCCTCTATGTCAGCCACACCACCCAGCTGCCCTCCACCTGCCCCCATGCAGAGCGAGCGGCGCTATGCTTCGCTGAGCTCTCTGGATCATCGAATCACCGTACTGTTCTACATATTTTCAGTCGTGAACACGTTTATGGGCAACGTCATTGGTTCGACGATTGTTCAGAACATTGGCGCCATGCTCAAGCAGCCAGGTGCGCTGCTGCGGTGTTTCCTCCTGGCTGCTCCCATGCATGCTCCCTTGCCGGTGCCAGTGGGCTGCTATCCTTCCACGCCTTCCGGGCAGGTTAGGCAAGAAGCTGTGCAGCTTGCAACTGTGCGCACCGGTGCTGGCAACCTGCTCTCCCTCCCACACCCACGCACGCTCCCGCTTGCCGCCCGCCGCCCACACTGCAGGCCAGTGGCTCACGCAGCTGGGCCTCTCACTTCCTTCCTCCTCAAGCTTCTTTGTGAATTACGCAATCATCCACGGCCTCTGCATCAATGTATTCCGGTTTGTCTGGTGAGGAGCCAGACCACTGACCTCCTGCCCGCCGCCTGTCTCACCAGCTCCGCTGCTTACATGCCAGGTGCTGCTCACCCAAAGCCGGCGGGTTCGGTCCTTGCTCTCCATCATTCCGCCTGCTGTCCCCACGCCACCTGCAGGCCCCACGACGGCACCGTCCTGTTTGTGCTGTTCCGAGCGGTCGGCCTGTTCCGTAAGCGCCGCTTATGACCTCTCTGCCTCTCTGCTGCCTCGCACCTGCTGCTCTGTTCATCCTACAGCTGGCTTGCCTTTTGGTATGCCGCCAGCAGTTTAGCCAATACATGCATACATGGCTGCCTCTCTAATTGCCGGTACACGGCATCATTTCATGCAGGCCCTAAATGCGAGCGGGACCATTGCATGATCCGCAGCACCCCCTCCTACCGCGCTGGCCGGCACTTTGGAGCGTTCCTGCTGATGCAGGCGAGCGCAACCTGGGGAGGCACAGAAGCATATGGGGGCTGGGAAGGGCAAGTTGCACGCCCGCATGCAGCAGGAGCGGGAGGCAGCGGGCCTGCCTGGGATGCTGCAGCCTGTAGGGTGCGGTGCTGCAGTTGGAGGGAAGCCCATGCTGCCAGCTCCCCACCCCCACCCGCCTGCAATTGTATGCAGATAATGGGCCTCGGGTTTGCCGTCATTGCGCCCCTCATCCTGCCGCCAGTCGCCTTCTTCTTTTTCACCGCCTGGGTGAGCAGCCAAGCGTCCTGCGCACAAGCAGTGCACACAGGGCCAGCGCTGCATATGCTGCTGCTGTTTGCAGCACAGCAGCAGCACAGCTGAAATGCCGCCTGTGCAGCCCGCCACCCGCTGGCCCACCCACCCTTTTTGCCCCCCGCCTGCCGCAGCTGGCCTGGCGGTACTGTGCGCTGCATTTCTACGAGCGATCTTACGAGTCCGGCGGCCGCGTTTTCGAGACGCTGTTTGACTTGTCGGTACGATGCCTGTGGCGTTACGATGCCTGCGGACGCCTGCATGCACAATCCCTTGGACGCAGCCTGCCCACCTGACCAACATTGCCCTTGCAGGTGTGGAGCCTGGGCCTTTTTTCGACGTTTACAGCTCTTGTCTTTGCCAGCAAGAAATCATGGACGCCCGCCATCCTGCTGCTGGCCACGCAGCTGCCCATCCTGGGCATGTTCCACCGGTGCGCGGCGCTTTGTCTTGCTTTGTTTCTCTTATGACCTGGGTGCTGGATCGAGCTTTGCATGCGCGGCATGGGCCAGGAAGTATGATTCGGCTGCGCATAGAAGCGCCGCTCAGTAGCTGGGAACGCTTAACACCCACCCCCACCTGCAGGCGAGTCACCCTGACAACGCGGCACCTCACAAACGGCACTATGCAGCTCACTATCGACGCTCCTGTGGCAGAGCTGGATCCCGCGGCATTTATCCCTCCCCCGCTGCGGCCGCAGGCGGTCGGGTGGTACCCTGAATGGAACAAGGTGATGGGGCAGAGGAGAAGTGGGGAGGGGTGATAGTGGCACTGTGCTGGTGGGGTGCATCTTGTGGCGGGTGGTATTTTTATGTGCATTGCGTGCCGTATTGCTGCCCTGCACGCGCCTCTCGAATGTTACCCTTTCTCTCGCTTTTCTGCCTGGGAGCAGGTGTGGGAAAAGTACGGCATTTCACGCTACTCATGGTGACGCAGCAGGGCAGCCCTTGTGGTGTGGTGCAAGGCAGGCAGACCTCGCGCAGCTGGACGGCGCCTCGCAAGCGGCTCTTTGCATGCGGCGGCGGCAGCGTGCCTGTTTGTTTCGTGCCTGTTGTTCATAGATGGCTCATTGTGTACCGTAAACATGCATATCTCAAGAGGCAGCCCACGGCTTGTGGCAGTTGTGGGCAGCAGCGTGCGTGGCAGCGCTGGCTAGCATGGCAGCGGTCGATAGTGCTCCACGCGGGCGGGTGGCTGTCTGCTTGACCCAGAGCATTCCAAGGCAGTAGGAAGCAGTGGCAGAAGGCCAGGGGTCTGCCTCAAACTTGTCGTGAATCGTGAAAGTCTGGTGCTGGTGCGTGCGCTAATAGGGGGTTGGTACCTGGTACCTGGTCTGAAACTGCATCATTTCGTGACA